>Ga0302319_10014785_pt1 | contig 14510 bp, 10 predicted proteins | sample Bog_T0_2_FD_203319 | JGI IMG/M metagenome (GOLD analysis project Ga0302319, IMG submission 203319) | Peat permafrost microbial communities from Stordalen Mire near Abisko, Sweden - Bog_T0_2 | ecosystem: Environmental > Terrestrial > Soil > Wetlands > Peat | place: Sweden: Abisko, Stordalen Mire... | reverse complement strand
AGCGAAGATCGGGCATCGGATAGGCGCCTGTGTGACCAACCGTATTGAGGCTGGCTTTGACAACGGGCAACGTGGGGTTAAGCGCCTTATAGCACTGCTCTGCGCCGCTAAATCCCGAGTCCGCCGGACCGCCCGTAAAAATTGCCGCGGGAACGCCCAGCTTTTCCGCGGTCCAACCATCCTCGGGGCCGCCGACCATTCCGGGCGCTACTTGGGTTGGAAAACTGCTGTTGAGCGCGACTACGGTGGTGATGCGCGGGTCTTTGGCTGCGCGAAAAGCTTGCGGGCCGCCGCATGACTGCCCGATGGTCGCGACCTTCGACGTGTCCACCTTGCCGAACAGCACGCTGTCTTTGCGGCTGTTTTCAGAGATGGCCCAGTCCAGACCTTTGATCAGCATTGCCGGGTCGCTGATGATGAGCGGATTACCGTTGGCGTCCTTCTCATTCGCCACTGCGGCGATACTGCCATGAATGACAAGAAAGGGGATGTCGCTCCGTCCAATAGCAATGACAATATATCCATGCGACGCCAGTTCGCCAAGGAATCGCGTGAATTCGACCGATGTGTTCCTGCAGCCGCCATTGGCCCATAGCAAGACTGGAAGCTTCGGGGTTTTCGCGAGATCCGCCGGCCTGTAGACAGTGTGTGTGGGCAGCGAGGATGGTTCCTCGCGGAGAGCGGGAAATGGTCCCGAACCGGCGTAAGGATGAAGATTCCAGTCCGCAAAACGTAGAGCCTGCTCTCTTGAGCCATCGGTCGGCTGCACAGGAAGGGTGATGGTGATTCGGCCGGATCGGCGATCCATAGAGATTTGCGAGCCAGGAGGAGCTGTCCATGTATTACCTCGATCTAGAGCGGCGCCTGCGGCCTGAGATGCCGGCGGGCCAGCAGGAGCCGTGGTCGCTGCCTGCTGACTAAGTCCTGCGGCAGGCGCCACCAAAAGCGCTCCGGCAATCAAAAAGCGGATGGTTGGGCCCAGCGCATGAAAAGAAGGTTTCGCCGAAAAGCGATCTGGCATGACGGTGTCTCCTTAGTTGCATCAATATCAGGTGATCTTGCTGAATAGCCGAATTTGCTTAGAGCCGAATGGGTTAAATCTGGCTTGGCTGATCGCCCGCGCGTTTCATCCACTTGTAGACGCGCGCCGAATTCTTCCAGAAATACTTCTCTGCCGCTTCTCTCCGCTTGGTGGAGAAGAAGCGCTTTACCAGTTCGACCTCCTCAGGAATGGTGGCGACACCGTAGCTGTTCGGGTAATCGGTACCGAAGATTACACGATCCTCGCCGAAAGCATCAAACAAGTACTCAAGTCTCGCGCGCAGAGATTCATAGTCCTTTACGATGACGCCGTCGGTTAAGCGCGGGTGATGCACCTCCGTGAGTTTGACGAAGATGTTGGGCCGCGCTGCCATCTCCTTGACCACGCCTTCGTAGTCTCGTTGATTTTCAGGCGCAGCATCGAAGGAGGGCAGATGGTCCATGATGACGCGAAGGTCGGGAATAGCATCGGCCAGCAGGACGTTGGCCTGCATCAGATTCATGCTTGGATTGGCGGTGTCCAGCGCCAGGTCAGCCTGAGCCAGCAGTTTCAGATTGGCCACCTGGTCCGGCTTCAAAGCGACCTTTCCGTCGTCCGCGCTGTAGAAGTGGCTGGATCGGATCGCCCTGTACAGCGGGTCCTTGTGAAAGTGCGTCACATATTGGCCAAAATCAGGCCTGCCCGGATCCAGATTTCCTGAGACACCGACCATGATCGGGTTGTCCCGGCACTGTTCGAGATACCAGAGGTTGTCGTCGATCAAGGGGCTCGATTCGACCACAATAGCGCCCACGATGCCGGCCGGTCTTGCCAAAGGACCATACATCGAAGGAAGCGACGTTTTAGAGATCGCTCGATAGGCGGGAGAACCCATATATCCCGCACCCAGTGGACGTGTGCCGTCAAACAGATGAATGTGCGCGTCGATGATTGGAATATTGTCGATGCTCGCCGATTGAGCGTGCGCGCCGTCCCATGACGCAAAAGCGGCTGCCGCCGCGGCGCCGGTCAGAAACTCCCGGCGGCTCGAGCCTTCGCGCATGCTATCGGGCTTCCGAAATGTTGACATAGCAAACCTCCAAACGCTCCGGGCAATCATAAAGTACATGCCCAGCGCGCTCTGCAACCACACTGCCGCAAGAATTCTGTTGGAGCGAATTCTGGCAGCATGCTGCTGATTTCTTTCGGTTCAAGGTTTTCCTGTTTTCATGCCGGTTACAAATCGTTGCGATGAATCTATAATTCGAGGTCATGTTTACTTGCGCGGAATCAATGGAATTGAAATGCACGTGAGCTCGGACCGCTGGCAACTGAGCCTTCCGCCGATACGCTACCTTCTGGTGCTCTGGCTGTTTGTATTGAGCGCGGTTGCGTACCTCGATCGAACGAATATCTCCATCGCCGGCGTTCAAATCAGCCGCGAGTTCGCGATTGACAACACGCACCTCGGTTGGATCTTCAGCGCCTTCCTCATTGGCTACGCCGCATTTCAAATTCCCGCGGGACTGCTTGCACGGCGGCTCGGCCCCCGTCGCGTATTGAGTTTCGGCATTGCGTGGTGCAGCGTCTTCGCAGCTTTGACTGCGCTTGTTCCGCCAAGCGTGCACGACGCGGTGATTCTCTTGGCGCTTGTGCGCTTTGGTCTTGGCTGCGGCGAGGCCGCCATGTACCCGGCTGCCAGTCAATTCGTCAAGCGCTGGTTTCCCGTGGAGGAACGTGGCAAGGCAAACGGACTGATCTTTGCGGGCGTTGGGATCGGTGCGGGTCTCACACCGCCGCTTGCCACCGCAATCATCCTGCGCCATGGGTGGCGCGCCGCTTTCTGGTTCAGCGCTGCGATCGACGCGCTGGCGAGCCTGGTGTGGTACCTTGCCGCCCGCGATAAACCTGCAGAGCACCCTTGGGCCGGAGAAAAGGAAAAAGCTCTCATCGACGGAAGGCAGAATCAGCCCCGTCCTTCCATCTTGCAAGCTGACGCCACGCTCGCCTCCAAGCCCACGGTTCCGTGGGCAACGATCTTCCGCAGCAAAGAGGTTTTGGCCTTGACCGCAAGCTACTTTGCGTATGGCTACGTTGCCTGGATATTCTTTGCGTGGTTTTACATCTACATGGCGCAGGTGCGAGGCCTTAACCTCAAGGCCAGTGCGGCTTTCTCGATGTTGCCGTTCATCGCAATGACCATCGGCAGCCTCGGTGGAGGCGTTGTGGGCGATGGGATCGCAGCCCGCTTCGGCCTGCGTATGGGGCGCTGCCTGTTGCCTGCACTTTCCTTTGCGTGTACGGCGATTCTCCTGGTGGTTGGATCGCGGGTTCATAGCGCTGTTGCCTGCGGATTGATTCTCGCCTGTGGCGCGGGAGTCCTGTACATCGCGCAGAGCTCCTTCTTTGCGGTCACGGCTGATATCGCCGGAGAAAACGTCGGCGTGGTTTCCGCGATGATGAACATGGGCGGGCAGGCGGGTGGAGCTAGCACGGCTTTGCTCACTCCGCTGATTGCGGCCCACTTGGGGTGGGAGATGTCTTTCGTCACCGCTGCTTCCGTCGCATTGATTGGCGGCGCGGCATGGCTGATCATCAACCCGCTGAAAATCTGGCACGAATCAGACTCCGATCCGAAAACGTCATGTTCCGTAAGGAATTAATTTCCTTCGCCCGCTGAGTCGGAGATTGAATAAGCACGTGTCCGAGCTACCTATACGGAGAGAAAATCGCTTATTTCGCTTGCGATTGCACCACCTGCTCGATCACCCAATCCACCCAAGCGCCCTGCTCGGCAGGGCAAGCCACGTGGCCAAGCCCATTTGCCACAACGGCGTTTACAAAGTTTTCCACCAATGGATAATGCAAGTTGGCGTGGGGCGGTAAACTCTCTACGCGGCTCTCATGACGAGTGGTCAAGCGCAATTCTGGCCCGTTGAGCGGATCGAGATTGATCTCGCCCTCCTCGCCGATGATGCGGAACTGATCGCGTGCCACGCGCGAGTTCCAGCGCACATCGACGACACCATGCACGCCGCCCGGCAGCTGCATCAAAACTGTCGCGGAATCCTCCACGCCCATGCGATGCACGGCGTTCGACAGCAGGCCGCAGGCGCGCTCAACCTTACCGAAGAGGAAATTCATGGCGTCGATGCGATGCGATGCGATGTCGTAGAGCGGGCCGCCTCCGGCCAACGCCGGATCACCGAGCCACTCACGGCCCTGGATTTCGAGCCAGCTGTGGCAGTTGGCCTCGGCCATCAGCGGCCGGCCGATGGCGCCTTCCTTCACAAGCTGGCATGCACGGATGAGCTTTGGATAAAGACGGCGATAGTACGAAATTCCGAACATACTCCTCGATGCCCGGCCCTCTGCCACCATCTGCTGCGCCTGTGAAAAATTCATTGCCATCGGCTTCTCACACAAAACGTGCTTGCCCGCGCGCAAGGCCGCGATTGCGGCCTTCGCATGGATGGCCACAGGCAATGCAATGTATACGGCGTCGACAACGGGATCAGCGACGGCTTCTTCGATCGTCGTCCACGTCTTCGCTCCGGGAAACGCCCGCGCCTTAGCCGCATCACGCGTGATGAACCCATAAAGAGTGCTGCGCGGTTCCGCTTGAATGGCGGGAATGACCCTCTTGCGCGCAATGTCGCCGATACCGGCGACAACCCAGTTAACTTTGCTCATCAAAAATCTCCTTCTCCGGTGTCGTTTAAATGGGTTGCGGCCTGCAGACGATTGTGTTCCTACGTTCACATGCCCGCAGCTCTTTTGCCGGTTAGCCTCTTACGTGAACTTCCCAGACCTTCGACATGCGCGACGTTCCCGCGGGGCCGGTGACGTAGAGAATCACCGTATAGATTCCCTCTTTGCCGGGCTTGGGCTTGTATTGATGGACTGGGTTCTGATCGGTCGAAGTTGACCCGTCTCCGAAATCCCATTTCCAGGAAGTGATGTCTCCTTGTGACAAGTCTTTGAAGGCGACAATTCCTCGATCCATGTCGACCACGTTGAATGTCCATTGTGCATCGATGGCTTTGCGGAACTGCGGTTCAAGCGGCATCAGGCGAAATGCGACAAGTTCCGACGAGTTTCCGAAGAAAGTGTGCTTGTGACTCAGGTTCCAGAAATGATGCTTTTCCGAGTTAACGTCATCGTAGTCGAGCACAGCCCACGACAGTCCGATCAATTTGTTTTCCGTCAACTGCGTTTCTACAGCGCGCTCCGGACCCTCACACCCGGCATAATCGAACGGAGTAATCCAGAACTCTAGCACCAGCTTTCCAGGTTCGCCTGGCCTGAAGTTGTATTTGATTGCGTGATTCGCGTAAGGCAGCTCTTTTGTGTACTGGGCGCATCCCCAATCCATCGCCCAGTCTTTCCCCTCCGCAGGCGTGAAAATGTGGTAGTTCTGAGCCTGGTCGCCCTGGTACGAGAAGTACGCGTCTGAACTGCTGATGCGGGGATCGATATCGGCCATCGCGCCGACGGCTTCCTTGGTCCACACGTCGCGGTGATAGATATCGATAAGCGGTCCACCAGACAGATCGCCATCAACGACAACTTCGAAGATGTCGTTGTGCAAGTCGGGTCGTGCGAAGTCCCAGTAATTGTCGTATGCCTCGTACAGAAAATACAGGCGATTCAACCCCTTGACCCACCCCACCTTTACCTTCACGTCCAAATCCTTCGGATCGCGGTCGGTACCGCGTCCGCCCGGAGCCAAAGTGTCCTCCAGCTGGTCCATGCCGATCGCGTAACTATCCGGGACCATCGCCCAGTCGCTGTCATCTCCATCGATGCGCGGAATTTTGTCCGGAGGAAACTGAAAGATCTTGAAGGTTACGTCCTGGCGCTCAAGAGCGCCGGCAGGAAGCAACATCAAAAGCGAAATGCCCAGCAGGAAACAACGTCGCAACATTGCGAGACCTCCTGAATCAGGAATCGATCAGCGGTCGATTCGTTTGGTCATGTTGTCCAATGCGTCCATGTCGAGGGGATAGCCGAGGCCCGGGGAAGTCGGCGCATGCACATAACCGTCGGCATCGATGCGGAACTTGTCCTTATAGAAGGGCCGATCCGCATACTCGGCCGGGAATGGCATTTCAAACCAATAGGAGTTTGGCAACGCCAACTCCACATGGAAATGCAGGGCCATGTCTCCCGTGTTGCCCCAATTGTGCGGTGTGCATTCCATCCCATGTGCATCGGCCAAAAGCCCAACGCGCATGGAGCCGGAGATTCCGCCCACATTGTCTGCAATCAGCCGAACCACGTCCAGGGCATCGCGTTTGATGTACTCTCCGAAATCGGCGATCGAGTATAAAAACTCGCCCACATGGATGGGCAAATTCAAGGCAGCGCAAAGTTCGATCAGGCCCTCCTGATCGGTGGATCGCACCGGGTCCTCAAACCACGCGTAGTTCAGTTCATCCAGCAGGCGGCCAATAGCCATCGCTTCGAAGCGGTTGTACTGCTGCACCGGATCGTGCATCAGAACAAATTCGTCGCCCACCGCCTTGCGAACTTCGCGAATCTCTTCCATGTGCCCGATGTAACTTGGAATCTCGGGCCCGGTCGCATGCTGGCCCTGGCCCGGATGGATTTTGTAGGCCTTGTATCCAAGCTCCTTGGCCTTCAAAACATCGGGCACATAATCTTCCACCGTCGGCAGATGCTGCGAACTGGCATAGGCCATCATGCGCTCCTTGGTAGGAGCACCTCCGGCCAGGATTTTATAAATGGGCCGGTTGACTGCTTTGCCGAGGATGTCCCACATGCAAACATCGGCCGCCGCGGTGTAGTAATTCGGCCACGAACCGCCGCCTCGCGTAAACACTCCTGATCCTGCTGCCGCGCCGCCAAAAGCCGGCCCCGGCCCCATGCGGCCGCCTCCCGCGCCCATTCCGCCGGGCCGCCGCACAACTGGCCCATCAAATCCGGCGCGAGCTTTCATGCCGGTAGTCGAGGTCAACGTGGGCAATAGGTCGATGACGCTCTTGCCGACGAGCACCGGCTTGGCCCATTCGAGCCATCCGACTGTGATGTCGCGATCGCCAATGGTGTAGTTGCCTTCGATCCCACTGTTGGTAACGACTGAGATCAATTCACCTGTCTCCGAGCTATTCAGCTTGTGCAGTTTGCTGATGTCGGTCACATAGACCTTCACTTCCTTGATGGTGAGGTCGGGAAGGTCGCCCGGTTTCACGTCCACTGATTGAGCGGCGGCGGCAATGGGATTGGCGAGTGCTGCGAAGCCGGCTGCCGCGAATCCGGTTGAGCCAGCCAGAAAATTGCGTCTTGATGTCGTCGAATTCATGCTGATCTCCTGGGAGTTAGTTGGGCAGAGCAAACGAGAGAATGTCAGATCCCGATGCGATTGCTATGTATTGCCGGCCACCGATTGCGTAGGTCATGGGTGAGGCTTTCATGGCATGGTTAGTCTCAAAGTGCCAAAGATACTTTCCGTTGCGTGCGTCGACGGCAGCAAATCCTCCGCTGCTTTCGCCGAAAAACACAAGACCTCCGGACGTAGTGAGAACACCTGAGTAGTTCGATTGCAGCGGCCCAGGCAAATCAATTTGCCAGGCCACTCTGCCGGTTTCAATGTCAAATGCACGAAGAATCTTCTGCGCCGGATCGTCAGGGCTGTTGTACCTGCGATAGCCTGCGTCTTCTGCTTTGATGTAGGTGGTGCAATCCTCCACCGTCATGACGTAATACAGCTTCGCGGCGGGATTGTAGGCCGTCGCATACCAGTTGGTTGCGCCCCGCACCGCGGGACATGTCACCGTTCCCTGCAAACTGGTTTCGTTTGCCGGAAGCAGTAAGGGACGCCACGTTTGCTCGTCGATTCCCCCGGCCCAGGTCAGCTTTCTCACCATTTTCGTCGCCATCAAGGGCTTTCCCGTTGTGCGGTCGATAACATACAAAAAGCCATTGCGGTTGGCGTGCAAAAGCAGCTTGCGATCCTGGCCTTTCCACTTCGCGTTCACCAGCACGATGGGCTCATTCGCATCCCAGTCGTGAAGATCGTGCGGAGTGAACTGGTAATACCAGAGCATCTTGCCGGTATTCACGTCGATGGCCAGATCGCTGTTCGTGTAGAGATTGTCGCCCAACCGCTCATCGCCGTCCGTATCCGGATGCGGATTTCCGACGGCCCAATACAAAACATTCGACTCGGTGTCCACGCTGCCGGTCAGCCAAGTGGCACCGCCTCCGAGGCCGAGCGCGGAACCCTTCCATGTGTCCGCCGCGGGCCCCGTGTCGCCAGGATTCGGAATCGTGTACAGCTTCCACGCGAGCTCTCCCGTTGCCGCCTTGTACGCAGCAACATATCCACGAATCCCATTGTCTCCACCGCTCACGCCTGTGATTACCAGATCGCCCACAACCAGCGGCGCTGAAGTGCCGCCGTACTGACCTTTTGCGCCCTCCGCAGTATCCACATCCCAAAGCAGAGCGCCGGTCAGCCGGTGCAATGCAATCAAGTGCGCGTCGTCGGTGAGATAGAAGATGCGATCTCCCAGCACGGCCACGCCGCGATTCACACCGATCGCGGCATCGCTGGCAATGGTGCCCGCAGCGCTCTTGGGCCGAATGTATCGCCAGATCTCGCGCCCGGTCTTCCCGCTCAGCGCATAGACCTGATTGTTCCCGGTCACGTACATCACTCCATCTACAACCACCGGAGTGGTCTCCAGGCCATTGAAGGGAATCGAGTAGGTCCATTGCAGTTGCAGTTTTGCCACGCTGCTCAAATTCACCTGGTCAAGATGGCTGAAACGGTTGCCATCCAGCGTGCCGTTATAAGTCGGCCAATCTCCATTCCTGGGATGAACAATTTCCTCAATCTCCGCCTCAGTGGGCGGCGACTGTGGCTCTGCGAGCGGCCCAACACCCACGCCATGCAAACCGCTCAGGAACGCAACCAGGTCTCGCCGTTCGTTCTCCGTTCCCTTGTACGCAGGCATCGCGGAGTGTTTGTCCGGTGTGAGTGCTTTGTATTCCCTGTCAAGCAGCAGGTGCATCTTGCCGTCGTCGGTTTGCAGGACCAGATCGTGGCTCCCCTGGGCCCGAGCGAATCCATGCAGCATTCTTCCATCGTTCAGTTTTGCTGAAAGTGTGGCCCAGCCCTCGCCACTCCTGGCATCCGGGTCGGTCAGCGACTGCCTCAACTCCTCCAGTCTCAGCCGGCGTCCAACATCAGAAAGATCCGGTCCGATCACAGTTCCGCGGCCTCGAACCATGTGACAAGTCGAACACTTGCCTTCGCCAAAAAAGATGCGCTCTCCCGCCTTTGGATCGCCTGTCATCGCCGACGCCGATTCGGCCGGGCTCAGCAATCGTATGTACCGCACCAGAGCGTCGATATCAGTTGCCGGCAGTGGAAACGCCGGCATCCTGGCCTTTCCTTTGCGAACGATGTCGGCGATGTTGCTGTCCGACAGACTACGGAGCTCGGCCGAATTCACTAGGGTTGGCCCCCGGTCCGTTCCCCGCGCATCCGCGCCATGACACAGAGAACAGGTTCTCTTGAAGAGCTGCGGCGGCTCCTGCATCTGCGATGAAGGCGATTGGTGTGCCACTCCTTGTGCACAGACCGGGAACACTCCAATCCCACATGCGACCGCCACTGCCAGGGTCTGCACAGCGTATGACTTCGCGCGAGGGAGAGATTGAATCATGTGCGGCTCCTCAGCCGTTCGTCGGGAAACCTGTTCCTTGATCGTCGCGCCGTGGCGCGGGATCGAAATTGATCACTTACAAAATGATTCACAGGTCGCGCAGGCTTGCCTCCAGCGCGCTTCGTTCAGCCGCGCAGGTAGGGCTTCAGATAAGTGCTGAGCGCCTCGCGAACAGCTTCCTTGTCGTTCTCTGTCAGCGGGGATGGTTTGTTGGCTGGGTTTCCCATTCCCGGCATGGGCCGCGACCTCGTATTCTCCTTGAAAATCCCCCTCGCCACTAGCAGATATTGATCCGCATGCGTAATGGAATCAAATGCCAGAATGCGGCCAAACATATCGAACGCCTCCCTGCGCTTCCCTGCCTCGAAGAGTTCGAAAGCCTGCTGATACACATCCGCGAGCGCGACCACTGGACAATATCCGGCAAAGCCGAGTTGCATCTCGTCGATCATGACCCGAACTCCCTTGCCGGCGAAGACTCCCAACTTGTCTCCGGTCCTCTGCCTAATCTCAGTCACTCGCGCCAGAGGATCGCCCGCCTCATCCTTCACCACGCGCATGGTGGGAATGGCATGAAACATCTCGACAATCAAATCCACCGACATGTCGCCGATTGTCTGCACGAACAAGGGAAGATCCGTGGCACTGCCGATCGCCTTGTAATAACTCAGCAGCGCAGCATCGTTTCCTTCAGGCGGCAGTGAGCAGATCGCGTCTGCGCCGTGTTGAGCTGCGTGCTTGGCGAAAGCGATGGCGCCCGGGAGATCGTTGTTTTGAGTCTGTACCCCAATCACCAAAGCGGTCTTTCCGCCCTTTCCCGCGGCCAGAATCGCCTCCGTTCCGGAATAGCGCTCGCTCGCCGTCATCGTCGACCAGCCGCTGGCAATTTGCGGCCAGATGAAACCTGGAACCGAAGCGCGGTTGCAGAACTTTACCTCTGCCGCCAGGCAGTCGAAGTCCAACTTATCGTCTTGCGTAAAGGGAGTCTGCCCGATCGGAAAGAGCCCGCGCAATGGCTTGGTCCAAGGGCTTGAGGGAGTTGCGGCAAAGCCGGCACCAGACAGAGCCATTCCACCAGCGACAGAGCCAAGCGCCTTCAATACAGTCCGGCGATCCACTTCACAGGCCATAGTTTCCCCCTTGGATAAGTTTCGCTATCGTAATACAGGGAATGCTTCTGACCTGTCAAGACTATTCATCTTCGCGGACTGAAAGCCCTTTAAGGGATGGGGCGCCTCCGTCAACGGAGTGCGACAACTACCTGGGTAGCAGCGAAAGCACGCCTTGACTCGGATTGGGAATGACGTGCGCCGCCACCAGTCTGCCAAGACCTTCCACTTTGGCCTTTCCCGCATCAACCGCCGCGCGCACGCTGGCAACGTCGCCTTTAATCACAACCGTGATATAGCCGCCACCGAGCTTCTCCCGCGCCAGAACCTCCACGGCCGCTGTCTTGAGTGCGGTATCAATGGCCTCAAATACGCCGGTAAAGCCTTGGGTCTCGATAAGGCCTACGGCAAAGTTGGCTTGGTCGCTCATAATTTTCTCCGGTCTTTTCACTGACGCCTGTTCGATGAGGGGGTTGAAATCCGGGGCTGCTTCATAGGCGGCGCGCGATTGTTCCGCCGGCTTCTCGATCACATGGACGATGGCCGGTATCTGCATGGCCCTGGCGGTCTCTTCGGCGGCTTGCGCGGCGGCCTCAATATCGCCGATCGCCCCGCACAATTTCATGCACACGCCGGGAGCGTCGTTCAATTCGGTCTGGAGCAAGCGCACATTGCCGCGTTTCTCCATCGCGTCCAGGACAACCATGGCCGGCGACCAACCGCCAATTTCGATCAGGGCAAGCGCATCCATCAGAATGCGCCCCTCTTCTTAAGCTCCTGAAGAACCCTCGTCGCTACTTGCTTCACCATATCCTGCCCTGAATCATCTTCCCGTACTGCGCAGCCGCCTGCCGGCCTCTCCACCAGTTCGAAATCCGCCAGAAGGCATTGCAGAGTGGTACTGAGCAGAGCGTGATCGGCTCGCTGTGCGCTAGTTTGCGGCTGCCGTCCCCGGCCGAAATGAAATCCGCGCAACTCAGCCGCTGCCCGGAACCCATCCGGGAACTCCCATGGACTGAGCATGGCGTCGAACAGCTCCAGGATCCTGAACTGCCACCCCATGGCCGCGGCGTGGTTTCCCGAGCGATACAAATCGTACATGCGGCGCGTGACCTCTGGCACCACGTTGCTCGATGCATGAGTACCGCCATCGCAGCCGATCATCAGCATGGGAACTAGCACAGCTTCCCATCCCGTGAGGAAACTAAAGTCCGGTCGATGCGGGCGCACCCCCGCAATCATGCGCATCATAAAACCCAGATCGCCCGAAGAGTCCTTGATGCCGATCACCCTGGGAAATTCGCGCGCCAGGCGCTCGATCGTCCGCACATCGATAGGGCTGGCGAACATGGGAATGTTATAGAGAGTGATGTCGATCGGCGAGTTGCGTGCGATCTCGGCAAAGTACGCGTACACCGATTCGGGAGTCAGCTTGTAGTAAAACGGCGCCACAATGGCCACCGCCCTTGCGCCCATTTCCGAGTAGGCTTCACACGCGGCCAGCGTCTCCCTCACATTCGCCTCTGCCGCGCCGGCCAGAATTGGAACCCGGCCGCCACACTCTTCCGCTACCACTTGAACAATCCGGCGTCGCTCTTCTGCCGTGAAGCGCGTGAACTCGCCCGTTGATCCATTCGGGTACACGCCGTGCACACCGCGCTCAATTAACCAGGAAACGAAGCGGCGAAACTCTGCTTCGTTCACCCGGTCGCGCTCGTCCAGAGGAACCAGAAGCGGCGTGAAAATCCCTTCCAGTTTGTTTGCTTCACCCACACTCATGGCGCGTACCAGGCTTTCCGGTCATCGGGCGCGATAACGTAAACCGCAGAAGGTCTCGATCCGATGCAATCACGAGTTAAATGTAACAGGAATTCCCATCTCGCAAACGCGGCATCGTCAAATTGAACGTGACCGCACAAAATCGGAATTGTTCCTCACGTGACTCTTCACAGCGGACCAGGACCGGGATTACCTGTTCTGGAAGGCGGAGCTGCCGCGGGCGCCGGGCCCGAAGTTCCAGTGGGCGGTGCGCCGCCGTTTCCCGTGCCGATCCCATGGCCGCCTCCGCCCCTGCTGAACACGACGCCCAGCTTGAGCGCGGCCTCAGCGTCTGGATGAGCTGGATCGAAGTCCTTGAAATCGTCTGCGATGAAGCTGGCAAGATCAAGCTTGTTCTGTTTGATGCCCATCACGATGCACTTGGCGAATTCATAGCCGCCGTAAGCTGTCGAGTGAGTTCCATCGGCCAGAATCTTCGGGGAGTCGGCGCCCGCATTTTCATAAAGTACGATGCTCATGTTGTACAGGTCGATGAGAGAGACGTGTTCCTCCTCGGCTACTTCGCGCATTGCCTGGGGATAACCGCCATGTCCGTGGGTAGGCGCGCCAGTGCCGCGAACTCCGCGATCCATCGGCGTAACCAGCACCGGCGTCGCGCCACGCAGCCGGGCCTCGGCGATATAGACCTTCAGATAAGCCTTGTAGGTAGTTTCCGGCTCAACATAGGTCTGCGGCCAACTATCCTTTGAGTCGTTGTGCCCGAATTGCATGAATAGGTAGTCGCCCTTCTTCATCTGGCTCAGAATTTTGTCCAGACGCAGGGCGTTGGCAAACGACTTGAGCGTCTCGCCAGACTGCGCGTGGTTCGAAACGGCGACACCCGGCTTGAAAAACCGCGAGAGCAACTGTCCCCAGCTCACGTCGCCGCCGCCGTCACGATCGGTGACCGTCGAATCGCCTGCGATATAAACGGTTGGGGCCGCAGGCGCCGCAGTAATCTCAATCGAGCGCAGTGCGGCATGAGGGCTTACGATCTCAACCGTCAGTTTGTCATCCCAATCGCGCGCGTTAGAGGCATCAAACCGGTCCAAACTCACCTCTTCGCGTCCTGGGGCGTTCAACGGCAGTTTCGGCAGGTGTGGAGTGCGGACATTGGTGGTAAAGGTACGATCCACAACCTTGCCTGCGGGAACTTCGACGCGCTCGAGCATCAGGCGGCCTGACTCTGCTTTAACCGTCGTAGTCGTTGCCTCGTGAGAGTCTCCGATCATGACCGTCACGTTATAGTTACCCTCCGGCACCCTGGCGGAAAAGAGGAAGGGACTGTCGCTCGTGGTGATGTTGCCGCCATCGCCCGTGGTGACCTGCGCCCCAGATTCGTAACCGAATCCGGCATCGTCCGTGTAGACGGTCGTTGGGGCGACTCGCGTATAGCCGGCCTTAGCGGGACCGGCGCCAAAGTCGAATTTCAAGTCAATCGGCACTGCCGGCTGGGGAGCGGCTTGTGCTACGACGGCGTGGGGCTTTACAGCGTATGCCAAGGCCGCGAAACTGAGCAGAACAAAACAATGTGAGCTTCGCATGGAGTCGAATTGTCCTCCTAATGGAGCGCAAACAGGACTTGATTTTTCAGCATCGTGCGGCTGATCTGTGCTCCGACAGTGTACAGCGCCGCTGCCGCTTCGGGTACAACGATGCGGCCTCAAAAACAGCCGTACTCGAGCGCGTCTATCTTCAATAACAAAGCGATTTATCGATACGTATTTCCACGTATTCTATCGAAATCAAAAGAGTTATGTGCATTTTTTGCTTGACAAGATTAATTTCCTATTGATATTTTCCGGACGCGATAAATTTCCCTTTTGAATTTACCGGAAAGGGAAGCGCCGCTTTCATCGGAGGCTT
>Ga0302319_10014784_pt1 | contig 14511 bp, 14 predicted proteins | sample Bog_T0_2_FD_203319 | JGI IMG/M metagenome (GOLD analysis project Ga0302319, IMG submission 203319) | Peat permafrost microbial communities from Stordalen Mire near Abisko, Sweden - Bog_T0_2 | ecosystem: Environmental > Terrestrial > Soil > Wetlands > Peat | place: Sweden: Abisko, Stordalen Mire... | reverse complement strand
ACAACTGATCCAGCCGTTCATCCGAAATGACGCCACTTTCATGGGCAACTTCGCGGACGGAACGGTTGGTCTCGTATGCCGTCTTCACGATCTTCGCCACGCGATCATAGCCAATCTCCATCGCCAGCGCCGTCCCCAAGGCCAGACTTTGCTCGACATATTCACCGCATTGCGCAACGTCGACCTCCAGGCCCGCGACGCATCGCTGGGCGAAGAGCCGACTGGCGTTCGTGAGGAGTTCGACCGATTGCAGCAGATTGTACGTGATCACCGGCATCATCGTGTTCAATTCAAAATTGCCGAACGCGCCGCCGAAGGTGATGACGGTGTCGTTGCCGATCACCTGGGCGCCGACCTGGATCGCCATCTCGCACATGACGGGATTCACCTTGCCGGGCATGATCGAGGAGCCCGGCTGCGTGGCGGGCAAACGCAATTCGCCCAACCCGCAGCGGGGCCCGGAACTCAGATGCCGGATATCGTTGGCGATTTTAATCAAACTGACGGCGACCGCTTTCAAAGCGCCGCTGGCTTCGACACAGGTGTCCCGCGCCGCCAACGCTTCAAAATGATTGTCGGCTTCCCAGAGCGGAAGTTTGGTCGCCTTCGCCAGGTGCGCAATCGTGCGGCGGGCAAATTCGGGATGCGTGTTAAGCCCGGTGCCCACGGCGGTGCCACCCAACGCGAGCTCGCTCAAATGCAACCGCAGATTTTGCAGCCGCACAATGTCATGCCCGATCTGGGAGGCGTAACCGCTAAATTCCTGTCCGAAGGTGATCGGCAGCGCATCCTGCAAATGGGTCCGCCCGACCTTGATGATGTCGCGGAAGGCGGCCGCCTTGCGCGCTAACTCGGCTTGTAACGCATCCAAGGCCGGCAGCAGCCCATATTCAATGCGCTCCAAGGTTGCGAGATGAATGGCGGTGGGAATGACGTCGTTGCTGCTCTGGCCCAGATTGACATGGTCATTCGGGTGAATAAATTTCTCGCCGCGCGGATGGCCCAACAATTCGGCGGCCCGATTGGCAATCACCTCGTTGGCGTTCATGTTAGTCGAGGTGCCGGAGCCGGTTTGAAATATATCGACGACAAACTGGTCGTCCAATTTACCGCTGGCCACCTCGGCCGCGGCGTTCTGGATGGCGATGCTAAGCCGGGGATCGAGCAGCGCCAGTTCGGCATTGGTCACGGCGGCATACTGTTTGATCAACCCGAGGGCGCGAATGAAAGAGCGGGGGAACCGCAGGCCGCTGACGGGAAAATTTTCCACCGCGCGCGCCGTTTGTGCGCCATAATACGCGCTGGCGGGGACGCTCATTTCCCCCATGGAGTCGGTTTCGGTGCGGGTGGAATTATTCACATGGGAATGCCGCTTTCCGAAACAACGGACCAAGTGTTGTCGGGATTATAGCGCGTCATATGGATGGCGGTTTCCCAGGTTTTTTCCTGAAAATCGCGTTCATAGACCACGCCGTCACGATCGACGATGAAGGTCTTGATGCCGGATTTGCCCCATTGCACCGGATAAGCCACCAAGGCAAATCCGCCCGTAAGTTCGCCGTTCACCAGATAATCCGCTTTTCCTCCCGGTGCCGCGCTGCCCTGGCGCGTCAGGATTTTGAAGAAATAGCCATGGAAAGGATGCGGCTTGGAATTGCTAAGATTGCGATCGTAGCCTTCGGCATGCGCTTCGGCTGCCAGGGCGCTGAACGGACTTGCCTCGTCCGTCGAGTCCCAGAAAAGCCCATCCTTCTTGCCGGGGCTGCTCTTGAATTTCAGCGCGTACTTCGACACGCCCGTGCCATCCCGGTCGCGGCTGAAATATTGATTTTGCGCCGTTACATAAGCGCGGCAAACGCCGATTGCATAAAGTTCATCGCGACCAATATGGCGGTCGATGATTTCCGTCCGCCCGGAATCGGTGTCGAAAAACCATTGGCCATTTGTTTTCACGAGCGGAATCGGAAAGGGCCAGTCATTTGTCCCAATGCCCAGAATAACCCGGTCGTCCCCTTCCGGCTCTTGCACGCATCCCCCCTGCATGGCTTGCGAAAAATGCTCGAAATTTGCCTTATCCTGCACCTTGTCGCCGGTCAACAAATCGTGTTTGTCCGGCCCGAAGATTTCTTCCAAAGCGGCCTGGTCCCCGGTTTTGGTGGCTTCCTGCAACGCTTTCGAGGCCGTATCGGGGGAATCAAACCTCCGTTGCGTGACGGGCGCATTGGTATCTTGCGCGCGGCCCGCCATCGGCGCCCAAAGGCAGAGGATCACTGCGGCCAAAAAGAGTGAGGTGGTCACGGAACATAGTGGGACAAAGTATTTCATAAAATTATTTTGATGATCGACGACAAATCAACGGCCATGTCCACCACCACCGCCACCACCACCACCGCCATGGGATCCACCGCCGCCGCCGCCCCCGGCATGGGCTCCGCCACCCCCACCCCCACCTCCGTGAGGAGCCCCGCCGCCATGGCCGCCATCATGGCCGCCGTCGTGCCCGCCTCCGTCATGGCCGCCTCGGTCATGATAGCCGCGGTTTCTCGCGTCACGATCGTGGCCCCAGCCGTAGTCGCCAAAAAAACCAACCTCCGGCCCATCATCGTAATAGGCCGGTCCGCCGTAATAGCCCGGTCCAGCCACACACCCGGTGAGCGTCGATAACAGCAGACCGCAACCCATGGCGATAACCAAGCCCATGAGTGAAGAGATTTTTAATGACATAAATTGCCTTGGATACTTTCTCTCCTGGAATGCACGCCCATAACGCTTGCAGAAAATCCTGATCATCTAGACGTCGCCGGGCATCGAATTGGAGGACGATCAATGGATCGTCAGTTCGATTCAGCTAGAAAAATGCCACCGGGTTTTGTAGGTCGGCGGTAAATTCAGCGTTCCAAAACACCCAATTTGCATTGTTTCATTGCAAAATGCACTACCGTGACCTCCAAAAAACTGTCTTTAACATATTACCTTTAATCATTTCAACCCGCCCGATGGAAGCCGCTGCTCATAAATTCCGGGTCTCGCCGATTTTCAACAGCTGCAAGTGGCGGCCCGCTGCCTTGAATTTTTCCAGCGCGTTGGCGTGGTTGATCGTAATCTGGGGAAACGTGTCGTAGTGCACGCCGATGATTTCATCGCACTTGACGAATTCGGCGGCGCGCACGGCGTCGTCAACGCCCATGGTGAAATTGCCGCCGATGCACAGGATGGCGAATTTTAATTTCGTGGCCTCGCCGATCAATTTCATGTCGTAAGTCAGCGCCGTGTCGCCCGAGTAATAAAAATTGCCCTCCTTCGATTCAATGACAAATCCGGCGGGATGGCCGCCATAGGCGCCGTTGGGCATGGAGCTGGAATGAATGGCGTTGACCGATTGGACGCGGCCGAAATCGCAATCCACGATGCCGCCGGGATTGACCGCGCGGACTTGCGTAACTCCCTTTTTGGTAAGCCATTCGGCCACCTCAAAATTGGCGATGACGGTCGCCTCGGTCCGTTTGGCGATTTTGACGGCATCGGCAATGTGGTCGTCGTGCCCATGCGAAACCAGGATGTAATCCGCGGGGATCTCCTTGGACTTAACCGATTTCGCGAGCGGGTTCGGAGTGACAAACGGATCGAACAACAATTGTTTGCCGCCCACCTGGACGGAAAAACAGGCGTGACCGTAGTAGGTGATGTTCATAATTTAAAGATGTTTGCCGCTTGGATAGCTAAAGCGACGCCAATGTGGAATTCCTTTTTCACCTTTTGCAAGCCTGCGCCACTCGTTTGACCAACGCCGATTTCTTGATTTCCTCCAGCGGAATGGGCAGCGCGACCGCCCAATTCGGCGCGCTCGCCGGGCTGCCCGGTAAATTGGGCCGTTCTTCGACCGCCAGCGCATCATCAAGCGTGGCCATGATCAACCGTGATGGCGCTTTGGCCAGAAGCTGGTAAGTCCGCACGATAGCTTCCGACGGTTCAGCGCTGGCGGGCAGGTCAATACGCCGGCGCAACTTATTGACGAGATCGTTCATGCCCTGCTCGTTCGGGTGGAGGCCAAACTGCTTTTGCCGCGCCAGATCGGAACCATTCCAGAGACCGGCCACGGTAAACAAATCATGCGTGGTAACTGCCGCGAGGGCTTGCCGCGGAAATTGTTTGATCGGTGCGGATTCAAACCAGAGCAGCCGATAAGATAACACTTTCCGCCGACGCAGCTCGCGGCGCACCGAAGGCTCCACGGTCCCCAAATCTTCGCCCACAATCAAGGCCTTGGCCCGTTGGCTTTCGATGGCAAGGATGGCGAGAAATTCATCCGCGCGATAATGAACATACGCCCCGTCCTTGGCCGCGCCCGGTTCCGGAATCCAGAACAGGCGGAACAGGCCCATGACGTGGTCAATGCGCAGCCCGCCGCCAAAGCGCAGCATGGCGCGCAACGTTTGACGGAACGGTTCATAGCCCGACTCGCGCAGCCGCTGCGGAATAAACGGCTGCATTCCCCAATTCTGCCCGTCGCTATTGTAAGCATCCGGTGGCGCGCCGATGGCCATGCCGGTCGCGAGCAGACTTTGCCAACGCCAGGCGTCGGCCCCTCCGGGATCCACCCCTACGGGCAAGTCCTGTATGATTGGAAGCGCCGCCGCCGCTTTCTGAAACTGCCCGTGCAGCAGCCATTGCAGCCATTGATGAAAACGGATCTGGCTTTCGTGTTCCTCCGCGAAACGCCGCACCGCTGGGGAATGCGGCGAGCGAAAAAGCGCCGGCCATTGATGCCAGCCGGCTTTGAAATATTGCGCCAGCGCACAAAAGGTGGCGAATTCCCACAGCGGCTTCCCCTGAACCTGGCAGAAAATCTCAAAGTCACGAAGTGGCGGAAATTCCCGCCAGATCTTTCCGAGGGCGTCCATCTTCAAGCGAAACACCGTGTCGCGATCAATCGCCCGGTCCGTGTTTAGCGCGCGCCCCGCTGTCGCCAGGGGAGCGAGCGATTTTTTGACCTTTCCCGCGCCCGGGACATCTTCGATGCGGAGATAGAGTGGATTTAAGAATAGACGGCTGCTCGGGTAATATGGACTGGCCTGTTGCGGCGTGATGGGAATGGCCGCCACCAGCGGATTGGCCAGCACGAAATCACATCCGAGTTTTTTTGCGGACCACTCGCCGAATGTTTTCAAGTCGTTGAGATCCCCCATGCCCCAACTCTTCCGGGACCGCAGGGCATACAGTTGGACGGCCCAGCCCCAGGATTTCAACGACTTCGGCAAATAACAATTGCCCGGCGTCACAATCAGGTGGGTTTGAGTTCCTTTGCGCAGCGAGGTAATCTGGTGATAGCCAATGGGCAGGCCGCGGAGCAGTTTCTTATCGGTGCGCAGCCGGGTGCCATCCTCCAGGATCAGTTCGACCGGTCCATGCAACCGGAGGCTTTCGCCGGTGCGGAGGATCCGGCAAACATCGCGAGAGCCGGCGTCATTCCCGGCCATCGTTTTGCGAATCCGGGAAACCGTTCCGGGGGAAACCGTGCGTGATCGCCCAAAACCATCTTGATAGCTTAAGGCGATCCCCGCCGAATCAATGTGTGGCGCAGCTTTTTTCATAAATAAAGTCAGGAAGTGCTTAGCTGTTTTTATGCCAGCACAGTAAAGAGTTTCAGGGTTGAAAGCCCGCAATTTGATAGACTGGATTGGAGCGACTTCCGACGAGCAAAGGCCCAGGTCTACGATTCCCCCAAATCCGAATAATTTGTAAGGCGGCCACGCATTCGAATTGGGGTTGCATCGACAATTGGGCGGATGTTGAATTGGTGGGAAACGGGGTATGATTAATTATCATCTTTGTCGGACGGCACACGTCCATGGAAATCCGAGCCTTTCAACAGGCTGATGAGCCTGCGGTAATTTCGCTTTGGCGGCGATGTGGTTTGGTGCGACATTGGAACGACCCGCACAAAGATATACAATGCAAACTTCGGGTTAATCCCGATTTGTTTTTGGTCGGCATGCGGGACAGCCAGATTGTTGCCTGTGTGCTGGCCGGTTACGACGGGCCCCGCGAATGGCTCAATTATTTGGCGGTTGCGCCTGAATATCAGCGGCGCGGTTTTGCGCGAGCCATAGTCAGGGAGGCGGAACGCCTGCTGCGGGCGGGAGGTTGTCCGAAAATCAATCTGCAGATCCGGACATCTAATCGCGAAGTCATTGATTTTTATCGGCGACTAGGTTATTCGAGTGATGACGTCGTAAGATTATGGGAAAGCGATTGGAACAAGACGATAAAGTCCCTTGACGATTCTGGTTGCTTTTAAAAGTAAGAATCATGCAACGTTGGGCAAGGGAAAACGGAAGTATCACGGCGCGAAGAATATCGACGGTATTTTCAGAATAGGAGTAATGATCATAGTTATAATGCGTCCTTAGATCCTCGGCGTTCCGCGCCGGTTGGCAGCACGGCAAACCTAAGGTGCTGCCCCGTTTTTTGCACAAAACATTTGCAACCGATCCGAATTGTGACATATTTTCAAGTCAGAGATAATTTTTTAACGGGAACTGGAATGACTATGAAAGTGATAGCGATTAATGGTTCGGTTTTAGTATTCGGGCTTTGCCTTCAAACGAGTTTCGCGCAGTCGCAGAATTGGGCTTTGACGGGTGCGCCCACGAATCTGCCATGGAATTCAGTGACCCTCTCCGCCGACGGGACAAAATGTGCGGCGACCGCCATGAGCAAGGTGGTGTACACCTCTACCAATTCGGGAGCGACTTGGCTTTCCAATTCTAATGGTGGTTTGAACTTTTCATTTGGAAACTTGGTGTCGATAGCTTCCTCGGCCGATGAAAGCAAGCTGGCCGTGGTCCTTGCCCCGGATATAGGCGCTTATGTCTCTACTAATTTCGGCGTCAGTTGGAGTTTTCTTGGTTTCTCCGCTTTTCCTGTAGGGTTTTACGACGATTATTCCGGTATCGCTTGCTCCGCGGATGGATCGACGGTGGAGTTCGTGTCGAATGATGCGCAAAACGACGGTACTTTTGTAAACCCCGGAGACACCTTTTATTCGACGCCGACGTCCGGGGGATTGCAATATGGATGGTTTCCGAACGCACTCTGGTCTTCGGTGGCCATGTCCACCAATGGAACCAAAGTGATTGTGGCTTCACATGATGGTTTGATAGGCACATCGACAGACTCAGGAAATACCGGCTCAATCGCAGTCGTGCCGGCATTAAACTGGACCTCGGTGGCCTCGTCGGCTGATGGAACCAAATTGATTGCGGTGGCCAGTGACGGTTCTATTTATACCTCGCCCAATGCGGGAACCGGCTGGACGTCAAACCGCGTTGCCGGAGCGAGTTGGGTTTCCGTCACCTCCTCCCGTGATGGGGCTAAACTCGCAGTGGCTTCCACGAACGGATGGATATACACGTCCGCTGATTCGGGCGGTACGTGGCAATCAAATGACGTCCCCAGCTTGGCTTGGACAGCGGTCTCGTCTTCTGCCGATGGAAGTAAAATACTGGCGACTTCGTCGGCGGGAATTTACCTCCTGCAACCGCAACCGGCATTGCAAATAGAGTCCGCAGGTAACGCGTTGCTTTTCACCTGGCCCACATCTGCCGTCGGATATCAGTTGCAACAAAGTACTAATTTGAATTCAACGAACTGGACCATGGTACCGACTGAGTTGTTGTCGACAAACGGTGAGAACCAAGTGAAAACGGTGTCGGGAACGGGAAGTATGTTTTACCGCCTGAAATATCCGTAACTGACCAAAGCAGGATGTTTTGGCTTCAAACGACCACACCGTCTAGATAGCCCAGCTTTATTTCCCGTTCGCCGTGAGGGATAGGTAAATTTCTTCCAGCGCGCCCGACAATCCGCTTTGCTGGCGCAATTGGTCCCGGGTCCCCAGTGCGATCAGTTTCCCGCCATGAATGATTCCGATGCGATCGCACATTTCTTCCGCGATGCTGAGCTGATGGGTGGATACCAGCACGGTCATGCCGGCCAGCGAGCGTTCTTTAAGCACGTCCTTGACCACGCGGGCGTGTTGCGGATCCAGGCCGACCATCGGTTCATCGATGACAAAAACCTCGGGATCATGCAGCAGGGCCGAGACGATGGCGACGCGCTGGCGCGTGCCGTGCGAGAGGCTTTCCAGCGGGCGGCCGGCAAACTCTTCCAGGTGGAAACGGCCCACCAGTTCCTTTGCATTCACGGCGATGCGCTCCGGCTCGATCCGGAAAAGCTGTCCAATAAAGCGGAAGAACTCCCACGCATTCAGCTTGTCATAGAGGAAGGGAAAATCGGGCACATAGGCGAGGCGCTGGCGGGCGGCCAGTGGCTCCCGCTGAATGTCGAATCCGCAGATGCGCGCCGTCCCGCTGGTGGGCCGCAGCAGTCCCGTGAGCAGTTTGATGGTCGTCGTCTTTCCGGCGGCGTTGGGGCCGAGTACGGCGAAGAATTCGCCCCGCGCGACGGTCAGCGAAACGTCATTGACGGCGGTGATATCGCCGAATTTTTTTACCAGGTGCTCGAGTTCAATCATGTGGCATCAATGGTGGCCGTCAGCCCGTTGGGCAGTTGCACGCGCATAATTTCGCCGATCGTGCTGACATCGAGCACGATGGGCTGTCCCAACACTATCGTCTCCACGCGGTAGACCGAAACGGGCTCCCGCCCGAGTTTGATGCGCGACCGCGTGGCCGTAAAATGAAATGAGGAGGTGTTGTTGGCCGGGGCCAGGGTCGGCAGTTCCATGAAACCCAGCCACGTGCTGTCCAGATCGCCGCCCAGCGCGTGGATCAGCGATTGCGGGTTCTGGAGTTCGTCGAATGTCAGCGTCCGTTTGATCATGGCATCCGGCGCGCTCAGGGTGAATTGGAGCGTTCGGTTCGTCGCGTAGCAATGAATCTCCGTGGTCGTCTCGTGAAGGATCAAGCGCAGGTGAAATTCCTGCCAATTCCGTTGACGGTTAAAGAGAATGCGCCCGTCGAACTTCAACCGGTTGGTAAAATCGCCGAAACTGAGATTCCCGTTCACGTGCAGTTGATACCCCGCGTCGCTGACCAGTCCCTCTGGCGGCGGCCGGTCCGCGTCCAGCTTCGCCATCGCCTGCTGGACGCTGGTGCTCACTTCGCAATAACCGGTCCGCTCGCCGTGATCATACACGCTCAACGAGGACGGATCGGGCGCGCTCAGGATTTTCCGCCAGACCAGATCCAGCGGCACCGGAATATCGCCGCCCTGGTGCCCGTATTCCATGCGCCAGAGCAGCACATTCATGGTTACCCAGAAAATCGCAATCGCCAGAAATGTGAGCCGCGAAATCATGCCGTTAAGGTATGACCACGGACTGGCCCACGTGAAGCTTTTTGGGATTCAGTCCCGGATTGGCCGCCAGCAGGGAGCTCAGGCTGACCGAAGATTTCCGGGCAATGCTCGCCAGCGTTTCGTTGGGCTGCACCGTATGCACGTGCTTCGATGTGCGCGGGCTGCTGGTGGAAACGGTGGTCGATTCCGCATGCACGATCGTGCGGCTGGGACTGGGCGTCGGGGTGGCATTCGGTTGGGCGGCGGGAGTGTCGCTACCCGGCGAAATGTCATCCGGCGTGGGCGAGACGTTAACGGCGGGCTGGGGATTTGCGATTACCTGCCGCTGCAAGCTGGCTGGCGCCGCCAGCTGGCTCGCGTAATAGGCGTTCCATTGCTTGATCACCGTTTGCAGTTGATCCACCTGCTGCAACAACTGGCGGTTTTGCTCGACGAGATGTTCGAGCTGTTGCTGGGCTGCGGATGTGCTCGGCAACGCCAGGACGTCTTGCGCCAGCCGCTGCTTGCAACTGTCAATATGCTGGGAAATGATCTGGGCGTTGTCGGCGCTGGGATCGTATTTCAGATACTGCTGATAATGGTAAATCGCCGCCGCCGGGTCTTTGACGTTGGCTTCGAACAGGCACCCTAATTGATAATGGGCGGCCGCCGAATGCGGGTCCACCTCCAGCGATTCCTCAAACGCCTCCACCGCGCCTTCATAATCCATGGCCTTCACCCGGCTCGAACCCAGCACGAAATGGGGCTCTTTTTCCTCTTCCTGCTGGCTTGGTTCGCTCGGCAGGCAGCCAGCCACCCCCGCGACCAAAAGTGCGGTGGCTAAACTTAAACGCAGTCTGCCCAAAAATGACATTGTTTCAACGTAGCCAAAATCCGGCCTGCGTGCAATGTCGCGATGCAATTGTATCAGGCCCCGGCCAAAACAAGCCTCCGCCCATTCCGCGAAGAGGCGCCCCGCGACCTCTTTCGCGCTTCGGAACCCGGATTCGCATGCAGCCGCTCGCGCAAAAATTCTTCCACCCCCGCCCGCGCGAAAGACGTGTACGAACTGCCCCGCCGCTGCAGCCGCCCGCCCAGTTGCCGGCGCAGCCGCTTCAACGTTGGACGGCTGATGGACAACAGCATACACAGTTCGCCCGAGCGAAAATGCGAGCGCAACCCGAGAATTTCCCGCAGTACCGTGTCCACCCTCATCAGGCGGACCTTCTCGCCGGCAATCTCCCGGGACCAATAACGATAGTCCGGCATAATGCCTTTCCCGGATGACGCCACATTGAACACCCACCGTAGCCGACCATCGGCGATTTCTTCATAAATCTCCCGGGTGGTAATGCTGCGGTGCGCCGACACCACTGCGGTTTTCACCAGCGGCGACCGCAAACCAAGGGCCACCCGAAAAGGCGAATCATAATTGGCCGGCGCGATCATAGGACTTCCTCTGTGGCGACGCCGATTTTTCTCAATCTGTTTGAGATTTTAATTGATATAAGAAGCATAATGTTTAAATTACATTTAAAGTCTCACAGAAACTCAACTATGTCAACCGATAATTTGAAATATAATGAGAAATTTAGCGACCGCTTGCGCGCCGCCCGCCTGTGTCATGGGTTTTCTCAGGAAGAATTGGCTGATAAATTGGGTGTTTCCAACGGTGCCGTCGGCAATTGGGAAACCGGTCCTACCATACCTCGCCCTCAAATGTTGAGAAAGATTGAGGAATTACTGGGGGTGAAGATTGAGCAATTGCTGGGTGGTTATCCCGAATCTCCGGAAAGAAATCGTTTTCCCCGCACTTCCGCTTCGCCCGCGACCTCGCATTATTCTTGGATGGAGACCGTCACCCTCGAACATGTCTTATCCGACCTCGCCGCCCGCCTGCCAAAATCATCCCCGCAGGAGCGCCCCGTTATAATTGCGAACCTGGGAGAAGTGATCAACCAACTGGCCCTCCGCGAGCAAGGCCGAGTGCCGGCCTCGGATCAAACCGGCGAAGCAACCCCTGCTCCATGAACCTGCGGAAAAAAGTTCACGCGGAGACGCGGAGGCGCGGAGAGAAAACCGAGGAGGCATTTTACCGACGTTTTCAGGAACCACGGATCCTCAGGCGGTTCATGGTCCCAATGCATGCGAAAATCGAAAGGGGGCTTTCCATGAACCTCCGCTGTTGCGATTAAATATAAATGAGCCAAACGCCCATCCCTCACCCTCTCCCCTCGGAGGGGCGAGGGGACCCATTGGTTAGCAATGCTTTGCGTCTTTTAGGTTCAAGGGTTCAGCGCGCGAAATTGGTTCGGGGAATTCTCTCACCTAAGCGCAAAAGATCACCAGGTAGGGCGCGTCACTCCGTGCGCGCCGTTGCAGCTGGCATTCCGTCAATCAGTCGTATTCCGTCGCAACCATCAATGCCGCCGCATCCTGTCCATCCCGTAAATCCGGTCAAAAATGTCTCCGAATTTCCCTCCGTGTTCAATTCGTGGCTTAAAATCAGCTTTTGTGATCTTTGCGTTCTCTGTGGTTAACCATGGTTTTCTCTCCGCGTTCTCCGCTGGCCTCCGAAGCTTTAGCGAAGGAGGATCGTGAAACCTCTGCGTCTTCCTTTTTTTCGCGTTTTTCGTTTGTTTCGCGGTTTAAATTCCCCGGCGTCGTTTTGGTTGCGGCTCTGCTGCCTTCCCCGCCTTTCCCTTCCTAATTCCTACTTCATAATTCATACTTTCCAATTAGTCGTGATATTCCCGCACCACAATCCCCGTGCTGGTGGCCGGATCAAACACCGCATACACCCCGCCGCGCTGATGCTCTTCGCTTTCCTTGAAGTCGCGCTTGAAATAAAGGGCGTTATTAAGTGGCGGCAGACGGTCAAACAATCGGCTCTTTTTGACGACGGTGCGTTCGATCATTTGGTTGAACTCAAACGCATCCACCGGCGCCAGTTTGGAGTCGGTGATCATCTTTTGGAAATCCTTTGGCTCGGCGTTGAACACCGCCAGCCATTCTCCGCGTAGAAAAGCCGAAAAACCGGCCACCCGGATTTGCCGGGCCGACGCCGGGACGTTCCCCAGGCAAATATAGGCCAGTCGATGGGCCGGAGCTTTGCCCGCTCCCAGCAGGCTCAGTCCCAGCGTCACCACCACCGCGGGCCCGACCAGCAACGCCAGCGCCGCCCCCCGCTTCAATGAACGCTTCTCGATAAACTTCACTTTCGTCAGGGCGAAGATCGTGCTACCCGCACCCCCGACCAGCACCATGACCGGAATGAACGGCAATAAAGCCATCAGACACGCGTCCTCGAGGAATTCGTAGGTGCCAAACTGCATCGCCAGGAAAAAAAGCATACCCCCGCTCACCAATGCGGCGTCAAAAAGCCAAAGCCGCCAGTAATTGACCAGCGGCGGCTTCTTTTTATCCGTGTTGGCATTTCCGTTCATGTCCGCATCAGGAAACCCGACTCCCCGCCAAACACAAGATATTCCGTCCGCGTCTACCGGCCAACCGATGGTGCAATCGTTTCCCATAGCGGTTTTTCATAATTCATCCTTCCTCCTTTTCCCCTCTTTCCCTCCTCCGGTCCTCCGCGCCTCCGCGTGAACTCTTCTTTTTGCACGTTGGCGCTTGCCTCTGGCGCCGGATGTTCATTTTAATTAGCCTCAGTCACGGTCATGAATATGAAAGCAATCAGAACGCTGTCTTTGGGATTCTTACTTCTGGCTGCCGTTGCCGGCGAAGCACAAATCTTGACCACCGTGCATGACTTCGACGCCCTCGTCAATTTCACCAACGGCGACGGGGCCCAGGTGACGTCGCCGCTGCTGTCGGCTAACGACGGCGGTTTATACGGCACGGCGGGCGCAGGCGGCACCAACGGCACCGGCCTGGTCTTCAAGTACACTCTCAACGGAGTTTTCACGATCGTGCACACGTTCAGCGCCAATCCGAATCAGACCAATGCCGATGGCGCTTATCCCTATGGGGGGCTGGTCCAGGATACCGATGGGAACTTTTACGGCACGACCACCGGTGGCGGGGCTTACGGAAATTACGGGACGGTTTTTCAAATGACTCCGGCGGGAGCGGTTTTGCGGCTGCACAGTTTCAATTACAGTGACGGGGAAAACCCGGGCGCAGCGCTGGTCCCCGCCGGCGGCGGCAATTTTTATGGCGCGGCTCTGTTGGGCGGGACGAACGGCAACGGTTCGATTTTCCGGGTGAACACCAGCGGCGCCTTCCAATCACTCCATGATTTCGCCCCCAACGGCCCGGTCACGGGCGTGCAGAATCTTCCGGAGAATGCCGATGGAAGCGAGCCTTATGGCCTCTCCTCCGGCGGCGATGGCTGGCTTTACGGCACCACCTCCGGCGGCGGGACGAACGGCAGCGGTACGATTTTTCGCCTCAATCCCGTCAGCGGCCAGTTCACCGTCCTGCACACGTTCGGGCCCTTGGACGCCAGCTATTACAACTCCGATGGTGCGAATTCCTACGCCAGCCTGACGCTCATCAGCAACGGTGTTTTTTGGGGGACCGCCACGTTTGGCGGCACGAATGGAAACGGAACCATTTTTCAGATCACCACCGGTGGTGTGTTCACCGTGTTGCACACCTTCAACCTTGACGACGGCTCGGCTCCCTCCTCGGCCCTGATCCGGGGCCGCGACGGCAATTTTTACGGTACAACGGAAAATTTCCGCTACGGTTCGGGGACCGCCTTTCAATTCACAACCAACGGCGCGCTGACCACGCTCCACTACTTTGACGCGTTGAATGTGGTTCAGAGCAATTACGGTTGGGATGGCGGCAACCCTTTTGGTGGACTAACGCTCGGCGCTGACGGTTATTATTACGGCACCACCGAAATCTACGGCGCCAACACCAATGGCACGATCTTCCGCCTGATTTATCCCGGTTTGAGCCTGTCCCCGTTGCCGGGACAGCAAGTGCTGGTGTCCTGGCCCACCAATCAAACTGGCTTTATCTTGCAGGTCACCACCAATCTGGCGTCCCCCACCTGGCTCACCGCCCAGCCCGCCCCGGTGATACTCAATGATCAATACGTCGTCACCAATAACACGCCCGGGGTGACCTCATTTTATCGGCTAAAGAAATAGAGGCAAACCCGTCCTGGTGTCGCACTCCGTGCGCGCCGTCGACGTGGCGGCGTGCTCGTTCATGTCCGCATCAGGAAAGCCGGCTCTC
>Ga0302319_10014782_pt1 | contig 14511 bp, 12 predicted proteins | sample Bog_T0_2_FD_203319 | JGI IMG/M metagenome (GOLD analysis project Ga0302319, IMG submission 203319) | Peat permafrost microbial communities from Stordalen Mire near Abisko, Sweden - Bog_T0_2 | ecosystem: Environmental > Terrestrial > Soil > Wetlands > Peat | place: Sweden: Abisko, Stordalen Mire... | reverse complement strand
GGCGTTATGGGCTTCGACCAGCAGATTGAATTGCTGGGTCCGCCGCTCAATCTCGATCCTGTCGCTCACGCGGCCGTTCCATAACTGCGCGATAAGAGACGCCGCGATGACTTCGCGCTTGTCGGCTCCGCGCCACTGAAGAAGAACAATGGCGACCAGCCCGCTGAGCAAAAGCAGAGTCACTACGTTCGACCAGAAGTAGAGATCATCGATGGTGTTTTCAACGACAGCGTTCCGACCGGATTCCATCGACGCCCCATAGTCGATGCCCTGGGGATTGATCTTGCCCAGTGCGTAGTCAAAGAATCCCTGGCGTTTCGGGGCCGACTGCGAGGTTGGAGCGGTCGGCCGATCCAGAGTTTGACCAAGAGATTGCCCGTGCATGCAGCAGAGCAAGATGGCAATTGCTGTCCATCGGATTGTGACCTGATTACGCGTCATCACTGCCCACTCGCCTCACCGAGGAACAACCCCGCCGTTCTCCTGCGCCGCTGTTTCCGGTTCTCGGCTTCCTTGAAACGCAGATTCACACCGACCTCCGGGTCAAGATAGCTGTGCATCTTGGGATAGAGGGAAGGCTCCAGGTCCTCAACTTGAAAGCGCGGAGCTCGCCGGACGTGCAGATGGGAGTAGCGGGTAACCGAGCGGGTCCGCGCACAATTGCGTGCGGAACTCTTCAATGTCTTCAACCGCGTCAACCTCGGAAATCCAACCTTCCTTGGTGCTAACCTGCTTATTCCAGCGGGGCCGGGCGTCAACTTCGCGCTCCCCATCACCTCGACCAACGGCGAGCAGTTCGGACTTCCCGGCATCGGGCCGGGAGAACCGTTCAACGCACAACTTGCTGTCAAGCTGATCTTCTAAGAATCCTCAAACTTTTAATGATTTACATCGCCTCAACCTGGATAGGAAAGGAAATGAAGGAAATGAAACTTTCAACAATTTCTTGCCGCCGTGAAACGGCTCGTCTTTCCCCTTACGCGCTCCTGGTAGCCTCCTCGATAGTTCTTCTGATATGCAGTGCGGGCGCGGCACAGACGCCAGCCGCATCTGTTCCTTCTGCAGTCGCGGAGGGTCAGGAACTACCTGTACACAAAATCCCCAATCTTGGCCCAGGCGCGGAGTTCTATTTTTCTCCGGATGGCACGCATATCATTGGGGACGCAAAACGGGATGGCGACACGAGCTATCACGTGTACACGCTTGCGATCGACGGAACGGACATTCGCCGCATCAACGATAAGGGAGACGACGCCTGCTCGTTTTACTTCCCTGACGGCAAGCGCATCATCTGGACTTCCACGAAGGATCATCCGGAGCTGGCGAAATCGAACTATTCGAATCCGAGCGATTATCCGCAGGGCGCGGAACTCTACACGTCGAATCTGGACGGCAGCGACGTGAAGCGCCTGACCAACAATAACGTCTACGACGCGGAAGTCTCAGTTGCTCCCAATGGCAAATGGATATTGTTCGGCAGCCAACGTTCCGGCAAGATGGAGCTATGGAAATCTGACATTGACGGCTCGAATCCGGTGCAGATCACGCATCTCGATGGTTGGGAACCGGGCGGGTCGTTTCTCTTTCGGGACGGCAAGACCATCATCTTTCGTGCATGGCGCTCGGAAGATGCAAAAGCCAACAAGAAGGGCCTTCCAATGACCCTCTACACCATCCAGGCGGACGGCACGGGGTTCAGGCAGCTTACCCACGACGATGGCACCAACTGGTCTCCGTTTCCCGCGCCCGACGGTCACCACTATGTCTTTGTCAAGGTGCTTCCACCGCACAACTACGAGATTTTTCTCGGCGACCTGAACAGCGATAAGCAGGTGCGCCTCACTTACAATGATGCCTTTGACGGCTACCCGTCGATCTCGCCGGACGGCCATTGGCTTATATTTACTTCAACCCGCGATTCCACTCCCGGATCGCACTCGACCGGCATTTATCTTCAAGATATTTCGAGTCTTCACCTTGGCCCGCAATAGCATTTCGATTCTCGCTTCTATAAAGGCCTGGAACCTGAGTGGCGTCTTCCTCATGGAATAAATCTGCCGGTGGCTCGCACTGCGACGAGCCACCGGTATTGTATTGGTCGACACTAGTACTTCGGCGCGGCGGTTGCAGATGGATTGTTGGCCGCAACGGCAGTCGCAGTAAACTGGGGAGCATCCTTGCCGGCGAGCAGGCTCTCAATGGTGGAGGTAAACTCCTGCTTGAGTTGCTGGTTGAATTCTCCGCTGGCGGGCGCAGCGAATCCTGAGTGGATCAGCTTGACGTGGCCATCGCGGCCAATGAACAGCGTGGCGGGCCAGGTATTGAGATTGACGGCCTGCGGTACCTTCTCCCACATCTCGCTGGGCGCTCCGGCAATGAGGTAGGTGTACGGCACACCGTAGTGCTGAACGAATGCCTTCTCGCGGCTCAACGTGTCCTGCTGCTCAGGCTCTTCAAAGTCGAGTGCGACAATCTCGAGTCCTTTGTCGTGGTACTTCTTATAAAGCTGGATGAGATACTGCGCTTCGTCGTGGCAGTTGGGGCACCATGTTCCGGTGACAATTGCCAGAACTACCTTGCCCTTGAATTTGGGATCGTCATTCGAGACCAGCTTGCCATTCACGTCTGGGAATTTGAAGGTAAAGACCTCATTGGGATCGCGGACGGTGGTGTGCTTCACGAAATCGTCCGGCTCGGGCAGGCCTTTGGCGCGCGCGGCATCAGGGCGATAGGCGGTCAACTTGTTGTCGGGCGTGTATGCCCCTTTCAACTGGAGTTGGAGCGTTCCGTTGGCCTGGGGAGTTACTTCAGCTACGAGCGGGCGCGATCCATCGAAGTGGCTGAGCACGAACTTGCCATCGCTGAAGCGGCCGTCCAGGGCGCCGGTGTCGCCATCGATGCGCAGGATGGATGCGGAGACATCGGGGCCGGTCTGCTTCACGATGAGGCGCCAGGCCTTCTCGCCCTTGGCGCTGTCATACTCAATCTCCCATACGCCGCCGATGTTGGGAATGTTGCCTTTGACTGCGGCGGGCTCGACATGCGGCGTGGCCTCGAAGGGAACCGCGGAGATGTAGGTGTCACGCTCAAAGCGACCGAGTACTTTTCCTTCGAGTTTGCCTTCTTTCGGTTTGGCAACAACCTTGGTCAGATAGTGCTCAAAATTCAGCGTGATGGCGCCGTCTGTGAACGAGGCATCGGTCGTGGTCTCCTTGTCATCACCGTTGTAGAGCGTGCCGGTGAGTGTGTTTCTCTCGCCGGAGATGTCGAGACGAAAGGGGATTACTGTCCCGTTGAGACTGATGGAGGCATCGTAGCGGCCATTGATGGAATTGGCGCCAAACGCGGAGCCAGCGCCGAGGATAAGAACTGCGAGTCCTGCGATACTGCGGGGAAGAAGTCTCATGCGAAGATTCCTTTCGGATTGTGGTTGAGTCTTTGTCGAGCGAATTTGCCCTTGATGGAGAGCGCGCTCAGCCGGCAGACCAGCCGAACGCGGTCTCCGTATCTGCATGAACTACGTCTGTCGTGTGCTGGCGAATGGGTTGTCCGGCAGCAGGATTGCGCTATATTTCCCCTGTTCCGCGAGATGCACATGGAGCAATGCGGCACCCACGCCAGAGGCTCCAATCGAGTATCCTGTTTCCGCGCTTACTTCCCATGGCTTGACGCGCGTCCATGCCTGGTACCAGCGATTGCCTTTGCCATCGAGGTTCGTTTGGCGGCTTACCAATTGCCGCGCCACACGCTGCGCAAAGGCAAGGTAGTCGGACCGGCCGGTCGATGCCCACAGCCCCACGAAGAGATCAATGACGGCAGCCGATCCGCAGCATTGGCAGACCACGTTCCAATAGCCGGGCGTGAGGTTCTCAGGAATGCCGCTCTGCACAACCCCTTGCGCCAACCGCTCAGTCCATACCTGGTATTCGGGCTCGCGCGTGATCTTGTGAAGCTCGAAGAAGGCACGTGCGGTCCCCGCGGGTCCGTGGCAGAAGCCGAGATAATACAGGTCTGGAAGATCGGGAAACCGGTACGGGATGAGCGCGGCATTGCCCTTCAGCGTAGCGATGGTCTGCAGATGCAATGCTCCTTTGCGCGCGGCAAACAGATACTTGTTCTTGTTCGTCTCGCTGTAAAGCCGCGCAAGCACGTAGGCAACGCCGGCGGTTCCACCCTCGAAGTTTGGGAAGTATGCGTCTTTCGCCAACCCTGGAAAAGCTGGGAAGCCGCGCCAGCTAAATCCACCCTTGCGCTCATTGACTCCGAGTTCGATAATGCGGTCGCCTGCGCGCTCCGCAACATCGCGATATTGATCGTTTTCGAACTCGCGGGCGGCATAGAGCAAATAGAGCACGATGCTGCCGTCTGCCGCGATTCCTGGAACTCCCGACCATGCAACACCAGAACCGGCGGGCTTCGCGGCCTGCACAATGTAGTCGGTGGCTGCTCTCGCTGCATCCCGGTATTTTGCATTCTTTGTTGCTTTGCCAGTCTCGTTAAGAACAAATGCAACACCAGAAAGTCCGCCGTAGAATGCCAGATTCAAACCAGGACCGGAGAGCAGTCCCTCGCCTGGTTTATCCACCAAATCGCGCCAGGTTGCAGCCAGGTAATCCGCTCCCAGGGAAGCGGTGTCGAGGTGACGCGTCTCTCCAGTGGCGTTCGCCAATTGAATGAAAAAGAGAACCGTCCCGGCGCTACCGCTGTAGATTGCATTTGGAGCGGAGACTGTGGTCGCTTTCTCGGGATGGTCAGGTTCGGGGAGCCAATAGACACCTCGTGCATCTTGCTTCCGCGCGCTATCGATCCATCGAGCCGCGCCTTTCGCAGACTCCAGGAAGTCCGGGTTTGGCTCAAACGCGCGTTGACTGGCATGATGGGCAGGAGTGTCAGCGCTTGCATTGGCCAAGCCCAGGGTGGAGATTGCGGGAACTGCGGCGGCGGTAATAGCGCCGGAACGCAGGAACTTCCGGCGCGAAATGCTCAGGCCATCGTGGCCGATATGGGTATTCATGGAGTCTCCGAGCGTTGAACTAGAAATTGTCATCCAGAGACTGCGATCACTTGCATGGCCATATGGCAATGCGGACGAGTCGAGGATTCAATTCAAATGGGTTCGGGCAAGCTGAATTGGTATTCGGAGCAGCCTTCCGTTCTCAAAGGGCTCCAGTGCGAGGTTCTCCCTCGATGGGGCGCTCTAAGGCTTAAGGGACTGCAGCGATGAATGCCGGGGATCTACGCTAGGAAGGGACAACACGAATTCTCGGCAAGATTGAAACCTGCTGGCATTGCGCCGCGTTGTTGCCGAATCGAACTCATACTTGATTAGATATCATGCGACGTCTTGCGCGTCAAGGTTCTACCGAGAAGAGCGTTGATGGCTTTGGCCTGAAATGGCGCCTGTTTAGAGCAGTCCGATGGCTCGTCCTGCAACTCCTACGCCAAGCCAAAGAGACAAAGAGATGAGGGCAGTTGTTCGCGACCAGAGTGTCGGACCTCCATTATCCGAGCGCAACAGAGCAACGCGGTGCACTGTGAAGTAAAAGAGCACTGCAGCGGCGAGAAGCGCCATCTTCCAGCGGAAGGCCGGGCTGAAGTAGCACTTACCTGCCTCTTCCGATAACAGCGCGATGCCTGTGACAATCATGACGATAAGACTGCCGATCAGCATGCGGCTTAGATCGCGGCCGATCAAGCGCGCGGATTCGCCCTTGAGTATGACGCCAAGGAGCCGGAGATCGACGACCAGCACTGAGCCACCAAGGAGGGCGAGAGCAAGAAGATGCAGCATCTCAACCAGCGCGAAGTCCCACTTGGAGGTTTGCATGGCGTGGCCAAGGGAGGAGTTCCCGAGAGCAATGAACCACGAATGCAGGGACATAAGGGATCAGGACCTTTCAAAGCAATTCAAGAACTCAAGGCAATTCAGAAATAGGCAATGGCGCGCCCGGCGATGACGATGCCGCCCCACAGCGTGAGCGAAGCGATGGCGGCGGTACGAGCGCGCCAGGGAGTTACATGCTGGCTCTCCCACTCGTGAACGCGGCGATAAATGGTGGTGTGAAAGATGAGCGGATTCAGCCCCACCAATGCGAGCAGGATAAGCTTCATCCGGAACGAGGGATTGGTATACATTTTGGCCGATTCAGCCCAGAAGAGCAGAAAACCGCTGATGAAGCTTATGGCGAAGCCTGACCATGTGAGCGGAAAAACAGCTCGCGCAACACGGGTAACGGCAATGGGGCGCAGAACCAGTCCCAGCATCCGAAGGTCAAGAACCGCGATCGTCCCGACAACGAGAGTGATGGCAAGAACGTGCACAGATTCAATGACGCTATAGGCATAATCCGACTCGCGGATCATCGTCCCAAAGCTTGAGTCATTTAAGAGTTGACAGAGATGTTGCAGCAATGGCATTAATATCGGTTCCGATCTCTTGAATGAGCGGCGCCGCTCGATTGCGGCATCCGCTCATTGCGCGACAATGCTTACTTGGCGGATGTACCGGGAAGCGCACCTTGGTCGGTCCCGTTGTCCCCAGGGCCGCCGTCACCAGGGCTGCCGCCGTAGACAGTGCGACCATCCGGAAGCGTTACTCTGCGCGCGTCGACGAGGTTGGAACCATCCTTGGCCCGATAACCGTCAACGACGATGGCGTCGCCGATCTTCAAGTCGCCCTTCTTCCATCCTCGGCGGCTTAGAGCGCCAGGACCCGCGCCTTCGCATCCCCAGTTGGTGACTTTCCCGCTGGCGTCCTTCACGTCCACATAGAAATAAGAATGGGGATTGGTCCATTCAACGCGAGTGATTGTGCCCACAAGCCGCGTCGGCTTGCTGCCATCGAACTCGGCAGCAAAGGAGTGATGTGCAAATGCGGCAGGTACCGCGATTAGGGAGGTGAGTAATCCAATGGCGAGGACAAATCTTGATTTCATGAGGCATCCTTTCAAAGGCGCGGCAGGGAATTTGGGGAAATGCAAAAAGCCCACTCCGACAGCGGAGCGGGCTTCTGACGTCACGGATGGATGGAGGGTCGCAGGTGCGGCAACGGAGGTGCCGCTAGGATTCCATACTCAGGTCTGTACGCGCAGATTGCCGCCCCGCTCCGAAGAGCGAGCAACAACGACAACAGCAAATGGTCGTAACGGACCGCATAATCCTTGTTTACGCGATGCCCACAGCAATGTCAAGATAGGGATTTTAGAGCGTTCCTCTTGACACCAACGCGACGTTATGAAAATCTCGCCCTATGCTGAAGCGCCGCTTCTCAGGTTGTTGGCCTTGTTGTTGTACCTGCCCCTAGAACCATTCGACGGGTGAGGGCGCGCTTTCGTGCGTCTCAGTGCACTCGATCGAGCGTCATGCAGGCTTCAGAAGTTTCTTTCCACACGCGCATTCCGCTGCATGCTCCCCAATCAAACCTGCTATCGAATTCCGCGTGCGCAACGGGTGCGATTCACAAACGCGGGGTTTGCTTAGATTCTCCACAAGTCTCCGGAGTTTGCATTGATTAGCCACTTGAAAGTCGCAATTCGCGCTCGGGCCAGCGTGGGTTTCATCCTGTGTTTCTCGTTTGTCGCTTGCATCAGAATGCAGGCTCAGTCACTGCCGCCTGAGGTAGAGAAGGTGTGCTCCATCCGATTCGACAAAGACACGAAGCGCCCGGCGCGTGTGGAAGACAGCGCCCTTTCGTGCCTCAAAGAAGCCGCGAAGAAATTGCGGGAGAATCCTGCCGTGAAATTGGTGCTGGTGGGCGTTGCGGACTCCGTGCGAGATCATGAGGCGGATGAGAATGGCCACATGCGGGAAACCGAGGATCCGACCGGCCTCGATGTTCGGTGGGAAGACCTGGCCGCATACCGATCGCTCAATACTAAATGGTATTTGACGCGGTATTACGGAATTGATCCGGCGCGAATCCTGCCAACGACCGATGAATCCATCTCGGGTCAGGATGTTACTTTCTACCTCGTACCAAGTACCGCTGATTTCAATCACAATTACCTGGGAACCACCAAAACGAATGAAAGGCCTTGCACGATCAAACCCTGCTACTCCCCGGACGAAGAAAGCCTGAAGGCACAGCCTCGCTCCCGGATTCCCGAGCCGAAAAAGGCGGGGAGTGGAGAGTGATTCGTCAGATCGGCATGTCGCTGTGCATGAAACAACGATTCTTGACAGCGCGGGCAAACGTCGGCTAGGGTAGGCAGATGACACGCTTTGACTCACAGCTTCGTTCGCGCTGTTGTTGCATTCGCCTTTAGGGCTGAGTGCATGCGAGTTCCTGGCCGTGCAGTTGCTGCCTCCCCGCAGCCTTCGATTCACCAATACTTCAAAAGCAGGTAGAAGCACTCTGAGCTTCTGTCTCGATCCTGTTTCACCATTCTGTCCACTTTAAAGGAGGTCTTCTTTGAAGACTCGATTGCTTTTACAAGGCTGTGCTTTGGGAGTGTTGTTATCACTGACTGTGCCGAAGTTACTGGTTGCTCAGGCGCCCGCCAAGAAGGATGCCGATACAACCGGGAGAGCAAACTCGCCATTCTCTCGCAATGAGGCGGACCTTCCAAAGGGTCCAGCACCACGTCTGGCGGGCCATCCGGATCTCTCGGGGTACTGGATTCCGAGTCATGCCTCAAAGGATAAGCCTGTAGGAAATCTTGGAAAGGATTTGCCCGGCTACAAATTGCCATTCACCGCCGAGGGCGAAGCAGCGCATAAGTACAACCTGGAGCACACGGTGGATCCGGAGGCGCTCTGCATCGTGGGCGGATTGCCGCGGCACAACGCGAGCGGGTTACCCTTTCAGTTGCTTCAAGGCTCTGACCATGCAGTCTTCCTTTATTGGTACACGACCTATCGCTTAGTGCCGTTCGATGGACGCAAGCATTCCGACGACCCCGACCCCTCGTTTTTTGGCGAGGAGATTGGATCCTGGGAAGGCGACACGTTCGTGATTGATTCCATCGCGTTCAAGGACAAGCGGACGTGGGCGGATGAAAATGGCGATCCTCACAGCGATCAGCAGCATGTGGTGGAACGGTGGACGCGTCCTGACATCGGGCATGTTCATGTGGAGATGGTTGTTACAGACCCGAAGTACTACACGGAGCCGATTCACTATCAGCGGACCTGGCTTCTAGGCAAGCAAGGCGATGAGGTTCGCGAATACTCCTGCTCTGAGGACAATGTCGATGCGCCCCATTTGCAGCCAGGCCCCGGCGTCATCGGCCCGGATGGGCAGCGAGGGTATGAAAAGCTGGCTCCGCTGCCACCGCCTCCCAGTAAAGACCACCCCGCGGTCACTTCGATTCCAAATTGAATTCGGATGTTACGCAGCACCTTGGTGCTCTGTTAAACAACAACTTTGTTAGCCAACTGAGAAAAGGAGAAAGGATTTGAGAATCGTGAATCGTCTTCCCCGCACGATCTTTGCAGCTGTTGTCCTGGCGTTTCTGTCGATCGCAGCGCACGGCGCCACGGTCACATTGAAGGCCGACTTGAAGGGTTCGACGGAAGTGCCCGCAACCGATAGCGCCGGCACTGGAACTCTGACGGGCACATTGAATACTGAGACCAACGAGTTCAAGTACCACATTGAATTCAGCGGATTGAGCGGACCGGTTGTTGCCGCCCACTTTCACGGTCCGGCAGAGGCGGGGGCCAACGCCAAGCCACAGGTCCCCATCAAGACAAGCCCTATTGCAAGCCCGATCGATGGCAGCGCAACTCTGACTCCTGAGCAGGTGAAGGACCTAACGGACGGAAAATGGTATTTCAATCTGCACACGTCTGGAAGTCCGCGCGGAGAAGTGCGCGGGCAGATTCTGAAGGTTGAATAGGGGATTGAGACTCGGTGCGCACACCCTAAAGAGCGTGCGCACCGTTCCCTGCATCGTTCAAATCCAAGAAGGGATGTCATGCATTTACGCTTCACAGCAGCTCTTATTGTGAGCTGCTCGGTATTGAGTGTTGCCGTGGCGGCTGGGTTGCAAGTTAAGGACGTCAAGACGGCCGGCGATCCTGATCCTTCTCAAGGGGTCTCCCATCCAAAGCCGACGAATCTGAAAGTGCTGCCCAAGGACATTTCAGCGGATGATCTCGATCGCCTTATGCATCGGTATCAGGCGGAATTGGGAGCACCATGCGGATACTGCCATGAAGAAAACCGAGAGACGAAGCATATCGACTTTGCCTCCGATGAGAATCCGGTGAAGGAGACGGCGCGTTTCATGATTTCAATGACCGGCGATATCAATAACAAGTACCTCGCGCAATTAGGGGACAGACGGTATTCGGAGCCCATTGGCTGCGGCAACTGCCACCGTGGACAGATCGATCCGCCAAGCTTTGAACCGAAACCGCAGTAACGAGTGAGCTGATGAGGCCAATGATTCGAGCGAACGGGAAGAGGGACCAGAAAGTGACAGACTTCATGGCTAACGGTGGAGACTCTGCATGAGGCAGATCCGCTATCAATTCGGGATTATTGTAGGTCTGTCTCTTTGCAGCGCCGTCGCTTCGCAGGTCCCAGTCCAGCCAGTGCAATGGACGGGGGCTGTGGCCCCGAAGACAGCCGTGAGGGCGGGGGCAAACATTGTCATCGAGCTTTCGGCGGCGGTTCAAGAGGGATGGCATGTCTACGGCCTTGCCCAGTTACCTGGTGGGCCAACGCCTCTCCGCGTCACGCTTGATACGAATGCATTCGTTCAGACCGCGGGCGCGCCGACAGGCAGTTCTCCGGTAAAGAAGCATGACACGGCCTTCGATCTCGATACGGAAGTCTATAACGGTCGATTCGATTTGCATCTGCAGGCACAGATCAATCAACATTCTCCTGCCGGTAGAAACCTGATCCCGGTAAGTGTCCGCTTTCAGGCGTGCAATGACCGGGTATGCTTGCCGCCGCGGACAATTCACTTGTCAGTACCAATTGAGATTTCTGAGGGCAAATAACCGGCAAGAAAACCACACTTCGCGATTTTCCCTCTTGACCTGAATCTCGTTCTAAGTTAGGTTTCATAACATGATGGTTCGATCTGCCCAAGGTTGTCGACGCTTCTCTCTCCTCTCCGGAGAGTTTTTGACGTCCTGTGCGGCAGTGACTCTGACGGCCTGAACAGGACTCGCCGGTTTCTCTGGAACAAGACCATTCATCTTCCCCGTATTCTGAACGTCCACTCGACGCCTCATTCCCCACCCTGTTGCAAAACAGGAAGCAAGTTTCATGCATGCAATCGGAATTCGTCACAGGTTGAGTTGAAATGATTCGAATCTTCAAGCCATTCAGACATTGTTGTCTCATCGCTCAGTAGCCAACTGGCGAACAGGTGAGTGCGCGTTGTTTCCGGCTCCCCAATGAGCTGTGACTGCGCCTGGAGACATGCCTCACAATCCCGCCAAGTTCGCAAGGACCAATGCACAGCAGTGAGAGTTGCAACCGGCGTCTGAGCGCCAGTTGCCCTCTCTCGGTAAGAGCCTCGGTAAAGACAACAAGGCGAGTTTTGGAGGATTCGATGAAGTCTATTTATTGGAAGCTGGGTATGCATTTCGCATTGGCTGGATTACTGACACTGATGATGGCGGCAGTGCCAATGCTTTACGGACAGGTGAAGTATGGCAATGTGCGCGGACGAGTTACCGATGGGTCGGGAGCGATTGTCTCGGGCGCAGAAGTAACTCTGACGAACACTGGAACGCAGATTGTGCATTCCACTCGCACCAACCAAGCGGGCGATTACGTGTTTACCGCGGTTGATCCGGGGACATATGTAGTTTCAATCTCCGCCAAGGATTTCAAGAGGGTCGAACACAAGGGTGTGGTCGTCGATCTTGAACAGACCGCAACAGTTGACGAAAGCTTGCCTGTAGGGACGGTTGGCGAAACCATTGAAGTGAGCGGTTCCGGTCCGTTGATTGACACTGCGACTGCATCGGAAGGACAAGTAATCACAGAAGAACAGATTGAGGATCTTCCCAATCAGGGCCGCAATCCTTTCACAGTAAACAAGCTGGATAACAATGTGACTCCAGTAGGCGATCCGCGGTATGTTCGCTACGAAGATCAGAATGGCACGGACTCGCAGTCGGTTGCGGGAGCGCCCATCGGTGCAAACGGCTACGTTGTCGACGGAATTCCCATTTCGACATCGACCGGCGGAGTTACATTTGTTCCCGCGATCGAGGCCGTGTCCGACGTGAAGGTTCAGGCAAATACCTACGACTCGGAGTTGGGGAGGACGGGCGGAGGTGTCTTTAACACTTCACTAAAGTCTGGCACGACCAAGTATCATGGCGAACTGTTTGGCCTGACGAGACAGAATCCCCTGGCGGCCAATGCGTGGTTCAACGATCACTACGGGCTTGCAAAGCCGGACTACACCACCTATCAATACGCAGGCGCATTCGGCGGCGCCTTACCATTCAGCAATAGGAGCCGCTTTTTGAAGAATACCTTCTTCTGGGCAACAGAAGCAGGATACCGGCAGGCACAGCCTCTCGCCAGTACGACCACACAGTATTATGTTCCGAGCCTGGCGGAGCGCGCGGGCAACTTCAGCGCAGACACGGTTGGTGCAAATGCTGTCACTCTTTACGATCCAACACAGCCTTTTGTGGGCGGCGTTCGGACTGTGGTGCTGCAAGGCAATGTGATTCCGCAAAACCTGATCAATCCGATCGGCCAGTATATCGTCAACCAATTTGCAAAGCCGACGGCGAGTGGAGCGTACAACGGCAGCACTCCTAATTACTCCGGATCGGACGACTTCAAGACACGCGGCGATGAGTACGTCGGCAAGCTGGACCACCAGTTCACACCGTGGTGGTCGGCTTCAGCGTCTTACGTTCACCTGGCTACGCAGGAGCCTGGCGGCGATCTCTTTCACACCTTTGCTGCGAATGACGGAGTGCTGACCCGCTATATCGACGCCACGGCCTTCAACAACGTGTTCACGCTGAACCCGACCACATTGCTCACCGCTGGGTACGGGTATAGCCGCTACTACTCGACGGTCCCGCAATACAGCAATGGATTCGACCAGACAACCGGGTTTGGAGGTGCCGGGTTCCCGGTGGGTTACGTTGACCAACTACAGTCGAAGACTTTTCCAACCGTCACATTTTCCGGAGTAACCGGAGGAGCCTCACTGGGCGCAGCGAACAGCGGGCCAACGATCAAGGCGCAACATAGTTACGTCTTCGTACTTACCAAGACCATCGGAAAACAGACGGTCAAGGTCGGATACGTATTCCGCGACTTTCACCAGTTCACTTCTCTCGATACTTCTGCCAATGGTTCGTTCACATTCGATGGACAGTATACGGACCAGAATGGCGCATCGGTATCAAATGGTCCACAGGCGATTGCGGACCTGCTTCTCGGTTTACCCTCTTCTGCCAGCGTACAGATCAACGCGGTCGGCCTCAATCAGAATGTCCACTACCAGGCACTGTATGTTCAGGATGACGTGCGCCTGAGTTCGAAGCTAACTGCAAATGCGGGACTGAGGTATGAATACGAACCGGGACAGACGGAGTCATCTAACCGCTACAACGTCGGCTTCGATCCCAATGTCGCATACGACTTTGCAGGGGCAAACGGAGCGGTACCTGCACATGGAGCGATAGCGTTCGCGGGATTGAATGGGTACCCGGTGCATTCCGGAGACCTCAGCCACACGAAGCTCTCGCCTCGGTTTGGCGTGAGTTATGAAGTGCGGCCGGACACAGTTGTTCGCGGCGGCTTTGGCGTTTTCTATGCGGCTGTTCCTTTGGCTGCCGCGTCCACGGGATTTTCACAACTGACAAGCTATTCACCTGGTCCGGCCTCAGGGCCTGTTGCGGCAGGGGCAGACGCCTGGTTGTCCAACCCATTCGGCTCACAGCTTCTTGCCCCGACGGGCACATCTCTTGGAACTTTGACCGGAATCGGCGGTGCCATTACGGTTCCGGCGTTTCATCTTGGCTACCCGCTTGTGGAGCAGTATTCGGCCGACGTGGAACACGAGTTTCCAGGAAGCCTAGTTGTCAAAATCGGCTATGTCGGAGCCCATGGACGCAACCTTCCGGATGCTGTGAATATTAACCAGATACCTGACAGCGTCCTGGCTGAATATGCTCCTGGCGGCCAGTATGCGGGCACCAACCTGGCCAGTAAAGTAGCGAATCCCTATTACGCGAAGGCGGTCGGTGGCTACCCCTCGACTCCCTTCGGGATCATTGCGCAAAAGACGGTTCCACTCGGCCAAACGCTCTTGCCCTTCCCGCAGTTTGGGTCCATCACGGAAACGGAGAGTGTTGGTCATAGCCAATACAACGCGTTTGACGTGAAGGTGCAGAAGCGATTCAGTCATGGATTGACTGCGCTCATCGCCTATACCTGGTCTTCGAATTGGGACAACCTGTGGGGCTCGCCTGTTGCCGGGTTGAACACACTCAATCCGAATCCAACTACCGCCGGCCCGCAGGATGGCTACAACCCGAACGCTGAGTATTCGAGGGCGACCAATGACA
>Ga0302319_10014780_pt1 | contig 14512 bp, 13 predicted proteins | sample Bog_T0_2_FD_203319 | JGI IMG/M metagenome (GOLD analysis project Ga0302319, IMG submission 203319) | Peat permafrost microbial communities from Stordalen Mire near Abisko, Sweden - Bog_T0_2 | ecosystem: Environmental > Terrestrial > Soil > Wetlands > Peat | place: Sweden: Abisko, Stordalen Mire... | reverse complement strand
GGGTTACCCGCGTGGCGCTGTATGACTTGAATGTTCCGTTCATCGAGATCCCGCCAACGCAGCTGAAGAAGTTCGTGACCGGGAAAGGCACTGCCAAGAAAGAGCACATGCTCATGGAAGTGCTCGATCGCTGGCATGAGAAGTTCTTCGACGACAACATCTGTGACGCCTTCAGCCTGGTTCAACTGGGCCGCGCCATCACCAACACCCAGGAAGGAAACCTGCTGGCCCACCAAAAGGAGATTGTCTCCGACGTGGTGAAGACCTGGCAGAAAGATCACCCGGCCGCGGCATAGTCTGCGGCCTTAACCGAAACCGGAGGCGCCAATGAAATACAACATCAGTTACATCGACAATCCTTCCAGCGACTGCCAGATCGAGGCGGACGACATCAACCTCAATTCCGAAGCCAAAACTGTGAGCTTCTACAAAGATCCAGTGGGCAACAGCTTTGTCAAGACGATCGCAGTCCTGACGCTCGTTTCAGGTATGCGGGTCATCAGCGATGACAAGAAGACAGCGATTGTGCCAGCTGAAGAACTGCGCGCTGCCTAGCTTTGGTAGTACAGCACCCACCATTAACAATTCAGAAGTACGAGGAACAGTCTCATGGCAACACTTGCAATCGATCAGATGAGGTTTTCGTTCATGCCTCCGCCGGCGCCGTTGCCGACCGAGTTGCACAACCTGAAACACAATGCGCTTCAGCTCGGCCAACTGGGTAACACCGTTCGCCGCGGCAGCAAATGGGCCAACGTGCCCAAGGGTCATGTCATCGACCTAACCGAAGGGCCGGACCACAAGTATGTAGGCGCCGGCCGCGTGGTGAAGGTCTGGACTGGTCCCTTCAACGAGGTGCCAGCAGTAGTTCTCGACCGAAACCACTCCGGCAGTCAGAGTTACTCCAGCGTCCTGGCCGCCATGCGCAACGCTTACGGCGCAGAGTTCACGGAAGACGAGATTGTCGCCTTCCTCGATTACACACGCATCAACTAACTATCGAGTACGGGCCTTTCTCCGTGTGGGGACACCTGAGGGGCTTCCGTGTCGAGATCGTATACTCTGTCAACAACGCATTATGCAGCAGGCTGGGTTGTGCCCGCTGATGACAACTTCAACGTACGGACTGAGGTCAACGACCTCGCCATCCGTTACGCCAAGCTGCCAGACGGGCCCGGCAAAGAAGCCGCCTTTCTGAAGCTGGTGGAGTGTTTCCACGGCTATCTGATCAAGTACACCAACATGGTGATTCGTGGTCAGCTTCCGAACCCGAAGTCCAGGGTCGGCAAGGATGCCGCTGAGATGCTCAAGAAGCTGCTGCCTCGGGGATCCAACCCCGATCTGACCGTCCTGTCGAAGACTTGCCACACCCTGCATCTGGCCTTCAAGACCATGACCACGGATGACATCTACGACGTGATGGTGATGTGTTTCCTTCGCGCCTGTCGGCGTTACGATCCGCTCTACACGGATAAGGTCCGTCAAGTTTGTGAGGTATTGGATGGGAAGACATTCCGCCGGCAATTCACAGCCGACGCCATCTCATCAGTCGTGGGTTTTGATGCTGTTGGGTGCATTAGGCTGCTGGTTCGCAAGCAGTACCTGGTCTCAGTTGTCGGCAACCAGAGGAAGGTTGTCGGTTATCGAAGGGGGCCGTCGTGGCCACCTGAGCAAGCATTCTTTGAATCGGGGCCGATTGGGTTTACATACTTCTCGGCGATGTGGTTTCGCTACTATCTGGCGGAATATATTGTGGCGGCGATGGGCGAGCTCGAGTCCCGGGAGGGAGTGCTTCAACTGGACCGGGGGATCACTTGCATTGGAAAGGTCTCCTCTCATGAGGACTTTGCGCATTCCAGCGATGCGTTGCCTCATGCAGATGGCAACTTCGTGGACCAACACGGGACCGCCTGGGCAGCAGACACGACCTTGATGGAGGCCCAGCTCGACATCAGCGAGATGACCGACGGCTGGGTTCGCCAGACCACTGACAAGTTCTTCCGCAACCTGACTCCCACCGAACGCTGGATCCTCCAGATGATCTTCCGCAAGGAGTTCAACTGGGTTCAGATTTCAGCCATGTTGCAGTGCAGTACGCAGACAGCCCGCCAGCAATACAACGATGTCATGAAGTATCTGCGCGGACACATCGGCGTTCCAGAAGCGATCGCTGCATAGTCGTTGCTTCCTCTTCCACATGGGCCGAGCCTCGCGCTCGGCCCCTTCAGTCTGGAGACACTTTATGATTGATGGCCGCCCTTTGTCTGTCTCCTATGGTCTGGGAGTGGATTCGACTGCCGTCCTCGTTGGCCTGGTCCAACGTGGCATCCGCCCTGACCTGATCATGTTCGCCGATGTCGGCGCTGAGAAGGAATCGACTTACAACTACCTGCCGATCATCAATGCGTACCTGGCTGCACATGACTTTCCTCAGGTCACGGTGGTGCGCTATGTGCCCAAGCGTTTCAAGCACTGGCCGCCCTATTACACGCTGGAAGAGAACTGCCTGACCAACGGCACTCTGCCCTCGATCAGTTTCGGATTCAGTTCCTGCTCGCAGAAGTGGAAGCAGGCGCCTCAGCACAAGTTCATGCAGCAGTGGGAGCCAGCCATTGATGCCTGGGCCCACGGCAAGAAGGTCTTGAAGGCCATCGGCTACGACTGTTCGTCCCGCGACACACAACGCCGCGAGAAGGCCGATCGTCTGATCACCACCTACAAGGACAGCAACTCCGAGTTCTACGATTACATCTACTACCTGCAGGTCTGGGGTTGGGATCGTGATCGCTGCAAGCTGGAGATCGCCGCGGCCGGTCTGCCCGTTCCGGACAAGTCGAGCTGCTTCTTCCGTCTGGCCATGAAGCCGGACGAGGTTCGTGCTCTTCCTCAGGACAAGCTCTATCGGATCGTGCTGATGGAAGCGCGCGCCAAGCCACGGCTGACCAAAGTCGAAGGCCTGTGGCGCAGCTCAACGAAGAAGAACAAGAAGCCTGGTTCGATGACAGAGTTCATCGCCAACGAGGGCCTGCTGCAGAAGGATGAGATCGAGCGCATCCAGGAAGTTCCAAAGCAACTGATCGATTTCCAGCGCAAGTATGTGGTTGGATCCGATCACGTTCCTCTGGGCGCCTTCCTCCACCGGGAATTCCCGCAGATGTATCCCAAGCTGCCGGACGGCACCAACGTCGTGGAGGTGCTCTTCGAGCAGACTTCATTCGATTTCGAAGAGGCAGCATGATCAAGACCGTTCAAGCCCTCGCCGCGCTTCACGGGAGCAACTTTGCCATCGTTGTGAATCACAGCGGTGGCAAGGACTCTCAGCGCATGCTCGGATTCATCCGGGATAACTTTCCTGAGGTGAAGACCTACGTAGTCATGGCCGACACCGGCTTTGAGCATGTGCGACCGATAACAGCGGAAGACTTCGCGCGCCAATCGGCAGAGCGTTTCGGGTTGCCCCTACACGTCGTTCGCAATCCGAACAAGACGTACCTCCAAATGGTGGAGAGACGGGGCAAGTTCCCTAGCTCGGCCAACCGACAATGCACCAGCGATCTGAAGCGCGGGCCGATCGAGAAGTTCATCCGCCACCTCAACGAGAAGGTGATCGTCAACTGTACAGGCATCCGTGCGGCCGAGTCGCCGGCGCGCAGTAAGAAGCATCCCTGGGAAGTGAACCACAAGCTCGGGGTCGCCGGCCGTCAGGTCTGGAACTGGATGCCGATCTTTGGGGAGTCCCTCCAGGATGTGCTGACCTGGCACTGGCAGAATCACATGCCGCTCCATCCGATCTATGTTCCGGAGTATCACCGGGACGGCACCGTGGGCGGCTACCTGCACCGCCTGTCCTGCAGGCTGTGCATCTTCCTGACCGTTGCGGACATTCACGCTGTCTACGCACACGACAGGGAAGCGTTCGACATGGTGGCTTCTCTTGAGAAGCGAATGAACTTCACCATGCGGGCTGGCAAGAGCTTGTTCGACATCATCGGCCAGACCGACATCGACGATAAGCAGTTTGGCAGCGAAGAGTTGCCCTGTGCTGCTTAAAGTTCTCCTCTAAATCTAGCTCAACTTGTTGTGCTCCTAGCCCCACCCCAGTTCAAGCCGGGTGGGCCTCTTCTATCAACAGGTAGGCCTGGGTGAAGCCGGCCGAAGGTCGCGTGGTGTTGATGCCTTCCCGGGGTTTTGCCCACCCCTCTTCCTATACTAGACAGAGGCGAGAGCCTCTCCGCCCTACCCTTTCCTTTCCTGACTCTCATGGTTTTATGTCTTTTGTTTTGTGTCTTTTGTCTCTATGAATCTCACGGAATATATGAATGGGTACCTGGCAGACACTTCTCGATGTGTGTCCCTACATCCCGATCCCTCTGATGGCGATCCTCTTCACCATAGGGCTCTGGCGCGAGTGCGTGCGCAGCAACCGCCTCATCGAGGCGGGTATTAAACCCCCATCGCTTCAAGATTCTGCTCTGTATAAGATTGAACCCTCGACAGGGTATAAGACTCCAGTCGCCGATCACGCAATAGGGTATTTGACTTAGTCTAAGACTCTGTGCTCTAATCCAAGCAGACCAGAAGACTGGTCGCCGGGAGAGAGTACATGACAGAAGAAGCCACCGGAGCACTAGAGAAGGAACTGGCAGGAGTCAACGAACAGATCGTTCGACTGGAGAGGTACAAGACTGCCTTAAATGCCGCGCTTCAAGCGCGTTTGGATCTGGAAGGGTTTATCAGCGCCCGTCCCCAGGTCTATTCACCCCAGACTGTAACCTTAACGGCCCTCACCGAGGGCAAGGATTCACCAAACGCACAACCCAACAGCTTAGAAATGGCGCGGGTCGTCTTACTCAACCTCGACGGAGAAGAGAAGACACCGGACGAGATCCGCGCGCTCATCAAGAAGACCTACGGGATCGAGCCGGCCAAGACCCTGGATCAGATGCTCTACAAACGCGCCAGCAAGGGCACATTGTTCTACAAGACCGCCGAAGGCCGCTTCGGATTACTCTCGCTCAGGGCCACCACCGAGGAGGTGCGGACACCCACGACGGCCGTCGCCTAAACGGACTTCCAACCGGACATGATCAGTACACAAGCCCAGCAGAGCCTTGAGCCTGCTGGGTTTGTTGTCTCTGGGCAGCGGACATCTGGGCGGACCTGGACAGAAATGTCACGTTTTGTTGCAAGAAAACTGACCATCTTTTCCTTGCAGGCATTGAGAAGAAGTAGGGTAGTTCTTCTCAATGCCTGCTAACCCATGGTGATTGATCCTTCACTCAAACTGCATCGCCACTCGCTTCACTTTCCTTGACCGTATCAGTAATTGATGCCTCAACCTGCGCATCGGAATCTGGTTCATTAGATTGTTCAGCGGTTTTGCTGCGAGCACAGGTGAGCAGCACCTTCAGGCGTTGGTCGAGCTTGTTCGCCAACGCCTTTTCCGACATCTCGCGGTCAGGACCCTTGATGACAGGAACGAGCCCCTTTATGAGTGCATCGAGGGACTTTTTGCCGTTGGGGTAGATTGCGGCGGCACTAGGCTGATTCAAGGCCTTGAGAAACGGTCCCGGACGGTCAAGATCATGGACGTAGAAATACCACCAGAGAGACAGCATGGCAGACAGGCGCGTGACAGCTGCCTCTGACCACCGCACCGATTGGCTGTCGGAATTGATACCAATGCCGGCCCACACGTACAGCTCATCAGACTTTGCCTTGACGGCAAGCAGGCCGCGTTCCCAGATCTCATCGAGAAATGCCAGCCATGTGTCAAGGAAGTCTTTTTCCCGCACCTTTGCGGGAACAGAATCGTAGTGCAGATAGGCATTCTTTGTAGCGCGAACAAGAGCTTTCTGAAAGACCGCATAGAACGGCCAGTCGTCTTGCTTCAGTTTCGCAAGTTCTGCAAGGGGCTTGTCCAACTTCTCCGGACGGGCTTCACCCCATTCATCCACTTGTTGCTTTTGCGCGCGTTCGGGCAGTGCAAGATAGTACGCCAGGTCCCCGTCTATCCCGCCCTTTTCGCGGACCTTCTCGATGAAGTCCTTGTACGGTTTGAACTCACGAAGAAGCCGCACAATTATTGGCCGCCAGAGTGTGTCAAAGCTATCCGCGCAGACGCGGATGTACTGTGGAGGTGGATTGACAAAGGGCGACTCGAAACCGTCCTTGAGGTAGTTTTCTTCCACATAGGATCCAAGGGGTGCGACGCCTGGAAACCGATTAGGGTTCTCCTTGATATGGTTCGAGACACGCAAGCTGTCTTCCAAGGACTGGACGAACTTCCTGACCTGCCCTTCGTCGAGCGGATCCTTGGGTCGCTCTAAATCGAGCAGATCTTTGATGATCAGATTCAGAAGCTCTATGGTCGTAATGAACGGCGCCGTGTTGACTCCGGTGTTGAATTTCGCACCCACATTGTGCTGCCAGTGCACGATGCCTAAGGGAAGTTTGCCCACTTCATCTTCACCGATGTGCTGAGCGAGCAGGGTTCTGAGGCAGACGGATTCGATCTCCTGGTCATCCACAAGTATCTGCCGGGACCGAATGACCGGGCGCGCGTTCATATTGAGATCGATGAACACCTCTCGCACGATCTTCAGGATCGGGTTTTCGTTCGTTCCAAAATGGGAGGGATCGATAGACAGTCCGGCCCGCTCATCCAGGAGTAGGAAAATGATAGAGATGTTGGTATCGAGCGTGGCCTGGGTGAGGTTACCGCGGACGAACTCTTTAAGCGCCGCAAGGCGATGTTGACCGTCGATAGTGGCAGGGAAAATGCGCTTTGGGTCCCATCGCAGATAAGCAAAGGGATTCTTGCGGTGCCGAAATACCTGAAGACCGCCAACATCCACGGTCGACCACGCGTCCGTAGCGAGATTAGGAGGAGGTGCGGGAGGATTCGGGGTGTCTCCGTAGGAAGAATCGAGCATGCCCTTTTCGTTCTTGGGCAGCAGAGCTACCGTGATCGAATTGAAGAACTTGATCTTGTTAGATCGTTTCAGATAGCCGCGAACAAGCTGATACTCGACGCGCTCCCAATCGATTTCGCGTTGAAAGAGCTCTTCAAGTGTCCACTTTGACCTCAGGTCCGAGGGGAGATTCTCGATGAGTTCAAGTTCGGTTGTGACCTCCTTCAGCGTCATCAGCGTCTGAATGTAGGGGATCTCGGTCTTGGACAGATTAAAACTGCCGTGCATTGACGGCCGGAGCGCGGTGTAATGCGGCCCTTCATCTACGAAGACATCTTCAACGGCCATGGTTCCTTTCTCCTTTTCTGCATCAACCGATGCGCAGTACAAATCCCGGACGTAGCACTCGTGTAATGATGTCCTCAATCAGAACCAACGCCTCTTCCGACAAAGCGTCCATGCTCTCATCGAGCAAACAGTAGCACAACACGCACCGATCAAGCGGAATGTTGAACTCCCGCAGTCGAGTGGTTAGTGGCGAAAGCGGACGAAAATGCTGTCTTATTCTATCCTGCAACTTCCTAGCCTTGCCAACATAGAGCGGTGCCTGCATCGCCGAGAGTGTCGCAAACACCTCCCCCACAAATCGCCTGAAATCAGCGGAATCTGAATGCTCTTTCAACTGCTCAGTTCTGACATCAGAAAGCTCAGAAAAAGAGTATAGCGACAGAGAGTGCAACGGCCCGATAGAAGCTCTGTGGTCCGGTGCTGCGTGCTCTCCGATTGTCGAAACTATGGCATCACAAAAGGCGTCTTTATCAGTGGTCGACAACATCGGTATTCGCCGGTAAAAGGCATAGATACCAGGTGCGTTGGGCAGCTTTTCACAGGCTGCGGCAAGGCCTCCGGGAACTTCGGCGAGATTGATGCGTACGAATTCTGGCTGGAACATTCGGTTCTACGCACACCTCACAGATTGCAAATCATGCACGGCTCGGTGTCGTCCTCTTCATCGAGTGCAGCACCAAAGATATGGAAGAGATCTTGTCCCGGCTGCGCCTTTCGACCTGCCGCCATCACGCCTTCGTGCTTACGTTTGATGTCTCCGATCCGTTTGGGATCGGCTAGTTCGTCCAGGCTTTCACTCTGGTTCCAGGTGTAGTGCAGCCCCTTCTCCTCATCGATCTTCTCGTATTGCTTGGCCTTTTCGAAAAGGTCAGGATGGCGTTCGAGCAATCCTACCCACTCGGCCTTGCGCTGGAAGAAGCAGAAGTAGCATCCTGATCGTGTCCGCCACTCGTAATACTTCGGCAATCCAATCCCGGCCTCTTCCAGGATTCGATACACATCGGCCTCCCGAATGCCTGCTTCCTTGAAAGGGAATCTCGGCTCGATATTGGGTTTCGATGAGATGTACCCATCTCTGTTCTCGTCGGCTCGAATACCGATGTAGCTGATCGTTGGAGCGTCACCGACGAATTCCTCGAAGGGCTTGATCTTCAACATTCGCGTGCACCATCGCATCCGCGAAGATGGCAGGTACCCGTTGTACATGCTCAACCAGTGGTCGAAGTCCCTGGAAGGATTCAGATATTGAATGGGCTTACCGAGGAAGCTCTGCAGGCGCTCCAAATACTCGTACGTTTCACGGAGCTCTGCCCCTGTGTCGCAAAAGAAGTATTCGATCTCGGGCACCTTGTCTCGCATGTAGATCGCAAGCGCAGTGCTGTCCTTCCCTCCGGAAAGACCCAGTACATGACGCATCTGTTCAGACATGCTTGATCTCCTTGACTTCCTCGACGGACTCGGTTCGATTTGCCGGTCTGTCTAACTCGCCCAATAGCTGTTTTGAAACAGTTGCGAGCGCCGCGAGCGCGAGTTCAGGGCGATGCGACAGATTCAATTTCTCCAGGCTTGCGCGAAGCTCGATGATGGCTTCCGCCAGCCGATCATTGTCCTTCCGCTCCACAACCACGACCGCTTCGGAATCCCGAGATGATCTATCGGAAACGCCGATACGGATGATTTGACCGGGATGTTTGCCGCCTTGAATGCGGCGTGTGTGCTCAAAAACGAGGACTTCAAGATGGCGGAAGTTGCGGACCAAGTCGGTAAGGGCCACCTCATGGCGGATGCGATCAGTGTCATTCCACGATTTCGGTGACTTTCCAACGACCATCGTTGCACCCGCTTCAATCCACGCCGCGTCCTCTGCATCGCTGTCCGTGAGGTGCAAGACGAAGGCTCTCAGCCTAACGTCTACGCAATGCTCCACAAGCACCTGGGCACGTGTGCGTAGGACTTCTCGGGAATGCGCCGGAGAAGCACTTGACAATTTGAACGCTGCAAGAAGGGCTGTCTGAATCTCCGTCAATAAATCGTCGTACGTGCGCTGAAGCTCTGCCAAAGCTTGTTTCAGAGTACGGAAGAACGGCGCAAGATGGGTCGATGGGGTGGGCGAACTGCCAAAGGCAGGTACTCCGCATGCAACAGGCAACTCCGAGAACAACAGGACATCCGGCTCCTTCGCCTGCAACAGACAGTCCCGCACGGCTATTGCCGCCGGCGAGATATTCTTAGTCTGACGCGAGTAAACGGGAAGCCTGGAAAAGAACCGGTAGAGCGGGCGCATAATTGCAACGAGATCATGCGATTTCGACTCCACGCCTCCGAACAATTGAGCAATCTGCTTAAAGACTTCACGCCGTACACCTTCTACGCGGTAACGTCGAAGTTCAAACTTATCGGCAGACCGGAGCAACCGCTCAAAACACTCTACGCTCAGCTCAGGCACAAAGCTGCCATTCTCATAGAAGGCAATGTCTGTGTCATGGGCAAGTGCAGCCGCACAGAAAAGAACCGGGATGACGCCCATTTTCAACCCGTAGGGACGGGATTGAAGGATATTGAACAAATCGGAAACAGACCTACGGTGCAACTCGCATTGGCCGAAGAAGCGTTCAATCTCGCGCCATACCTCCAATAAGGCGCCGTCGCCTTGTGGCTCCCCAAACATATAGCCAGCCTCTTCCAAGCGGTGAATACCGGTGCGCTCCAGAATCGAAGCGTACATACTCAACTCAGGTGGCGTGCCTTCGAAGCCGAGGCGTGGATCTGAACTCCGCCGGATCATTGCATCAATCAGGTTCCTTCTTGCTGCCGCACCAGCGGACGACAGAGCACGTCGATTGATCAGTTCGTTCTTGAGAACGGGTGTATGCACATAGACCACATCGCAAATGTCTGACAGAAAGTTAGCGAGTGTACGGCTGTTGCCGATTTCTTGGCGAATCCCATGATGAAACCACTGAGTAGCACGCGCACGAAGCTCGTCCGGAGAAAACAGTTGCTGAATCTCTTGTGCGCAGCGGCCCTCAACGATCGCGATTCGACTTCGGAGTTCGCGCCGCGCGACAGCGTCTCCCTGAAGCTCCGGCGTATTTGTCCGAACCCAATCCAGTAGCTCTAATTCTCGAACAGCTTCTCGTAGACCGCTCACATCCTGAGAGATTGCTACGAGCACCTGAAGCTGGTCACGCGCGTTCTCTTGAGCCAACTCCGTGAGCTGTTCCGCTTCAGCCCGGCTGTTTGGAAGGCAATAGAGCAATAGGCCATCAACACCGTCGCCTACTTCCAGACTCTTGGTAAACGTGCTCGCCTCTGCAAACCGCACGACGAAATAGCGTAAAGTACCTGTCTGGAATGAATGGCGCTTGGCTACCAGCGGTCGCAGTGCCCATATACTATTGAGTTTCTCCGATAGGCTGTTCGCTTCCATCGAATGGCGGGCGGCCTGTTTGAGCCGGTCGTCCAGGTCGATGTCGCTACCTTCCCAAAGCGCGACCGTTCCGTTATGCTTTCGCTCAACAAGAATGGAACGCTGTAGCAGTGCACGGTAGGATCTCTGGAAGACACGAGGGCTCTCACCAGACGCAAATGCGAGGACATCTGCGCTGGGCTTCATCTCACCATATATGCCGATTGCGGACAGGAGACCGACCGTCTTAATGATTCGTATCTCTTCACTCGTGCTGTTAGCAGCCTTGTCAAGAGTGCTCTGAACTTCAGCCCAGCGCAAAGCACCGTCCCCTACACCTAGCCCATTTCCTAGTGCTTCCGCGACATAATCATACAGTTCTGGGAGCCTATAAACAGGTACATCGCCTGAATCCAATTTCTGGGTTAGAAAAGTCCCGAACCCATGCGGCTCGCGCGAGATGAGAAACGAAAACAATGATCGCTGATTCTGACCGAACTTTCGGCACAGACGGGCGAGTGCCAATGCCGCAAGGGGATGCAACGGTGCACAACGCTCCATAGCGACCCTAAATTCCAACTTGGACATCCCAGGGGGTATCAGGTTCAAAGTCACTGCGGTTTCTGTCAGACTCTTCGCTTGCACGCGAAGCCTCTTCTGTACAGGATGTTTCTGAGGCTGTATCGCCGATGCGAGCAAATCGAGAACTTGCTCCGCGCGCTCTTGAAAACTGACATCTTCAAACCGGCCTTGGACTTTGGACCATTCGTCTCGCATTGTTGGTCGCAGGTCTGCGGCGTAACGTTCGAACGATTGATGCAGCACTGTAATAACAAAAAGGCTGGCTTGGCCAGTGCGCGCCGTTGCCTCCGCGAGCTGCTGCAAAACAAAGATGTCGCCCCGTTCAGGGTCACGTGCGGCGTACTCGAGAAACTTGCCTAGCTCGTCGATAATGAGCAGAACACCTTGCGCTTGACCGGTGTCCTGAAAGCTTCGCGCAAGTTCGCTGACTGTGCTGATGACCTCCGTTGGAGAAACGTCTTGACCTGCCTCAAACCGGTCCCGGAATAGTTCTAGTTTCTTGAATGCCCGGCGCCTAGAACCTGTACAGCAGCGTCGCAAATCACGGCAGCAGGCTTTCAAAAGTGCGCCCAGAATGGGCTCGGAAGCCCCACTCACGAGGATGGAGCAAAAGCCAGTGCCGGTGACACGGCTCTTCGAGCTTCGCTCGAACAGCTCCCGATAGGTGTCGGGTATCTGTTGTCGCAGGATCGACCGCGCCAACTTCCCACTTGCTGAGGCTGCTGGCCCAAGTAGCTGGCTCAGGAACAGAGCAAAAGCAGACTTACCTGATCCATACGGACCGGTCAGTGTCCAGGCCCGGTGACCTGCGGTTGTAGTCAAACTCTTCCCAAAGCGGCGCAAGAAATCGTTCGCCGTCGTCGTGATCACATACCCATTCACGCCGGCGGCACTGCCAGCGTCGCGCTCCAAATTGATCGCCCGTGTGTATCGAGGAGTAACCGAAACGAGATCCGCCAGTTGAGCCATCACACCGCCACCACGAATAGTGGATTTGTTGTTTCGTAATACTGTCTCAAATGCACTAACTTGTCTTTCGACGGACGGCCATAGACCTGCTTCAGGCCCGCGGTCTCCGTGTAGGACATCTCGCCGTTGGTAAGGAACTCAAGCTTCTCAAGCCGTTCGACAAGGCTGTTTTCATCCAACTTGAATCCATTCCCAGGGCTACCTGCCGCATAGGCAATCTCGCTAAAGGCCATGGACTCCCGTTCAGGTGCAACTCGTTCCCAGAAGTCCGCCAGAGCAAAAGCAAAGACGTTATCATTCAAACCGGGCTTTGGACCCCGTCGGATTCGATACACAGTGCCGGACCCCTTGTCCTCTTCAATCAGGTTCAGCTCTGCAAGCGGGCAATCCAAAGAATCTTCAACGACAAGACCACGTGCCACCTTGGCAGGAACGTAACATCTCACAAAAACCTCGACATCGCGCCGCAAGGTGTTTTCATTAGGCGTGCCGGCCTCAGCCCGACGCATTTCTTCCGTCAGTGCCCGCACAAGCCCTTCACGTGTAAAGTGATTTGCCGATAGCATGTTGAACGTCCAGAACCATGTGGTACAACGCTGCCGGTTGGAAAGCAGGTTCCAGTGCAGGAGCCACAAAGTGTTCGGGTCCTCCAAATAAGGATCGTGACCGGCGGAGCCAAACAGAAAGTCTCCGAGTGCTGTTCTCGAAAGTTGAGTTCCTCGCGTCTTCGGTTCTTCGATCAGCACCCCGGTTGCAAGCGCCCAATGGCGAATAGAGCGGACCATGTTCTTGCCCACTCCCAACGTTACGATCGCCTGCTCATCACCGAAGACCTGTGGGTTCGGGCCGACCGCGTCATACGCCTTCTTCAGCCACCCGTACCGAAACACGAATGTCTCATGACCCGAGAACGAAAACGTCGACCCTACTTTATCGATTGCATTTGTCGCCATCGTTTTCAAAGCCCCAACGGCAAGTCTAACTGGCCGCTCTCAAGTTGCTGAAGAAGACGTTCAACTGCGATTCGAACAATTGCCGATTTGCCAATGCGCCGCTCTTCAGCGGCGGCGGAAAGAGCTTGACTAAGCCGCTCATTGAAATACACGGTGAAGGGAACCCCACGTCGCTTTTTAGGCTTAGGCGACGGGGGATCGATCGCCCTTTTTGAGGTTGTACGTGGCTTTGTCATGACTTGTCAATACACGTCATGTCAATCGTAGCACGGTTTGGCTTGTCCACATTTCCACTCAATGCGAGCCTGTGCGTGGAAAACTGGGCACGATCTCTGGATTTCGCGCCACTTCATCAGCTGTGCAACAGTTCTGCGTACTGCTCTGGAGTAAGGCATAGGAAGACCCCTCCTCGCCCCATTTCGATGGCCTGATCCAGCATCTGTTTACTCTCTAGGTTCCCCAGCCCGCCGCCGCGCACCACAAGCTCGATGACCTTCTCCGCGGACTTGAAGTGCACCTTCCTGGGCAGGGGAGTCTTCAAATCCTGCTCCAGGAACTGGCAGTGCCAGCCATAGCGGCACTGGAACGACATGTACACACGGTGCCGGACTTCCTGGCTGGTCATAGAAGCAGTATAGGCGAAGAAAAGGCGAATCACATCCCCAACCCCAACAAGAGTGATATGATCCTGGCGACTTCCAGACCGCTTGACGGCTGAAAGGGTAAACCTTGCACTTCATCTACTGACATTTTGTCAGGTTTCTTTTCCACTCTGCGCAGCTCCGGCCCTGGGGAAGTTCTCCTCGGGGCCGTTTTGCGTCCGTTGTCTGGGTGCATGCTAGAATCGCGCTCTATGGCAAACGTCAGTGGTCCACAGCCTGATGTGAAGTTCTGTCCTGCCTGTACGGCTGAACTGCGAAACCTTCCGAGAAGTGAGATGAAATGGAAGGGGAAAAAGGCCGATGGGACAATCTCTCAGCACACCCACACCTATGCGTGCACCGCACCCAAATGCGGGAAGAAGTTCGAGATCAATCAAGACCAGTAGACTGAAGGTGTTTCGGTGCCTGTTTTGGTGCCTGTTCGTACTGGGATTCTATTCTGGTCGGTGCGTCATCTTGCAATCTTCGCTGATGGCCTATATGTTGCAAACAAAGGAGATGTGCAGGTTGTCGCGTGACTGTGCAGTACCATGCAATTTGTCGTAAAATGGACTCATAATCCCTTGGTTCGGGGTTCGAATCCCTGCAGGCCCACCAAATATGTCAATCAAAATAAAGGAGCACTACTGTCCGGTTTAACTCGCATCGGCAGCGTGCAAGTGGTTGCTGGTTTGT
>Ga0302319_10014779_pt1 | contig 14513 bp, 11 predicted proteins | sample Bog_T0_2_FD_203319 | JGI IMG/M metagenome (GOLD analysis project Ga0302319, IMG submission 203319) | Peat permafrost microbial communities from Stordalen Mire near Abisko, Sweden - Bog_T0_2 | ecosystem: Environmental > Terrestrial > Soil > Wetlands > Peat | place: Sweden: Abisko, Stordalen Mire... | reverse complement strand
TGCGAATGAGCATGTCGAGGTAGACGAAGGCTGGGTCGGCGGTCGAACACGCGGCGAAGGCCGAGGCATTCACCACAAGGTCCTGGTCGCCTGCGCCGTCGAGGTTCGCCATCGAAAGCCTGGAACCACGCAGGACAAGCGAAAAGATGGCCGCTATGCGGGCCGCGTTCGGCTGGCGGTCACTGTTGACCGAAGCGCCAAATCGCTTTGTGGATTTGTCGAGGGCGCCGTCGCGCCGGGGACGCTGATCGTCACGGACGATTGGAGCGGCTACACTGGCTTGCGGATGCGCGGCTACGAGCACCACGCCATTGCCGAATGTGGGGATCCCGAAGTGACCGAAGAATTCCTGCCCATCATCCATCTCGTCTTCGCCAATCTCAAGACATGGTTGATTGGAATTCATCACGGGGTCAGCGCGCAGCATCTACAAGCTTACCTCAACGAATTTACGTTTCGCTTCAACCGGCGCTTCTACCCGTTCAACGCCTTTCGCTCGTTGCTCGGGATTGCTGGTGAGGTAAGGGCGCCGACCTATGCCGAGCTCTACTCCGGAGACTGGGCGCACCCTACATGTAGTGGGTGTATGGGTTAACCGGATAGGCATGGAAAAATCCACCGCCGATCGCCGTCTTGACTCTCATCGCCCCCAGCTTGGCGGGTATATGGCGGCTTTTCGGTGCCCGCGCGGCCTGTTGGTCAATGGCGATCGCATTCTCGGCTACGATGATACTGGTCCGATAACGTCCGCGACTCTCCAGTTTTCGCTCCACACTGCGGTCCGCATTTGGCGTGGCGACGACATTCTGGCAGCCGGTCAAACTGGCTGGGATGCTCTGCCCCAGCCGGATCGTGATGCACTTGCCGTTCTCGCGCGCCGCTACGGTCGTGTGGCGTTCGAAGGTATCACTCGTCTCATTGAAGATCTGTCGCTGGACCGGAACGGTGCGCCTCACGCGCTTGACGGCAGCACTTGGGTACCTGAGCAGACCCGACTTTCCATCATCAACGCGCATGACGCGCCCGACCATCTTGTGCAGGTTGTCCAGAACCTGATCGGCGAATTGCGGGAGGATGTCGCGGTGCAGTTCGCTGCCCGGCAGATCGAGCACGAAGCCTTCCAGACCGAGATAAAGAAGGCGCCGGGTTCTTCGGCTTCGGCAGAAGACGTGGTGAACCGGCTCGTCGATGACATGCTGACGATATGGCCGCGAGCTCCTGCGGAAACCCAAAGCGAGTTGCGTGAACGCCTCTACAGGGGGATGCGAGGCGACCTGCCAGAGACCGAAATCGACAATGTCGCAGCCCGGATACGCGCCGAAGTCAACGGCCGCGCCGCCAGTGGCGCCGACGCGCTTTCCCGCTCGGCCGCGGAGGCCCGAAGCTTCGCCGCACGCTACAGCCGCCACGTTATCCGCGCCCGTGCACGCCACGCCGCAGGCGTTCAGGCGGTGGAATCGTTCGAACGCTGGCAAGCGGCGGTGGGAACTCTGCTGATGGCTGGCAGCAATCCCGAGAAAGCCCGCGACGAATACTTTGCCCAGACGGCCTACCTCGTGGTTGTCCGTATGCTTCTGGTCCGCGTGCTGGAAGATAAGGGGTTGACGCCGCGCGTCTTTACCAATGGCGGTGCGGCGCTTTGGTTCCGCCAGGTCGAACCGCACTATTTCAGCCTCGCCCGCGGCCGCAGCACCGCCCGCCTGTTGGAAATCGCCTACGAGAACGCGCAGGCCACATACGCCCATTTCTACGACGATCATCGGGTGTTCGACTGGTACGTGCCGGATCGGATCATCGTCGTTCGCGTGCTGCATAGTCTCGCAGGCTTCGACCTGTCGGCGATGGACCGCGACATCGTCGGCACAATCTATGGCCGCTTCGTCAATGACCGCCACAAGCACGAACAGGGTATGTACTATACACCGTCCAGCGTGGTTGGGTTCATCCTCGACCGCGTCGGCTGGTCGGGGCCTTCAACCGTTGGCGCGCGCTTGCTGGACCCGGCCTGCGGTTCCGGCGCCTTCCTGGTGGAAGCCGCTCGCCGCGCTATCGAAGCACACCGGGAACAGGCGCGATCCGAGGGGCACATGGAAATCCCCCCGGAGCGGGTTCAAGCGGTGCTGGACTCCTTGCGCGACGGACTGATTGGATTCGACCTCAATCCCTTCGCTTGCGCCTTGGCGGAACTTAATCTTTTGGTTCAGGTGCTGGATTTGGTGGCCCATGCACATCGCCATGGCGAGCTGGCCAGGCTCGAACGCTTCCGCATATACGCGACCGATGCTCTGCGCGTGCTACCGGCCACCCAAGCTGCCCTGGAGGTGGGCCTTGATCGCGCCGACGCCGAGGATCTACCGGACGAAGAACAGGCCAAAGCCGGTCTCGGCCAATTTGCCAGCGGCTTCGATGTTGTGGTTGGCAATCCGCCTTACGTCCGAGCCGATGAAGGCGCGGAAGGGTTGCTGAATTACCGGCGTCAGGTCGAGGCGCATCCCATTCTTAATCCACTGAGCGTGCTGACTCAGAAGTGGGACCTCTTCGTCCCCTTCGTCGCGCTAGGGCTGCATCTGCTGCGTCGACCGGGTGGCAGGCTGGGCATGATTGTCAGCAATGCGCTTGAGACTGTTCTGTACGGCGGGGCACTACGCCGTCATCTGACGACGGTGACACAGCTGCGGGAAGTGCATTTCTTCGACCCGGGCGTGAAGCTGTTCACCGATGCCGTGGTCCGCAACACGATCCTCATCGCCGAAGGTGCGGCGCCAGGTGCGGACAGCCACACCCTGCGAGAGTGGCACTCGGACGCCCCGCCACTGGCTGTGCGTCGTCAACGGTTGCCGCAAGTTGCTTACGGGGTCGACGTCTTTCGTCCGACTCTGCCGTCGCTACGCGTTCCTTCGGACGTGCCTGCACATCCGCTGAAGCATATTTGTTATATCTCGGTTGGCATGGTGCTGAACGCGGACGAGATCTTGGCACCGGGCCAGTTCAAGCTGGATGACTTGCTTGCGGACCATCCCGACGCGGTTCATCCTCGCCCATATGTTGGCAGCGAGGACCTGCGGCTGCCAAATGCAACAATCCAGGACTTCCCGTTCGCGGCTATGCGAATTCGCTACCTCGAATACGATACCGCACGGGTGCCGAGACTGGTCCGACGTCCAACCTTTGCAGAATTATGGAATCGGGAAAAAATCATTGCCGGTGAGTTCGGCAGTGCCGTGCACGATGATGGTAGCTTGGATCCGCTAGGATTCCTCACCTGTAACCACTCCGTCTTTCAGTTCCTGTCATGGCGGTCACTCTCAGGCGTCCGCAATCTGGCGCTGCGGCATCGTGAGCGGAAGGTCGGCCTGCGACGACCAGATATGGAATCGTTGTCTCTGCGATACCCGCTACCGTTCCTCGCCGGCCTCTTCAACAGTACCGCATGGACAACGCTGATGGATGGTCGTGCCGCGACCTCGATCGCAGGTCGCGCGCAACCGAACGACTACGCCGAGCAACTGATTCCAGTTCCCGATCCGGCCCTGGCCGCTGCCGTAGGCCAGGCTGCTACAGCCGCCCGGGCCGAAGGACGTGCACTCTCGTCGTTACTGGCCGTCGGTTGGCAGCGACACCCCCAGGGCTGGCGTGCCCCTCCGACCGTTGCTGCTGGCATCCAGCGAGCTGCCTTTGGCATCGCCCGAACGCGATGGGGCCTAACCATCGAACGTCCAACCATCCGCTGCGGCGCGCTTCGTCGGGAGGGCGAAGCGTTCGTGGCAGGCCAGCGCGTCGCCGCTCGCCTGCCGATTGGCACGGATCAGGCAGCGGCCGATTTCCTGTTGCGTTTGTTGAACGCTCAGGGCGCCCACACCCTTCAGTCCGTAGAGGCGGGCACCCTCGCCGTACCTCTTCGCCCGCAGGACGCCGCCGCCGCCGAGCGCGCACTGCTTGCGTCCGAACAAGCGGCTCTTGCACGTGAACAAGTCATCCTGGATCGTCGCGCGCAGATTAACGCACTGATTACGCCCCTGTTCGAAGCCCTGCCGCATCCGCCAATCGAGGTCGTGACCCACATGCAGCCGGCGGTCCCGCAATCGGAGGCCGACGGGCGGCCGGGCCAAAGCAATGTAAGCTGAGAGCGGGACGAGCGACTGTGCTACCGATGTCAGTCGCCGCTGCCCTCCACGGGCTCAGGCTGAAAAGGCCGGGCTCCTGATCGGCAGCCGGCCCGTGTTCAGCAGGCAGCCAACCACCCGCCGCACCTCCGTCAGCGAGGGCCATTGGCTGCCGTCGAGCTCCTCGACGCGTGGGTCCACCGCGATGAAGCGGTAGCCCGGTGATGCGGTGACTGCTGCGCCGGCGAATACGCCGCCGATGTCGATAACATGGGACCGGAACATAACGCTCCTTTACACCGCCGTCGGCGGCTCCGTCAGACGAAGAGTGAACAAGCGCGGGATCGTGATCAGGGATCCTCGGCATCGACAGCTTGTTGTCATCAGGTCGTCTCCAGCCAAGGGTTCAGCGCCTGTTGGCGCAGTTCGGAGGACGCGGGGTCTTCCCGACGGCAAGCGGTCCTCGGTCTAGCATTAACGCGCAGTCAGAACGTGGTTTAATTGTCCCGATGCTGCGGAGACACGGGTCTCAGCCGGCCAAACAGCGACAACCGACCGTGTCTCGGATGCATCGCCTCCACCGGAAGGTCAAGGTCATCAAGCAGAATCCTTCATCGGCGGCAACGGAACAAACCTAATTAACACGTAGAATGCCGACGGGCTAATACAATCACAAAGCGTAACTCTTTGTCAAGCGGATCGTGGCCCGGAGCCTCCCCATGCCGGGGCGAGACGCACCGTCATCCGACATTGAACGGCGGAATGGCCGCTTTATTGCGATAAGGCTTACCGCCGCCCGCTCGCCCGGTCGTTCCTGCTAAGTGGACGCCGCAGGTCAGATATGCCATCACAGATTGTTTACCGCTTCTCCAGTATTCCGTCATGGAATTCGCCGAGGAGGTCGCATGCCGCTCCGCCAAGACCGCGCCCTGACGGCGATTGCCCGGCGCTGGGCGCCTTCCCTCAAGGCTGGCGGCCCGTGAACCGCGGCGAGAGATCGCCGAACGGATCGGCACGCCGCGGCGCGGTGGCGGTCCTGATCCGCCGCCCGGAAGTCGCCGGATTACAGCGTGAAGCGCCGCCCAAATTCATCATCTGATCAGGCCAGGATGGGACAACAGCGCGTTCTGATCTCCGGCGGCGGCATCGCCGGCCTCACCACCGCACTCGCACTGCTCCAGCGTGGCATGGGGGTCCAGGTGTTCGAGCGCAGCGCCGATCCGCCAGAGGTGGGGGCGGGATTGCAGCTCAGCCCGAACGGCACGCGCGTTCTGATCTCGCTGGGGCTGGGGCCTGCCCTGGAGCGCGTCGCCTGGAGCTCCACCGGCAAGGAAACCCGGCTGTGGAACAGCGGGCAGACCTGGCCGATGGCGGACCTGGGCATCGGCTCGGTCGAGCGTTACGGCGCACCCTATTGGATGGTCCATCGCGGCGACCTGCATCGCGCGCTGCTGGACGCGGTGCGGGACCGCGCGCCGGACGCAGTGCGTCCCGGCATCCGCTGCATCGGACTCGAACCGGGCGAACACGCGATCACGATGCATCTCAGTAACGGAGCTGCGGCGACCGGCGATGCCGTTATCGGCGCCGATGGCGTGCATTCCCGGGTACGCCGAGCTATGTTCGGCGCATCTGCGGCCGAATACACCGGCCTGATGGCCTGGCGCGGCATCGCATCCATGGCCCGGCTGCCCGAGCCGTTACGGCGCCCGATCGGCACCCATTGGATCGGCTGCAACGGCCATGTCCTGACGTACCCTTTGCGCCGTGGCGAGATGCTGAATGTCGTCTGCGTGGTGGGTCGCCGCGACTGGTGCCTGGAGTCCTGGTCGCAGCCTGGGGACGCCGAGGAGTGGGCGGCTGACCTGGCAGGCTGGCACGAGGACGTGCTGGCGATTGTTCGGGCAATCGAGGCGCCGTTCAAATGGGCGCTGTTAAGTCGCGAGCCCCTGCGACGCTTCGCGCAAGGACGCGCTTGTCTGGTCGGCGACGCCGCTCATCCGACGCTGCCGCTGCTTGGACAGGGCGCGTGCATGGCGATCGAGGATGCGCTGGTGCTGGCACGCTGCCTGGACGACAGCACAACCGGCGTGCCGGATGCGCTCGCGCGCTTCGAGTCTGCGCGCGTCGTGCGCACCGCCGCGATATTGCGCGCTTCCGCAGCCAATGCGCTGCGTTTGGCGCATCCGGTTTTGGCGCATCCAGGGGGCGCTGCAGACTTCGTGGCCCGGGAATGGAATCCGGAGAAACTGCGGCACGACCACGAATGGCTGTTCGACTACGACGCCGTCAACGTCGCCGTGTAGCCCCGGTCGCATCCCGCTTTCGTTCACGTGGCCGCGCACGAAACCCGCTGCGCCGAGGCCGCCGCGATCCAAAGCCTCGGATGCTCAACCGCCGGATTGTTTACGCGGGCGCCCGCCCCTGGCGCCGTTCGCCCGAGCCGCCGCGGCCTTGGCCAGGGACGTCGCCTGTCCCGCATGTCGGGCCATGGTGGCTTTGGTTCCGAACAAGCCGGCGAGCAGGCCGGGGATCGACAAATCGGCGTCGAGCGCTTCCCAATGCAGGCCATACCCCGCGCCGAGGATCTCGACCTGGGCAAGCTGATCCTCGGTTGCGGTCTCCAGCTCCTGCGCCAGCCGGGGCGGGAAGGTAAAGGTGCATCCGTGGGTCAGCTCGACGACGAGTCGGCCACGTTGGCGGTCGTAACGGGCGGCCCGCGCACGCGGCTCCACGTTGCGAACCAGCCGGCCGCGTTCGGCGGCGGCATCGATCTGGGCGTCAGTTAATTGGGCCATGGATGTCCTTCCACCGGGCAAGCAGCAGCGCTTGCCGCTCGATCACGATCCGCATGGCACGGCGCACATCTCCGCCGGTCATGTCCTCAGTCCAGATCAAGTCGGGGATGCCATCGGCACCGAGGAGATTGATCTTGGCCTGACCGTCACCGAAGACGTGAGCCGGCACATGGTCGTCGACGAAGATGACGACGCGGAAGCCATGCGCACGAAGCACAGTGACCATGAGAACGATAACCTAACACGATGGGATATTCAAGCGGGTGAGACGGCCATCGGGTCGGCTCACGCTGGCAGCCTGCCCGCGGTAGGTTCAGAATGCGTTTACGTGCTGGTCCGCAAGACCGCCGTCTGACGCCGCGCGCGGGTGCCGGATGCCCCAGTCAGTGCGCAACCAGCTTTTGCAGCGACAAGTGTGGATCGCCGAAAGCCGCGTCATCGAGCGGGGCATGCGCCTTGATCAGCGCCTGGCCGGCACGGACTTCGCGCGGGTTGTTGGCGGCGGTGACACCGATGACGCAGTTGTCGTCGGCGAGATGCACGGCGGTGAAGGGATCGCCGATGACGACGGTGCGCGCGGCCTCTGCGGGCAGCCCGGCGACCTGCAGGTTGACGCCGTGCTGTTCGGTCCAGAACCAGGGCACGTCGTCATAGGGCGGCGCGTTGCCGTCGCACATCGCGCGGCCCACCGACAGGCCATGATTCTGCGCATGGCGCCAGCATTCCAGCCGAAGCCGCCGGTTGAACAGAGGGTGGAAGAACGCGGTCACGTCGCCGGCGGCGAAGACATCGGGCGCGCTCGTGCGCCCCCATGCGTCCACCACGATGCCGCCTTCCAGCGATAACCCGGCTGTCTCGGCCAGCGCAAGAGTGCGCTGCATGCCGATGCCGGCGACCACCAGGTCCGCCTCAAACGCCGCGCCGTCACGCGCCGTCACGCGCAGCCGGCCTCCCGGGGCGTCATCGATCCGGTCCACGATCACCCCGGTATGCAGGATGACGCCATGGTCCCGATGCAAGGTCTCCACATAGGCGGCGCCTTCGGCCGAAACCGAGCGGCCCATGACCCGCGGCATCGCCTCCAAAACCGTCACTGCGCAGCCGCGCTTGCGGGCTGCGCTTGCGATCTCCAACCCGATCACACCGCCACCGATGCACAGCACGTGCCGCGCGCGGCCGAGCCGGGCGCGGAGCACCCACGAGTCTTCCAGAGTACGCAGCGTCAGGGCGCGGTCGCCACCATGCGCAGGCAGCCGCCGGGCCTGGCCGCCGGTTGCCAGCAGAAGACGATCGTAGGGGACGGTGCCGCCGCCGCTCAGGCGGACCCGATGCGCCTCGGGTTCGACCGACTCGACGATGGTGTCGAGACGCAACTCGATTTTTAGTTCCGCGTACCGGGCTTCGGTGTGGAAATGGCTGATCGGCGGTTCGGGGTCCGCGGTCAGCATGGCTTTCGACAAGGGCGGACGCTCGTACGGGCGCCACGGCTCTTCGCCCAGCAATACGATCCGGCCGGCGAACCCGGCTTGCCGCATGGCCACCGCCGCCCATGTCCCGGCCTGTCCGGCGCCGACAATGACATGGACGGGGCCGGTCATCCGTGGCTAACGCGTCGGCAGGGATGCCGGCGCGCGCTGGGGCAGCCAGACGTCGGTCCAGCCGGTCGTGCCGCCCGCGGTGATTCGCACCTGGGTGCGTCCCGGTCCGCGCCGTTCGATGATCTCGATCGGTGTCGGGCTGTTGATGATCCGGCAGTCGGCCCGCTCGCTGGCGACGCCGCCGGACGCCAATGCGCTCGCGTTCGCCGCACGGCGGAGCAGATCGTCCTCCGTCCGGCAGAATGCCGCCCCAGGGTCAAGCCGCGGCCAGGTCAGCGTGGTGTAGTGTTGGGGCGCCGCAAGAGCGGGTTTCGGCTTCGGCGGCAGCAGCCCCTTGGGCTCGAAATCGACCTGCGCCACGGCGGCGGGCGCGGCGGCGAGCGCCAGACCCAAGACAATGAACGAAATGGATGCGCGCATGCCGAACACATTACCGGTTTGCGCAGCGCCGCGCCACTCGCCGCACTTGGCGGGCTGGCGCGCGGCTGGCATGTTTCAGCCAAATAATTACGGGAGAAGACGTGATGGCCGATGGTAGCTGGGTACGTGTGGCCGCAAGCTCGGCGGTTCCGGAAGGCGAGATGGTCGGGGTACGAGCCGGGGATCTCGACATCGCCATATACCACCTGAGCGGCGGCGAGTTTCGCGCCACGAGCGACGTTTGCACCCACGAATTCGCCCAGCTCTCGGATGGCTTCCTGGAGGGCGGCGTGGTCGAGTGTCCCCTGCACGGCGGCAAGTTCGACGTGCGCACCGGCAAGGCAGTGGCTGCCCCCTGCCAGAAAGACATTGATGTCTATGAGGTCCGGGTCGAGGGCGGCGACGTGCTGGTGAAGTTGGCCGGAACCTGACGGCCCGCAGCCCCCTACGCCCCGCCAGCCCCGCGTTCCGCCAGCAGATCGAGCACCTTTGACGCGGATTCCGATATCACCGAGCCAGGTCCGAACACCGCGACCGCGCCATCCGCGTACAGCTCCTGATAATCCTGCGGCGGGATGACGCCGCCGACGACGATCAGGATGTCCTCCCGGCCGCGCTCGTTCAACGCGGCGCGCAACGCCGGGATCAGCGTCAGGTGGCCGGCCGCCAGCGAGCTTGCGCCGACGACGTGCACGTCGTTGTCCACCGCTGCCTGAGCGGCTTCTTCCGGCGTCTGGAACAGCGGGCCGACATCAACGTCGAAGCCAAGGTCGGCGAACGCCGAGGCCACGACCTGCTGGCCCCGGTCGTGACCGTCCTGGCCAAGCTTGGCGATGAGAATGCGCGGCTGCCGCCCCTCGTTCTTCGCGAAGGCGGCGACCTTTTCCCGAACCTGCACGATACCGCTCCTGGATTCGCCGAAATCCCGGGCATACACGCCGGTGGACAAATGCGGCGTCGCCTGGTAGCGGCCGAACACGGTCTCCAGCGCGTCGCTGATCTCGCCGACCGACGCTTTCAGCCGCGCCGCCTGGATCGACAGGTCGAGAAGGTTGCCCTCACCGGTCGCGGCGCATTGGGTCAGCGCGGCCAGCGCGGCCGCGACGGCATCCGGGTCGCGTGACGCGCGCAGTTCCTGCAAGCGTCGAACCTGCGCGGTGCGCACCTCGGTGTTGTCGATCTTCAGCACCCGCACCGGCGGTTCCGATGTCGGACGATATTTGTTCAGTCCGACGATCGTCTCCTGCCCGGAGTCGATGCGCGCCTGTGTCCGCGCGGCAGCCTCCGCGATGCGCATCTTGGGCAGACCGGCCTCGATCGCCTTCGTCATCCCCCCGTGCTCTTCGCACTCCACGATATGCGCCCAGGCACGCTGGGCCAGTTCGTGGGTCAGCCATTCCACGTAGTAGCTGCCGCCCCAGGGATCGATGACGGCATCGGTGTCGGTTTCCTCCTGCAGGAACAACTGGGTGTTGCGGGCGATCTCGGCCGAGAAATCGGTAGGCAGCGCCAGCGCCTCGTCGAAGGCGTTGGTGTGCAGGCTCTGCGTCTCGCCCTGAGTCGCGGCCATCGCTTCGAGGCAGGTGCGGGTGACGTTGTTGTAGACGTCCTGCGCGGTCAGGCTCCAGCCGCTGGTCTGGCTGTGCGTGCGCAGCGAATAGCTTTTCGGGTTCTTGGCGTCGAAGGTGTGGATGATCTTGGCCCACAGCATGCGCGCGGCGCGCATCTTGGCGACTTCCATCAACACGTTCTTGCCGATCGACCAGAAGAACGACAGCCGCGGCGCGAAATCGTCCACCGCCAGTCCGGTCTTGACCCCGGTGCGCAGGTATTCCAGGCCGTTCGCCAGCGTGTAGCCCAGCTCGATATCCGCCGTCGCGCCGGCTTCCTGCATGTGATAGCCGGAAATGCTGATGCTGTTGAACGACGGCATGTGCTGGCTGGTGTAGCGGAAGATGTCGCCAACGATCCGCATGCTGGGGGCGGGCGGATAGATATACGTATTGCGCGTCATGAACTCCTTCAGAATGTCGTTCTGAATGGTACCCGTGAGCTGCTTCTGTTCGACGCCCTGTTCCTCGGCCGCGACGACGTACAGCGCCAGGATCGGCAGCACCGCGCCGTTCATCGTCATCGACACGCTGGTCTGGCCGAGCGGAATGCCGTCGAACAGGATGCGCATGTCGAGGATGCTGTCGATCGCCACACCGGCCATGCCGACGTCCCCGATGACGCGCGGATTGTCTGAGTCGTAGCCGCGATGCGTCGGCAGGTCGAACGCGATGCTGAGGCCCTTCTGGCCCCCGGCAAGATTGCGCTTGTAGAAGGCGTTGGATTCCTCCGCGGTCGAGAAACCCGCATATTGCCGCACCGTCCAAGGGCGGCTGACATACATCGACGCGTACGGCCCGCGTACGAACGGCGCGAAGCCGGGGTAGCTGTCGAGATGCTCGATCGCCGCCCGGTCCTCGGCGGTGTACAGCGGCTTGACCGCGATGCCCTCGGACGTTTTCCACGTCAGGTTCGACAGCGGTCCCCCGCCGTCTTCCGCCGCCTGCTGCCAGGATGCCGTGGTTGCCGCGGTCGCCGGCGGCTTGAGCGGGATCGCCTGGAAGTTGGGGATCGTACCCATCAGAGCGCTCCTTCGTCCCGCAGCAGCGATGACAGAATGTCCAGCACGTTGCTTCTCACGAAGATGAAGGTGTCAACGCCGGCGGCGCGGTAGGCCGCTTCTTCCTCGCCCGGCTTGCCCGCCAACACGACGGTACGCGCGCCGGCCGCCTTCAGCTTCGGGGCCAGTTCCGCCACGCCGGTGGCATACAGCTTATCGGTCGAGCAGATCACCGCGATCCGCGCACCGCTCGCGGCGAACGCGGCCGCCGCCTGGTCCGCATCGAAAGCGCCCTCGCGCGCCAGCACCTCGAAGCCGCCGGCCTGGAAGAAGTTGTTGGCAAACGTCTTGCGGCCGATCTGCTGGCCGATCGAACCGAACCCGGCGAGGAACACGCGCGGCCGGCGCCCGTGCTGCGCCGCAAACGCATCGGCCGCGTCGCGCAGATGCTCGTAACCCGCATCGAACGAGTGCACCGCAAGCGGCGTGATGCGGGCAGGCTCGGAGGCAGCGGGAACCCGCGCCGCGGCGATCTCGCCGATCGTGGCGCCCGCTTCGGCCGCTGCGATGGTCAGTGCGGTGAGGCCGCCTTCCTGGTGGTCGGGCGTTGCCGCGGCGTCCGCGAGGAGGCGCAGCGCGGCCTGTGGCGTATGCGCCCGCCGCCAGGCCGCAAGCCGCTCGATCGACGCGGCCCGCGCGGCGTCCGGATCGGCTGCCGGCTGGTGGGCACCCTCGGCCTCACGGACGCTGGCATGCTCGCTGATGCCGGTGATGGCCAGTTTGCGGGTCGCGATGTCACGCTCCCGCTTGGCTTCCACGGCGTCGATGTGCTGCGCCACCCAGCCGCTTTGCACCGCCGCGATCATGCCGCCCTCGGCCTCGATCTCCTGGAACAGCGCCCAGGCCTGCTCAGCAAGCTGCTCCGTGTACCATTCGATGTACCAGGCCCCGCCGGCCGGATCGATGACATGGTTCAGGTGAGATTCTTCCGCCAGGATCAACTGGGTGTTGCGGGCGTTGCGACGGCTCAGATCGGCACTGAGGACATCCGGCGCATCGATCGGCACGGTCGTGATCGCATCGGCCCCGCCGACCGCGCCGGCATAGGCCGCCACGGTGTTGCGCAGGATGGTCACCATCGGATTGCGCAGCGTGATGACCCGGCGTCCGGTCGTCGTGCGCAACCTTGCCTTCCGCGCCGCCTCGCTGCCACCGCAGGCTTCGACCACCTGCGACCACAGCAGCCGCGCCGCGCGAATCTTGGCGATCGCCTGGTAGAACCGGCATCCCAGGCTGACGCTTAACGCAATCTGCTGCGCCGCCGCGTCGATTTCGAGCCCGGCCTCGGTCAACGCCCGCAGGTATTCGACGCCGGTGGCCAGCAGAAAGGCGAGGTCCTGCGCGGAGGTTGCGCCGGCATCGTGATAGGGGCCCGTGCACACCTTGACCGAGGTCATGTGCGGCGCGTTCGCCGCCGTCCAGCAAGCCAGGTCGGCCATCTGCCGGAGCGCCACGTCCAGCGACACCGGCAACGCTCCGTCCTGCACCAGCGTCCCCAGCGGATCGGAGTCGAATGCGCCTAGCAGCCGATCCGGCTCAACGCCCGCCTGCCGTGCCGCCGTCACATAGAGTGCCGCCGCCGGAATTGTGGCGCCGCCCGCGTCGAGCCAGATGCCGGCATGGTCCAGTTGCACCTGGTCGAGCGCGCGTTGCAGATCGGCCGTGCTGGAGACAATCACGCCGGAGCGCGTGGACGCGGCACCCGCCGCGGCGGCACGGGGATCGTCCGCGTCCAGGCCGGCGCGGGTGGCCGCATCGAACCGCAAATCGATGGAGGTGACGCCGTTCGTCAGGTCGTCGAGAATCTGCGCATTGGTTACAGCCGGATCGGGATCGGCGTGCTCCTGCCTTATGTCCCAGCCGGCGATCGTCGCCCCCAGCGGGCTCGCGCCGCGCACGTACGGGGCGAAACCGGGGACGCCCCAGGGATCGCCGCCGGTTGCGAAGCTTTCCTCGGTATACAGCGGCTGCAAGGCGAAGCCTTCGTAGGTCGGCGAGACCATGCGCTTGTCGAACGGCGCCTTGACCTCCAGCTCGACCGCCGCACGCCACGTCGCATAATCGATCCTGGGAAACTCGGCCCCAAGCCTGAATTCCTTATCGATCACGTACGTCTCCCCACTTTTGCTTAGTTGGACGTAGGGCGGATCAGCCCTTGCGCCATCCGCCATTGCGGCCCGCCGCACCACAAGAGGCGGATGGCGCTTCGCTTATCCACCCTACGGCTTCGGGCCGCTCAGAAGCCGATCGCGAGCAGCAATACCGCGGTGATCACCGTGACGGTCGTTGCGAAGCCGAAGAACACAAACTTCCCCGCGGCCGGGCTGCGGATGCCGACATCGTGGAAGCAATGGAACAGGCGGTGGCAGCCGTGGAACAGGAACAGCGAGATCACCGCGAGTATGGCGAGCTTGCCGATCGGGTTCTGCGCCAGCGCCAGCATGTTGCCGTAGCTCATGGTCTGCTGGGGCAGGATGAAGCCGAACGGCACCGCGAGGCCGGTGATGAAGATCAGCACCGGGCCAACCAGGGCCGCCAGCATACCGCCGGCGCCAAATAGCGCCCAGAAGATCGGATCGCTGGCCCGCTTCATGACATCACCCAATACACGATCGCCACCGCCGCCACCGAAATGAAGGCGACCACCGCGATGCCGCCATAGGTGATGACCTTCGGATCGATCGGAATGTGCGGCGTCGTCTTCGGCATCACCTTGAACCAGGTGTAGCTGTGATAGACCAGAACCAGCAGCGCGATGAGATGGAACACGACCAACGGCGGCGAGGCGATCACCCTGCGCCAGGCATCGTACGACGCCTCGCCCTGGCTCAGACTATACACCCCGGACAGCAGCACCAGCGCGTAGGCGACCACGAACAGCGACGACCATTCGCGCAGCATGTAGCGCAGCAGGAACGGCGTC
>Ga0302319_10014778_pt1 | contig 14513 bp, 15 predicted proteins | sample Bog_T0_2_FD_203319 | JGI IMG/M metagenome (GOLD analysis project Ga0302319, IMG submission 203319) | Peat permafrost microbial communities from Stordalen Mire near Abisko, Sweden - Bog_T0_2 | ecosystem: Environmental > Terrestrial > Soil > Wetlands > Peat | place: Sweden: Abisko, Stordalen Mire... | reverse complement strand
AGCTCTTGCCGGAACGGTCAGTCGTCAGATAGAGTCTTCTTGCCCAATGGTGGGTGAGACTGAAAACGTCTCGCACACAGAAATTCGGACACTTCCCGGGAGGCCGGTATGAATCGTTGTCTTACGCCCTTGGCCGGCATCGCCCGGATGCGTTGTTGTCGCTGACCTGACACGCGCCTTCCGGCGTCCTTTTCGCTGACCCTCCCAATCCCTTCTCCAGGAATACCATCATGAGCTTCTGGCGCGATCGCCACGCCTTGGCCCCGGTTGCCGGCAACAAGGAATCCCGCCGCATCGAAACCTTCGGTGTATCCACGGAAAAGCGTGTGCCGATGAGGCATTCGGAACCGATCGATATCGACGGGGTCTTCCTTGGCGCCGCCGTGGAACACGAACTGGGCGTTCGATTCATCGCCGTGGACGTGCGTGTCACGGATATGAACGAAAGTATCTGGCCTAACCTGCATTATGCGAAGATGTCGGCTCGCCAGTTGTTCCGGGCGAACCGAGCCATGGTTCCGTCCTGACAGCACGCGAACGGAACAACACCATGACGAAACAAATGCGCCTGAACGCATTCGATATGAACTGCGTCGGACATATTCAGCACGGTATGTGGACTCACCCAAAGGACAGGTCCGCGTCGTATAACACTCTCGAATACTGGCAGGATCTGGCCCGCACCGCGGAGCGCGGGTTTTTCGACGGAATATTCCTGGCCGATATCGTCGGCGTTTACGATGTTTATAAGGACAGCCCAGACCCGTCGATCGTCAACACCGTTCAGATCCCGGTGAACGATCCGATGCTGGTCGTCCCCGCGATGGCGGCGGTCACGAAACATATCGGCTTCGGCGTGACCAGCAATCTGACGTACGAGCCGCCGTATCTGTTTGCGCGCCGTGCCTCCACGTTGGATCATCTGACGAACGGTCGCTTCGGCTGGAATATCGTTACCGGATATCTGGACAGTGCTGCCCGGGGCATGGGGTTACCGGCACAGCACGACCATGACACACGATACGACGTCGCCGACGAATACATGGAAGTCGTTTACAAATTGTGGGAAGGCAGTTGGGAAGATGGGGCGGTCCTGCGCGACCGCGCGAACAGAATCTTCGCGGACCCCAGGAAAATCCACCGCGTACAGCATCGGAGCCGATACTACCAGGTGGACGCGATCCATTTGTCTGAGCCGTCTCCACAACGAACGCCGGTTCTATACCAGGCGGGTTCCTCGGCGCGCGGGCGCGAATTCGCCGCCAAGCACGCGGAATGCCTGTTCGTGAACGGTCCGGACAGAGCCATAACTCGCTCTCTGGTCAGTGACATCCGCCGCCGGGCGGTCGCACATGGTCGCCGCCCGGATGACATCGCTGTCTTTCTGGGCCGCACTGTCGTGGTTGGCCGAACGCGCCGGGAAGCTATGGACAAATTCGAGGAATATCACCGTCACGCGAGCATCGAAGGCGCGCTGGCGCATTTTTCAAGTTCAACAGGCATCGACCTCTCCCGATACGAACTCGACGAGCCGATCCGGTATGAAAAGAACGACGCGAACAACTCGGCGGTGGAGGCGATCACCTCGCTCAGCGCCGAACCCTGGACGCCCCGCCGACTGATCGGACAGATGGGACTGGGAAGCCGCAACGCGCCGATCGTCGGCTCGGCGGATGAAGTGGCCCGGGAATTGATCGATTGGACGGAGGAGACCGGGGTCGATGGGTTCAATCTGAGCCGGATCGTTACGCCGGAGAGTTTGGAGGATTTCGTCGATCTGGTGGTGCCGGTTCTGCAGGAGCGCGGGGTTTACAAACGCGAATACGGTGCAGGCACGTTGCGGGAAAAACTGTTCGGGCACGCACGGCTGCCGGCGTCCCATCCCGCGGCTTCGCATCGGTGGCGGAGCCCGCCGGAACAACGATCCGCGGCGGAATAGGAGAACATCATGTATTGTCATGGGTGGCGTGCCGCGGAAATCTCGTTGGCACCGGAAGAATTACTCTGGCCGTACAATATGCTCGATAAAGAGCCGTCGCATGACCCGGAGCCAATTCCCGATGGCCCCGCGATTCAGCCCGGGCCCGGTCTTTTGGACGCCGCGTCGTTGGAGGCCGAACACCCCGAGCCGGGCATGAAGACGCCGGTCCTGACGCGATACAGGAAATACATCCGTTCGTTTTGGTAACATCCACCGTCTGACAGAACCTGGAACATCGCCATGAATCACATAACCCCGGCTCGTTCTCTGCAATTCCGCGAAATTTACGATACGATCGCCGCCGGCGCTTCGGACCGGGACGCGGAGCGTATTCATCCTCATGACGCCCTCGCGCTGCTCCGCCAGGCACGGTTCGGTGCACAGAGGTTGCCGGTGGCGGAGGGAGGCCGCGGGTCGTCCCTTCGGGACGTCATCCAGGAGGTGATTCATCTGGCCGAGGCGGATGCGAGTGTCGCCCACATTTACCGCAATCACTTCACGCTGGTGGAGCGTTTCCTGATCGGTTCGACCGATCCGCGCCGCGCGGGCTGGCGGCGGAACGTGCGCGACGGCGGGATCATTGGCCTCGCGTCTACGGAACTTGACCGGCCCCAGGTCGGTGGAACTTATCCGCTAAAGACGCTGTTGATCCCGGTGGGTGACGGCCTGTATTTACGCGGCACGAAATATTACAGTACCGGCAGTCTGTACGCCGACCTGATCGTCGTTCGGGCCACCGCGTCCGATGGTGCCGGCGTCACCGTCATCATCCCCGCTGATCGAGATGGCGTCGAACTCGTGGACGACTGGGACGGTATCGGTCAGCGCGTGACCGGTACTGGCACGACCAACTTCCACGACGTGCGCGTCGAAGCGGACGAGGTCATCCCGGAAAGCGAATATTCGGGATTTTTGTTGCCTTATACAAGCACGATCGCGCAGCTTTTCGTCACATCGATCAACGCGGGGATCGTTCGCGCGACGTTGCGGGACGCCAAGGCGCTGATCAAAAGCCGGACACGCAATTTTTACTACGCCCCGGCGGAGATCGCGTCGGAAGATCCGATCTTGCAGCAGACGATCGGCCACATCGCCGCCAATGCCTTTGCCGCGGAAACCGTGGTGCTGGCGGCGGCCGAGGCGTTGGATCGTGTGGCCGAGGCCCGGTTGTCGGGTCATGACATCAATGAGCGCGCACAAGAGGCAGCCGCCGCGGCGGCGAAGGCGAAAATCATCGTGGATGAACTGGCGCTTCGCTCGGCTACCGCTTTGTTCGATGTGGGCGGCGCGTCCGCGGCGGTGCGTGACAAGAACCTGGACCGCCACTGGCGGAATGCCCGTACGCTCGCATCGCATAATCCAGCCAGTTACAAGGCGCGCGCCATCGGGGCACTGGAACTGCACGGGACAAAGCTTCCGGACCTGGGTTTCTTCTGACGATGACACACGTCGCCACCACGGGATATAAGATGAAAGAAATCACAAGACGTGGTCTGGGATTGGCCAGCATGGCCGCCGCGGCCGTTTCGCGCGGCGGCGTCGGCCTCGCCGCGGAAACACCCTCACGCGGCGGAACTTTGACCTATCTGATCGAAGCTGAGCCACCGACGTTGGTGACGATCGCTCATACCGCCGGCGGATCGACGCGCATTTCCCCGAAGGTGACCGAAGGACTGCTGACCTACGATCTCAATTTCAGGCCGATCCCGGTCCTGGCGACGGCATGGGACGTAAGCCCGGATGGATTGCGATACACGTTCCGGCTGCGGCAAGATGTGAAATGGCACGACGGGCGGGACTTTTCGTCAGCCGATGTCGCCCATTCCTTCATGCTACTGAAGGAAAGCCATCCGCGCGGACGCGGAACATTCGCCAATGTCGTGGATATCCAGACGCCGGATACCTATACCGCGATTTTGTCGCTGTCGCGTCCCGCCCCGTATTTGCTCTTCGCCCTGGATGCATCCGAATCGCCGATCGTGCCGAAACACGTCTACGAGGGCACCGATGTCCTGACCAACAAGAACGCGTCGGCGCCGATCGGCACCGGACCGTTTGTGTTCAAGGAGTGGGCGAAAGGCAGTCACGTCATCCTGGAGCGCAATCCGCGCTACTGGGAGCCGGGAAAACCTTATCTTGACCGGATCGTGTTCCGGTTCATTCCCGATGAGGCGGCGCGATCCGCGGCCTTTGAAGCGAAGGAACTGGACATCGGCGGCGGTCCGCCCGTGCCGCGGTCGGATATCGCCCGTCTCGCCGCGTTGCCGCATCTGGACAAGGACAACCGCGGCTACGATTACAACGGCACGTTCACGCAGCTGTTCTTCAATTTCGATACACCGGTGTTGCGCGACAAGCGAGTCCGCCTGGCAATCGCGCATGCCATCGATCAGGACCGGTTGCTGGAAACCGTTTGGTACGGATACGGAAAAGTAGCGACCACTGCGGTCAGCCCGTATTTGACGGCGTTCCATGATTCCTCGATCCCGCGGTACGGGTACGACCTGGCCGCGGCCAACAAGCTGCTGGACGAGGCCGGTTTTCCGAAGCAGGCCGATGGCAAGCGGTTCACGTTGCGGTTATTTAACAATCCCTATTATGGCCGAGGCCAGGCGGACTTCATTCGCGCGGCGTTGACGAAGGTCGGCATCGGGATCGACCTCCAGATATTCGACTTTACGACCTATATCACTCGCACCTACACTGGCCGCGAATTCGATCTGACCATCGAGGCGCTTTCCAATCTATTCGACCCCAATCTGGGCGTGCAGCGCGCATATTGGTCGAAGAACTTCAAGATTGGACTGCCGTTTTCCAACGCCAGCCATTACACCAACCCCGAGGTGGATCGCCTTCTGGAAGGCGCGGCCGTGGAACCTAACGCGGCGACCCGCGCCGGCTTGTGGCGGGACATTCAGAAGCGGCTGCGCGAAGATGCCGCCGCATTCGATCTGATCGCCCCGGAAGGCGTGACCATCTTTAACAGGCGGGTTAAGAACCACACCAACTCGATCGTCGGCATCAACGCCAGTTTCGCCGACGTTTACCTCGCATCCTGAGCACGGGACGATCGCAGGAGATAAAACAATGAGCGTGGAATTCATCGGCTATGTCGGCCACCACAATTCGTCCGAGTCCGTCAGGCGAACGGGACCAGCGCTGGATCCGGTCTTTGTCGAGGCCGCGGCGAAAGCCCAGGAACTTGTGGGTTTCGACCGGGTTCTGGTGGCGTTCAATTCGAACTCGGCGGAAAGCATTCTGATCGCCCAGCATATCGCGCATGTGACGGAGCGGCTCGGCCTGATGATCGCGCATCGTCCGGGCTTCACCGCGCCGACCGTGGCCGCCCGGCAATTGGCGACACTGGATCAGTTCTCGAAAGGCCGGGTCGCGGTGCATATCATCACCGGCGGCAACGATACCGAGCTGGCGCAGGATGGCGACCATCTCACGAAGGATGAACGTTACGCGCGCGCGACTGAATATCTGGATGTCGTGCGGAAGGAATGGACATCACCGGTTCCGTTCGATTACGCCGGGAATTACTATCAGGTCGCCAGGGGATTTGGCGATGTGAAACCGTACCGCGACACGGGAATCCCGATCTATTTTGGGGGCGCCTCCGACGCGGCGCTTCCGGTCGCCGGACGGCATGCCGACGTCTATGCGCTGTGGGGAGAGACGTTGGCCCAGGTCCGGGAACTGGTGGCGCGCGTGCGTGCCGCCGCCGCACCGCACGGGCGTACGCCAGCCTTCAGCCTTTCCCTCCGCCCCATCCTCGCCGATACCGAGGAAAAGGCCTGGGCCAAGGCCGACGACATCCTGGCCCGCGCCAAGGCGCTGCGCGAACAAGGCGGCAGCGGACGCTCGCCGTTCAACGCAAGGCAGGAAGGACGCCCTGTCAACGCACCGCCGAACGAAGGCTCTCGCCGGTTGTTGGAGGCGGCGGCGCAAGGTGTTCGGGTCGATAAGCGACTTTGGACCGGGATCGCCGCGTTGACCGGCGCGTCGGGAAATTCCACGGGGCTCGTGGGCACCCCGGACCAGGTGGCGGAAGCGATGCTGGATTATTACGATCTCGGGATCACGACATTCTTGATCCGCGGTTTCGATCCGCTGGTGGATGCGATTCAATACGGCCGCGAACTGCTGCCGCGGGTGCGGGAACTCGTGGCGGCGCGGTCCCGTCAAGGTATAGCGGCCGAATAGGGCCCGCGAATCCCGCCGCCCTCGCATGGAGGGCGGCGGTCCACTCGCGTCACGAAATCACATTGAACAACTCGCCAACCAATGGACGCGAGACGAACCCATCGGGACCGATGGGCAAATCCCCGCCCACCGTCGTACGATGCACGATCCGCTGCTCCTTCACATGCGGTCCATCGACCGGGCCGAAATGGCTGGTCGAACGATTGTCCCAGACCGCGATGGAATTGGGCGTCCAGCGGAATCGGACCTGGTAATCCGCGTGCCCGCTCAACTCCTCATTCAGATAATCCAGCAACGCGGCACTTTCGCTCGGGCTGAGCCCGTCGATCGCCTTGATGAAACCGCTGCTGAGAAACAGCGACTTCCGCCCGGTTTCCGGATGCACGCGCACCAGCGGATGCAGTGACGCGAACGGCCCTGTCGAGCGGCCATCGAACCTGGGTGGTGGCGGATTGCCATTCGCCGCGTCGTCCCGGACGTGAATGGCCTGCAGACCATCCAGGAAGACCTGTAGCTTCGGCGACAGCCCCGCGTACAAGGCCTCCAGATCGACCCACGCCGTATCTCCGCCATGCGATGGGATTTCGACCCCGCGCAGCAACGTGATCGCCGCCGGATTCGCCACGAACGTGATATCGGTGTGCCATCCGCGGCCAGACCGGCCGCGCGATGCCGGACGCAGCGGATGATCCACCGTCAGGCGGAAGGATCGGTACTCCTGTTCCCCGCCATGCAGCTTGTTGACCTTGATTTCAGGCTTGTCCCGCAATCCGTTGGTGACGGGATGCGCGGGTGTGACCGGACCGAAATAGCGCGTGAACCGGATCTGTTGGTCGTCGTCGATTGGCTGGTCACGGAAGAACAACACCTTGTATTTCAGCAACGCCTCGCGCAGCCGCGTGACCGTCGCGGCATCAAGCGCATCGCGCAAATCGATGCCGGTCACGTCCGCGCCGATCAGGGCCGTCGTGGGATGAAAGCGCAGGTCCGTTGTGACCAGCGGGCGTTCGAGAGTGAGTGACATTTAACGATCCTCCATCGTGGAGGAAAAACATTAAACCACTCATATATAACGTCAATTAAAAATCACCCTCGGACGCCGATATTCGACATCACCGAGACAAAAATCGCACTTTCGCCAAATGGTCGGAAACAACGATGCTTTCCGGGAGCACCTTCCGCGCGACAAGCCAGTCCGCCGCCGTTTGCAGTTCCCGGACGAAAGCGGCGTCGGCAATCGATTTCATCTCGAACCGCCGATTGCGCGCGATGAAATCGTCGCGGATTTCGTCGCTGTATTTTCCTTGCGTCTGGGCGATGATTTCCGCTTCACGGACATTCTCCGACGCCCACTTCGCTTCCTCGGTGAAGGCCGTGTTCACCGCCCTGACAAGGCCCGGGTTCTTCACCGAGAAATCGCGTTGGATCAGCCAGGAACCGAAATCGATCTGAAAATCCAGGTCGCGCCCCTCGATGAAAATATCGTGCCCTTTGTACTGGCTGCGCGCGATGTCCACCCCGGGGCTCCACATTGCCCAGGCGTCGACTTTGCCGGAACCGAAGGCGGGGCGGCCTCGGGTGGGTTCAGGTAGACGACCTTCAGCTTGGACCGGTCGATCTGGAATTTTTCCAATGCCGCCACCAGCAGAAACTCCGCGACGCCGGAACGGTTCACGGCGACCGTTTTGCCCACCAGATCGCGGACGTGGTCGATCCCCGAGCCGTCCTTGGCGATGATCGCCGTGGTTTTCGGGGTCACGACGGCAAACTGCGAAAAAACCAGCGGCGAGCCCGCCAGGATCGCCGCCATCGCCGGTGTCGTGCTGCCACCGAAACTGAAATCCGAACTGCCGCCAACGACAGCCTGGATCGAAGGTGCATGGTTGGGGAACGGACCGATCCATTCGACCTTGATGTTATCGCGCGCGAGCAAACGCGCGAACGCGCCGCGTTCCTTCGCGATCAGCGGCAGTCCGCCGAACCCCCAGCCCAGGCGCACGGTGTCGGTGACCCGGTCCGTCGCGGCGGACGCAAGCACAGGCGACGCCAGCGCGGACGCCAGGATCGCGCGGCGGGAAAGTTTTACCGTCATTGTCATCTCCATGATCCGTGAACTCACGCGAACGCGGGAACCCCAAGCTGCTCCAGCAGGACTTCGCGCAACCGCTCCGCGTCGGGATGAGCGCGAGACGCGTTCGCATCGCGCGAAACGATGTATTCGGCGACGATATGGCCATCGCGCATTATCAGGGCACGGTTCGCCAGCGCGATGGCCTCGTCGACATCGTGGGTCACCAGCAGAACGCCCGGCTGGTACCGCGCGACCAATTGCTTCACCAACCCGTGCATCCGGATCCGGGTCAGGGCGTCCAGCGAGGCGAAGGGCTCATCCAGCAGCAGCAAATGCGGCTGCTGCACCAAGGCACGCGCCAGCGCGACACGCTGGGCCTGGCCACCGGAGAGGTTGCGCGGCCATTCCTCCAGCCGGTCGCCCAGACCGACCTCGCCCAGGGCGGCTTCGGCCAAGGGTTTGCCGGTCTCGTCGGGCAGTCCGAGGGCCACGTTGCGCCACAGCGAATACCAGGGCAGTAGCCGATGTTCCTGAAACACCACGGCGGGCCTGCCGGACCGCGCGATCTGGCCGCCATCGACCGGGTCCAGGCCGGCGATGGCCCGCAACAACGTGGTTTTGCCGCAGCCGCTCTCGCCCAGAAGAGCGGTGAATTCTCCGCGCTGGATCATCAAATCCAAATCGTCGATGACGACACGCTCGCCATAGGTCCGCGTCAGTCTTTCAATCGTGACCGCCGCGCTCATGACCGTCCGCTCCCGTGGGCATAATTCGCATGCCAGGCAAGCAGCCACCTTTCCAGAAATCGTGCGATTGAGTCAGCCAGCACGCCGATTCCCGCGTAAATTACGATGGCCAGGACGATGACATCGGTTCGCAGGAACTCCCGCGCGTCCATCGCCATGAAGCCGATGCCGGAATTGGCGGCGATGGTCTCGGCCACGACCAGCGCGAGCCAGGCGGTCGCCAGAGCGTAACGCACTCCGGCCAGAATGGATGGCAGCGCGCCAGGAAGGACGATGTGGCGGATCAGCTGGCGGTTGGACAGGCCGGTGACCCGGCCAAGTTCCAGCAGTTTCGGATCGACCTGGCGGATGCCGAGCACCGTGTTAATGTAAATCGGGAACGCGACACCAAGCGACACAAGGAAGATTTTCGCGGCCTCACCGATCCCCAGCCAGACGATCACCAGCGGCAGCACCGCCAGGAACGGAATGGCGCGGATCATTTGGATGCTACGATCCAGCACTGCCTCGGCCAGCCGGGAGAATCCGACGGCTGTGCCCAGAGCGAAGCCGATTGAGCCGCCAATCGCGAAACCCAGGGACGCGCGCATCAGGCTGACGCCCAGGTCCTGGAGCAATTGGCCGCTGGCGATCAATTTCGCGGCGGTGGTCAGCACCTTACTAGGCGCGGGCAGGATATGCGGCGGCAATCCACCGAAACGGGCAAATGCCTCCCAGATCGCGAGGAGCGCGAGCGGCGCGAGCCACGGCACGATCCCGTGCGGCGCGTTCGACGCCACGATCCGGCGCGAGGGCGCGAGAGGCGCGATCCTGGGAGGGGAGATTGGCGCGATCATGCCATCTGGCATATTAATCACTTTCTTACAGCGTTAATAACTCATATCATGCGATATTCCTTCCTGTAAGCCGAAAAGCGACACTCCCAGATGTTTCATCGCGCGGTTGGATTACAACGTGGATTTCCAGTGGTTTACTTTTTTAACGCGTTTGATAGATATCTCCTCGGTCTCGATCCCGCTGCCTGTGAACAGGATCGAAAACAGGAGCCCGCATGCCCGATATCACACCGTCCGCCGACACCGCCGATATTCTGTGGTTCCTGCCGACGCATGGCGATGGCCGTTACCTCGGGACCCAGACCGGCGCGCGCCACGTGACACTCGGCTACCTCAGCCAGATCGCGCGCGCGGCGGACGAACTCGGCTATTTCGGCGTGTTGCTGCCCACCGGTCGTTCCTGCGAGGATTCCTGGGTCATCGCCTCGGCTATGACGCCACTGACCCGGCGCCTCCGCTTTCTCGTCGCCGTGCGGCCGGGCCTGTCCGAGCCGTCGATGGCCGCGCGCATGGCGGCGACGCTGGATCGCCTGTCCGAGGGGCGGGTCCTGATCAACGTCGTCGCCGGCGGGGACCCCGAGGAAATGCACGGTGACGGCGTGTGGTTCGAACATGGCGAACGCTACGCCGCGACGGCGGAGTATCTGACGGTCTGGCGGCGCCTCATGGAAGGACAGACCGTCGATTTCGAAGGCCGTCACATGCGTGTCGCCGGCGGGCGGCTGCTATATCCGCCTGTGCAACATCCCTATCCGCCGCTGTATTTCGGCGGTTCGTCCGATGCCGGACAGGACGTCGCGGCGGAACATTGCGATGTTTACCTGACCTGGGGTGAACCGCCAGGCGAGGTTGCCGCCAAGATCGCGCGGGCCAGGCGCAAGGCGGCGACCCGAGGCCGGACCCTGTCCTTCGGTATCCGGCTGCACGTCATCGTGCGCGAGACCGCCGAACAGGCCTGGCGAGACGCGGACGCTCTGATACAGCACGTCGACGACGCCGCGATCGCCTTCGCGCAACGCACGTTTTCCCGTTTCGATTCCGTCGGTCAGCAGCGCATGGCCCGCCTGCATGGCGGCCGGCGGGACAAGCTGGAGGTCAGCCCCAATCTATGGGCCGGGGTCGGGCTTGTCCGAGGCGGTGCCGGTACCGCTCTGGTCGGGAACCCCGAACAGGTCGCCGAGAGAATGCGAGAGTACATGGCGCTGGGGATCGACCGCTTCATACTGTCCAGTTATCCGCATCTTGAGGAATGCTACCGTTTCGCGGAACTCGTATTCCCGCTGCTGCCCCTGAAGCCGACGACGGGGCACGATCGTGGTCCGGCCCGTAACGCGGGACCGTTTGGAGAGATCGTCGCGAACGCCGTCACGCCGGCGTCATTGCAACGCGCTAATTCATGAACTCGCGCACGAAGTCGTTCGCGGGGTGGCGGTAAACGCCGTCGGGCGTATCGACCTGCTCGATCCTGCCAGCGCGCAGCACGGCGATACGGTCGGCCATTTCCAGGGCCTCGGCCTGGTCGTGCGTGACGAAAATGCTGGTCAGCCCCATCCGGTCGTGCAGCGCCCGCAGCCAGACGCGCAGGTTCCGCCGCACCTTGGCATCGAGCGCCCCGAACGGCTCGTCCAGCAGCAACAGGGTTGGCTCGACCGCCAAGGCGCGTGCCAGAGCGACCCGCTGACGCTGCCCGCCGGAAATCTGGTCCGGATAACGATCGCCGAGGCCGCCGATTTCCATCATCTCCAGCAGCTCCGCCACGCGCTCCCGGATGACGGCGGCGGGCGGACGGTCGCGTCTGGGCCGCACCTCCAGCCCGAAAGCGACGTTGCGCGCCACGGTCATGTGCCGGAACAGCGCGTAGTGCTGAAACACCAGACCGATCCGCCGTTCCCGTGCCGGAACATCCTGGATCGGCCGGCCGCCAATCTCGATCGAGCCGAACGACACGAAGTCCAGGCCCGCGAGGACCCGCAGCAACGTGGTCTTTCCGGAACCCGATGGGCCAAGCAATGCCAGGAACTCCCCCTTGCGGACCGACAGGCTCAGCCCGTCCAGCGCCGGGGTGGCGCCAAATAGTTTACGCAGATCGCGCATTTCAACCATCATGCGCCCGAACTCCTGTCACGTTCGATCCGCCATTCCAGCAGCATCCGCAGCGCCAATGTCAGCAGTGCCAGGAGTGACAACAACGCGGCGACGGCGAAGGCACCGACCCATTCATAGTCGTTGAACAGCGCCTCAACATACAACGGCATCGTCAACGTCTGGCCACGAATATGACCTGATACCACGGCGACCGCGCCGAACTCTCCCATCGCGCGAGCGTTGCACAGCAGAACACCGTACAGCATGGCCCAGAAGATATTCGGAAACGTCACCCGGAAGAAAATCTGCCAGCCATTGGCGCCCAACGTGATGGCGGCTTCTTCCTCGGCGGCGCCCTGTTCGCGCATGAGAGAGATCAGGGACCGGGCCACGAAGGGGAAGGTCACGAACATCGTGGCCAGCACGAGACCCGGCAAAGCGAACACGATCCGCACATCGTGCTGGTCGAGCCACGCCCCGAAATACCCGTTGGCGCCGAACAGCAGCACCCAGACCAGACCGGAAATAACGGGCGAGACGGAGAATGGCAGCTCGATCAGTGTTGTTAACAATATCCGGCCAGGGAACTGGAAGCGGCCGATGCACCAGGCGGCGGCGGTGCCGCAGATGGCATTCACCGGCACGGCGATGGCGGCCACGGTCAGCGTCAGACGGATCGCCGACCACGCCTCGGGCTCCGCAAGTGCGTCCAGCGCGGCACCGAGCCCCTTGGACAAAGCTTCCGTGAAAATCAGGACCAGCGGTAATACCAACAAGATCGCCATCGCGGACAGCGCGAGCCCGATCGCCAGGCCATGACGCAGCGCGGTCAGGTCCCATCGGCGTGTGGCCGCACGCGGGGTCACACGGCGCGGCATCCATGCGGGGACGGGGCGCGTTTCCGTGGTGAGGGACAAGATATCAGTCCCCGCCGGTTCGGACGGTCCAGGCTGAGGCGATGAGGGGGGTGAGTACTGGGCACAGCACCATATCGGCGATTCCGACGCCAGCGGCAAGCATCAGGTCGCCAGAGACGCCGGCGACCAAAACGGCCAACGTGGCGCCACTGAGCACCCGGCCAGAGATTGATGCCCAAAACGGTATACGGTCCGTCGCGTGATTCCGGCCCGTGACCGGCGCCACGGCGGGTCCTTCGACGGCTACGGCTGGCATGGTTTCTGTGGGCGCGTCCGCGGCGGAGGCAGGTGTCGCTTCCACGACGCCCAACGCCACGGTCTGGTTCGTCATCCGATCAATCAGAACCAGCGCGCCCAGTTCCCGGTCGGCGGCATAGGTGGCGGCGGCGAGCTTCTTGTCGAAAACCAGCTCTGCGACGCCGATCTCGTTCATCGCCAGGCTGCTGGCGGGACGGGTCGCGAAACTGTGGATGTCGATCGCATGATACAGGCTGGCGACGCGGACATTCGCTGTCGCCGCGCCAATCTTGATCAACAGATTTTGACCGATGGTCAGCGGCTGTTCCACCATCCAAAGAACGCGGGCCGTAATCTCCGAGGCCGCCGTCAGCGCGGTGTCCGCCGGGACGATCACATCGCCGCGGGAGACGTCGATTTCATCGGTCAGGGTCAGCGTCACCGCCTGCCCAGACGATGCGCTGGCAAGTTCCCCATCCGCCGTCACGATGCTGGCGATCCGGCTGCGCCCGCCACCGGGCAGCACGATCACGGGCTGGTGCGCATAGACCACACCGCTGGAGATCGTGCCGGCATAGCCGCGGAAGTCCAGATTCGGGCGGCTGACCAGTTGCACCGGGAATCTGAAGCCGGCGGCGGTATCGGATTCAGGCTCGGCCGGGACCGTTTCCAAATGTTCCAGCAACGCTGGTCCCTCGTACCAGGGCATCCGTGTCGATCTCGTCACGACGTTGTCGCCTTCCCGCGCGCAGATCGGAATGGCGGAGATCGAGGTGAAGCCTAGCGACGCGACGGCCGCGCGATAATCCGCGACGATCCTTTCATATGTGTCCTTGGCGAACCCCACCAGGTCCATCTTATTCACGGCCAGCACGACGTTCCGCACACCCAGCATGCCGACGATATAGGAATGGCGGCGCGTTTGCGGCAGGACACCTTTGCGCGCGTCGATCAGGATGATCGCCAGATCGGCCCGCGAGGCGCCGGTCGCCATGTTGCGCGTGTATTGCTCGTGCCCCGGCGCGTCGGCGAGGATGAAGGACCGGCGCGGGGTGGAGAAATAGCGATAGGCGATATCGATGGTGATACCCTGCTCCCGCTCGGCCGACAGCCCGTCGACCAGCAAGGAGTAGTCGCGCGCCTCGCCCAAAGTGCCGAAACGTTTCGAGTCACGGTCCAGCGCGGTCAGTTGATCGTCCAGCACGGCGTTCGAATCGAACAACAGGCGACCCAGAAGCGTGGACTTTCCGTCGTCGACCGAGCCACAGGTCACAAGGTGCAAAAGCGTCGTCTCGGGCGCATCGGCCAGCGGCGCGGACAGGGGCAGCTTCAATGCGGCGCTCATCAGAAATAGCCTTCCTGTTTCTTCTGTTCCATCGAGCCGGTGCCATCGTGGTCGATTGCCCGGCCCTCGCGTTCCGACGTGCGGGA
>Ga0302319_10014777_pt1 | contig 14513 bp, 11 predicted proteins | sample Bog_T0_2_FD_203319 | JGI IMG/M metagenome (GOLD analysis project Ga0302319, IMG submission 203319) | Peat permafrost microbial communities from Stordalen Mire near Abisko, Sweden - Bog_T0_2 | ecosystem: Environmental > Terrestrial > Soil > Wetlands > Peat | place: Sweden: Abisko, Stordalen Mire... | reverse complement strand
AACAGCACGTTGTTGGCCAGCAGGGCCTCGGCAATCTGCGCGGAGAGCGAGCCTTTTTCCTTCTTGTCCTTGCCGCCCTGGTAGATCTCCTTAGCGAGTTTCTGAATGCGCGCCGTCTGGTCTGGCATTCGGGACGTCAGGGTAGCGAGGATGCTCACGTTGGCGCTGATGACGGAGGGGCTGTCGGGGAAGTCCTTTTTAAACTTTTCGAGCGCTTCGATCTTCCGGGCCGGGTCGTCGATGCGGTTGGCCTCCTGGTAGGCCGTGGTGTCCGGTGGCGCGGCTTTCTCAGGATCGGTGGATTGGGCGTAGGCTGCCGGAATGGCGAGCGCAAGAACGAGAGCGGATAGGACCGTCCGAGATTTCATGGCAGGATCTCCAAAACAGATATTTTACTATTTCGGGGACAGGCTACATAACCTCGAAATAGGCTGGCCAATCCACCGCCGGGATTTGCAACAGTAATTTCGAGGTTATGTAGCCTGTCCCCGAATTAGCCCCCGGTGACGTTGATGTCGCGAATTTCGGCGTGTTTGACGTTCGCCAGTGAAATGCCCTTGGCACACGTTCCCGTCACGTTTACCAGCGAGAAGCCGTCGAGGGGTTTGTCGGGATGGATGTTCACGGCGTCAACCAGGACCGGGCAATCTTTGACGCGCACATTCGAGAACCGGAAATTCCGGACGGTGGGAATGCCTTCTTCGCCGGGCACGGACACCGGATCGTGAATGCCGCTCGAGAGGATGTTCACGCGAAGAAATCCGCCGGCGGTGCCGGAAACGTCCAGGTCGTCGGCGACGATGTCTTCGATGAAGGCGCCCCGGCCGGTCTGGCTCTTGATGTAAATGGCAAAGGTGCGGGCGGCGGTAAACTTACACCGCTCGATGCGGACGTTGCGTATGCCACCGGAGGTCTCGCTGCCGATGCCGATGCAGGCAAAGATCGAGTCGGCCATGGTGCAGCCGGTAATCAGGATGTCCTCGCTGGTTTGCCGAAGGGTGTAGCCTTCCATTCCGCGGCCCGACTTGATGGAGATGCAATCGTCGCCAGTCGAGATGTCGCAACCCTCGATGCGCACGTGTTGACAGGAATCGATATCGATGCCGTCGCCATTTCCGCCGGTACTGCGAATGGTGAGGTTCCGGATGACGATGTTCCGGCAGTTGGTGGGGTGGATGGACCACATCAGCCGATGGCTGGTGGAGAAATCTTCCAACCGAATGTCATCGCACCCGATCGGCTCAATGAGCGCGGGATGGCGCAAAGGGCTCGCGGTTGTCGGACGTCCGCCGACAGCCGGGTTGCCGACAATTTTGCCGGGTCCGGTGACGCCGATATGGCTGGCATCGATGGCATAGATCAGGCCGGCGCGTCCCGGTATCCACTTCCCTTCCCAGCGAACCTGGGTGACCGGATAGTCCTCAAAGTCGGGCGTCCCGATAATGACGGCGTCCTTTTCCAGGTGGAGAAGGGTGTTCGACCGGAGCGCGATGGCGCCGCTGAGGTAGTTGCCGGCGGGAACCAGCACCCGGCCTCCGCCGAACACCGAGCAGCGGTCGATGGTCTGCTGGATGGCGGCGGTGTCCTTTGTAGTGCCGTCGCCGGTGGCGCCGAAATCGCGGACGTTGAGCGGGAGATTGGGGGCGCCAGGGCGTTGGCTGGCCTGATCGGGAATGGCGGCGCGGACCATGCCGAGAGATGCGAGGGAAGAAGACACCGCTAAGAAACGCCGGCGCGCAAGTCTCATGTGGGCATGATATCCCATAGACCGTTACAATATAGGTATGGCTTTTTCATTCGCGAGGGGAACCTTGCTGTGCGTCCTCACCGCCGCGTTTCTGTTCGCCCAGGACGGCGTCGACTTGACCGGCCTCACTCCGCCGCAGAAGAGCCTGGCACTGAAGGTGCTCCGCGCCAGCGGCTGCCCCTGCGGGTGCGGCATGAAGATAGCCGAATGCCGCGTCCAGGATCCGAACTGCTCGTATAGCAAAGCCCTTGCCGGCATTGTGGTTGCCTCGGTCAGGAAAGGCTCGAACGAGGCCGCGGTGCTGGCCGCACTAGACGCTTCCCCGATGATGCACCGCGCCGCACCCAAATTGCTGGAAGCCCCCGTGGCCATCCCGGTGGACGGCGCGCCTTTCACGGGCCCCAAAAACGCGCGCGTCACACTGGTGGAATTCTCCGACTTCCAGTGCCCCTACTGTGCCGTGGCGATGGTCAAGTTGAACGCCGTCCTGAAGGCCTATCCCAACGATGTGAAGCTGGTTTTCAAACAATTCCCGCTCGACATACACTCTCAGGCAGCGCTGGCCGCCGCTGCCGCATTGGCGGCCCACCGGCAGGGGAAATTCTGGCCGCTTCACGACGCCATGTTCGCCGACCGCACGCACCTCTCCCGCAAGACGATTCTCGCCATGGCTGGCGCCGCCGGGCTCGACACCAAGCGTTTCGAGCAGGACTGGGATTCGGCGGCCATCAAGCAGGCGGTGGCGCGCGAGCAGGCGGAAGGCGATAAGGCCGGTGTGGATGCCACCCCCACGGTCTTTATCGATGGCCAGAAGTACAACGGCGAGCTGGATCTCGATGCTATCCGTCCGATCATCGAAGCTGAGCTGAAACGCAAGTAGGGCGGCCCGGGAAAATGGCGAGAGATCCCGAGGTGGGGCAGGCGGTGCTCGCCTGCCCTCGATCCGATTCGAACAGCGGGCCTAAGAAGTCGCGAAAAAATATCCTGTGCATTCAGACCCAACCGCTTGCTCACGCGCGGCTCGGCATGCGCATTTGACAGAGCCGGGCCCGGAGGGCACCCCGTTAGGGAGCGATTGCGCACGTTCGAGACATTTGGTCAGCTTATTGTTTCGCGGGCTCTAATTCAGTGCGGGCGGGCAGGCGAGCACCGCCTGCCCCACCTGCGGGCTCACTGCAAATTCCACGACATCAGGAGTTCTGAGACTACTGCTTGTCGGGATTCCCGGTGATGAAGACCTTCTCATCGGAGTGGACCAGCTTCAGGCGTTCGCGGATCTCCAATTCCTGCTCGGCGGGATTGTCGTTGAGACGCTTGATGTGTTCCTTGATGCGTTCGTTTTCCTTGGCATCAATGCCATTGCGCTCTTGGATCTGCTGGATGAGACGCTGTTTCTCCATCAGCGCGTGGACCCCGTGCGGTCCGGTCAGGGTGATGGCGGCATAAATCGCCACGGCCATGAAGGCGATCCCGAATGCCCATCGACTAAACGCTATTCTCATCGCACCTGGAACATAATAGTAACATCGGTTGAAGTGGAATGACAGATAAGATTGTGGTACTAAACACGTGCGCGAACGAGGCCGAGGCCGAACGGCTGGCGCGGCTGCTCGTGGACCAGCGGCTGGCGGCTTGCGTGAGCATCGTACCGCGCCTGCGCAGTTTTTACCGGTGGAAGGGCGAGATGGAATCTTCGGAGGAATGCCTGCTGTTGATCAAATCGTCCCGCCCGCTCTTCGAGCAACTCCGCGCCGCGCTCGAAACGGCGCATTCTTATGAAATGCCCGAATTACTGGCGCTGCCCGTGGTGGCCGGCGCGGCGCCCTATCTCGAGTGGCTCGAAGCTAACCTGCGGGAAGGATCGGCCCAGGAATAGTGTACGATTCCCAACAGAGCACCCGCCCCCTGGCTGACGGCCTGGCCCTGATTTTCGACATGGACGGCGTGATCGTCGATTCCAATCCGCTTCATCGCGAGGCTTGGAGGGCCTTCAATCGACGCCATGGCCTGGAGACTACCGATGCGATGGTGGAGCGGACGTACGGCTGGCGCAACGATCGGATTGTGCGCGATTTTTTCGGAGCGGACCTGCCTGCCGGGGAAGTAACTGCGCGCGGCGCCGCCAAGGAAGAGCTCTATCGCGAGATGCTGGATAGCCGGATGGAAGAGATGCTGGTGCCCGGATTGCGGCCGTTTCTCGAACGATATCGCGGCGCGCCCATGGCAGTGGCTAGCAATGCCGAGCCGGAGAACGTAAGCTTCGTGCTGGACCGGGCGGGCTTGCGGTCTTACTTTCGCGTGCTGGTTGACGGTCACCAGGTGAGCCATCCCAAGCCCCACCCGGAAATCTATCTGCGGGCGGCATTCCTGTTAGGAGTGGCGCCCTCCAACTGCATCGTCCTGGAAGATTCTCACGCCGGAATCGCGGCGGCGCGATCCGCGGGTATGCGGGTTATTGGCGTGGGTACCACCTATGATAACTTGCCGGGTACCGATATAATGGCGGATAATTTTTGCAACGGAATATTGACTTCATGGTTAACGGCCCAAAAACGGGCGGATTGAGCGGCGTTTGTCTGAGTGCTTTGCTGATGGCGTTGGGGGAACGTCCGGCAAACGCACAGGGCCGGTCTGTGTTCTCCACGGATGCCAATTGGTTGATGCAGCCGCTGATGCTGGCTTTTGGCCTGATCATGCTGCTCTGCATCAGCTTTTTCCTGTGGAGCCGTGAGCGGCGGCTGCGCCAGCAGCGGGAACGATTGCGCAAGACCTATCACGTGGGGGAAGAAATTCTCAGCGCCTCGTCGCCGGAGGCAATTCTCAAGCGTGTAAGTGCTTCGCTCATCGCCGTGCTGGGTGTCACGCGGGTGCAGCTATTCGTTTACAACCGCACCGCCAAGACGCTGGATTCCCTGGGGAGTGAAGGCTCCGAACCGGCTTCGATCTCGCTTTCTTCGCCGCCCGCCGGGACCGAGGCCGGCGCCGTGGCCTGCTTCCACTACCGCACGCTTCTGGTCATCCCCGATATCGATCGCAGTCCCTTTCCCATGAGCCCCGGGAACGGCGAGAAAGCGCCCCGGAGTCTGCTGTTCGTCCCCATGCTGGCGCAGGGCGAAGTGACCGGTGTATTGGAGCTGGATCAAGACGATCGCACGCATGATTTCACGCTGGACGAACAGGCGCTGGCGCAGCACCTGGCCAACCAGATCGGCGTGGCCTTCCGGCTGCTGGACCAGCGATCCGTACAGGAACAGTTATTCCGTACGGAAAAGCTGGCCGCCGTGGGCCGGCTGATTTCCGGCGTGGTCAACGAACTACAGACGCCGCTGGCATCCATCTCCGACCTGGCTCGCCGCGCGCTCGACAAGGCCCGCGCGTACGGTGCGGAGCGCGAAGTGTCGGCCATCGCCGCCGAGGCGCAAAGAGCCGCTGCCATGGTGGCGCGCCTGGTCTCGTTCGCTGCCGAGCAGGTAGAGGCGCGGCCAGTCTTGATCACTGCGCTGCTCCACAACCTGATCGAATTCCGCGAAGGCGATCGCAAGGCTTCGGGTATCAAAGTGCGCGATCTTACGGCCCAGGAACCGCTCTACGTCCTGGGGTCGCAGGGCCAGTTGGAACAGGTGTTTCTCAATCTGCTGGTGCATGCGGAGCAGTCTCTGGCGAACGCACCGCAGAAGCTGATCACGGTGCGCACCAGTGTGCTGGCCAAACGGCTGGTGGTGGAGGTGGCGTATACGGCGGCGCCGGTGACGCCGAAAGCCGAGGAGACCGTGGCGGTGCTGGGGGTGACTCGCAGCGTGATCGCGGGCCATGGCGGCGAAGTGCGGCTGATCGAGAAGGCCCACGCCGATCCGCGCTTCGAAGTGGAATTGCCGCTGACCACTGCGCGGGAACGGACACCGCTGGCGCCGGCCTCTCAGGGTGCGAGCGACTACTCCCGCGGCATGACCGCGCTGATCATCGAGCCCGAGGAGACCGCGCAGAGGCAGCTCTTGGGCCTCCTGGCGGGGCGCGGGTACCGGGTGGTTCCCGTGGCTAATGCCGACACCGGTCTGGAGCTGGCGCAACGCATCAAGATCGACGCGGCTTTTTGTTCGGTGCACGCGCCCGGCCTCAACTGGGTGGAGTTATCCGAGCGCATGCAGCCCCGCGTGGGCGGCTTTATCCTTCTTTCCGACGGCTACGATGCCGAGCTTTCCTCGAACTTCGAAGGCTACAACCGCTATGTGCTGGCCAAGCCGGTACAGGAAAGCGAACTCGACCGGGTCCTGCGCGACCTGGAGCCGTCGATGCCGTTGATCAAGCACGGCGCGGCGTAAGGGGACCAGGCAAGAATAACTTCAGAACTCCTGATCTCGTGGAATTTAGATGAGCCCGTTTTCGTGGCGCAGGCACTCCTGCCTGCTGGGTCGAGATTCTGGACTCCTGATGTCGCCCGCAATTTCGGTTGGCCCGGGGAATAAGGTGAGCTACTTCGGGCCGCCACTCGCTGGCGAGCGTTTCGAAGGTGGGGCAGACTTCAGTCTGCGGCGGGCTTCAGCCCGCCCTCCTGCCAACGATGTGAGACCTCCGGCGGGCGGACTGAAGTCCGCCGCAGGCTGAAGCCTGCCCCACCCCCCGGCTCAGCCTAATTCCATGAGATCAGGAGTTCTGAGACTCATCTCGACCCTCTTCGCGAGCGGCATCCACCGTCCCGGAGCGCCGAGAAGAGTCTCGGCGCCGCAGACACGAGTGTCTGCGCCACGTCATGGCTCAGGTCAATTTCCCCAACTATCCGAAATCCCCGGCCGACATCAGGAGTTCCGGAGGTGGGGCAGGCGGTGCTCGCCTGCCCGCCCGTCCTCGCTGAACAAGCCCGCTGCCTAAGCAGGATAGAGGGCAGGCGAGCACCGCCTGCCCCACCGGGCAAGAAACGGCTCGACCCATTTTCCCAGGCCACCCGAAATCCCGGGCGAGATCGGGAGTTCGGAGTCTCGGCGCTACCCGGACTTTTCTAAGGGGCTACGACCCGCTGACAACCCGCTTCCAATATTCCAGCGACGGGCCTTTCGCCCCTCCCGGACCGGCCGTCACGGCGCGCGTGCGGAGTGCGTCCATCTCCTCGGCGGTCAGCGGCTTGAACTGTTCGGCCCACCGCACATCGTCTTCCAGTTGGCCTATGGTGCTGCAACCCACCGGAGTGCAGGAGATGGGCAGACTCAGAACATAGTTCAGGCACTCCTCGGCATTCAGCACGCGCAGCAGGAACGCGTTGCCGAAAGTCTTGATGCCCTGGATGCCCACGCCGCGTTCCACCGCCGCCGGCAGCGCGATCTTTTCGAAGCTCAAGTACGACGGGTCCGCGGCGTGCAGCGGCATCAGGATGGAATCCCACTTGTCGTAAGCCTTCAGCATGGCCACATGCACGTTGGGGTCGTGATGGCCGGTGAATCCGATGAAACGGACTTTGCCCGCCTTTTTGGCGGCTTCAAATGCCTCCATCGCCCCGCCCGGCCCCAGAATGCGCGGAATGTCGCTCTCCTCCTGAATATCGTGCATCTGCCACAGGTCGAGGTAGTCGGTCTTCAGCGCGGCCAGAGAGAGATGGAGCTCGTCTTCGGCCTCTTTCCGCGTGCGCTTGAGGCACTTGGTAGTGAGGAAAATGTTCTTGCGGAAGGGCGGCAGGACGTCGCCGTAAGTCTCCTCCGAGTGGCCTTCCCAGTAGGAGTGCGCGCAATCGAAATAGTTCAGGCCGAGGTCGTACGCGCGCCGCACCTGGGCCCGGGCGCGCTCCTTGGTGCGCAGTAGCGCCAGGCGCGCTCCAGCGTGGCCGATCACGGTCAGTTTAACGCCGGTCTTGCCGAATGTCCGCATCGGCGCGGTCCCCGCTTTGGGCTTGGGCGGCGCGGCGTTCAAGCCGGTAATGCCTAAACCCGCGAAAACCGTCCCGACGAAGGTCCTGCGCCGGACTGGGGAAATATGTTCTTCCATCGTCTTTCCTCCTCGCTACAGTTTGTTGGCCATGTCGATGACCAGCCGGGTCACGAAATCGCGGTAACTGCCGGCCTTCACGTCGCCGCCTTGCTTGAGATAGGCCAGAAGAATCTTGCGGTGCGCCTCCTCGGGAAGGTCGACGCCTTTCTTCTGGAACAGCCAGACCGGAGAGTCGGTCTTCCAATCGGTGCGCTCCCATTTGGCGTCGATCGGGCGGGCCGGACGGTCCTTCTCGAAGAAGTGCTTGTGAGCGTTCTCATAAAAGAATTTGGCCCGCTCGGCGGGGGTGGGCTGGAGCCCAACGGTATCGATCCAACCCTGCGTCGAATGGAAAGTTTCATCGCGCCACAACGCCACGGGGAACTCGCTACCGTACAGGATTCGGTCCCAGCCGGTCAATTCCACCAGCGCCCGCGTCCACAGCTTCAACGGCTCGGGATCCATGTATCCCTGGCGCGAGAAGATCACCAGGAAGCGCGGATGGCGGAACAGGCGGCCAACCAACTCCTGTTTGGAAAAGATGGCTGGGTCGGTAGGTCCCGCGAAATGCGTGCCGCACACGATGCAGTTGGGGTAGCGGTCGAGGAAATCGAGCAGTTGGCGGGCGGCCACGCGGTATCCCTCGTTGCCTTCCATATAGGGCGTGCCCTGCGCCTTTCCGAGAATGTCCAGCAGCGCCGGCTCGCGGACCACCAGGTCGGTCTGCAGGCGTATGCCCGTGAAGCCGCAGTCCATCTGCGCGGCGATGCACGCGGATCGTTCCTCGGGCGACTTACCCATGGCCATTCCGATGGTGCGGAAGCGAGCCGGGTATTGGACGGCCGCTCGGGACAACTCGCGGAGGTCCGGGCAGGTGGCGGCAGTGCCCACAATGGCGGCCTCGGCGCCGTTCGCGTCCAGGAGCGCCAGGTATTCCTCGGCGCTGAGGAAGCGTGGCAGGGAAACGTGCCCCCACGCATCGATGATCTTGGGCCGGCTATGGTTGGCCGAATCCTGGGCCAAGGCCACTCCCGCGGATGTCGCCAGGGAAGTGGCGGCCAGCGAGGTTTTCACAAACGCACGCCGGGTGGTGTTTCCGATTTCGCTCACAAAGACCAATTTCAGTCTATCGAAGCGGCGGTATGCTTTGCATCGCCTTGACGAAATCTTCGAGCGTGCGTCCGGCGGTTTTGATGGCGCTCATGCGGTCCAGCCGGAAGTTGCGAAAGTCATGGCGCGACTCGCACCAGGCGGCCAGGGTCCAGGTGGTGCCCCAGAAGTAGACGGCCAGCGGGCGGATAATGCGCAGCGACGGGCTGCCCGCGGAATCCACATACTCGACGCGCAGCTTTCGCCGCTGCAGAATAGCCTGGCGCGCGGTTTCCAGGCCGGCGGCCGCCTCCGGCTTGATATGGAATCCGGGCGCAAAGAGCCGGCTGCGGGCGATTTCCTCGCGCCTGGCCGGCGGCAAGGCCAGCGCAATTTTGGAGAGCGCCGAGCGGGCGTGGGTGGCCAACACCGGCCCGCCCCAGGCTTCCACCATGCGCGCTCCGGTAACCATGGCTTCCACTTCGTCGAGGCTGAACATGATCGGCGGCAGGTCGAAACCCTTACTCAATCGGTATCCCACTCCGGCCTCGCCCTCCACCGGCACGCCCGAGAGGCAAAGGTCGCGGATGTCGCGATAGACCGTCCGCTCCGAGATCTGCAGCCAGCGCGCCAGTTGGGCGGCAGTAGTGAGAGGGATTTCGAACCAGACAACGCGGCTTTCGCGTTGCTGCTGTTGTTGAGGTGTCATGTCTGCGAGTGTACGGGGGGCCTCCTGACAGCGTGGTGTCAGGAGACATGGGGGCCGACATGCCGATGCGGCGCCCGGAGCAGAAATATTATTGGCCACCGATGAAGACCGATGAACACAGATAAAACCGAGGGTTTTTCTTATCGGTGTTCATCGGTGGCTAAATCTGTTCTTGCCAAGCGGTGGCTCAGTCTGATTCCTCGGCGGTTCCAGAATTCCGGTGACCTCAGGAGGTCTGAGTCTCATCTCGGCGCTTCTGGATGCCGCTCGCGAAGAGGGTCAAGATGAGTCTCCGAACTCCTGATGTCGCCCGCAATTTCGGGCTGCCAGGGAAAATGGGTTGAGCCGTTCCATGCAAGGACGGAAGCCTTCGCAGGGTGCTCATCCCAAATTCCACGACATCAGGAGTTCGGAGTCTCGACCCGGCAGGCAGGAGTGCCTGCGCTACACCACCGTCAGGCCGGAGTTTCGTAGATCGGGTCGGTGCGCGATTCGAGCGTCCGCGTTTTCGCTTCCAGCAGATCCAGCACGATCGCCTCGTTGACGCCGGTCTTCAGCCACGGGGCGGGAACAAAGAGCGATTGCTGCGGACCCACGCGCCAGTAGCGGCCCAGATTGTGGCCGTTGATCCAGACCAGGCCTTTGCCCCAACCGCGCATATCGAGGAAGGTATCGCCCACCGCATCCAGCCGGAACGTGCCGCGATAGAGCGATGGGCCCGCGGCGGGCTTACGGGCGAAAGTCCACTGCCCAGGGTCTGTGAGCGGCAGCGAAAAGTGCTCCCACACCTTCAGCTCCGCGCCGTTTAGCGTGACTCCGCCGGCGATGCCTTTGCGGTCGCTCACCAACAGCGGACCGAAATTGATGCGGCCCATGGCTTCCACCAGAATGTCGAGAGGCTGCCCCGGCGCCAGATCCACAGCCAGTTTGTTCTGGTGAAGGCGCCGATCCAAAGTGGTCCCGCGCACCACGGCGAAGTCGCGGACCTCGCCAATTTCCAGCGTCCCCCTGGCGGCTTGGACGGGATGGTGGCGATACAGGACGAAGCCGTAATCCTGACCGAGCTGTTCCATGCTCAGTGGCGCCCCGGTGTGCGCCACTTCCGGCAGGTGCGAGAGCAGCGGCGACGATTCGGTCAGCTCGAAGCGCGGGATGGAGATCGTCGGCAGGGCCGGCGGAAGCTCGGGGAGTTGCTCGCCGGGGGCCAGATGCTTGCGCAGCACGTCGCGCATGGCGTTGAATTTGGCGTTCGGCCGGCCAGCCTCGTCGATGGGGGCATCGTAGTCGTAGCCCGAGATGTCGGGCTCGTAGACATTGCCGCCGTTGGCCCCGGCCATGTACCCGAAGGTGCTGCCGCCGTGGGCCATATAAAGGTTGCAGGAAATGCCGTTCGAAAGCATCCAGTCGACGCTGGCCGCACCCTTCGCGGCAGGGGTGACGTGGTGCTTCTCGCCCCAATGGTCGAACCAGCCGTACCAGAATTCGCCGCACATTTTGGGTTCGTTCCGACGAAACGAAGCCAAATTGGCGAACTCGCGCTCGGGAGAGCTACCATCGCCGAAATTGATCGTCGAGAGCACGCCATCGAGCGTGCCGCCGGCCAGGTTGGATTTGCCGGAGCCGTCGGAAGTGGAGAGCTGGCAGTCGAAGCCGGCGTCCTGAATCATATGGCGGACGGCGCCCATGTACTCGTGGTCGTTGCCGAAGGAGCCGTACTCATTCTCTACCTGGACCATGAGAATAGGGCCGCCGCGATGGATCTGGAGCCCGGCCACTTGCTTTCCCACCCGATCCATATAAAGTGCGGCGGCGCGCAGGAAACGCGGGTCGGCGCTGCGCACTTTCATGTCGGTCGCGAGCAGCCACCAGGGCAAGCCGCCGAAATCCCATTCGGTGCAGATGTACGGACCGGGGCGGAGAAGCACGTAGAGGCCCTCGGATTGGGCGGTCCGGATGTATTCGGCGACGTCGAGGTTGCCGCTGAAATCGAACTTACCCTGCTGCGGCTCGTGGAGGTTCCAGAAGACGTATGTGCACAGGGTGTTGAGTCCCATGGCGCGCATTTTGCGCATGCGGTCGCGCCAGTAGGGGCGGGGAACGCGCGGGTAGTGCATTTCGCCGGAGCGGATCAGGAACGGCGCACCGTCGAGCAGAAATTGCTCGCCGCGATAGGAGAAGGTGTGCGGCTTTTGCTGCGCGAGGGCAGGAAGGGCGAGGGCGGTCGCCAGGAATTCGCGGCGCTTCATCGGATGGTCTCCTCAAGCAGTAAGTGGGTGCCGCGCTCGATGTTCTGCGCCGGCAGGAGGCTGGCGCCCGGCGGAGTCCCCAGATCGCGCCGCGTCAGCAACCACCCGGAGAGATGAGCCGGCGCTGTGGAGTGAATCGTCATCTCAATCGAATGTTTGCCGGGCGTGAGATCGGCCCAGAACCAGTGCCAAATTCCGCGTCCGCCATTTTCTGTGGAGAGCGCGAGCGGCTTGCCGGCGTCAGTGGCGTCGGCCTTGATGCCGCGGACCTCCTGGCCGGGTTCCAGCAGCACTGCGAAGCGGGCTTGTGGATAGCCTGCGGGAACATCCACGGTTGCCGATACTCTCATGTCACCGACATTCTTGCGAAGTGTGGCGGGACCGAACGAGATTGCGGTGCGTTCCGGGAGAGCCGGCTCGGACGTAGTAAACTCCGGGGTGCGCATTTCGGCCACCAGTTGCTCATAAGCATCGAGATCGAACGTCACGGTGTCGCCGAACTTCACGGCCGGCGCGGCGAGTTTGCGATACGGGTACTCGACCGCGACCGATTGCGTGCCCTCGAACTTCTGAAAACCATTCTGCTCGTCTATCTTCAGCTTCATGGTTCGCGGCCGCACGAAGGGATTACGCAGCGTGATAATCGACTTATCCGCGCTCGAATGCACATACCCGTAAGGCTCGCGCTGCGCCGGATCGCCTCCCACCATCGTCGAATTATCGAGCAGCGGGTGGGCATTCGCCATGGCCCACTTAGTAACATTGCCAAGAACGTCCATTTCCTCAGGCGATAGGATATCGGGGGAGATATACAGCTCGTACATCATGTTACCCACGCTGTAATAGTGGACTACTTCGTCGCGCCAGTCTTCGATATCTTCCTTCTCGCCGCCGAGCATGTTGGCCTTGCCCTTGATGATGCCGTGAGTCATCAGCGACGAGATGGGGAACTGCGCCTTGTGCGTGACGAAGTCGTCATAGAGGACCGAGTCGCGATAGCTCACGGCGCTCTGGCGCGGCGCGAGAGTAGGCACCGACGGCAGGTAGCCGGAATCGGCGCCGCCCATCCATACCGTATCGGCGTAGCGCAGCCACCAGGGGCTCAGCCAGATGCTGGTGGTGATATTGAGGAAGACTTTGGGGTCCTGCGCGCGCAGCTTGCCCAGCATATCGATAAAACTGCGCGCGGTGGCTTCATCGGAATAGACACCCTGCGGATGGCCGTGGTCCGGCGCGTTGCAGCCGAAAGCGATGCCATCCAGCTTGAAATAGTTGATGCCGTATTCCTTCTGATACTTCAGCATGGTGTCGCCCAGCAAGCGGCTGTAGTTCTTGCCGGCGACACAGAAATACCGGCCGTCGGAGCTGATCTCCATGCCGTCAGCCTTGCCGGCGGCGATGCGAACCTCGCGCTGGTCGTAGCCGCCGATCGGTCCGAACCAGATTCCCAGGTGGCTGTCGATGGTTTTGAGCGCGGCGGTAAGGTCGCGGAAGCCGTTGGGGAAGCGCTGCTGGTCGATGGTCCAAAGCTTGTGCATGTCGTCCCAGCCGTCGTCGAGCACGAAGGCATCGAGGTGCAGGCCGTACTTCCCGAGCAGCAGCTTCTGGAAAGTCGGCACCCGTTCCAGGGTGTTGTCGTGATTCATGGCGAGGCGCTGTAGGTCGTACCAGGAGTTGTAAAGCAGGTACGGGCGGACGGGGGCCACGCGCATGCGCGCCACGTAATCCAGAAATTGCCGGTGGACCAGTCCGGCGGGCGCCACGCCCATGACCGCCGGCTCGCTGGTGTAACCGCCGTCGGGGATGTTCAGGCCCACATTACTGCCGAGGGTGACGTCCGAGCCGGTGACGGTATTGAGGCCGCTGGGATATTCCAGGCCGAGGAACAGGTCTTCGGCGAACAGCGGTTGTCCGAAGCCGCCGAGCGAAAATCGCGGCACGCCCCATTCGTTGCTGGCGGGCGCCACCCATTCGAGAAATAGCGTGCCCTGCGGCGGTTTGGCGATCCGCAGCCACTGGCGGGTGAAGTAATCGGCGGGGTTGAGCTCGTAGACCAGGTCGATGCCGGCGGCGCGCGAAGGCGCCAGGTGGAGCGTCACGCGCTTGCCGCCGGCGGGGGTATCGTCGATATTGCGGCTGGCGACGCGCGCCCCGGCGGCCGTGACGGCGCGCGGATTCTCGTTGCCGAAGCTGTATCCCACGCGTTCGTAGTTGAGTTTGATCTCGAACTCGCTGCCGCGAAGGGCGTAGGCGCGGCCGGTGATCTTATTCAGAAGTTGCCGCGTGCCGACATCGCCATCGGCCACGGAGATGGTGCGCTCCAGGTAGTCGTTGGCTATCACGATGGCGGTAGGGCCGATGCGGACTTCCACCGGTCCGGCGGCGGACAGGGCATGCACAATGAGGAACGGAAGGGCGAGAGCGGTAGTAGGCGTTTTCATGGCCGCTTCCCGTTATAGCAGTAGTTGTGGCCGAAGGGGAAAGCGGATGCATGCCGGGCTGGTGTTTCGACGCCGCCACAGCGCGGAGCGCAGGCGGCACCGCCTGCGGAATCCGTCCGCGGGAAAAACGCGCGGCATTGAGTCTCAGACCTCCTGAGGTCGTGGAATTGGGTTGAGCCGGGGGGTGGGGCCAGGCTTCAGCCTGCGGCGGACTTCAGTCCGCCCGCCGCAGGTCTCACATCGTTGGCAGGAGGGCGGGCTGAAGCCCGCCGCAGACTGAAGTCTGCCCCACCTTCGAAACGCTCGCCAGCGAGTGGCGGCCCGAAGTG
>Ga0302319_10014775_pt1 | contig 14515 bp, 11 predicted proteins | sample Bog_T0_2_FD_203319 | JGI IMG/M metagenome (GOLD analysis project Ga0302319, IMG submission 203319) | Peat permafrost microbial communities from Stordalen Mire near Abisko, Sweden - Bog_T0_2 | ecosystem: Environmental > Terrestrial > Soil > Wetlands > Peat | place: Sweden: Abisko, Stordalen Mire... | reverse complement strand
GCCGCTGAAATCCTACGACACGAACTTCCATATTCTGTTTGCCTCCACTTATGTTCACCATTGGTTTAATCCCTGGAATGCAAAGTGGTACGCAGGCTTCTCTCAGGCCACATATCCTCCTCTGCCTCAGCAGTGGGTAGCGCTTGTGTCGCATCTTATCGGCCTCGACATGGCATATATGGCTGTCCAACTTGCGGCGATTATGCTTCTTGTGGTGGGCGTTTATCGATTCTCACTGCTCTGGGTCAGTCCACGGGCGGCATCGATCGCGGCCCTGGCGTGCGTGTTCCTGGGCTCCGAAAGTTTTCTGGTTTATTCCGCAGGACAACTGGGCACGACCTCGGCCGCGCCAATTTACTTGAATGCGCTTCCGTTTCTCTATGAGTGGGTGCGGCGCGGAAATTGGCGCTCCTTCCTCAAAGCCTGTGTGCTCTTCACGGCCGCTGCTGCGGCCCACCATGCCACGCTGCTGTTTGGTTCGGTGTTCTTTGCACTGCCTGTATTGGCGCTTGCGCTAATGGACGGTGGCGAAGGCGGCCAGGATGGGAATCGGCTGCTCACGCGGACGTTTGCGCTTCGCACGGCGGCGATTGTGGCTGTAGTGGCTATTGCCATTGCGGTGGTGCTGTTGCCGTTTTGGATCGCGTTGATGCATTACGCCGTCACACAAACGCCGATTCCACACGGTAGCCGGGCGAACTATATTCTTAGCCCACAATTCGGTCTCAATTACTTCATCGTGCCATATGGCGCTTTGATTCTGGCGTTGCCCTTCATCTTCATTCGCGGCTCAATGGTGGCACGCCTCCGCCCCCTGCTGCTTGGTTTCTGGGTAGCATTTCTGGTCGGGCTCGGGGGCACAACGCCGGTGGGTCATCTGCTGCTGGGGCGCGCCTACGATGTGCTCACCATGGAGCGGTTCAGCTATTGGGCAACGCTGCTTGCACTTCCATTTGTAGGGCTGCTCGCGGCTCAACTTGTCGATCGATATCACGCAAAGGCGTTTGTTGGACTCGCTGCGTCGGCAGCCATCACCTGCGCAATCGCAGTTGGATGGGCCACTTATCGGCCTGCGGATGCAGAGGACTTCAAGGTTGACACAGTCGCTTCCTGGCTCAATCGAGACGGTCATGATCAGTATCGTTACATCACTCTCGGATTCGGCAGCAAGATCGCGCGTCTTGCCATGATGACAGACGCAGGCAGCGTTGATGGGGAATGGAATTCCGGACGCATGTTGCCGGAGTTGACCCGGTACGGCGGGGCTGAGCTCACCAGTTCAAAGTACTTCGGCGAGGCGGGGCTCGATGCGCTGCGCGCCATGCTCTCTCATGCAGATCACTACGGGCTGAAGTGGGTATTTGTGCGAGACCACTATTACGATCCACTGCTTTCATTTGCTGGTTGGCGTCCAGTGGACAGTCTTGTAGACAAGACAATCACAGTTTGGAGCAAAGATGGAGTACCGCCTGCAACGCCGATGAACACGAGCCAAATACCTGCGCACTGGCAAGGGCTCTTGTGGGGCACACTCCCATTTGGCAGCAGCATTCTGGCGATCCTGGTGCTTATGATTCCGCAGAAGAAGAGGGCGCAGCGCAGAGTGGACCGGGGCGCCGCCGCGGGTGAGACTTTCGTACAGGGAAGGTTGGTCTCGTGAAGAGTGGACGTTTACTGGCCGCGCTTCTTGCGGTTGCGACTATCGCATTGGTGTTGATAGGGACCGTTTGGCCGGCGCCATCCGCAGCCGCTTACGCCGGCGCAACAAGCATGCTGGACTCGTCCTCAACGGCGGAGGCTGCCGTTGGGACCCTTGGAGATGAGATTCGCGCAAAGGCGTGGGAGAAAGCCTATTCGAGTCTCGCCAACAAGGCGCAATTCACTGAGCCTGAGTTTGAGCATGACTTGACCGGTAACTACCCCAGCCTCCTCACTTACTCGACCCTGGGTAATTTCGAAGTGCGTCCTCTTCATGCATCCGCCAGTGATGCGGACGTGCAACTCACGCTTCATTGGGCCACAGTTGTCGGGAGTTCACCGAGCACGCGCACGTTGCATGTTATAAAGAGTGGCGATAAGTGGCAGGTTGAATGGCCGATTGTCAAAACGCCAACATTGGCGCCGCAGGTGATCCCGGTGAACTATCTGCGGTGGGACGTGATTTACCGTGGCCCCGGCGACGACTGGGGAGCGCAGGATGTGGAAGCGCCACATGTGCGCATTGTGGACATGCACCCCATTGAGCGCGCAGACGGGGTAGTGGTCCTTGGTGAGCTCCTCAACGAAGACATTGTGCCCGCATATGTATCCGTCACAGCGACGTTGCTCTCCAAGAGCCAGACTCCAATTGCTACCGAAGGCAGCTTTGATAGGATTTCGCATCTCTTGCTGCCCAAGCAGGTTACTCCATTCCTGATCAAGTTCCCGAACGTATCGCTTTCAGAAGTTGGCAGCATTCGCATGACGCCTCTATCAGGCCTGATAGCAGCCTCGGCAGATCCAGTAATCGCGATTGACAATGAGCAACTTCATCCTGCCCCCGGCGCTTCCCTCACTGGGCAACTTAACAATCAGGGTGGTCAGATTGTGAACGTTGCGCATGTCCTTGGGACTTTCTACGACAAGACCGGAAACGTGGTGTGGGTTGCGGACCAATACGTCAACCAGGCTCTGTTGCCGCAGACCCCGGTGCCGTTTGAGATCCATATCCCCGAAGACCTGGCCCGGAGCATCAGCAGTCAGCGAACCGTCATCGCAACCTATAGTTCCGCAGGGTCACAATGAGGCTGCGAGGGTTATTGCTAACTTGCGTCGCGGCTACGGCGATGACGCATCCTGTCCTCTCCCAAAGCACAAGCATGAGCATGCCAACGGCCGTTGAGGCAGGCAAAGCGTTTTCAATCTCAATTACAGGAAGCGGGAAGGCGACCCTCTACATCATTGGCCTTGGGCAGGTATTGAAGCGTGACGTTACTCTGGGACAAGCCGCATTCTTTCCGGCTGGGTCGCTTTACAATGCCGGCCACTATCTCGCGGTTCTTGCTGCAGATTCTTCCGCGCAATCCGGTGAGTTCGATATTATCCCCCTCAATAAGCCGGCGGAACTAAGCTTTCTTGCAAGGCCTTCGCGACTGCCGGTGGGGCTGCATAATGGCATCACTGGAGCCGTATACGTCTTTGATGCCTACCAAAACCTGATAACCACGCCAACAGCAATCTCCTTTGAGCTGACGGGCCCAGCCGGAACCGCTCAGAAGCGGGCGATGGAAACGCAGGATGGCTCTGCCTGGACCAGCATGGACTCCACAGGTCAACAGGGCGTCGACAGGTTTGTGGCACGAAGCGGCGAGGTCTCAAGCAACCGGGTGGTCAGCCAGGTTCCAGGTGATCCCTGCGGCTTGAAGATGACGGCCCGGCTGTCAGGCCAAAAGCTTGTGCTTGCGACTGATCCCGTCCGGGACTGCAACGGGAACGCGGTGTCTGATGGGACAATCGTCACGTTCACTGAATCCTTCAATGGTGGGCAGTCAACCGTGGATGTGCCGCTCAAGCACGGAGTTGCCGAGGTGCAAATGGACGATCATAGCGGAGCAACTATCTCTGTTGCTAGCGGGATTGTGCTGGGCAACCAGATTCACTGGAAGGATTGAGCATGCTTAGGTCCTGGCTTTTTCTCTCGACTGTCCTGGTCGGCGCATTGAGTGTTGGGTCAGCTCAGGCCACTGTTCGCATCGAGCGATTCAATCTGCAGGGTCCTCGGGCTTTGCCAGAGCAGACACGGGCAGCGGTGATACGCGACTATCTGCAGTCCTGGCAAAGCTTGCGAATCGCTCTTGAGCAGAATCGATCAGAGCTGCTTGGTCCGTCGTTCATTGGTGAAGCCCGTGACAAGCTTACTGAAACGATCGGGCAGCAGGCTGTTCTTGGCATAAGGACCAAATACCAGGACCGCGCTCACGACATTCAGATCGTCTTCTATTCGCCGGATGGCCTATCCATCGAACTAAAAGACAAGGTGGAATACGATGTCGAGGTCCTGGACCATGGCAAGGTCAAAACGACTCAGCACGTAATTGCGCGTTACTTCATAGTTTTAACACCTGCTGAAGTGCAATGGAGAGTTCGAGTTCTCCAGGCGGTAGCAGAATGATAAAGCCTCGAGTGGCTGCGTGTTACGTTACCTGCACTTTTGGGTAGCAACGAAAGATTAAGAGAAAGAGCTCCTAAATGAAAGAACAACCGGGAAGACAGGAGCTCGACATGATCTCAGTCGTAGTGCCCATTTTCAATGAAGAAGAGCTGATCATGCGGTTCCATGATGCTTTGGCGATCGCACTTGGCAGTGCCAACACAGCGTGGGAAGTAGTGTATGTAAACGATGGATCGACAGACTTCTCTCTTCAACTTTTGAGAGGACTCCATGCCATTGACTCCCACGTTGTGGTGGTGGAGCTGTCACGTAATTGGGGTCACATGGGTGCGATCTCCGCAGGCATTACAACTGCGCGCGGCGACGCGGTTATTCTGATGGACGGTGATTTTCAGGATCCACCGGAGGTGCTCCCAAAACTGATCGATGCGTGGCGCGAAGGCGCCGAGGTGGTCGTTGCAGTGAGAAGAAGCAGACAGGAAAAGCGCAAGATTCTAGCCAAGCTCTTCCCTCTTTTCTATCGCGTTCTCGGAGCACTGTCTGACTACCCGATTCCACTGAACGCAGGGATCTTCAGCCTCATGGATCGAAAGGTGGTCAACTCGGTCAATGCCATGGGCGAGAAGAACCGCTACCTGCCGGGGCTTCGCGCCTGGGTCGGTTACCGCAACAAGGTTGTCTTGTACGATCGGCAGGACAGGCTCGCCGGCGACGGGAAACTCTCATTCCTGAGCCGGATCAAGTATGCGATGGATGCGATCACGAGCTTCAGCTACAAGCCACTGCGGCTGAGCTTTGCGCTGTTTCTTTTTGCGAGTTGTATGGCAGGGCTGTTGGCTCTCGGCATGATGTTCGCAAAGACATCGATGATTATTGTCGGGTTGGGCGTGGCCTCTACAGTGTTCTTCGTGGGGGGACTGTTACTGCTGTGCCTTGGCGTTTTAGGCGAATACATGGGACGTGTGTACGACGAGGTGCGCAGCCGGCCACTCTCGATCATCAACACTGTCTATCGCTCTCCGAGCAGAGTTGCCCCTCAATTCGCAGTGGCCGCAACCCACACCAACGGCCATCAAACGAACGACCACATCGAAGCCGCATAAACATGAGGGCACCCTTTAACTGCCATCGGAGGTTGCCAGCAGGATCATGATCAATTGCGTGATTGCTAAGGTTTCCCGGCGATCGCCGGTGGATTTCCGGAGTGCGGAACAAGGGGCGTTTGCTGGGTTCCGGAGCCGCAGTTTGGAATTCCATCTTCAATGGCCGTGCCCTCTTCATGATCGTTCCAAGTCTCGATCATGAGGAAGGGCGGAGGATCATCGGCTGCGAAGAACTTATGCCACAAGTTGGAGGTATCGGCAAGTGTCTGGCCGCACCGAGCCGCTATATGACGGCCAAGCCCCCAGGACGCTTTGCTATCGTCGAAGCTGGACCATACGCCTCCAACAATGATCTTGTCCGAATATTTCGTGTGCATCGTTTCATAAAACTGGCTCAGGTATTGCTCGCCCCAGTTGCTGCCGTCTGGCGACCAACCCTTGTCTCCAGGGCTAACCCAGGCGTAGAAGCCGTCGAATGATTCGGCATACTGGCCGGGAAGGTTCTCATAGATAAGCAGCGGTGGTGTGCTCCATGTGTTCACAAGGGTACGTAATCTGCTCCAATCGGTATGCCTGCCCTTGGGGAAAATGAAAATGATAGGGCGCCCTTGATAAGTCAGATACGCATCATGGCCTTGCGCCTTTGGTGAGAGGTAGGTGTCATGGAACATTGTGAAATCGGCCATGGCCTGCTCAGTCGCCCCCTCCTCCTCATCGGTTTCGTCGTACATCATTGCAACTTTGAACTCTTCGTTGTGGGCTGCCGCTTGCATTAGCGCATAGCTCCGGTCGATAAATGGTTCCCGGTCTCCGTACCAATCCACCACAAACGCAGATATCCCCATGGACTTCGCACGGCGGATCTGACTCGCAATCACTGCGGGGTCATGCGACGAGTAGCCAACAGAAATGTGCTTGGGGTGACCAAACCACGCCTCGTATAAGGCCAGCTTCTCGGGTGAACCTCCAACCGCTTTATATTTGAGCGCCTGCGCGTGGCCTGAGCCCGGACCGGAGCATCCGCGGGGCAGAAGCATGAGGAAGAGACATACTGTACTCGCACTTTTGAAAATTGACATTGTCTTTCTGATTAGAGGCCGTGGGAACCCTTTGGGTTGTCAGGAAGGGAGCAATTCATAGAGCGACTGGTTCTTTCTGATCAGTTCAGAAGTTACCTGCCGAATCATACTAAGGAACGAAGCAAATATGCTTGAGTCCCGGTTCGATACTAAACATTTCTTGCATGGCTAACAGTATTCCAAGGGTGCGGTGGATGGATTGACCCAACAGACGAGTACGCTGCAGGCCCGCATAGTTTCAGGGAGTATTGTCCTGCTCTCCGGGTCGGGTCTGACGACCGCGATAAACCTCGCCTACAACATCGCTGTGGCGCGATCACTAGGTCCAAGAGGCTTCGGGCAGGCCACGGTTGTGTACACCATCCTGACCCTCATATCCGCGGTCACGTTATCGTTTCAAATCATTTCAGCAAAAGTGGTCGCACAACAAGACTCGCCTGAGGGAAAGTTTGCTGCCTATCGCATCCTTCATCGCGGCGCGTGGGGATGCGGAATCGCGGCAGCAATTATATTGCTATCCTTCCAGACAGCAATTGCCACCTACTTAAATCTGCCGAGCTCTATTCTTGTAGCCATTCTTGCGCTTGGCGCCGCGTTCTACGTCCCTCTTGGGAGCCGGCGCGGTTACATTCAGGGCACCTACGGCTTTCGCCGTCTTGCTACCAATCTTGTGATTGAAGGAGCCTTTCGACTCGGCGGCTCGGTCGTCCTCATGTTGTTTGGCCTTGGCGTCGAGGGAGTCATAGCGGCCAACGCGGCCGCGGTGGTAATTGCCTACTTCGCAGTTGGCCCCAAGCAGACCAGCCGAATTCCCAACCCTCTTGCCTTTGGCTACGTTTTCCGTGAACTCTCCCAGGCAATGGTGTTCTTCTCCGGGCAGGTCTTGATCAACAACTGTGACATCGTATTGGTGAAGCACTTTTTCCTTGCCAGGGAGGCCGGACTTTATGCCGCCGTGGCAATGGTCGGCCGGGTCATCTTCGCTTTCTCCTCAGCGGTTGTCAACAGCATGTTCCCGTTGGTGGCAGGCACACGCGCTGAAGAGAGGAAGGACCTCAGGGTGATCGTGACGTCGCTCCTGCTGGTCTTGGGGATAGGCTCCGTGCTGGCCTTCGGTCTTTGGGTCGCGCCTGCTGGCATTTGGACTGCATTCTTCGGAGCGGGATTCGAGATAGTTGGCAAGTATGACTTTCCGTATCTCCTTGCTCTCTACGCGATTACGACCATAGTTTTCTCTCTCAGCGCCGTCGTTATTACGTTCGAGATGTCCTACAAGATTGCGAATACAAGTTGGGTGCAATTGGCTTTCAGCGGGTTGGTGATTGCGGCCATTTGCCGTTTTCACGCTTCGTTGCGTGAAGTAATTCTGGTGCAGTTGGTCCTGATGGGCGCATTGCTCGTCTGTGTGGCAATTCCATTTGTCGTTGACTGGCTAAAGAGCCCGGGGCGGATGCTGCGACGCGAGTTGTGTGGTCCGTCCCGGCCCATCCGGCGCGTGTCTGAAGACGAAGTAATCGCACAGTTTCTCAAGAGCGACTTTCATTCTCCGGAGTTCAGTCGGTACCAGACTGTTCTGCGCGACATTGTGGTTTCTCCGAATCTCGAGAGTGCCGGTGAGAATGCAAAGCGGCGCGCTCTGCTGTACATACGCCACCTTCCGCTTTGGAGAGAGATTCCAGCAGGGACTCAGTGGTATGAGATTGAGGTGAGCGACGCCGACCTCGCACAGATCCGGGTGTTTCCACGCGCTCATTGGCGCAAGCTCGCGCACGGCAATTTCGGTGTAAACGAGATTGTTCGAGCTCTGCGCGCGCGTCATCCCGTGGTCGACACATCTTTCATGTCCAAGATGGATTCGATTGGGAGGCAGCTTCTCCGTGAGGATCCAGGATTCAGCCCGGTCATCCTGATCGGTCTGAACGAATCTGACCCATTCACGGTTCTCGATGGCAATCATCGTCTTGTCGCCGCGTTGCTTGCATCGCCGGGAAGCTTGAAGAAGCTTCGCTTCGTATGCGGTCTGTCACCGCGCATGTCGCAATGCTGTTGGTACAAGACGAACCCACTTACGCTCTTCCGATACGGAAGCAACATGGTGGGCCGGTTCCTCCACAATCCGGCAAGAGATCTAGCGCGCGTGTTGCACGATGGCGGCTAGTCACTGAGAGCCGCACTCAACAATGAGCACCAAACAAAAGATCGGTAGGGAAATGGCAATTCATTCTTGCGAAGTCGCGGTGAATCGGGCGCCTGCAAATCTGAGCGGGGCCGCGGGCCGGGAATTCTTTATACAGGTTGAGGGCTTGATGACTCTTGGCCGCGCTTTCATGGTGCTTGACTTTTCCCAGGTGCGTCAATTGGACAGGGATGGTATCTATCTCCTGCTCTGCTGCCTTGAGGAAGCAATCAAGTGCGATGGCAACGTCAAGCTTTCCTCCGTCTCCCCGGAGGCAAGGAGCGCCCTAAACGTTCACGGATTAAATCGCCTGTTTGAGAGTTTTGAAACAAACAACGATGCGGTAAGCAGTTTCAAGCGAGTCCCGCAATATTCGGCTCCCAGTGTCAGGTTGGGTGGCGAGCCACTTCCAGCTTCTTTAAGTGCATCGTAGCCGAATTGGAGTTGTGGGCACAGGCAAACCATGAAGATAGTGTCAGGAGGGTGAATGGATATCCAGAATAGTTGGCAGACAAGGCAAATTGCTTTTGCCTTGGTGATCGCGATGATGGGGCCCGTTGCAGATGCCGCGCCAGCCCCTCCGAGAGCAGGACGCGATGGCTCTCAGGCACGCAACTCCTCTGGCCAGGCTGAGTCTGTCCTCCCAAGCCCCCAAGTGACGAGTCAGGGGGCCAAGACAGATCAGTTACCCGGAGCATACCCTGACTCGCCAACTGCAAAACCCTCTGGGGCGACCAGCCAGAGTGCCGAGGCAGATGCTTCCCTTCCCGGTCAGGAACAGCAACAGAACCCTGCCCCAAAGCCGGTGGGGACAGCCGCCGCTCCGGAAATGAAGACCACCGGCGTTGCGGCATCAAGGCCAGCCGGTGCAGCCATCGCCCCTGGAAAACAGCGGCGCGCTCGTTCGTTCCTGATCCGGGTGAGTATTGTTGTCGGCGCCGCTGTTGCCATAGGAACAGTTGTGGGGCTCTCGCGAGCGAGTCCCAGTCGACCCAATTAACCAGTGGCGCGCAGCAAGAGGAATTGGTGGGGTAAATCGATGCGGATACATCGGCAGATTGGCCGAACGAACCTCGCAAGCTTTTCGGGGATAGATGGCGCCGGGAAGAGTACACAGATTGAGGCTCTCCGGGCGCGGTTTGAATCCGATGGCCGTAAAGTTGTCCTGGTTAGATTCTGGGATGACATCGCCAGGCTGACTCGGCTGCGGGAGGGCGCTGGGCACACAATATTCAAAGGCGACAAGGGAGTTGGAACTCCGTCCGCACCCATCGAGCGGCGTGACAAAAACGTCTCTTCGTGGGCCATGACAGGGGTGCGGCTTTTCATTTACTTCATCGATGCGGTTTCGGTCCGTGGCTCGGTGAAAAGGGCGCTGCGTTCCGACGCCGACCTTGTCATCTTTGACCGTTATATCTATGACGAGTTGGCAAACCTGACGCTGCGCAATCCTGTGATTCGAGCTTATGTGCAGCTCATCATGAAAATTGTTCCCAGGCCCAATATCAGCTATGTTCTGGACGCCGATCCGGTGATGGCGCGCGCGCGGAAACCGGAATACCCACTCGAATTCCTTTGCACGAATCGCGAATCCTACCAGACGCTCTGCCATTTAATCGGCGGAATGACGGTGATTGCCGCGATGCCGGTTAAGGATGTCAAGCATGCAGTCCTAAGGTACGCTCTTGAGCAGTTCTCCTTCAGCAAGCCGCCTGACACCAGCAATCAGTTAGTCCCAAGAAAACCCAAAGAAGAATTTGTAACTATCGAGAGTACGCAGGCCCACCGAACCGCACTGTGAGCAAATGGCGGTCCGGGCGAATTTCGAGAGGTTGCAACGAGTGCCGGAGGCTTGCCGGGGCGCACCTCACCAGCGATAAATAGTCAGGTCATCGAGGTATACGGTTGCCGTCGCGCTGGCCGCAGCGGAACCGTCGATCTGAAAGTTCGTCAAGAGTGTTGGCGCCCATCCAAGTGCAAAGGCCGATGGTACAGTTACATTCAAACTTGATTGGACTCCGTCGAACCATACAGACTTATAAGTCACTTTGCCGGAATCATCACGGTAATAACTTACCTGAATGTGATGCCATATGTTTGTACTCCACTTATGAGGATTGCAGGCCGCCTGGGAATGTAACCACGCATCGACCGGTGCTTCCGGTGTTCCCTTGTTTTCAGTGACATCCCAGGTTCCAGACCAGCCATCGCATTGGAAGCCGAAGATTACCGTCTGGCCATTCGGCATTACCTGGTTCATATCCATTTCTAGATTGGCAATGGAAGTGGATGGGGATGGCAAATACAACCACGCATCGTAGAAGAAGTTGGTGGATGTGGTGTCGTCTCCGAACGATACATCAAAACGCTGGTTGCCATAATCCGAGTAGTTGCTCACAAACTTGCGAGCAAACCCACTTCGTGATGGCGAGTTGGCGAGGCTCATGGAACCATTCGATCCACCTGTACCAGCGGTGTCATGTTGTGCTTTCCATCCGCTCAATACTTGAATGCCGCTTACGCTGCTTGCATCCGAGGGGATGGCAAAAGCTTCAACGGTCACGGCTACATCGGTCACGCACGATGAACCCGCCTCTCCCCAAGCTTTTACATGGAGAGTGTGGGTACCGGTGCCGGACATAACGTCGGCGTGTACTGAAGAGCCCTTCACAATCGTCGTTTCAGAGCTATTGTCAAGCGAATAGCCCATTGCACCAGTGGCTTGCGACGAGCACGTTGCGGCGTCTGCTGAAAGGGCAAACGGAGATCCAACCTGGGCGCCGCCCGCAGGGGTGTTGACTGTGACGCTTGCAAATGCAGGTGCCACGAAAGTTGCTAGAATCAGCGAAACATAGGAGAGGTTCTTCATCAGTGTGTCCTTGAGTAGATAAATCGAATTCAGTTTTTTTGAAGAGGACAGACACGGATGCGAGACCCATTCCCGATTGTTTCCTTGTCAGTGCAACGTCAGGTTCAATGCGCGCAGTTCACCGCATCCATGCCGAAGCGGCTTGGCGAGTCAATGCAGCTGTTTACCTCACTTGGCAACAAGACAGACAAACGGCAAATGCACGTGTGTATCCCATCACCTTGGTATGAGCGCTAACGATCACGCATCTCAAGGGATGAGCCACCAGCATCAGAACGAAAAGGATCAGGATCTCTCGCTCTGCATTCGGCGGCCAAAGAGGCATATGCCTTCAATTGATCCAGCCCACAGTTCTGCCTAAGTGCGGCGAGAGAGGTTCATCAGCCTTGTTATTTATCACTTAGGACTGATAAGTTCTCTTCGACATCTTCACTTAAGTCACGAACTGTCGACATGACTCAGACAATTCAGGAAATGTCTGTATAGAACAGTACACTTATTATGAACCTATGGGGGCAAATGTCAAGAAGAGTTATCTTAATTATAGAGTGTGCTTGACATCGCAGAGATTTCACCCAGCGCCCCAAGGTAAAAGGACGCGGCCTTCCCCAACGACTTCAAGATGACTCTGGCCCATGAACTGGTCAAGGGGATCAATGTTTGGCTCGACATGTTTCGTCGCCCATGGGAGGCGTTGCTACTTCCTTAGGGACTGTTCTCGTATCCAATCATTCTTTGATTGGGAGAGCCCCGCCATTGGCGAGTCGGAGGCAGCAGTTTGACATTTGCGGGAATTGCTCCGGGTTCTTGTTCTTTCATTCCTCTGGCAATGACGATCGTAGGGGGGCGGCATGACACCGATAAACCCTTCATGCGTGATGACGATGGGCTCATCTAAAATCCCTTCGCCCAGACCCTCAGGGTCTGCCGGCATTGCCAGCGATGGAAGCATCTGTGTTGTTTCCAGCGCTGGATGCGGCCTCAGTCCCTCAACCGTTCGCGATTCGAATTTCGGAATCCTTGTTGACTTTGGATTGAATTCCAACGGGAAGGGGGTCAGTTCAGAAAAGAGGAAGTTGAAAGGGCAACTTCCTCCCCGTTCCTTTCGGCATCAGCGATTGTCATCCCGCAAGATGCGCTCATTGTCCACCCCCTGGCCTCGCTATTTGGCTGTTGATCCACTTGCTAATTTCAGACTCAGCCCAGGCGACTGCTCGGGTTGAGATTTGTATCGGTGAAGGAAGTTCCTTGCGTTGAATCGCTGCATTGACGGAGCTGCGCCACAATCCCACGCGTTCCATGACTTCGGGCAACCTTGTCTTTCGCGGCAAGTTCATCGCCGGGCTTCGCAACGCCTTCCATCAAGGGGAGCTCCGGTTCCACAGCGACCTGCTGCCCCTGCCCCAGGACCCCGCTTTCTCAGTGTGGATGCGGGTACTGTTCCGCCGCGAATGGGTCATCTATTCCAAGCCGCCATTCCGCGGAACGGAACATGTGCTGCTCTAACTCGGCGCTTACACCCGCCGCGTCGCCATTTCCAACTCCAGGCTGGTTGCTCTCTCTGATGGCCACGTCACTTTCCGCTGGCGCGACTCAGCCCACGGCAACAACAAGCGGCTCATGACTCTGGATGTCGATGAGTTCATGCGCCGCTTCCTGCTCAATCTGCTGCCGCCGGGGTTCGTGCGCATCCGCGACTTCGGTTTCCTGGCCAACCGGAGCCGAGCGGCACTGCTGCCGCTCAGCTTCCAATTGCTCAGTGGATCAGAGCAGAGCACCCCTTCAGCAGCACAACCGCCTACCGAAGAGACGCATTCGCTCTGGAACTTTCCAGTCTGCGGTGGAGCTTTGCGTTTTGTTGAAAGCCTCTCTGCCGCCAAACTCCTGCTCCGCTCTCCACCTCAACCAGATCCGTGCGCCGCATGAACCGCTATCCACCACCTCGGCCCCTGTCCGTGCTTTGGCACGCATGCAGACCCCTTGTCTCAACTCGCCAAAACCGCTCCGCTACCGATCCCTCCAGTCACCAAATGACCCCTCCAGCCGACGATCCCCAGTTCGACTCGGACATCAAGGCGGCAGAACGTACAAATTACAGCGAATTCATCAACTCAACGAACACGCCCGAACCCATTCAAAGTACATAGGCTTCCCTGCGGGCGGCTTCCTTCAAGTCGCTGTGTCAGAAGCGACCTCCCAAAGCGTGTGCGAACTCGAACTGTTGCGTGCGGGCGCTCCAGATACAGCACTAGGACTTGTCGTGACCAAGACGGTCATTCTCGAGTAGCGGGGTGTTCTCCCCTGGTCCCCAAAATGCAAGGGACCCGGGGCACAGACCTTCAGTGGCGCGACTCACTTCCGTGGACCTGGACCACCCTCCTTGCGACTTACTGTGGCACCACTTCTATCCCGTCAATCTTGGGATAGTTCACCGCTCCAGGACTGAAAGTGAGCGTTATCTGCCCGCTTCCATTGGCTGTTGCTGTAAACGACCGGGTGACCGATGCATTGGCGCCGCCGGCTGCGGCTACAATGTCGAAGTTCGTCAGCACCTGGGCTCCGTTGATGCCCACGTTGAACTCACGCTGACCGGCGGCGGTGAAGTAGGTCTCGGCAAAGTGGAGCCGGACTGCGTAATTCGACCCTGCCGTCAGATTGGGAATTGTATAAGTGAAGGCTGCTGTTCCGTAGCGCTCGTACTGGTAGACAGCCTCCGGCGCCGCGTCCGCCACATTGCCGGTGCTCACTGTCACGTTGTGCAAATCGGCTGTGCCGCCGGAATAGAACTCATCGCTCGCGTAAGGCGTGATGGATCCGCCACCTCCGGCCGAACTGCCCGCCGCGACCTGATAAGTCGGCGTGCCGACCGGGATGATCTCGATTCCATCGATCTTGGGGTAGTTAACCGCGCCCAGATTGAACGTGATCGTGATTTGGCCGCTTCCATTCGCGTTTGCCTCAAACATTTCTATCACCGCGGTGTTTGCGGCGCCCGCAGTGGCAACAATGTCGAAGTTAGTCAACACCTGCGTCCCATTGATGCTTACGTTGAATTCGCGCTGGCCGGCAGCGGTGAAGTAGATTTCCGCAAAATGCAATCGCACCCAGTAACTTGCTCCCGCCGTCAGGTTGGGAATT
>Ga0302319_10014774_pt1 | contig 14516 bp, 12 predicted proteins | sample Bog_T0_2_FD_203319 | JGI IMG/M metagenome (GOLD analysis project Ga0302319, IMG submission 203319) | Peat permafrost microbial communities from Stordalen Mire near Abisko, Sweden - Bog_T0_2 | ecosystem: Environmental > Terrestrial > Soil > Wetlands > Peat | place: Sweden: Abisko, Stordalen Mire... | reverse complement strand
AACCGTGAAGGCCGCCAAAACCGTGAACAAATAACCCGCCAAATAATACAACACCGCCGATTGGCCGGTGGTGCTCAGCGCCGCGATCCCCAACAACAAATAACCCGCGTGCGCGATGCTGGAATAACCCATCAACCGCTTCAAATTGCGCTGCGGAATGGCACACAGATTTCCGTACAGAATCGTAATTCCCGAAATGAAAATCAACAGGGTCGCCCAATGCGCCGTCACGCTGGGAACGGCCGTAAACAACACACGCAAAAGCAGGACAAAGCCGGCGGCTTTGGAACCAATGGCCAGAAACGCCGTCGTGGGAGTGGCCGCGCCCTGATAAACATCCGGCGTCCAAATTTGGAACGGAAAGGCGGAAATCTTGAACCCCAATCCCACCAGCACCAGCAAAACGCCCAGCAGGAAAACCTTGCTCTCGGCAAACTGCGGCGCGACGGCGGCCAGTTCGTTGAAATTCAATTTGCCCGTGGTTCCCCAGATCAACGCAATGCCAAATACCAGAAAAGCTGAGGAGAGAGCGCCCAAGATCAAGTATTTTACACCGGCTTCCAGCGCCGTCAGCCGGCTGCGCTGAAAACTGGTCAAGACGTAGAAGGTTACCGTGATCAATTCGATCGAGACAAAGAGCATCACAAAATCATTCGCGGAAGCCGCGAACAACATCCCAGACAAGGCAAAAATGATGAGTGAATAATATTCCGTTATGCCTGCCTTGACCTGACCCGAAAATTCCACCGCCATGAATAGCACCAATATGGCCGCGAGGATGAAAAGCCGCTTGAAGAAGATCGCCAGGCCGTCTTCCACAAACATTCCGCTAAACGCCGTGGTGCTCAAACCGGTGTTGGCGGCGCTCAGATTGTTCACCAGCAGAAAGCCCAAAGCCCCAATCGCCGCGTAGGCAATGAAACGGCGGCGCTCCGGAGGCACAAACACATCCGCCAGCATCAGCACCAAGCCGAGGCCAATCACGAAAATTTCCAAACTTATTAACGAAGTATTCATCAATTTTGAACAGCAGATTGCGAAACTTGGGCGATCTCCACCCTTATCGGCCTTGCTTGGGCGGTGGGCGCCGGGGCAACCAGGTCAGTTATCTTCTTTGCATCGGGCGTGATCTTGTCCGACAGCAGCCGCGGAAAAAATCCAAACACCAGCAGGCTGGTCAGCAACAAGGCGTATGGCAGCTTCCGCCAGACATTCGCAGCGTCCGGAACCTGGGCGAATTTCTCCGGCAAGGGTCCGTGCAAAACATTCCGAATGGCGCGAGTCATATAAACCGCCCCGATGATCAAGGCGCCCCAGACGGCGAGCACCGTCACCACATGCAGGGTTGGCTGGCTCCAGGCCCCGAAGAATACGGTGGCTTCGCCGACGAAATTGGCAAAACCCGGCAAGCCGCATCCCGCCATGGCCGCCATCAAAAGCAGTGTTCCAATGAACGGCAACCGGCGGCAAAGGCCGCCCAGCTCGCTGATTTCCAGCGTGTCCGTCTTCTGGTAAACATAACCGGTCAAACCAAACGTCAGGGCCGCCAGGAAACCGTGCGCCACCATGATCAGTACCGCCCCCGTGACCCCGATGAGGTTCAAGCTGGCGATTCCCAAAAAGATAAAGCCCATGTGCGCCACGCTGGAATTACCGATCAGCAAGTTCAAATCCTTCTGCCGCATGGCCACGAATCCGACATAGATGATATTGCCAATGCACAACCACGCCAGAAACTGTGCCCAATGTTGCGCGGCCTGCGGCAGGATCGGCAACGCCACGCGAATGATCGCGTACAAACCGAATTTTTTCAAAACACCGGCATGCAACATCGCCGTGGGTGCCGGGGCGACCCCATATCCCAAGGGCGCCCAGGAATGGAACGGCCAAAGGGAGACCAGGATGCCGAATCCGAACAACAGCAGCGGGAAAATAATATTCTGCGCGTTCACGGCCATCGGATTCGCCTGGGCTTTCCGGATCAAGTCGGGAATTTGAAACGAATGCGTGCCCGACTGCAGATACAAGGCAATCAATCCCAACAGGGCGATCAAGGCGCCGATGCTCAAATAGAGCGTAATCTGGAAGGTCGCATAATTCTTCCGGGCTCCGCGGCCCCACACCCCAATCATAATGAACGTCGGCACCAGGGCAAACTCATGCAGGAAATAGAAGAAGAACAAATCCAACGACGCAAAAGCGCCCAGGATGCCGCCCGTCATGATCAGCAACAGAATATAGAATTCCTTCTCCCGGGTTTGAATTTCCCAAGAACAAAGGGTGGCGGCAAAGGCCACAATGGCCCCCATCAAGATCAGGCCGACATTCAAGCCATCCACGCCGACGTGATAGCTGATCCCCAGCGAAGTGACCCAGGGAATCTGATCCACAAAACGGTAGCCGTCGGCATCCACCGGCGCGCCGCCATACGTGCAAAACATCTTGACCGCCAGCACGGCGGAAATGAACGTGGCGAGCACGGCAATGGCGCGGATGATGACGCGATAATTACCCGGCACAAGAACCAATGCCAGCGCCGCCAAAAGCGGCCAGCCTGCGATATAAGTCAAAATGGACATTTTATTTTCCGAGAACGAAATAGAGCAGCACCGCCACCCCTAATACAAATATAAATGCGTACGCCTGCAAATTGCCGGTTTGCACCAGCCGCAACGCGCGCCCGGTGATATCTGTGCCACCACGAATGGTACCAATCACAAACCCTTCCAAAATATAGCGATCAAGGAACCCGGCAATCGCCGCCAGGAAGTCATGGAACCGGATGAACGTGGCCGCGTAGATTTCGTCGAAATAAAAGCGATTCTTCATCGCCGTGGCCAGCCAGCCGAGCTTGGCCGGCAACGGGTCGGTCTCCGCGTTGCCGTAGAGGCTCCAAGCTAGAAACAGACCAGCGGCCACTGCTGCCAAACCGGCGAACATTCCCGTAAGTGCGTGCAACGGCTCCATCAACTGCGCCATGAACGAGAGACTTTCCGCTCCCGGATTAAATTGGGAATTGTAAATGTTTACGATTCCAATAAATCCGCCGATAACCGCAAAAACAGCGAGTACAATTAGCGGTCCGGACATGACGGCGGGTGATTCATGAGCATGGTGGGATTTCTCCGTCCGGGCTTTGCCGACAAATGCCACGAAGAAAAGTCGAAACATATAGAACGTAGTTAACGCCGCCACAAAAACGCCAACACTAAACAGGATATAATTCTTTTGATCCAGCGCTTGCGCGAGGATGGAGTCTTTCGAGAAGAAGCCGCTGAACGGCGGCACACCGCACAAAGCCAGCGTACCAATCAAGAACGTCACAAAGGTGATCGGCATCTTCTTGGACAAAGCACCCATTTTCCAAATGTCCTGTTCCTCATGGAGCGCATGAATCACCGAACCGGCCCCGAGGAACAACAGGGCTTTGAAGAAAGCGTGCGTCGTCAAATGAAACATCGCCGGCGTGGAACCGTTCAAACCAAAGGACATCACCATGTAACCCAGCTGCGACAGCGTTGAATAAGCCAGGATCCGCTTGATGTCGTTCTGTTGGATGGCGATCAGGGCCGCCAGCAATGCGGTGAATCCCCCGATGTAAGCAATGGCTTCATGCGCCGTGGGATTGAACAAAAAGTAACTGCGGCAAAGCATGTAGACACCCGCGGCCACCATCGTCGCCGCATGGATCAAAGCCGACACCGGGGTCGGGCCTTCCATCGCGTCCGCCAGCCACACATGCAGCGGAAATTGCGCCGACTTGCCGACCGCGCCGCAAAAAATCAGCAAACCGGCAATTGTCGCCATCGTTCCCAGCGTGGCCGATCCGCTGTCCAGCGTCTGTTTCAGCGTGTCGAAATTTAGCGAGCCGAGTAGCGTCCAAACGATCAGGATTCCCAATAGAAAACCGAAATCACCCAGGCGGTTGGTGATAAAAGCCTTTTTCGCGGCGTCCGCGGCGCTCGGCTTTTCAAACCAAAATCCGATCAGCAGATAACTGGAAACACCCACCAACTCCCAGAAGATAAACATCTGGAGGAAATTGTTGGAAAGCACGATGCCCAGCATCGAAAACGTGAAAAGGCTCATGAAGGCGAAAAACCGCGCCATGCTGCGATCCGAGTGCATATAGCCAAAAGAATAGATGTGAATGGCGCCGCCAACACCGGTGACTATCAACAACATCATCAGGCTCAACGCATCGAGCTTCAGACCGAAATCGATCTGCAACGTTCCGACCGTAAGCCAACTCTGGACTGACTCCGTTACCGCCGGATGGAAACCATTGGCGGCAATGAAGGCCAGCGTGAAGGCAAAGCCAATGACGATCGCTCCGATGGAAATGAGCGAACTGACCGTGCGCGAGCGCAGGGTAAAAAGCGTTATCACCGCCGCTGAGAACAACGGCAGGAATAAGATAATCCAAGGCAACAATTCTAATTTCATTGCTTCAAAGCTTCATCGAGGTCAAGTCTTCCACATGGGCGGACCTGCGTTTACGGAACAACGCCACAATCAAGGCCAGGCCGACCGAGACTTCCGCCGCCGCCACGGTGATGATAAAGAACACCAATATCTGGCCGTCCAGATTATGGTTAAACCACGAAAAGGAAACGAGCGCGAGGTTGGCGGCATTCAGCATCAACTCGAGCGACATGTAAATCACCAGGACGTTGCGCCGCGAAATCACGCCGATCAGCCCGAGGCTGAACAACAGCATGCTCACCGCCAAATAATGTTGGAGTCCGACTTGCATTGTATTGATCCGTAAAGTTCTACCGACTGACTATTCCAAATTCCGCTTGCTCAGCAGAATAACGCCGATCATCGCCACCAAAAGCAATACCGAGACAACCTCAAATGGCAGAGCATAATGATTGAACAAAAGCATCCCGAGCGAATGAGTGTCACCTTCCAACGGCTTCGTGGCCGGATCAGCCGTGGCCTTGACGGTGGCCAGCGCCTTGAAAAAGATGGACAAGATCGCGCCGACGGAAATAAGTCCGCCGACCAGTCCCAACAACTTGATCTTGCGCCGCTCTTCTTCCTTCAAATCCAGCAACATGATCACGAACAGGAACAATACGATCACGGCGCCCGCATAAACAATGATCTGCACCGCCGCCAAAAAGAATGCATGCAGCAGGACAAACAGTCCGGCCATGGAAATAATCGTCAGCACCAGAAACATGGCGCTTGTCACCGGGCTGCGGCTGAAAGGATTGGCAACGACGAGCGCCCCGCAGATCAGGGTCAGCGCGGCAAACACATAAAATAATATGTCAGGAAATGCAGGCATGGATCAGACTTTCACCGGGAAATTTTCCTGGGACTTGGCTTCCTCGAGTTTGTTTTTCCACTTTTGGATGCCGCCTTCGGTTCCGCCCAACGCCAGGAGTTTTTCCTTGTTGTACACCAGCTCCTTCCGACTCAGGCCGGTCAGCGAATAATCCTTCTGGAGGAAGATCGCCTCTTCGGGGCAGACTTCCTGGCAAAAACCGCAGAAAATGCACCGGAGCATGTTGATCTCAAATTCCAACGGCATCTTTTCGGCATTCGGCCGGTCCGCGACGAGCTTGCTCGCCGCCGGCGGCGTGATCCGGATGGCCTTCGGCGGACAGACAAATTCGCACAGCTGACAGGATACGCACTTGGTGCTTCCTTCCTGATCCTTCACCAGATACGGCGCTCCGCGGTAATTTACCGGCACGGTCCATTTCTGTTCCGGATATTCCATCGTAACCACCTTGTGCCGGAACAATGTGTCGAAGGCATGGCGGACCGTCACCTTTAAACCGCCGATGATGGCCGGCAGGTAAAGCCTCTCCCAAAAGTTCAGGGGTCTGCGATCTACAATCATTTGACTTTGAGATACAGCACAACGGCTGTAATTAAAATGTTAGCCAAGGCGAGCGGCAGAAACCGGCGCCAACCCAGGTCCATCAACTGGTCGTACCGGAAGCGCGGAAACATCCAGCGCACCCAGATGAACAGCGCCATAAATAACAGCATCTTCACCAGGAAAATCAGAATGTGAACGAAGCCCATCCCAATCCCGGTCGCCGCATGGTCCAGCCCCCAGAACGGCAGCGTCCAGCCACCGAAAAACAGGGTCACCATCATGCCTCCTGAGGCAATCATGTTGGAATATTCGCCCAGGAAGAACAGCGCAAATTTCATTGAGCCGTATTCCGTGTGATAACCGCCTACCAGTTCCGTTTCCGCTTCCGGCAAGTCAAACGGCAGCCGGTTCGTCTCCGCAAATGAGGCGATCAAAAAGATGAAAAATGACACCGGAGAGTACAGGACCAGCCAGCCATTCGTCGCCTGCCACCCAATGATCGAACTTAAATTGAGATTGCCCACAATCATCAATACGGGAATCACCGACATGCCCATCGAGATTTCGTACGAAATCATTTGGGCGCTCGAACGGATGCCGCCGAAAAATGGATACTTTGAATTGGCCGCGTAGCCGGCGAGCACGATGCCGTAAACCCCCAACGAAACGATGCCGAAAGTATATAAAATGCCGACATTCAAATCCGCGATCACCATCTGCTGGCCGCCCATCGTCGAACCAAACGGGATCACTGCCACGGTCAGCATCGCCGGAATAATCGCAATCGCCGGCGCCAGCCAAAAATAGACCTTCCGCACGCCGCCGGGAGTAAAATCCTCTTTCAGCAGGAATTTCAGGCCGTCCGCCAGCGGTTGAAACATTCCCAGGCGAATCAAGGCCGGTCCGACGATGGGAATATATTTTGCAAACGGCGGCGCCGTCCGATTGGGCCCCACCCGATTCTGGATCCATGCGGAAATCTTGCGTTCAGCCAATACCGAATAGGCCACCAAGCCTTGCACCACGCCAATCACAATGGCGATTTTTACTAGGCTGAATATGATGAAAGTCCAGTTCATGTTAGATTTGCACGGTCACACCGGTGTCGCCCAATGCCGCCCAGGTCAAGCCGTTGAACGCCGACACGTCCTTGGCCATTTCATTGAACAAACCTTCGATGGTGAGAAAACCATTCTTGCCGGTGACATTGTATACGAGGTCGTGCAGGAATTCCCATTCGGCACGGGCATCGCCCGGCGCTTCGACGGCCTGCATGAATTTCTGCACCCGGCCCTTGGTATTCGTAAACGTGCCGCGTTTCTCGGCATGCGCCGCGCCCGGCAACAAATAATGCGCCAGCTGCGTCGTCGCATTCGGCAAAATATCGCTCACGACGAGGGTGTCCAATTTGCCCAGCAATTCCGCGCTGATGCCATGTTTGGTGACGTCTTCGCCGAAAACCAGCAGGGTCTTGATCTGGCCGCTCTGAATGCCCGCCGCAATCTGCGGCAGATTTGTGCCGACTTCCGTAAAGCAAATCCGCGTCAAACGCGCGCCGTTTGTGTTCGGATTCTTGTCCGCGCTGACCAGCAATTTATCGGCTTCGCCTGCGCGCGGCACGGAGTCGCTGACCGCGCCCAGCTTGTGTTTCAATTTTGAAATCAGCCAGAGTTCTTCATTCGTCTGGCGGGCCGAGGCGACAATCGCCAGCGAGCCCACCGGCACATTCTTCAATTTGTCGGCCACTTCGTTCAGCGCGACAATCCACGTCGATTTCTGGCCGCGAACGAGCACTTCCTTCAGCCGATCCGGAAGGTGAATCCACTTGTAATTCAAGCGGCCCGCATCGCACATCCACGAGCCATTGACGGCGTCATTGTCGCGCGGCGTGTAGCGGTAAATCTTTCCTTCGCGGGAAGACAGCAGCGCGCTGCAGCCTGTGCCGCAACTGGTGCAAACACTCTTGGTCTCCTTAAGAAACCAGACGCGCATCTGAAACCGAAAATCTTTCGAGGTCAGCGCGCCGACCGGGCAAATATCCACCGTGTTCAGCGTGTAATTATTGTCAAACGGCGTTCCGGGAAAGGTGGCAATCGTGTTGTAACTGCCGCGATTCACAATGCCCAGCTTATCGTCACCGGCAATGTCGCGCGTGAAGCGGATGCAGCGCGTGCACAGGATGCAACGTTCCGCATCGAAAACAATCCGCGGTCCGAGATCAACCGCCTTGGGCTTGTGCACCTTGTGTTCCACAAACCGGCTGGCGCTCTGCCCGTAATCAATCGAATATTCCTGCAGCTTGCATTCGCCGGCTTGATCGCAGATCGGACAATCCAGCGGATGGTTGATCAACAGCGATTCCAGCACGCCTTCCCGCATTTGTTTCACGCTGGGTGTCGTGGTGTAAATTTCCATGCCGGGCGAGATCGGCGTCGCGCAGGCAATCGCCGGACGCGGCGACTTGGCAATTTTCGGCGTGCCGTCGGGATTGGTCACCGGCTTGCGGTCGGGACCGAGCGCCGGAGTGCCAAATTCCACCAGGCACATGCGGCAATTACCGGCTACCGGCAACTTGGGATGCCAGCAATAATGCGGCACGTCCGTCTTCGCTTGTTCGCACGCCTGAATCATGGTGGTCGGCGTAAGCTTGCCGGACCAATCAGGCATAAGACGCGGCACGTCGATTTCGTGCCCGTCCACTTTCACCTTGATCTTCTCGATCGCAGGCGCGGCAGGCTTGTTTTCAGTTGTCGGTGCGGCTGACATATTCAGATATCAATGCTTGGAACCGGCTGCGACCTCAATTTTTCTCACCGGTTCGGTGACATGAAGCTCTTTGCCCCGGCGCTCTTCATCCGCCGCGCCTTTGGCGACAAATTCATCCTTGAATTTCGCCACGAAACTTTGCACCGGCCAGGAGCAGGCTTCGCCAAAAGCGCAAATCGTCCGGCCGCCGGGAATGTTATCCGCGATCTTGACCAGATACTCCGCATCCTGCTTGCGGCCTTCGCCATGCGTCAGGCGGTGCAGCGTCTTGTTCATCCAGAGCGAGCCTTCGCGGCATGGCGTGCATTGGCCGCAACTTTCGTGCGCGTAAAACTCCGACAGATTCGCCAGGGCTTCCACGATGTCCACGCTGTCATCCATCACGATGATCGCGCTGGAACCGCTCATCGTGCCGGCCTGGGCCAGCGAATCAAAATCATACGGCAAATCCAGCATGTCGATCTCCACCTGGACATCCTTGCCATCCGGACCCTTTTTCTTGATCTTGAATTTTTCGCCCGCCTTCAAAATCTTCGAGGAGGAACCGCCCGGAATAATCGCTTTCAACGTTCGGCCATCGCGCAAACCGCCGCCGAATTGCGGATCATTGATCAATTCGCCCAGCGTCGCTTTGCCAACTTCAATCTCGTAATAGCCGGGACGCTTGACGTGGCCGCTCAAGCTGACAATACGCGTTCCCGTATTGTTCGGCGTGCCCAATTTTGCGAATTCCGCGCCGCCCATGGCCACGATGTGTTTTACATTGCACAGCGTTTCCACGTTATTGACGATGGTTGGGCACATCCATAATCCCAGCACGGCCGGAAAATACGGCGGCTTGATCCGCGGATACGGCCGCTTGCCCTCCAGCGATTCAATCAATCCGGTTTCCTCGCCGCAAATATAGGCGCCCGCGCCGCGGTGCACGTACATTTCCAAGCTGTACGAAGTGCCAAGGATATTGTTGCCCAGGAAATTCTTCGCCTTCGCTTCCGCCAGCGCCTTGATCAGCAGCTTCGCGCCTTCGGGCATTTCGCCGCGAATATAGATGTAGGCCAGCTTCACGTCGTTCGCGAAGCAGGAAATGATCATGCCCTCAATGAGCTGATGCGGATCTTTATGAATGATCTGGCGGTCCTTGAAAGTCCCGGGCTCGGATTCATCCGCATTGCAGATCAAATAGATGGGCTTGCCGCTCTTGCGATCCACAAAGCTCCACTTCAAGCCGCAGGAAAAACCGGCGCCGCCGCGTCCGCGCAGACCGGATACCTTCACGTCCTCGCGAATTTGCTCCTGCGCCGTCAGCTTCTTGCCGTCCGGCAAATCTTTCGGCGGAATGGCCAGCGCCTTCTTCAGCGCTTCATAACCACCGTGACGCAAATAGCACTCGATATCCGGCGTGTAACCGGACTCGTCGGCATGCTTTAAGATTAATTTGTATTCCTGCGCCATAACAGCAACTTGACTCTTATAAAAAATTCACTAGTTTAAACGGCCTCATCATTGCCCGATGGTGTAACGGTAGCACAGCAGACTCTGAATCTGTTTGTCATGGTTCAAATCCATGTCGGGCAGCCATCCGTTACTCGTTCGGCATTATACCCGTTTACTGGCATTTGGCCACAATTTCATCGGCCTGCTGGTGCGATACGCCCTCGTAAAATTTGTCGCCCACCATCATCACCGGCGCCGTTCCGCAGCTCGCCAGGCACTCGACAAATTCCACCGTGAACTTGCCGTCCTTACTCGTCTGCGGGCCGTGCGCATGGGCATCTAGGCCCAGCTTGTCGCAAAAATGTTTGTGCAGCTCGTATGCTCCGCCCAAGGCGCAGCTCAGCGTCCGGCAAACTTTGATCTGATATTTCCCCTGCGGTTCCTGCCGCAACATCGGATAAAATGTCAGGATCTCGTAAACGTTGATCGGCTGCAACTCGAGCTTGCGCGCCGTCCATTCCACCGCTTCCTGCGAGATCCAGCCCGACTGCTCCTGGATCGCGTGCAATACCATCAGCGACGCCGCGCGTTTCACCGGATAGTGTGAAATCAACTCGTTCACTTCCGCTTCCAGACCGGGTGTAACTTGAAAACTCATTTTACGCGTAAATTTAATTAAACCGACGCTCTTCAGCGGTCACTCTCGCCCATCACAAAGTCCAGCGAGCCTAAAATCACCGGCACGTCACTGATCATCGTACCCGGCAGCAATTCCCCGAGGATGCTCAGGTTGACAAAACTGGGGGCGCGGATTTTTAGCCGATATGGCACGCCGCCGCCGCGGCTGTTGATGTAAAAGCCCAACTCGCCCTTCGGGTTTTCATGCCCGAAATAAACTTCCCCGGGCGGACAGTTCACACCTTCCGTCACCAGCATGAATTGATGAATCAATTCTTCCATGCTGGACAAAACTTTTTGCTTCGATGGCAACGTGATCTTGCCGTCCTGAATGCTGACCGGCTCCTTCGACTCGTTGGTCGCGCCGCCGGGAATCTTGTCGCAGCACTGGGCTAGGATTCGCATACTCTGGCGCATTTCTTCCATGCGCACCAGATAGCGGTCATAGCAGTCACCCACTGAACCCGTCGGAATGTCGAACGATAAATCTTTGTAGCAAAGGTAAGGCGCCTTTTTACGGCGATCGTATTCCACACCGCTGCCTCGCAGATTCGGCCCGCTCAAACCGTAATCAATCGCCATCTCTTTCGAAATGACCCCCAGATCCCGCAGGCGATCCACCCAGATGCGATTACGCGTCAGCAACGTTTCCGCTTCCCCTAAGGCTACTTCGAATTCCTTCAGGAACTTCCGGACCATCGCGACCCACGTCGGCGGTACATCCCGCGATAATCCGCCAATACGCGTATAGCTCGTCGTCAAGCGCGCGCCGCTCGCCGCTTCCGCCAGGTCATAAATCTTTTCGCGCTCGGTAAACGTCAGCAAAAAAACCGTCACCGCGCCGGTATCCATCGCAAACGCCCCGAGCCCCAGCAAATGGGCGGAAATCCGCGCGAGTTCCGCGCACATCACACGAATGTATTGGCAGCGCGGCGGCAACTTGTCGTCGATGCCCAAAAGCTTCTCCACCGCCAGCGCGTAAGCCACGTTGTTCGCCAGGGGCGCCAGATAATCCAGTCGATCCGTATACGGAATGAACTGGGTATAGGTCATGTTTTCGGCGATTTTCTCATCGCCGCGATGCAGATATCCGACATCTGGATCCGCCTTCGTGATGACTTCGCCGTCCAGCTCCAGCACGATGCGCAATACGCCGTGCGTCGCCGGGTGCGACGGGCCCATGTTGAGCACCATCTTCTCGTCGTGAATATCCGAAAGCTCGTCCTTTGCCCGCGCAACTCGCGCGGCCGCATCAGGGATTTCAATGTCCTGCACGTGTGCCATGAAAATTATTCCTCGGGATTGCGAACTCGCGGTTCACGGGCGGTCGAATCCGCCTTTTCCGCCACCGTCACAAAAGGGCCGCCTTCGAGCGGCGCCGGTTTGGTAAACGCCACGTTGGGCAAATCGGTCGGCTTGCCTGCCAGCGGGAAATCTTTTCGCAGGGGAAAGTAGGGATAACCTTCCCACATCAAAATGCGCCGCAGATCGGGGTGCCCCGAAAAGCGGACTCCCATCATGTCGTAAATTTCACGCTCGTGCCAGTTGGCCGTGCGCCAAATGCTGATGACGCTGGCAATCTCGGACTTTTCCTCGCTGACGTCCGTTTTCAGCCGCAATTCAATGTTGGCCGCCACGCTGCGCAAATGATAAATAATGGTAAAACGGGGATCTTCGCCATAATTATCAACACTGGTGATGTCGACGAGATAATCAAGACCGAGTTGGCGTTTGGCAAAGTTGCAAACTTCGTGAATCTGGGCAGAATCGCTGATCTTCAGCGAAATTTCGCCGCGAAATTCCATCGGTTCAGCAATGAGCTCGCCGAACTTGGCCTTCAGTTTATTGGCTAATTCGAGGGCTGACACGTTAAATTAGGATTTGACCGTGCCGCGATCGGCCTTGGTGAAAATGTTTAAATCTTTAAGGACCGGCTCCGTACTGATCTTGTTCTGCAGCTTCATCAAAGCGTCCAATACCGCTTCCGGACGCGGCGGACAACCGCAGATGTATATATCCACCGGAACAATCGTATCCACTCCCTGCACGACCGCATAACTGCGATACATTCCGCCCGTGGAAGCACACGCTCCCATCGCTATAACCCACTTGGGTTCAGCCATTTGATCGTAAATTCGCTTTAAAGAAGCCGCCATCTTGTAGGTCACGGTCCCCGCAACGATCATGCAGTCCGATTGGCGGGGAGAAAACCGCATCACTTCCGAGCCAAAGCGGGATATGTCAAAGCGACTGGCCCCCGCCGCCATTAACTCAATGGCGCAGCAGGCCAATCCCATGGGCATCGGCCATACTGAGTTCTTGCGGAACCAGTTCAAAGCCGCGTCGACCCGGGTGACGACAACGTCACCTTCAATCTTAGAGTCGTACGCAAAATCGGTATGAGTCGGCATCTTCCTATTGTTTTTGGCACCCCTAAAAAGGGCGCAGCTTTAGCCTAGCTTTAAGGAAAATGGCAGGCAAGTGAAATTGTGATTTTTTTCACAAGGATTGCCAAACCCCTGCCAAGAAAGGGGTTGGCCAAAAAACCGACCCGCGCGATCTCTTATAAATAATTAACCATAAACAGCTTAAAAAGCCCTCACCCCAACAACCCCACAAAGTGAACGGATTGGCCATCGCCACCTGCTCCGGTCACCTGAATTGTCCGGTTCCGAACCGGGAACTCGCCAAGCCGCCGGAATTGTCTTCAAACCGTAGAGCAAAGCCGATTCCTCAATTCACGGGGAAGCAACGCGATAAAAACGAGTCGGCGCCTTGTTCCAATTGGGGTCGCTGAAGTAAAACGTGCCGGCAGTCGGAGCATTGGTGACCATCGGCAGCCAAACTGGACGAGCCAGATTAGTACAGGCCTCGACCCTGACCGGCAGGTTCGTCGCCCACGAGACGGTAAATCCGAAGCGGTTCGTTTGAACGCCGAAGGTGGGAGGACTGGTGAGGATCACGGGATAAGCAAGCGCCCACAACGCCGTGACCTCCCCAGCCAGAGTGGCGCCCCAACCCGCAGTTCCCGGCAGATAATAGACCGCGGCGTAATCCGAATAGAATGTCTGAGGGGTTACCGTGGGCGCATTGCCATTGCAGTATACGCTGCTCAGGTTGTGGCAAACCGAAAAGGCATAGCCCTCCAGGTTGGTGACGCTGCCCGGAAGCGTGATGGAGGTCAGGCCGTAACAATCGGCGAAAGCGAATTGTCCGAGGGTGGTCAGGCTGTTTGGAAAGGTCACACCATCCAGGTTTCCGCTCGCCGCGAATGCCCCTTGGGCAATGCCGATCACTCCGCCGGGTACTGCATAAGAATTTACGGGTTTGGCCGCCGGATAGCGAATCAGGGTAGAGTGGCGGCGATCAAAGAGAACTCCTTCAATGCTGCTATAAGCCGGGTTGTTACTATCCACGTTGATCGCGGCCAGACTGCTGCATGATTGAAAAACCGAACTCCCAATATTGGTGACGCTCGCTGGGATCGTCAGATTGGTCAGGCCGCAGAATTGAAAAGCGTAGTCGCCAATGTTGATCAGGCTGGCGGGAAGCGGGAGGCTCTGCAGATTGTAGCAAAGTGAAAATGCCTGGAATTCGATGCTCATTACGCCCGCCGGCAGGGACAGGCTGGTCAGGCTTTCGCATTCGTAGAATGCCTCCGCGCCAATATTCGTGATATTGTTGCCCAACGTGACATCCGACAGGCTGGTGCAGAAGCCGAATTCTTCCAATCCTAAACTGGTAACGCCAGTCCCAATCGTCGCCCGCGCCAGATCCGGACAATAATAAAACGCCT
>Ga0302319_10014773_pt1 | contig 14516 bp, 7 predicted proteins | sample Bog_T0_2_FD_203319 | JGI IMG/M metagenome (GOLD analysis project Ga0302319, IMG submission 203319) | Peat permafrost microbial communities from Stordalen Mire near Abisko, Sweden - Bog_T0_2 | ecosystem: Environmental > Terrestrial > Soil > Wetlands > Peat | place: Sweden: Abisko, Stordalen Mire... | reverse complement strand
CTGACGGCCGCCTGATTATCGGTCTCACCTGGTCTGCCGACGGTTCCGAGATTGTGTTCTCCTCCAATCGAAGTGGGAGCATCTCTCTATGGCGAGTTCCCGTTCAGGGAGGCACTCCGGACCACGAACCGGCAGGAGGAGACAATGCCTATTCCCCGTCCATCGCCCACCAGGGAAACCGCCTCGTCTACTCCCACGGCAGCGCCACCTGGAGCATTCTTGCTGCCGATCTGGGTGGAAAAGGGCCGGTCTTCGAAGCCGAGATCCTGACGTCCAGCGAACAGGATGCATCGCCACACGTCTCACCCGCCGGCGACAAAATCGCCTTCCAATCCTGGCGCTCCGGCTCGCAGGAAATATGGACGGCGCGCATTGACGGAAGCGATCCAATTCAGCTCACTACAGCCGGCGCCACGTCGGGTAGTCCTTCCTGGTCGCGTGACGGTAGGCACATTGCCTTTGACGCGCGCCCCGATGCTGCGGCGCATATTTACGTGCTCGATGCCAATGGCGGAAGTCCGCGCCCCATCACTCGCGGCAACTTCAATGACATTGTGCCCAGTTGGTCTGCGGACGATCGCTGGATCTATTTCGGTTCCAATCGCTCCGGCTCATGGCAGATTTGGAGAATTCCCTCCGACGGCTCAGGCCCTGCGCAACAGGTCACCACTACAGGAGGCATGGTGGCACAGGAAAGTGCAGACGGTCGTTGGCTTTATTTCACACGCTACGGGGAAGCCGGCATCTGGCGCCAGCCAGCCAGCGGTGGCCCGGCACGAAAGTTATTTGCAGGCCCGCCAACCGGAAATTTAAATTATTGGACTCTTGGCGAAGACACCGTTTATTCGCTCGCTGAACAGGGTGGCCAATTCACCCTCAATCGAATCGATCCTGAAACCGGAAAGAATGAGACAGTCTATGCACTCAAGCATGCGCCCACGCCCTTTGCGGGCATCTCTCTGACTCCGGATAACAAGCGAGTCATTTTCGCCGAGTTGGCCCGCACGTCGAGCGGTCTCACGCTCGTCGAACACTATGAATAATAAGGGCATTTCCCCCTCGGATAAACCTCGGAAATCCTTCGGCGCCACAACCGGAAAGTTCGCTGCATCATGAGTTCATGCGCCTCCGGCTCTTTCTCAGTTGCCTTCTCTGTTTGCCTGCCAGTTTTCTTTATGCGGCGGGAATACGACTCATTGATGCCTACCCCGATAAAGCTCGCTACGCCCCCTCTGAACCAGTAAACCTGGTCGTCGAACTGGAAGGGAAACCGGAAGCAAACGAGCAGCTCACTGCCGCCGTATGGCAACTAGCCCAGAAGGTCGGCCAGTGCGACGCTGTCAATATTGGTCCCGATTCAAACATGATCCAAAACCTCCACTGTTCCGTGCCAAATCAAGACTTCCGCGGATACCTGGTAACAGTGCAGCTCGTGGGTGCGGTCGGGCACGTACTTGAAGAGCGGCAAACAGCCATCGATGTCTCTTCGGACTGGAAACGCTTCCCGCGCTACGGTTACCTGGCGCACTATAACGCCGGCGAAGGAACAGACCCGCAGTCGTGGATCGCAGAGTTGAATCGCTTTCACATCAATGGCCTTCAGTTTTACGACTTCCAATATCGTCATGACCGTCCGCTCGCCGGCACAGTGGCTCAACCCGCCGCAAGCTGGAAAGATATTGCAGGCCGCCCCGTCGATGGTGCCATCGTAACGGATCTCATCGCCCAGGCGCATCGCTACAACATGATGGCCATGGCCTACAACGCCAGCTATAGCTCTTACGACGATGCCTTCACCAAGTCAAAAGACAGCCTGCCTTTGAAGTGGGCCATATTCACCACGCCCAATGGCCCGCGTACAGCCGCATCCGCCAAGAGCTTGGAACTGCATCCCTCTGGAGGCTGGTCTACCAATCGCCTCTTCTACATGAACCTGAATGATGCCGGCTGGCAGCAGTACCTCTTTGCGCAGATGCATGAATTGTTTGAAGTGTATCCCTTCGATGGCTGGCACGTGGATACGTTCGGCGATAAAGGCGGCTACGCATTCAACGGTGCTCCGGTCAGCTACATTGACGGCTTCCGCTCGTTCATTGATAACGCCAGCTCCACCCTTCAGAAGCGGATCGTCTTCAATGCAGTGGGCACACTTGGCCAGGAGCGAATTGCGCAGTCGGCTGCGGAGTTTGTTTACTCTGAACTGTGGGAAGATCAGGAAACCTTCGCCGGCATCCTTACGACTTCGGAACAAGTCCATTTCGCCAATCCGAAAGATGGATTCGTGATTGCCGCCTATCTTCACAAAGCGCCTGAAGTAGGACCCATACCAACAAATAAGGAATTCAACCTGCCCAGCGTTTTGCTTGCCGACGCCGCCATTTTCGCTTCAGGGGCAGACCACATCGAGTTGGGCGATGGCAATCGCATGCTTTCGAGAGAGTATTTCCCGGACGACAAGCGTCTCGCCATCTCTCCTGAACTTCACGAAGCACTACGGCACTACTATGACTTCCTCACCGCCTACGAGAGCTACCTTCGCAACTATCGCGAAGCATGCAATGTGCAAGTCAAAATCGCCAATCAAATGTCGAATCCTCTCGCAGTCCCAAACACTATCTGGACGATTGCGCGCCGCACCGAGGGCGCAACAGTAATTCACCTGATCAACCTGCTCGGTTCCAACGATCCTCATTGGCGCGACGTCATGATGACCAGGCCAGTCCCTCCGTCTCTCGAAAATGTTCAGGTGCAGATTGCGATTCCGGGCGATGTCACCTCCGTCGGCTGGGCGTCTCCGGACCATGAAGGCGGCCAATTTCACGCAATTCCATTCCAGGCTTATAAAGTCGGAAGCGACACCTCGCTTGAATTCACCCTGCCGAACTTGCAGTACTGGGATGCGGTCTTCATACAGAACAACTAAAGTCTGCGGCGAGAAGTTGTTCGATAACTGACGCGCAGACGAGAGCCAGATGATCAATTCCGGTGCTTCTATGCGTTGCACTTATCTTGTTCCACAACCCACACCTTTTGACACGGCCGGATCTCATCGATCCGACCGTGTCAAAAGGTATGGGTTACTTCACGCAGATAGCCAAAGAAATGAGAATTATTTAGAGAAATCATGGTTACCAATCGTCTCTTTTCACCAGAATCGGAAGACTCGGTTTAAAGAAGAGCGAGGAAAAAGTTCCAAGCATCATTCCTATAATCAATAATTTGCCGGCAGCACAGCTCCATGCTAAAGCGTTTCCCCGATGGGCCATTGAAATACGACTGACTTGGTCGTATATTAAATAGAGACTAAATCGGTCGGATTCTTCAACAAGTGACTTCATCTGCACTGGCTTTTCTGCGTCACTGGCCGGATCGTCAATGCCATTCGATTCTCGATGCTCGGGAGTACCTGTTGAAGAGCTTTCGCCACGCCGTCATACTGTTCAGTTTTCTTGCCTGCTTGCCGATTATCAGGGAACACGACTGACCGAGGGCATCGACACTGGAAACATCGCAGTTCCTTCGACTGCCGAGCGGGGGGAGACTTCGGCCAAATCCCGTTGACCGGAAACGTGAACGGCAACTCATGGGCCGCACAACTCTCTGCATTACTGGGCAAGACCGTTTCTGCCGGTGAACCCTCTGTACCCCTCGGTAATCAGCGCCTGGGGAAGCTGCTTAAGCTCTAAAGGCACCTTATCGATACCGCAGACTGGCGGAGATTTACGCGCCAAACAGAGCTATACAGTAGCCACGGCAGTGAAAGAATCCCGCCTGCTGCAGGTCAGCAATTTCGATATCTGACGTTACCAGCAAGCGATCACGATCTTGGTTTACGATCGGGGAATGCATGTCTCCGTCACCTTACAGACCGTTCACCCCCGTAAGTTGGCCGCGGTGCGGCGTGAGGTCTTACCGGGCGCGGTCGGATCAACGTGGGGGTCGGCCATCGGCAAGGTCTGGCCGTTCATTCGCTGCCAGCCGGGCCTGTGGACGGACGGTCACAACATTTTTCTGTACCACCACCTAACACAGCCAGGAGCGCCGATACTGTGCGACTTCGGTGTAGAGGTCACGCGCAAATTTGAAACTGCGGGCGAAGTGTATGCTACCGAAACGCCAGGAGGCGAGGCTGCCGTCGCGGTTTACCGCGGCCCTTACGGCCGCATGAAAGAGGCACACGACGCGATCCGAGACTGGATTGGAGCGAATCGCCGGGAGTCCGCTGGGCACTCGTGGGAAATCTATGGAGATCCGACGCCTGATCCGGCTGACACTGAGACGACGGTCGTATACCTTCTGAAGTAGTGTTCGCGTTTTGAGCGAGCGGTCGAGACTTGAATCTCCCCTGGAGTCGCAGAAGTTCTTGCGGCTGATGTCTCCCGACGGCGGGATGATGGCTCCCGATGGTTGTGGTCCAGGTCCCGCTCAGGGGCTTCATCCGCGGTGTACCCCACGACGGAGGCGCCAGCCTTTCCGGACAGCATTTTCAGTTTCCATTGAGAAGTCTTCGGTGCGGTGTGCAGGCCACACATGATCCGAGGCGAAGAAATGAGAAAGGGAAGAGTAGACCACAATCCAGGCGCAACTCTGAAAGACGACGAGCTTGCCCGTGCCTCAAAATGACCCTTGGCGTCTTAAAATCCAATTGAGGGTTGACTAGCCATGCTGCATCGCAAGCTCGGGAACACTGGGATCGCAATGAGACGATGCTTGGCCAACGAGGAATGGCACGCCGAAGAGCATGCGCGGAATCTCCATCAACCCTATTGGTTCAGATGTAAGCCGACCTCGCTCTCACGCGATCTTTTCTTTCAGATCATTTCTAGGACAAGAAGATTCCAGTCCACAAATCCCTTGTGACTGAGCGCTACTCCGGTATCGGGATGGTAATACTCGTTCAGCGAGCCGTCTGCCTTGAGGTCTCTCGACAGGAGGAGGATCGTCTTGTCGGCCAGCGCATCCGCTTCCATCTTGTATCCATATCGCTCGAGACCTTTCCACACAAAGTAGTTCACAATGATCCAGACAGGCCCAAGCCAGTTGCTCGGGTTCGACGTAAACTCCAAAGAGTACATGGTCTCGCGGGACGAAAGCGACCTCACACCCCATTGCGCGCGAAGGCGGTCGTCCGCGTTGTAATTTACGCTCACGAGTCTTTGCGCGTTCTGCGGAGACGCGATGCCGCACCATAGCGGCAGGAATCCGGTGAACATCTGGATCCTCGTTGGGAGGCATCTCCAGGACATGTCCATGCCTCGCGGCACGGATGGAATCAACTCAGCCCGCCGATCAACACATTGGACATCGACTGTGTAGTAGTAACCATCTCTGGGATCCCAGCAGAACTTCTCGATACGTTGCGCCAGCTCTTCCGCCTGGCGTGAAAGCCGCTCATGATCAATCGGGCGTCCCAGCCTTTTAGCGAGTTCGGCCGACGCTAAAAGATCCTGGTAGAAAAGACAATTGAGAAGAAGACTTGCCGAGGAAAAGAAAGGCCGGCCGAATGTGGTTGGGTCATTGTCATCACCGATAGCGACATCGTCCCCCCACACCAGCAGGCCGATCTTGGAGGAGTTGTGCTTCACCCAGGAATCGTAGAAACGCAGAATCGAGTTGAAATGCGGCTCCAACCACTTCGCATCTCCGCGCTGATCGCAGGCGAGCAACGCAAGCTGACCGAAGACAGGCTTGGCCTGGTTCCTCGACCGCGCGTCCTTGCCCGAGATTCGGAATGGGTCCGGGTCTTCCGCGGTCAACATGATTGGAATTTGGCCACCCGGTGATGCGTTCTCGAGAAAGTTCAGGAGACTTCCGGAGACGTGCTCGCACAACTTCTGCTTGAGCGACTCATCATGTTGCAGCGCCGCGAGCCGAAAGAGTCCCTGGCTGGTCCAAAGCGTGTCCCAATCCCAGAGTTGCGTTGAATACTCGTTGCCGGGAACAGTCTGCGCAATGCTGGGATGCTTCAGGACTCCGTCGGGAGCCCGCAGCATCTGCGGCGCACACGCTGCAAAATAGTGCAATAACGCATCCCCGCGTCGACGGCGCTCGTCGACGGAAAGGAGCATCGCGTTGCTGATGACGGAGCTTTGGCTTTGTTCGCCGTGGGCAGTCAGGATGGATGCAGCACTTGAAGCGGCCAATCCAGCTAAAAGATCACGTCTCGATATTTGGGTCATTCCGTTCCTTTGCCTCTTCGGCTCTCTTTCGATTTGGTGAGCTGCTCGTGATCGGCTAGCCTTACACTCTGCCCAATGTGGCCCAATTTGATTCGCGGTCTCTCCCTGGCGGTTCAGTGAAAAGAGATGCCTATCCTGGATAGCGTTTAAACCATTTCGCCTCGGCAGTGGCCTTCGCCGTTTCACCGGTGCTGCGATAGAGATGGAGCAGCCGAAAATGCACGGCCCTGCTGGATAGATACTCAGACTCCGCATGTGAAAGAAGAGTGATCGCCTGACGCGTTTCTCCCAACTGCTCCTGCGCTTCGGTAAGATCGAGCACCGCCCAAAGCGGCGTCTCACCTTGCTGCTGGCGCGGCGCAAGGAGGTCACGGAGTTCTGTCCAACGCATCAACTGGTCCAGCGCTTCACTCACCCGTGCTGCTGCGCGCTCATCCTTCGGATTAGTGGAAAGCTCATCGCGAAAGACGGCGAGAGCCTTGTCCCACTGATGCTGTTTTCTGTAAAGCATGCCAAGGTCGTGGTGCAGGTCCGGCAGCTCGGGATGCGTGTGGAGTAGTCCTTCGAATCCACTGACCGCTTCATCTTCTCTTCCCTGATCCGCGAGCATTTCAAACTTGAGCTGCGCAAGATAGGGAGAGTCCGGATACTGCTGGCTGCAAAGTTCAAACTGTCGCATGCTCTGTTCCCCACTAATGACCGCCAATTGATAGAGCAGTGCCGAATCGTCCTGATGCTGATTCCAGATCGTGAGAACTGCATCGAATCCCAGATTGGCGTGAAAATTCGGAGACGTCTGTTGCGCAATGGCGAATGCGCTGCGCGGATCGCCGGAAGTACTTGCCTGGCTGAGCGCCGTGACATACGCTTTACTGTCATCGCGTTCCTTCAGCTTCCCAACGAAGTACTGCGCAGCCGCGAGGTACGACTTGGACAATTGGATCAACGCCAGGTCATGTGGATAAGCATCGTCGCGCAGCAGGGCAGTGTAGGCTTTTACGGAATCGACTGGCTCATCGAGATCGAGATAGCACGGAGCAACGATAGCGACGGTTTTGGCGTCCCCGGCGTAGTCGCGAATGATCTTCTTCAGCATGGGCCGTGCGCCATCTAGGTCTCGGGTTTTGCATTTCTGTTCGGCGAGTAGCGCATAGGTGCGCGGCAAGTTCTTCACCTTCAAAGCTTGTTCGAAGAAATTGATGGCGTCGGTGGATCGGCCTTGCATTTGAAGGGCAATACCAAGATCGGTGAGCAATTCCGGAGAGCCCGGGTTTTGACGCAGTGCCCGGCGGTAGAGCGTCTCAGCGGACAGATAGTCTCCATGCTGGAGTGCTGTCTGCCCTTGGTCAATCGGTTCTTTCGACTGGCCATTGGCGTTGAAGGCAAGCGAAGAAAGAATGGCCGAAAGGCACAGAATCACGCAGCTCAATTGTCTTGGCGAATTCATTGAGAGACTCTTAATGACCGAGATGGAGATTGATTGCGAGATCGCTTTGAATATGCTTGCATGTTCAGTACAAGCAGAGGGGCACGAAACGCCCCTCTGCTTGTGTCTGACTTGGTTAAGGCTTCACCGTGTTAGAAGTTGAAGCGCCCTGACAGCTGAAGAATGCGTGCGCTGCCTTGGTAGTTGTTGGGTAGGATATTTGCCACAGTTGGATATCCGTTGGGCTGGAGGGCTGTATCGGTCATCGTGTCGTCGGGTTGTCCTGGATTCCAATGGTTGAAGGCATTGAAAGCATCAAACACAATCTTAAAGTTTGTCTTTTCCGTGACGGTAAAACTCTTGGACAGCGATAGATCGGCAAGGATCAGCCCAGGTCCGCGTATAGCGTTGCGCGATGAGTTGCCAAAGTCACCCCACACCGGCTGCGTGAAAGTCTTATCGGTTGAACCGGAGACATCGTCGGAGCAGAACCATTGCTGGTGCGATTTAGGGCACTTGGGCGCACCGGGATTGAAGTTGGCCCTCTCCGAATAGGTGTTGTTATTTCCATTATCGGCCCCAACGATGGTGAATGGAATTCCTCCCTGGAATGACGAGAGGACGCCGAACCTCCAACCCCCGATGGCCTCATCGACCAACTTCGAAGAGTTACCAAGGAGCGCCTTGCCCGTGCCAATGGGCAGGGCGTAGACGATCGTGACCGCCAAGCGGTTTCCCACATCGTAGCCGCCTCGAGCATAGTCCGAGGCTATGTTGTGTCCATCCTGAGGTCCAGCCCATCCTGCGTTGTCGGTAACTCCGCCGCCGGCCAAGCCGGCAACGCTGGATTTGGTGTCGAGCGCCTTGGACCAGGTGTAAGCCGCCACCAGGTCGAGATCGCGCGCTCGATGTTCGACTTTGACATCCAGCGCGTTGTAGTTGGCAAAGTCGTCAAAAATGGCGTTCACGAGAGTTCCCAGGTTTTGGTAGGGCACGCGTGTAGCTACCGGCACCGAGGGCCCCGTAGACGATGCAATGCAACCGTTGATCGCGATGCACTGCGAGGGTGCGTTGGGATTGGAACGCCCAAAGAGATTGGTGCCGTGGTTGCCGATGTAGTCGACTTCGAGCTTGTTTGCCCCAGGCAGTTCCCGCTCAACGCCAAGGTTCCATGCCAGGTAGAACGGGTTTTTGTAATGGTCGTCCTGCCAAACCCCGAAACCCAAATTGCTCGTGGTTAATTGTCCGTTCGGGGAAGCCGTGGGCAAGCTGTTGGTGTTACGCAAGGCAGGGTAGGAGAGTGCCGCATCCGGGCCATCGGCAAAGCCAGATGAACTCGGATAAGGGTTGACATTACCCTGATCCAGTTCGTTGTCTTCAATCGAGTCGAAGTACTTCCCAAAGCCCCCGCGAAGGACTGTCTTATCGTCTCCAAATACTCGATAGGCGAAGCCGACACGCGGCGCAAAGTCATCCTTCGGTGCAGGACCGGGGCCGCGTTCTCCACCCGGAGAAGGAACGTAGAGTCCGGTCGATGGGTCGAGAGGATTTACGCCGCCGTAGGCTGCAGCTGTCTTTGCATTCGCAATGTATAAAGCGCCGCCAGGCGCGTTGAAGTCGGGCCAGGTGAAGCCATTCTGCTCCTCGTATGGAGTAGCGATGAACTCATAGCGCAGGCCGAGGTTGAGGGTCAGCCTGTCGTTGACCTTCCAATCGTCCTGCACGTAGGGCGCGTACGTGTGGAAAACCAGGTGCGATAGTGTTCCCAGGTTTGCATCGGACCCAGGGCCCGTCTCAGTGATATCGACGCCGGGGGACGCGCCAAGCAAGGAATCGACGAAGTCGTCGCCGGAGTACTCCCCGTTGTAGTTGACCCGGCCCAGCGAGCCGCCCGCCCTGACGCCGTAGATTCTGCGATAGCCACCGAAGCCGAAGCTGAAGGTGTGCCGCTTGACGGTCCATATAACCGATTCGCTGTAATCCCAGGTGGAGGGAACTTCTGTGACTATCGAGCCAACGAAAGCACCACCGCCGCCGTAGTTATAGCCATTGTTCAAGTCGCTGCCGTCGTACTCGATGCGAGGAAATCCCTCGCCAGGCGTATGGAATGGAGAGGGCCAATTGAGCGCACCTATTTGTGCCGATGAAATATATGCGGCCGGGCCTTGCGACCATTTTTGCTGCGAGTAGCCCACACGCACCTGATTGGTCAAATGGGGAGAGAACTCGTGCGTTTCCGTGAGGGTGTAGAGCCGAGCCGGCTGAGCCTGGACTGTGGCGTTTACGGGAGTGTCCGCCCCGCTGTCTTCGTTCTCATTGTGCCAGGTCATGTGAAAGAAGACCTGATCGTTTGCGCCGATGTTCTGGTCGATGCGATAGTTCTGCTGGTTGAAATTCAAGGTGGTACCGGAGTTGTACGAGTAGTTATTTGTACCGAGCGGGGCGCTCAGGTTCGGCCCTGAGGGGAAATAGAGGCCGGGCGTCATCACCAGTGCGCCCAGGTTTGAAATCAGAGCACTGGGAATGGTGTAGCTTGGGCTGGTCGAAAAATCGGTTAACGGGCAGCCGGCGACAATACCCAGGCTGGGGTAATTGAACGGGGCGAAGAGCGGATGCTGCTGGCCCGCCTGGTAGGTCTTTCCGCACTGGGTATATCCAACACCCGCGGGGGCTTGCGCCGCTGTGAAATTTCCCAGCACGCTGGCGTCGATTATGCCTTTCATCTCATCGGAGCTGGGAACCGAAGTTAAACTGCTGCCAGCATTGTTCTTCCGGAATCCCTCATAGTTGGCGAAAAAGAATGTCTTGTTCTTACCGTTGTAGAGCCATGGAATACGGACCGGGCCGCCAACTGAGCCCCCGAACTGATTTTGCTGCAGCAGACTCGCAAGCAGCTTTGACCCGGCGGGCAATTGGTAATTGGCCCCGTGAGGGTATGCATCGACATAGCTGTTGCGGAGATACTCGAATGCCGATCCGTGATAGCTGTTAGTGCCGGATTTGCTGGTGATATTGATCTGATTCATGCTGTAGCCATACGCGGCTGAGTAGCTTTTGGTGAGCAAATCGAACTCGGCAATGTCGTCCAGGGATGGATTGAACATTGGATCGTCGTAACCGAAATCGAGAATGGATGTGCCGTCCACCGTGTAGCCTTCGGAGGAGCCACGGGATCCGCCTACACTGACTGAACTGAGGTTGGTGCCGCTGATTGAAATGCGGTAGGCGGTTTGTTCACCGCCGGGGTTGTTGACGGCCCCGGGCGCCAGCAGCATCAGATCCTGGAAGTTGCGGCCATTGAGAGGAAGTGCCGCGATTTGTTGGCCTGTAATTGTCTGTTCAACAGCTGCGGTATCCGTATCCAGTGCGAGAGCCGTGGCGTTGACCGAAATCGTCTCGGCTGAAGACCCGACGGTTAGCGTAGTTTCTAAACGGACGGTCTGATCGACGTCTAGAACGATGCCGGATTGCTTCTCGCTCTTAAACCCCTTCCCCGCGATATCTACCTCATAATGCCCCGGATGCAAGACAGGGATCGTGTAGTCGCCTTCCCCGTTCGTCGACACCGTTCTGACATCGTGAGTGTCGGTGTTCGTGACTCTTATATTGGCCGCGACTATCGCAGCGCCGCTGGGGTCTTTGACATGTCCGACGAGCGTACCCGTCGAGTTTTGTGCTGGCAACAGACTTGCGCTGAACAAGCCGACCAGCAGGACCAGTAAGAATTGCTTCATGCGTCTCCCTGACATTTTTCCTCCTAAACGTGATTCCCGTCGGCGAATGAATTGCCTATTGGAAAGACTTGCGCTGAAACCGCGTTCGTCCTGGGGAAGCTGCTATACGCGCTTCGATTCCAACCAAACTTGATCCACCGTCACTCTTTCGAAACTTCGGTGGCGCAAGAAATCAATATCCCAGATCAGCATCCCATTCATGTTGTTCACACTCCACTTGGTCAAGATTGCTACCGTAGCTCAGGCGTGTTGAGGGCCTTCTATTTGATGTAAGTCATTGCATTTATTAGAGATGGACTGAGCCACTTGCGGGACGTATCAAGCCGATGTTACGTTGAATCGGCTGAATTTTCCGGCTGCGGAGTAAGTCGATGTCCTCCACTGGGTTTGCGACAGGTGCTTGGCGCCCCAAAACTGCGAGCCAGAAGGAGCTCGTGCGTTCGCAACTCGAGAAAATTGTGAGCGACGGTCGGTTCACAGCCAGTAAGCGGTATCCGCAACTGCTCCGGTACATCGTGGAACAGACTCTCAAGGGAAACGAAGACGACTTGAAAGAGCGCACCCTCGGGGTAGAGGTCTTTCATCGAACGCCGGATTACGATACAAATCTCGATCCCGTAGTGCGTCTCTGTGCCGCGGAGGTGAGAAAACGGCTCGCCCAGTATTACCAGTCACCGGCACATGCGCACGAACTAAGAATTGAATTGAATCCGGGATCTTATGTTCCCGTTTTCTCGCACCCGCCCTTGGATGCGCCTTCTCCCGAGATAATTTCGGCGGAGTTTCTCTCGAAATCAGAGCAGGTAGGCCAGCCCCAAGTCAGCCTCCCCGAGAAGACGAGCGGAGTCAACTGGCCGGCGCGATTGATCGTCTCCGGCGTGATCATCGTCGTGACCATCGTCCTGGGAACTGTTTATTGGAAGCAATTAGAGAAACAAAGGCCCTCTCTCCAAAAGCAAGAGTCCGCTCTCGAAGAAGTCTGGTCTCCGTTGCTCACCAGCAGCAAGCCAATCTTATTCTGCATGGGCGAATCGGTTTTTTCTTCCATTCCTGATTCCCCGCTGACTCAGCTCCAGAACGGCGCCGATGAAGACTCGGTTCTGCAGGCGTCCGCGAACAAGAATGACTTTGTTCCTTTTTCTGATGTGCAGGTTCTCAGCAGGTTCGTGTCACTCGCCGGAGCTCACGGACATGCATTCAAGGTTCAGAATTCCCGGGCTACAGTTTCCTCGCAGCTTCGCGAAGGGCCGGTGGTTCTGATTGGGGCACTGAACAATGACTGGACGCTGAACAGAACGTCCTCACTCAGGTTTCATCTGCAAGGGCCTGAAGGCCCAAATCGGGTCTACTGGATCGCGGACACGCAGCATCCCGAGTCACGCACGTGGCAAGTCAGCGCACTGGCTCCAAGAAGTAAGGTTGTCAAAGACTACGCGATAGCCGCCCGCTTCACTGACGAGGCCACTGGCCAGGTAGTTCTGGTTGCGGCAGGAATTGCAGGCAGCGGAACCAGGGCTGCCGGTGAATTCCTAACCGATGAGGCAGGCCTGAAGCAGTTGGCAGGTGGGGCGGGTGCCGACTGGGCTAAAAAGAACTTCGAAGTAGTTCTAAGCTCGCAAGTGGTGAATGGAATGCAAGGAAAACCCACGGTGGAAGCTAAAGCATTCTGGTGAGTCATCCCTCGAGCGCGGTCTAGGTGGAAGTGGCGATCGCGAATCCGGCCGACAAGATGCCACGTCGAGTAGCCGATGCCTAACCCCGATTTCTCACGGTGTATTCGATGAATAAAGTCTGGGAGCAAAAATAGATAGCAAAAGGCCGCTGTTTTCATGGCATAACTGCGTTGTCGAGACGAAGTTTGTGCCGAGACAAGGAGCGGCCTTTGATGACAGAGTGTATCCAAGAATCGTTCACATTTACAGCCCATTTTTCACCTAATGTGCAGTCCGAGTTCACAGCCGGTGTATCTGCCGGCAACCAAGCAGTTCGGTCCGGAAGTATCATATCTTGTGGTGCGTTCCCATTTGGCCCCCGCGTCGCTCGCCACCAGCGTGATGCGCATGCTTCGCGATATCAATCCCAGCCAGTCTGCCTCGGAATTCAAGCCTATCCAGGGCCTGGTTGACCACGCCACTTCGCCGCGCCGCTTCTTTGCCCTGCTGGTCGGCGTCTTCGCTGGCCTCGGCCTTCTGCTTGCCTCGCTCGGAATCTTTGGCGTCATCTCCTATTCAGTCACCAGGCAAACGCAAGAGATTGGCATAAAGATGGCGCTTGGCGCCTCACGATCGCGCGTGCAACTCGACGTGATTTCAAAAACGCTTCGGCTCGCCTTGATCGGCATTTGCATCGGAGTCGTTGCTTCCATCGCAGTCGCTCGGCTGATCGCTTCCCTCCTCTTCCACACTGCGCCGACCGATCCGCTCACCTTTGCGGGGATGGTGGCGCTGCTCGGAGGGGTTGCGCTGTTTGCCGGCTACCTCCCGGCACGAAGAGCGTCGAAGATCGATCCAATGGTCGCTTTGCGAACAAACTAGAACTGGACCACTTGGCTTCCGGCAGGTTTTGGGCTGTAGAGCGCCTCTGTTGAACTGCCTCGAATATCTCACCTTACGGCTAATCTCCACCAAAGCACTCACTATTGCCGATTACTCCTCGAAAGTCGGCAAATGGCAGGTTTGCTTTGAACTGGCTGCCTCGCCCGATCCATTGCCCGATGGGCGTTTATCGGGACGTTTTCCTGAATTGGCGCGCAAGTCACGCCGGATGATTGACTTGATGTGCCAGCCATTCCAAATTGCATCTTGACCAATTGATAGTCGAACATCTACCATCGCACCAATCGAGGGTAGTCTGTCTTCCATGGAAAAACGAAATGGACTTCTTCAGGGCACGCTCGACATGCTCATCTTGCGAACGCTGCTTTCCGGTGCTGCCCATGGTCACGAGATTGGGAAACACATTCAGCGGACAACCAACGATTTTCTTCAGATGCAGCACGGTTCTCTCTATCCCGCGCTGCATCGGCTGGAGAAACGAGGCTGGGTCGTTGCGAAGTGGGAGACGGCGCCGGACCGCAACCGCGAGTTCAAGTACTACCGGTTGACGGATAAAGGCAAGAAGCAGCTTGTGGTCGAAGAATCGCAGTGGAAGCAGATGGCGGACGCGGTGGCTCGCGTG
>Ga0302319_10014772_pt1 | contig 14517 bp, 9 predicted proteins | sample Bog_T0_2_FD_203319 | JGI IMG/M metagenome (GOLD analysis project Ga0302319, IMG submission 203319) | Peat permafrost microbial communities from Stordalen Mire near Abisko, Sweden - Bog_T0_2 | ecosystem: Environmental > Terrestrial > Soil > Wetlands > Peat | place: Sweden: Abisko, Stordalen Mire... | reverse complement strand
CCCGGAACAGCGCCAATCGGCGAGGCGATGGGCGAAATGGCGCTGATGCCAGCTTGATTATTTATTGCGCCACCACCGCCATATCCTCCGCCGCGAATGCCACCCGCGCCGGCAAACGCGTTGACGACCCCGACCGCCTCGCCGTTGTTCTGGACATATCGGTTTTTCTCGTCGCGCCGGTCACCGGATGAATCATGCGCGTGGGGTGTCGTGGCTAAGTTGTCTTCGACCACTCCGCCCGCCGACAGCGCGAAGGTTGCTGACGCTGGAGCCTGGGGCGCTGCCGGTGGTGGCGTTTGAGCCGTGCCAAGATTTCCATTCACATTGCCGACGATGCTTTGCGAATACACGCCGCCATTTCTGGAATCCACCGGTGTGCCGGCAACCGTGTCCGCAACTTCCGCCTCGCCGGTTTGCGGCAGAACAATTTGTGCCGGCAGCGGCGCGAGGATGGGTTGTGGCGCAGGCGTGGCGGCGGCGGGCGGTGGATTGCCGTTCTTGAAATTTGCCTCGACAGATTCAAGGCGCTGTTCCGATCCGGCGGCCGGCGCAACTGTCAGCGCAACTTCAGCGGGCGCGGCGGACGCGCTGGCCGGCGGATTTTCCTCGGCCTGTATTTGCGCATCCATAGCCTTCTGCCTTGCTTCGGCCAAAGCAGAAACGTGCTGCGCCTTTCTTTTGGCCGAGGCCAGCGCGGGCAGCAGCATCGCCGCCAGCACGGCCATGACGGCCACGAGCGCCAGCACGGTGACGAGGTGCGGAATTTCAATCCGCTTCAGCCAGAACAATTCCTTCGCCGCCTGCGGGCGCGGCGTCTGGAAATGCGCGAGCAGCTTTTTCCGGCGTTCGTCGGAAAGTTTCAGCGAAACATTTTCGCCGGACATTGCCGCCGGATTTTTTTCCGCCTCGCGCACGAGGACGATGGTCTGCGCGAGTTCGTCGTGCAGTTTTTTCAGCGCGGCGTCCTGCGAAATCGTGTAGCGCAGCAGTTGCGCCTCGTCGGCGGGCAGTTCGCCCAGCAGCAGCGCGGTGATGCGCGCCTCGATCTGTTCGCGGGATGGCTGGTCCGGGTTCATGGCACTTGGCGGAGAAACATCGAACATTCAACATTCAACGCCCAACATTCAGCGCTCCGCACACGCGGCGCGCACTTGGGCGTTGAGCGTTGAGTGTTGAATGTTGAATGTTTTTCTTTTCGATTCATGGCACAACTCCGGTCTTCGCCAATTCGACGGCGATGGTTTTCAGCGCGTGATGCAAAATGAAGCCGACGTTGCCGGCGGTCAGCCCGGTGCGCGCGGCGATATCCTTGTAGGAAAGTTCGTCGTGAAATTTCAGCTGCACCAACTCGCGGCTGCGCGCGTCGAGCGCCGCGAGGCTCAACCGCACCTGGCCGATGCCTTCGAGCCGGAGCATCTGTGCGTCCGGCAGCAGCGCGGAATCGGCGGGGTCGGCTGCGGGTGAATTTTCACCCTCAGAAAATTCTTCAAGCGAAACGGTCTTGCCCGCCGCGCGCCGCTGGTTGAGCGCGAGGTTGTGAACAGTGCGGTAAAGCCACGGGCGCGGCTTTTCCACCTGTTCAAACTGGGTGTGAAGTTTCATGAACGCTTCCTGAACCACGTCCTCCGCTAGCGCGGCTTCGCCAGTGTAGCGCAGCGCATAACCCAACAGCGGCGCCTCCAGAGCTGCAAACAGCTCTTCGATCGTTTCCCACCCGGGCGGCTCCACGCTGGTTTCTTCTGGTCGCATCACGGCCAATCTTGGTGAATCACCCGATTCAAGCTGGAAGCAGACAAACTTCCAATCCCAAAGGACATCATGTTCACAGGTTATGACACACGAGTTGGTGGTTTATTAGCAGAAATCTGCAAGCTGGAAAAACTTGTTATGCCCGAAACAACCCCATTGTATTTCCAATCAAATGAGGTGTTGTAGAATTATTTTTTCGTCCTTAAGCAAATGTGGCGGCCAACTCTTTTTGTAGTCCAGTATGTGGAAGATGGCGAGGATTGCTGTAAATGTTCACCGTAGACTGCCATGTGCGCGTTCCCATTTTGGGGTCGGCGTGTGTGATATATGCCTTGCCCAATTGCATATTCAGGGCTGGAACTTGTCGTGCCTGATTTTCGGCATCCAAGAGCCTTTGTGCCTCTTCTGGATTGCTAGTGCCAAGGCAGCGCTGTTCGCGCGTTGCATTGTTTTGAATGTAAAAGTTCTGACGGCCTTTGCGTCGGAACATCCGATATGCTTTTTTCATGGTTTTAGTCATGTAATAAGCATACGAACTACTTGCGAAGTCGCGTTAGCGAGCAGTTGGCGAGTCAATCAGAAGTCAGTGCGAATCGTTGCGGAGTAGCGCAAAAACTCTTTTTTTTGCTGACTTTTTTGCTGACATTCACCATCAATCTGCCCCACCCGCCTTTCAAAATCCCTTGAAAATCCAAGGTTTTGAAGATGGCTCCAGAGGAAGGGCTCGAACATTTATCCCCGCGTTTGCAGTTCAAATATAGCTGATTTCATTGGCTATTCAAGCTAATTCGGCTTAATCCAACCATACCGTTTTTAACTCGTTTGGTGTCCGTTTTGGTGTCCGTTGGTGTCCGCAAAATGAGAACATTCATGCGCGTTGCATCGCGGATTTGCCTGAACGGTCTGATTCGCCCGGCGTAGAAAACCGTCCCGTGTTTTCCGATTTACGGGCGTTCTTGAATTTCCAATGTTCACTTACCGCGTCGGTGAAACGGGCCAGCCATTTTATGTCGTGCTTCAGTTCTTGAAGGGTGTCGTAAGCAAAAAACTTCGTGGCGTTGTCCGCCGGATGCCCTAACGGTTTGAGCAATCCATTGGAAACTAAAATCGGAATGTCGTGCGCGGCGCAGCGCAAAATCCACGCCGCTTCCTCCACGGTCACGCGCGCCGGCTTCTCCCTCAAATTCAGAAATTTTTCACGTTCCTGATCCATACTTCAAATGCCGATACCGCGGGACTGGCGCACGGACTGCGTTTGCACCTGTTTAATCACTTCCGTGCCTTCGGCAACGCTGTCGCATCGCTCTGAAAGGGCGCGAATGACTTTGCCTGGATGGTCGTCGGGAAATTGTTCCCAAACAATTTTCTGCGCTTTGACCTCGGCGTTACGCGCCATGAATCGCAGCGTGTGCCGCATTTGTCCCATGTATTCGGTCGCCACCTCGCGGGCGCCATTTCCTTTCAGCAAAATCTCGGTGTCACCGTGGGCTTGCGTGTAGGGGGAAGCCACAAGCCGTTGAATCACCGCCCATTCGTCGCCGTCCGCCTTGCGGCAAAGCAAAATTTCAGTTCGGAAAAGTTTGAGCAACTGCGCGTGCGCGTTCCATTCACCTTCCGGCGTGGTGACGGAGGCAAAAGCCTTTGGCACGGGTCGTTCCCATTGGACGTGTTCCAACCGGCTCAACGCCTCGCGCACGGGTCTCATGGTTGCAAGATCGCCCTCAATCGTCGGGAAGGCGGCGTTGTAGGCGGCCAGTTGTCCGTCAGTCAGTCGCGCATCGCTGCCCGGCACTTCGTGTAGTGGATTTCCTTCGCGCTTCTCCATGCCGTTAATCCTTTTTCAACAGCCGGTTCAGTTCCTCGTTGGCAATGACAAATTCGCCCGACTGGGAGAGTCCGGCCTGCACACGCTCGCGTTGAATGAGTGTGCAAAGTGCATAGGCGTCGAGACCAAGCCTGCGGGCGGCTCTCGGAATTGAAATTGAATCCGCCTCACCCAACCTGCCGGTCAAAATTGCATCTGGCTCGCTGTCCATAATTCAAATCAAATAGCCCAAAATTTTCGTTTGTCCAGTGATAAAAGGAGCGTCACTTTCCCGCGCGCTGTTCCTAAAAACAAGGTCTTGGCGGCGGCATCACAACTTCGGCGTCGGGATGTGCAGCGCACCGCGCCTCGACCTGATGGCCTTTTCCGTGCGGTGGAATTTTTCAGCGAGCACCGTGTCTGGCATGGTGCCCAGCAAGCGCAATTCCGCAGTCGTCCAAGGGCGGTGTGCGGGATTGTTCCAAGCATGGTTCATGGGTGTTGCAAATGGTCAACCAACCCGTCGTCGTCAAAACCTGAAACATTCTTCCGGCAAACAATCCTCGGCGCGCAATCCTTAAGAGCCAAGTCCCTGTCTGGCTTGTGCTCGTCAACGGTGGAGCCGCAAACCGAACCACCGGCGCGCAGCGCCTTTGTCTATTGCGGACGACCTTGATGAGCACAAGCCAGACATACAATCGGACGAAGGCGAGCGCGCCGGAATCTACCCTGTGCAGATGCACCATCCTTGTGAACAACCATTTTCATATTTGTATTTGCAGACCAGAGAACTTTTGACACCTTGCCCGGCGACTTATTATCAAAACCCGATTTACGCGCACACCAAATGAGCGGAGCCGTTAATTATGCGCTGGGACTGTGACGAGCGTTGACGGTTTATCTGGCCGACGGCCGGGTGAGGCTGTCCGCAAATCTTCGCACCAGCCTTCGGCGAGGGATTTGGTGAAATGGAAGATTTCTTAATCAGCCAACGAAGCGGTGGCAATAATCTCGCCGGCTGCTGCTGCTGAAACTTTTCAAGAATAAATTTATGGAACACAAAAGGCCAAAATAGCAAATAATTCGCAGAAACGAAGTCACGTCAATAAATTTATGATTTTATTTGCTGCTTGATTGGCGCCGTCAAATTTTAGAAGAGAGTTTACACGAGCGTGAAGACTTGAGCGGGACGTTTGCAAAGCATCGTTTACCGCCGCTGAAAGATTAGGCACATTCAAATCATCTGGTTTTATTGTCCGCAGCAAACCGAGTTGTGCGAACGCCAAAGCTCGCAGAAGTTGTTCGGACCGTGGCTTTGTTCGAGGGACACAAACAACTGGCACCCCTTGGGAAAGACTTTCCGCCAGGGTGTTATAGCCTCCCATGCAGACAATCGCATCAATTGTTGAAAAACTCTTTGAAAGGCTGGGGCTGAATCGCCGGAGCGTTACTCCATTTTTTGCGGCGAGTTGGTGCAGGCTGTGGCAGTCTTGAGCAGAGATCAAGGGGCCAGCTATGACGGAGCCACGCCACCTCACATTTTTAGCAGATTCGACAAATGTCTTTAAAAGATTAAACCCGTCTTCGCCCCCGCCAACTGTCGCCAAGACCGATAGGCGGTTATCGCACCTTTCTTCAGCCAACTCCAAAAAACAATCGGATGCTGCATCGCCATCTGACGGGTTCACCACATATCCGCAAAATTTTGTGCGTTCGCTCAAATTTGCCTGAAATTGATACTCTTTGATCGGATCAAAAATTGACTGGATCCCATAAATCAAAATACGGTCAAAATATTCGGCGATGCGTTGCTGGGTGCGGCTCGGCAACCATTCCCTTAAGACTGCATCGCGATCATCAAGAATATCCCTTAATCCCAAAACAATCCGCGCCCCGATGGATTTCGCGACTTCCAATGGGGCGCTTAATTCTTCTTTAACGCCAAACGGATGCTTATCCACGAGCACTATGGTCGGACAGAACGTCCGCACAATTTCCAACAACTTGGCGGAACGGAAAGCGTGTAATTTGGAACCACCGATGCCTAGTCTCGGACTGATATATTCCCCACTTGAGAGTTTCTTTAGGGCAGGCAGCTTGATAATTTCGCAATTGGCCGGCACGTTGAAGTGCGATGCCTCATCTATACTGGTGGCAAGCAATATCTTTGATTCAGGGACTGATTGATTCAGCGCAGCCGCGATGGCGAGCTGGCGACGGGTGCTTCCCAAACCCATGCTGTCGTGTGAATAAAGTAAGCATCGCATTTTCTGTCTTGATAGCTCGCTGGCCTACGGATTGAAAAACTGTGCCATATTTTAGGTCGTCCATTTACTTCACGAAATTTCAGTGCGGAAAATTATTTGGACTGCCATTAATTGAGGGTGGAAATTGCATCGTTCCAGAAAATTTGTTCTGCATAGGCGAGCCAAATCCGAGATGACCTGGCGGATTTCGGCTCAAAGCCGTAGCGGGTATCATGGGCAAGATTTTCGCGTATCCGTTCTCAACGGCAAATGGGATGGATTTAATCGTGACGCTGCCGGATTTTAGACCGTTGCAGTGCGCAGTGACAGTTATCACTCCTGACTCAAGTTTTGAGCGAACAGCGACACGATTGATTCCGCACTCTAGGTCAAGGTATTCATTGTTAACGGAATTTGTTTTCCCGCTGTTGTAACCGCCGCGCCAGATCGCCGGGCCGGTGCATTCAAAATCCACACGTTGCTGGAATGTCGGGCAACGCTCACCGCTCGCATCCATCGCCTCGACATCAATCAGCGCAATGTCCGAACCATCGGCGCGCAAACCGCCGGGGCCAACGGTTGGGGTCAGCCGCAAAGCCACCGGCGCACCGGCGGTGCGAATAGCCTGGGTGACCGCCGGCTTGCCGTTGTTCCAGGCCACCGCCTTGATTTCGCCAGGCTTAAAGGCAACGTCTGGAAATGTGAAAAGGAAGCGGTCTGATACTTTGCCGCGACCAAGGGATTTTCCATTCACAAATAGTTCCACATCCTGACAGTTCGACGTGACATAAATTGTCTTTTTGGTTCCTGGCGTATATGTCCAATGACCAATGATGTGAACTTGTGGATCGTCGCGAAACATCGTCTGGCACACATAGTAGGCTTCTTTCGGCAGACGCACCCCGTCCACCTCGCCACTTGCGCGGCAAACTTCCACCGTGTTGCGTCCGCCACTGGTTGTATCGGAGAAAATCCAGTTCGCGCCTCCCGCATGATTATCCGCACCGATTTTGTGAACGTATTGGCTGACTTCATTCACGGCGTATTGTTCCGAATTCAAATCATAAGTCTGGCCCAAGGCTTCAGGACAACTAAAATTCGGTGGCGAGAAAGCATCCCAGACCCGGCGTGGCGATTCTTCCCGGTCATATTCCCCTTCGACCACCGGCAATCTGGCAATTTCATGGCGTCCCTCTGTGCCGATACATACATCAATAAAACGGGCATCAATTTGGTTCAGACCGCGAAACCCGTAGGCACGTCCACCATGCGGGTCATATTCGTCCATGAAACCACGCAATTCCTGGGCGTGTTCCAAGGTGACCGTATAATTGCCACCCTCCCAAATCATGATGGATGGATCATTGCGGTAATAAATGATGGCATCCCGGAAGGCATCAGAGCGAAGCGTCCAAGCCGCCCCAAACGAGTCGGATTCACCATCCACGCCCGGCTGCTGAACCATGAGACCGAGCCGGTCGCAGCTTTCAATCTGTGCCGGGCCGCCCGCGCAATGTCCCCAGCGAACCCAGTTCGCGCCCGCGTTCTTCATCAAATCCAAGGTGTAAAAATGCAGCCAATCCGGCTGGGCTGAACCCAGCCCCGGCCACTCATCCACCGGCTTTTGTCCCCAGCCGTGAAGTTTCAAATGCTGGCCGTTGATCCAAAATCCAGTGTTCACATCCCAGCGAACCGTGCGGATGCCAAACAGCACTTCGCTCGTATCAACCGGCTTGCCGCCCACGCTCAACGAGCAAACCACCCGGTAAAGGTAAGGATGATCCGGCTCCCAAAGATTGGGGTGGGCAATGTGACCGGACATTTTGAATTGTTCGTGTGTCCCAGCAGCGACCCTCCCGCTTTGTTTCAAAGTCAAAACGGAATTGCCGGTGAGATCCAAGATGTGCGCCGTCAATTCAACTTTCTCATCCGTTGCCCGACCGTTCTCCACCGGCACTTCCAGATTGACCGTGGCCGAGTTGCTCGAAATACCCGTGGCATAAACATAAGGCCCGGCGGTCTGCAAAAAGTCGTAAAGCGGCAGCGAAATGTGTAGTGGATCGGTTATGTATAGTTTTACATTGCGGTAAATACCGCCCATCGCCGGATGCCATTGCGGATTATTCCATGGAATTTGATCAGCTTGGACTTGATTCACATCGGTTGGCATGACGGCTCTTTCCTTAATCTCACCCGGAGTCAGGCCAGCACTCTTTGTGACATTAAAGGCATTTGTTCCACGGCCACCCTCTCGCACCCGGCTCTTCATAAAACGATTGTCGCACATCACCGCCAACACATTGGTCGCCCCGAAATTCACATACGGCGTCAGGTCAAAGCCGAACGGAATGAACCCGTTTTTGCAGGTGCCGAGCAGATGTCCATTGAGATAGACTTCAGCGACCTGACGAACTGCCTCAAATTCAATATAGACTTTTTTGCCCGTGACCGAATCCGGCAGTGTGATATTTTTACGATACCAAGTGCGTCCACTCCATTGGTTTTGCTCCCCGCGCAATTTTGACAGCGCGAAATTGTCAAAGGTGTCCACGTCATTGTAGGTGTGCGGCGTAGAAACTGTCTCCCAGCCGCTATCGTCGAAGTTTGACTGCTGGGCATTGGCCGGATCAGCTTTGATGAATTTCCAGTCGGGATTGAAATTCAACGTGAGACGACCATCGCCAAAAGCATTGCTGCCATTCAACGCCAGCGACAAGCCAATGAGATAAAAACCAAAAAAAAGTAAGCGCAATAAAGAATTGAGGCTTGTTTGAATAAAATAAAAATTCATTCCAAAAGATTCGTTCAATAGCTGCGTTCCGCTCAATCTAAAATGCTAATATTACTTCACGGTTCACGCGGCGTTTCCATGTCGGTTAAACCACCGAACAGATTCTTTTTCGTGTCCCATTCCAGATTCCGATCGTTCGGCGTCGGGTTAAAATAATAGGTGAAATCAATTTTCGGATTTGGGTTGTTAGGGAACACCTCAATGCCGCCTCGAATCTTCCCGTAATGCGCGCTCACAATCTTGCCGTCTTGTTCCACCGTGCGGACGCGAAAAAAGTAGCCTTCCCATACTCCGTCCTTCAGTTTGAAGCTGCGGGTGATGCCTTTATCCTTATGCCAGGAGTTTTGTAATGGGAATTTTGGCTGATAGCCGGTTTCCGGCGCTTCGCGTTCCCATTTGAATTTAGAATTTTTGCCAACCTCCGGCACCGGAGCGTCCACCAGTCCATCCAGCGGATTCTTAAAGTTTAATTCTCCAATCACGTCGTAGTCTTGCATCCCATGATCTTCTTGATGCAGTGAAAAAATAAAATCGGATTTCATGCCCTTGCCATACGGGGCAACCCAATCTCCAACTTCCAAATCAAAACCACATGGCTTGTCTAATGTGGGAATTCGTAGTTGGACTGTTTTGGCATACAACGCCACCGGTTTACCGATGGGACGCAATACGGTCACGCAAGTTGGATTCCAAGGAAGCCAGTGATTGCCTTCAGTTCCAGTAATCTTAAATGGGAAACCGCTCCAATAGTAACCATCTTTTTGAATGCCACCAGCCATTGATCCATCACAAGCCCCTTCCGCTGTAAAAAAACCATCTGTGTCCGTCCTTCCTTTGACGTAAATATTGCGGCGTGTCTTTGGGTCTTCAAACCCAATTTGGACATCGATATTTGGAAATGGGCGTCCAGCCTCATCAAGCACCTTGACTGTGAGCTTTGCCTTGAGCGGTTCAAATTGTTTTACCACTTCATCGGTGGCTGCCACTGCAAGCAGCGCGGTCAAACATATAAGCAATTTTCTTTTCATATTTTTATTGGTTTGAAATAGAGACAAGTTGATTGAATAATCTGTAAAGATATGGATAGGCAACTTGACTTATATCGTTATGATGCCAGTTGGGTGTTCCTGAATCCAATTTGATTCCACGGTCACTCGGCCAGTATGATGAATCAGTAAAACTCACCGGCATATTGAATTGCTTTTCAGAAAGAAGCCTGTTTTGGCAAGGATTCGCCCCGACTGGCAAACTCAAGGCCGGAATGGCTTGCGCCAGCAGTTGTGTGTTCTTGGCCGGGTCGGCGGCAAGAGTGCTGCCGCCTGGTGTGGTGAACAAGCCCTGAATCCAGCTTGGGCCGGTGTAGAGGCTGGCATCCGTATTGACATTGATGCAAGTGGGACAGGATTCGCTCCACGTCCCCCAGCCGTTCTTGAACAAGGAATTATACCGGCTACTATCCAGCAGATCCTGCGTGACGGTTCCAATCTCCGACGGCGTCTTCACCCGCCTGTCCCCCGTGGTTCCATCTATTGCATACCATGTCGGATAGGTCGTCAAATACCCATCACACACATTAAATCCCCAGCCGCCGTAATCGCTGCCTTGCACTTCTATACCATAGGACACAATGTTACCTTTGGTTTTTTCCTGTATAACCCAAGCATAGATGCCCAATGGGGATTTATTCCAACTAGTCAGTGCAGCCCATCCATCCTGGATGATAGCCGAATTTGGCTCTCCATCATATTCCCCCAGCACATCCTCGGTGGAAGAATAAAAGCTATAAACATTGGCGTTGGAAAGAGCGTTCGTAAAGCGATTGCACCAGGTCAGCGTTGAGCGAGCGTCGCTGGAGTCAAACCGCTGGTGCCAATTGGCGGCAAACAACCCTTCCGGGTAGCCGCTCCAAGCCGAGGGCTGCATGGCTGTTAGATTTACATCCGCATTGTCATCAAAACATTCCTGCGCAAACGCAGCGTCCATAAGACAGGCATTATTCACCTGCAAACCAAAATCACTGAGCGCAAACGCTGTCAATTCGCAACCCAAGCTATGTCCCACGATGGTTTTTGAACCAGCCAGCGCATTGATTTTCGCCGCGAGTTGTGGCGCGGTAGCAAAGGCGTTCATTTCGGCTAAATAATAGTCAGCCAGGCCAAAAACAGGGTGTTCAGCCAGAAAATTGGCACCTGCAGGATTACCCAGCCAGTCTACTCCCACAAACTTGGTCTGGTTGCCGCCCCAGTAAAAGCGCTTGAACATTTCAGCTTCCCAGCCGAGCGATTCCTGGGCGCTGACATTATAGCCATGAATGAAAAACAGCCATTTGTTGGAACCAGTCAGCAAATCATCCGGAAAGTTACTTGGTTTACCCATTCTACTAATCACACCCACATCACCTGAATAAGCCGGGCCAGGCAGGTTGGCTGGCGCATCTCCGCCATCACGCAGATTTAGATGCCGGAACATCTGCTCCACGCCGTTGATGCTCAAGTAGAGCGGCTGACCACCGACAATTTTTCCATTGTGCCAGATTTCCAGCCAGAGCGGTTGCGTGGTGGCCGCGCAGCCCTCCGCCAAGATGACACCTTTACCGCCATTGGCTTGGACTTGCGCCAGCCAGTTGGTGTTTAATACCACCCCAGAATCCGCCACCGGCACTTGCACCACATCAGCAGCATCCAGCGTGGTATAGGTAACAGCCCCGGAACTATCAGAACTAAAAGACGGGTCATAACCCGCAATCGAACCATAGTCCGCAGATCCGGTGGAATTCGTCAGGTAGTCAAACGCATTCGTCGGCGTCAGATCGGTGTAAAGGAACTTCACCGCGCCCGCCGCCTGATACAGCCGATACTCATAACCATCCGTCGTCGGCATTAGCTGAAGAACATTACTCAAACACAACGCCACCGGAAAGAAATTGACATAATCCGACCGCCCTTGCGGATGATTCCAACTGTAATTGGCCGGACTAGATCCGGGTATCTGGTCATCCGCGCCGGATGCAATGTCACCGCTTTCTTTTGAGTCATTGATCCAAAACCGGTAGGGTTTGGCCGGCGTCGTGTCGTCGGGATTGATTTGGCCGGGCTGGTCAAAGGTGATCTGGCCATCACGGTTGTTGTCCACTGCCAGCAAGTCCAATTGAACCGCCTGCACGTTGAATATATCGTTTGGATCCTGTGCTATCGGGGTTACATCCACATTCGCGCCCGCCGGAGCCTGTAAAATTGTCACCCCCCAGGCGGATCCATCCGTGTTTGTTGCGGGGAACAAAGTTGTGCCTTGAATGCTCAATGAATCCGATGGCAATTGCTGGCCAAACTCATAAGTTGAATAATCCCAGGCCTGTGCTTGGACAAGATAACTGACGGTCGTGCCAGCAACGGCATCTCCTTGCGGTTGAATCATTACATGCGTCCTTGTGAGAATTCCGTAACGGTCACTATTTTCCCACAATGGATAAATTCCCAACAATGGATCAATGAAATTTAATCCAGGCAAAAGATTGTCATCCAGCAAGTCAAAATAGGGATTTTCCGTGCCACCCTCTAAGTTGCCCGTATAATATGCAAATCCCCTTGTGAAGCCACCCGTCTTGTAGTTCCAAAAAATCCCATAATTGACCATTTGATATGACGGGCCCACAGGGATAGGGACGAAGCCATATTGCCCCCAGTTTGGCGGGTTAAAACCCGCCCACGAATAATCTTGCGGAAACCAAGATTGCCAGATGAGCCCTACCTGATTATTGATTGCTTGATAAGATTCAGCCTGTTTAGAATAGCTCATCAAGGTAACTAAAGCTGGCTGTAATTGGCAAAAAGCTTGAGTGGCAATAAGATTTCCAAGATTGTCTCGCACCTCAATGTAAATGTTAGCGGTGCCAGTGGGGCTAACGGGAACATAATCCGCTTCCCAAACTGGGTCTCCTGATATTGTGGCACTCACGCCATTAACGGTGACAGAATAACTGGCATCGCCGATTGTCCCGGTCAAATTTACGGACGACTGATTCAACTGGGCGCTGGTCAAGGGATTCATCGCCAAACCGACATCGTTTGGAGTTACGGCAAGATTGTTTGTGCTGGTATTTCCCGAAGCGCTGGTTGTCATGACAGTTATGGTATTAGGGCCAGTGCCAAGCGGAATATTGCTTGCCAAAACATTTCCGTCCCTGGCAACCGACCCGGAAATGACATTGGTGTTTCCATTGGTGTCGGTAATGGTTATGGAAACCGTCGCCGTTGGATCGCTCACCACCCCCTGTAGTGTAAAGTTGGTTCCGCCAACAATTGTTCCATCCTGGGGCCAAGTCAAAGTTGTGACTGGCGGATTCGTATTGCTCGAATAGTCCAATGTAAAGCTGACATTGGTCGTAAATGTATTTCCTGCCAAATCAACGGCGTGAAGCGTGATAAGATTGTCGCCGTTGGTTGTCAATACGATGTCATAGCATTGAAAATAATTCGTCGTGAACGCCAATGAATTCGTGTCGCAGAATTGCCCGGTGATGTAACCGGTTTGGTTTGTCCAAATACCCGTGGCATTGCTGACATCAAATGTCAGGCTGCTCAAAGACTCGTTGGCATAGCCTTGCAGTTGAATCATCGGTTGCGAAACGACGTTAACAGCAGGGTTGGTAATGGTGAGAATTGGCGGCACCGTGTCCAGAATGAGCTTTGTCACCTGCCATGTCTGCTGAGCATCTGATGGCAAGCCCCGCAACCCGACCCAGACAGTATAGCTGCCATCGCCGAAATTCAAGGCAACGACGTTTGTGGGATATGGCTCCCATGTCGCCCCAGCAAAGTTGGGAAGTGAACCGTTGATAATCGGATTGGTGTCAACCATCACGGCCATGAAATATGGAATTCCACTTAAGATGCTTATCGGCACGGACACGGTGCTGCTATTGACATATTGATTCGTCAACGACAAGGTAAAGCTGATCACATTGGGGTCATGGCCCCACTGGTAATCCCGTAATAAAGTTAAATTGCCTCCAACCGGAACGGAGTTGGGATCCATCCCTGTTTGATTAAAATACTTCACTTCCCACCAGTCAGGAATGTCGCTGCCATGAGTATAGGTGTTGGCCGCGTCCAAGGGGTAATTGAATGTTTCGAGTTCGTCAAAAGCACCGCCAGCCTGGTTGTTTCCATCCTGGTCGCTGCCAATCCTGAAACCGTTGGTCAATTCGTCGGCATTGGGGAAGAAAGTCACGCCAGCCCCAGCGGCCAGCAATTGGCCGTCCACATACAAGGCGCTGCCGGTCGGCGAATAGGTCAGCGCAATCTGATACCATTCACCGGCTGACCATGAAATGTTGGCAGTTAAATTTGTCATTCCGCCGCCGTTGGTGGATGTGCCAAACATAAGCTGGTGCCCATCGGGACTGCAATATAACGACCACCAGCCATTGGTGAAAGCGGGGTTGTAACTGCCAATTTCAACCAGCCGGCCTGAAGTTCCGGGCCCAACGCCTCCGGCATTGGTGCTGCCCCAGTCGGGCTTGAACCAGAACAGCATGGATCCCGTCTGGCAATTGATATTTGTATTGCCATTGGTCTCCACAACATTGTAGGAAAGCGAAGCCGGACTGATGCTGTCCACCAACACCGCATTGCTGCTCCAGCTTGGAACGCCGGCCACATTGGTGGCCAGCAACGGCAACTGACCGCCCTCGCCAATCCAAGTGTTGGTATCATTGAAAGTCCAATGGGCCAGCGGCACATATTCATTGAGGATGACGGCGACAGAATTGCTCCCGCTGAAGGCGCTGGCCAGAATCGTGCTGTCGGGCGGGTTGGAACCGGCCGGCGGAAAATATACCCACACCGAGACATTGCCGTTCGTGTCCGAGCGCAAGGTCAAAGATGTAACCGGTGTGTCGTTGGTGGTCGCGGCCAGCAACGCCGTCC
>Ga0302319_10014769_pt1 | contig 14518 bp, 10 predicted proteins | sample Bog_T0_2_FD_203319 | JGI IMG/M metagenome (GOLD analysis project Ga0302319, IMG submission 203319) | Peat permafrost microbial communities from Stordalen Mire near Abisko, Sweden - Bog_T0_2 | ecosystem: Environmental > Terrestrial > Soil > Wetlands > Peat | place: Sweden: Abisko, Stordalen Mire... | reverse complement strand
AGCGGGCCGCCCTGCTGGCCGGGGAAGACGCTGCGGTCGATGCCGGCGGCCAGCTCCGCGCCGCACAGGATGAGCCCCGCGCGCGGGCCGCGCAGCGTCTTGTGCGTGGTGGTGGTGACCACGTGCGCGTGCGGCACCGGCGAAGGATGGGCACCTCCAGCCACTAATCCCGCGAAGTGCGCCATGTCCACCAGAAAGTATGCGCCGACCTTGTCCGCGATCTGGCGCATGCGCGCGAAATCAAACTGGCGCGGATAGGCCGAGCCGCCGCCGATGATCATCTTCGGCTTGACCTCAATGGCCTGCGCTTCGAGCGCGTCGTAGTCGATGACCTCGGTGTCCTGGCGCACCTTGTAGCCGGCGATGTGGTAGAGCTTGCCGCTGAAGTTCAGCTTGTGGCCGTGGGTGAGGTGGCCGCCGTGTGCTAGGTCAAGGCCGAGGATGGTGTCGCCGGGCTGCAGTAGCGTCATGAAGGCGGCGGCGTTGGCCTGCGAGCCGGAGTGCGGCTGCACGTTGGCGTGCTCGGCGCCGAAGAGCTGCTTGGCGCGCTCGCGGGCGAGGTCCTCGACGACATCGGCATACTCGCAGCCGCCGTAGTAGCGCTTGCCGGGGTAGCCTTCAGCATACTTGTTGGTGAAGACCGTCCCCGCGGCCTCCAGCACCGCGCGCGAGACGAAGTTCTCACTGGCGATCATCTCCAGGCCTTCATGCTGGCGGAGAACTTCGTTGCGTATCTGTTCGGCGATAGCGGGGTCGGAGACGGCGAGCGGAGCGTTCAGGTCAATCGGCATATTGCCATGATTTTACGCTGGGGGCGTGTGCGATTCCGGCGCGGCTTTCATCGCCTGAACGGCCAGCCGCTGGAACGACTGGTACACGAACGATCCCAGATACCAGCCGTCGATGTACTTGTACGGTGTCTCGCCGGTGGTGTAGTGGCCGCAGGGCAAGACCTTAGCGACGAAGTCCATGCCGTGCAACTGGAAGTTCTTCACCACGTCCAGCGAATACTTCAGCACGAAGGTCAGATCGTACGTCGCATACACGACGAGCGACCGGCGCGGGTTGGCGGCGAAGGCCTCCATGTAGCTCATCGGGCTCACCCCCGCGAACATCGCGCGCACCTGGTCCTGCGTGAGGCCGGCGTGCTCAAACGCGGCCTTGACGTGGCGTGTGCTCTGGCCGGTCCAGACGACGTCGCCAAATTGCGTTGATACATGATTGAACGCGCAGACGCGGATGCGCGCGTCCATCGCCCCCGCGATAAAGGCATAGGCGCTGCCCAGGCTGGTGCCCAGCACGCCGATATGCTCGTAGCCCTGTGCGCTGAGCCAGTCAACGCAACTGCGAATGTCCGCCACGGCCTGCCGCGTGGCCGCGATGGTGCGGCCGACGTTCGCGCTCACGGCGTAGTCGCTGCGCTCCAGCTCCGCCGGGCGGCGCACGTCGTGGTACGGCTTGGACAGCCGCAGGCAGGAGATGCCGAAGCGGTTGAACATCTCGCAGAGCACGTTGTGGCTGAAGGCGTCGGCGTTCCACTGCGGCATCACGATCATCGCCTGCTTCGGCCTGCCCGGCTTGGGCGCAACCTCATACCAGCGCGCGTTCACCGCATCGTTCTCGGGATATGGCGTGCGCACGGCGGAGGTAAAGCGCAGGAACGGCTCGCGGCGCAGCTCGCCGACTTCGGCGCGGCGCTTCCACTCGCGGTCATTCGCAATGGTCTCGGGCCGCACGTTAGTGGGATAGAGCTGCGGATGGCGCTGCTCGATGCGGTAGTCAGTAGGCGTGGTGTAGTCGAAGAAGGAATGCGGCTCCGCGATGATTCTCTGATTGAGCGTGAGCATCGCGTCCAGCGCGGAGACCTCGCCGCGGGCGACCTGCGCGGCGGCCTCGGTGCCGCCGAAGTCCGCCAGGTGGTCGAAGCCCCACTCCAGCGGGCGCTCCACGCGGTTCTCATCCTGGTTGGTGAGCGCGGTCTCCCACCGGTACATCCACTTGGCGTAAAGCTTCGAGAGCATCGTTACCAGTCTACCGTTCAGCTAAGATTGCGACATGATTCTCCTTCTCTTCGCAGCGATCATTTTCATGTTCCTGCTGTTGGGATCACTCGTTTTCATTGCATCCGCTCTCGTGCCCCAAACACGCAGGTATGCCTTGAGCGCAGCACTCTGGTGCGCCGTCTGGGGGCCTTGCTCTGTTGGGTTAATGGCACTCGCTGGCATAGGCCTTGTAGCAACGGCCTTCATCACGAAGACAGGTGATATGGAAGCCTTTCATACGCCGCACCTCTTGGCAGTCTTTGGATGGAGTTACCTGACGATTAGCATCATTGTCACAATGAGAGTGGCGACTGGAGTAGCGTGGTTACACCAATTCTTGATACACAGATTCACCTTCGCCCTCTTCCGTCTATACGCAACCGCAATTTCGGCGGGGATTGGTAGTGTCTTCGGCTGGTGTCTGGGATGGTGGCTGCTGTACAAAGAGGTTGCTTGGTATCACGGCTCGCCGCTCTGGGTGTTGGGTATGGTCGTCTTGATTCTGGGCTTTGGGGTTGCAGCTTATAAAGGTGCGCGTGGGCTGCGAGGCGACGCGCCAAAAAGGCTAAGTTGGATTTCTGCTGACGAGTTTGAGGGAGCCTAGCCTCCTACCGCTGCAGGAAATTCCCCTTCACCCCACACAAAATCTCATAGGGAATCGTCCCGCACCAGCGCGCGTGGTCTTCGGCGGTGACGCCATCGCCCAGTAAGACCACCTCACTGCCCATCGCGGCTTGAGGGATGGCCGTCACATCCACCGTCGTCAGGTTCATGGAGACGCGGCCCACCACCGGCGCGCGCTTGCCCCCAATCATCACCCAGCCCATCACCCAACCGTCGCCCATGCCGGAGGATGCCTCGCGGCGAAAGCCGTCCGCGTAGCCCACCGGCAGCAGCGCCAGCTTCATCGGAGCCTTCGCCGTGAACGTAGCTCCATAACCGACCGTGGTGCCGGCGGCGATCTCGCGCAGCCCGATGACGCGCGTCTTCCACGTCAGCACCGGGCGCACCCGGCGGCGCAGCTTGGGCTTCGCTGCCGTCGCGCCCTCCAGCTCCAGCGCGTATCCATAGACCGCGAGCCCTGTGCGCACCATCGGCGTGGCGCTCATCCGCTTGGCTGTCGCGCGCAGCCACGCCATGGTCGCGCCCTCATCCACCGCCGAGGTGTTGCCCAGATGCAGCAGCTCCGGCCGAACGCCGCCTGCGGCTACCTGCACCAGCGCCTCCGCAAAGCGGTCACGCTGGGCCTGCGTCACTGCGGAGGCCACCTCCTCCGCGCAGGCCAGATGGCTCATCACACCCTCGCAGACTACCCAGCGGGACTTCGCCAGCCGCTCCAGGACGCTGGCCAGCTCCGCGCCGGGCGATGCGCCCTGGCGCGCCATGCCGGTATCGATCTCCAGATGCACCTTCGCCCGCTGGCCAGAGGCCCGCGCCGCGCGCTCCATCGCTGCCACGTGCTGCGCCGTCCACACCACCGGAGTGAGGCCATTGGCGACCAGTGCAGCAGCGTCGCGCGTCTCCATGCCGCACATCACCACCAGCCGGGTATCGCGCTTACCCAGTGATGTACGCAGCCGCGCACCCTCTTCCACATCGCTGACGCCCAGCCAGCGCGCGCCCGCCTTCACCAGAGTCTGCGCGACTCCTACAGCGCCATGTCCGTAGCCGTTGGCCTTGACCACGGCGAGCGTCTCCACGCCGGGGCCCGCCACCTGCTGCACCGCGCGCAGGTTCTCCACCAGCCGCGCGCCCGAGATCTCCAACCAACTCTTCACTACAGACAGTAGACAGTAGGGGAGAGACAGTAGACAACCGCTGAGGCAGACTGTGGTGGGTAGACAGTAAATAAGGACGCAAGACTACCTCCGGACGAAATGACAAAAGAGGCGTCCAGACTTCGGATGCCCCTTTCTGTCTAATCTTCTACTGTCTGCGGTCTGGCCTACGCTCTATGCTTCAAGCGCCTGTGACGGTGCCGAGCTGGTGCTGGCGCAAAGGTCCACTCCCGCACCGGGCCCACGTCCACATGGACGAACTGGCTGCGCGGATAATAGCCCACGCCGCCGGCGTCCAGGCTGAGCGCCGCATTTCGCAGTTGCGCAGTGCCCACGCCGGGCACGCGGATGTCGATCGCCTTGGCCAGGATGTGCTGCGAGTGCTCCGCCACGCCGGTCTCCGCGCTCTGGCTGCGCAGCAGCGCGTTGGTCTCCGCCGAGCGGTAGCCGCAGACGATGTCGATCTCACCATTGGGCCGCCCCAGCCGCGCCAGCACATTGTGCAACACGTCGAACTCGGTGGGGTCGTAGGTGTTCACCTCGTCGGTGCGATGGTCGCGCAGAAAGTGGTTCAGTTGGTCCATCGCCTGGGGAACGTAGGTTTCACCCACGCGATAGATCACACTCAGGCTCTCCGCGGTGTGCAGGTTATACAGGTTCAGGCGATATTCCTGGCCCGTCAGCGTCACGTCCTCATCGGCCGCCGGCAGCGTGCCCGCGGTCAGCAGGGGAACCATCTTCAGCGGCGCCATCTTCACGCGTGCCGATTTCAGATGCGCCGAGCGGTGGCCCAACTGGTGCCGCAGGGGCCGATGCAGGCTGCCCGCCGAGGCGGTCAAGCCGGTGCCCAGAAGCGCAACCAGCGCTGCGCCCAGGATCAGCCGGCGGGTGCAACGCAGGTTCGTGGAGGTCGAGGGCGAACAAAGGCAGAGAGCTTGGAGAGCGCGGCAGTCGATCAAAATAGGGGGTCTCCCAGAGAGCGCAGAATGATGGAACGAGGTACAGCAAGGTTTTCCAGCAAATGGCCCCCGATGAATCGGATTCGCCATTCTTGATTAGTATCTCCCATTTTAACCCGGATGCCAGCCTGGTGTCTCCCCTGACAATGACCAGTCCGATACCGGGGGAGCCTTAGTACTGCTGCGGCGGCTCCTGCGGCTTGTCCGGCTGCGCGTCGTAGATCGCCGCCACCCGCTCCAGGCTGTCGATCTCGGCGACGGGCTTGTCGTCGCGGATGCGCAGAATGCGTGGAAAGCGCAGAGCAAAGCCGCTGGAGTGGCGGTCGCTGCGCATCACGTTGTTGAAGGCCACCTCCAGCACGCGCAGCGGCTCGACGGAGCGGAAGTGACCGAAGTCCTCCAGAGTATGCGCGCGCAGCCACGCGGTCAGCTCGGCGATCTCGGCGTCGGTGACGCCGGAGTATGCCTTGCCGACGTTGAGCAATTCGCCGCGCGCATCCCGAACCGCGAAGGTGTAGTCGCTGAGCAGCCCGGCACGGCGGCCATGGCCGAACTCCGCGCCAGTAATCACCACATCCAGCGTGGCAAGCTCGCGCTTGAGCTTCACCCACGCCAGCCCGCGCCGCCCCGGCTGGTAGGCAGAGCCGGCGGCCTTGAGCATCACACCCTCATTGGCGCGTGCGCGCGCATCGATGTACGACTGCTCAATCGCCTCCGCGCTCTCCACCAGCTTCGCGGGGGAGAGCAGCAGCCGCGGCACCGGCTCTGCCGCCGCATCCAGAGCGGCGAACAGCCCACCCTGCGCGGCCACAGCATCCAGCGGAGACTGAGTCTGTGGCGACAGCAGCGCTACCAGTGCCTCCAGCCGCGCGCGGCGCTCGCTCAGCGGCAGTGCCAGCAGCAACTCCTCTCGTTGATAGAGCAAATCGAACGCCATGAAAACTACAGGAATCTTCCGCCGCATTGCGTTATCCACGCGCTTGCGCCCGATGCGCTGTCCGAGAACGGAGAAAGGCAGCGCCTGTTGCGTCGCCACGTCCCAGCCCAGCAGCTCGCCATCAAGAATCAAGCCGCCCGGCGGCTCCTGCACGCCCACAAACGCCTCGGCGATCTCCGGAAAGCTGTGCGTGATGTCTTCGCGGTTGCGCGAGTAGAGGGCCACGCGGCCGGGCTGCGACGGATCGCCGCAGTGCAGTTGCGCGCGCATCCCGTCGTACTTGTCCTCCAGGAAGGCGTGGACGCCCACCCCAACAACCGCGTCAGGCGTCGCCGCAGCCGGCTTCTCCGTAAAACGCGCCACCGCCTCCTCGGGCGTCTCCACCGGCGAGGCCAGCATGAAGCCCAACGGATGGAAGAGCCGCATCCGCGCCTCGCCGAGCGTCCCCGCAAAGGCGCGCTGCACCGCCGCGGCCAGGTCGGCCTCCAGCATCACGGCGTGGCGCACAGCGCCGACCTCGGCTTCGGTCGCCACGGCGATGGCCTCCTCGATCAGGCTCTGTTTCACGCCGATGCGCATGTCGCCGAGCATCAGCTTCAGCAGGTACTTGGCCTCCAGCGCGGTCGCGCAGCGAAGCAGGCTTTCGACCATCGCGGCGCGCTGGGTCGTCGTTCGGGCCACGGCCAGCGAGGCGAAGGCTTCCGCAACCTCGACCAGCAAGACTGGGTGCCCCGGGTCCCTCGCAGTCGGGGACCCGGGTTCGCAGGATGCCCACACCTCCGCCGCCGCCGCGCCTAAATCCCCATGCCGGCGGTACGCGGCGGTCAGCGCCGCGTCCGTGCAGCCCGAGACCTCCTTCACGGCCCTGGTCAACAGCGCTCCACCGGCGTTCAGCTTGCGCGGATCGGCCTCCGGGAAGGGTTGCCCGGCGAGATACAGGCAGAACAACCCGGCGTCGCCGCTGCCGCCCGCCCCGTGCGTCACGCGCAGTGCCGCAGCAATGGCTGCGCGCTTCTGCAGCCGTCCCGGCTCGTTCGACAACTCTTCCGCCAAAGCTGCCAGTGGTGCAAACTTCGTCATGGGCGCACCTTTCCTCCACTCTTGTTCCTGTCGACTTTCTTGTTGAACTTAAGGATGCACCTTGCAGGGGCTGCGTCCAAGGGTGAGAGACACTGAAGTATGGCCGGTCGGATGCTTCCTCTCGCGCTGAGTTGTGCTGCGTTGCTGGCTTTCCGTGCGGCTGCGCAACAGCCCGCCGCTCCAGGTCTCCAGCGGGAGCTGCAGCAGCTAGGGGAGGCGGCCACCGCGCTGGAGCGTGCGCTGCCCAACTTTACCTGCCAGGAGAAGGCGGTCAGCAGTCTCCTGAAGGGCAAGAAGGTCTCGCGGAGCACGGAGTTTGAGGCCACGCTGCGCGCCCAGCGCGCCGCCGACGGAACGCTCAACGAGTCCTTCTCCGTCTCCGAAGTCAACGGCAAGCCCTTCTCCACCGGCCACTTTGCCCTGCCGATCTTCGTCAGCGGCGGTTTTGACCAGGCCATGCGCTACTTCGCGCCGTGGAACCAGGTCTGCTACCGCTACTTGCTCTTGCCCGGCCGGATTGACTTTACGGCGCTCGCCGACCCGCCCAAATCCGCCTCCTGCAAGGAAGCAACCACCCACGGATTCGCTCTGCTGGACGCCGACGGCAACGTCACGCGTGTCGAGCGCCGCGTTGAGCTGGAAGCCGCACAGGCGCGTCACGAGGCCACCTATGCCACCGTCGACTTCGCCGCTGTGCAGTTGAATGGCCGCACCTACAGGCTCTCGCAGCACCTCTACGCGGAGGTCCCCATGAACAAACACCCCACCACCTTCACCGCCGATTACTCCGACTGCAAACTCTTCACCGCGACCGTCACCCTGCACACCGCCCCAGATCCAGCGCCGGATTCCGGCAGCGCACCGGAAACTCTGCCACACTGAGTACAGGGGCTCGCCCTCTGCCGCAGCGCTACGCCCGACCCAGGAGTCCACGCCATCCCCCTCGCCCCTATCCGCTCCACGCCCGCCGTCCGCGGTCTGTCTTTCATTGTGTGGCTCGCGGTCACGTTTCCCCTCGCCGCGCAGACGCAGATCTCCAGCTCCCAGCCCGCGCCCACTTTGCCCAACGCCCCCAGCTTTGTGCTGCAGGAGCCGCCCTCCGCACCGGACTCCGCAGGCAACCTGCAGGGCGTAGTCACGGACCTGCACGGCGGCCTGGTGCCGCGGGCCTCCATTACGCTCGAACGCAAGGGCCAGACCAGCCTGCGTGAGACCACCTCCGACAGCGCTGGCCACTTCGCCTATGCCGGCGTCCCGGCCGGAAGCTACACCCTGCTGGTCTCCGCGCCTGAGCTCCAGACCTACCTCTCCGCGCCCTTCACCGTGCAGCCGGGGGAGCATCTTGAGCTGCCGCCGATCGCCCTCGCCATCGCCTCCGCCAACACCTCCATCAGCGTCTCCGCCAACTCCACCGCAGTGGCCGAGGAGGAGCTGAACCGCGAGACCAAACAGCGCGTCCTCGGCATCTTCCCCAACTTCTACACCAGCTTTGTCTATGACGCCGCGCCGCTGGACACCCGGCAGAAGTTCAAGCTCACCACCCGCACCCTGATCGATCCCATCGCCTTCATCGGCGTGGCCGTCACCGCCGGTATTGAGACCTCGCGCGACACCTTCCCCAGCTGGGGACAGGACGGAACCAGCTACGGCAAGCGCTTCGCCGCGGCCTATGGAGACGAACTGCTCACCCGCATGTTCAGCTACGCCATCTATCCGTCCCTCTTCCACCAGGACCCGCGCTACTTCTACATGGGTCCCACCAACAAGACCAGCACGCGCTTCTGGCACGCCGCGCTCTCCGGCATCATTACCCGCGGCGACAACGGACACATGGAGCCGAACTACTCGCACATGCTGGGCAGCGCCTCAGCGGGCGCGCTCTCCAGCGTCTACCATCCGGCGTCCGACAGCGCCGGCCACCTGGCAGCGCTGAACTTCGCCATAGGTCTCGGCACCAAGGGAGGCCAGGCCCTGGTCCGCGAGTTCATCCTGCCCCACTTCACCACCCACGTCCCGGCCTATGCCAAGGGCAGGACCGCTTCACCACCCACAGCCGCACCGTAACGCCTACGCCCCCTCCCAACCCTTGCGTCCTGAGCTTGCCTTGCTGCGTCTGATGGCTGCGAGGGGAATGTGATGAAAAGGCTTGCGCTCGCTGTTCTGCTTCTGATGGTGTCTGTGGCCCGTGCCGCCGAGAAACCCAACCCAGCCGACTTTACCGTGACGGTGCATGTCATCTCGTCGGCGGCGCGTGGGCGATATGAAGGCAACCTCATGTCCTACACCCAGGTTCTGGAGACCACCATCGACAACCAGCCCGTTGAGCTGACGGGCAATAGCATGGGCGTGTTGGCCTTGGGCGACTACAAGGCCCGCATCTCCACCGCAGTCCACGGGCCGCGCAACCCCAACAGTTATGACATCTACAAGGGTTACGATCTACTGATGCCCGACGGCACCGCCCGCACCTACACCATCACCCGCATCGGCCCGGCGCCTGCGAATCCATAAACTCGGCTGTATCATCTAACGTAGTGATGATTTGTGCCAGCGCAAACCCGGTGTTTTCCTCCCGCGTGACCCTCCGTCACGACTTTGCCTAGCTGCGCCTCATCCCCACCTTCTCTATCCTCTACACTCTGCGACTCCGCAGGAGGAGCCTCATGCTCGACCGCCTCGACCAACTCGAAGCCCGTTACGAAGAGCTCGGCACGCAGCTCAGCGATCCGAAGATCGTCAACGACCAGGAGAACTACCGCAAGGTGGCCAAGCAGCACCGCGATCTGGAGCCGACCGTAGAAAAGTTCCGCGAGTTTCGCAAGCTCCAGGCTGCCGTCGCCGACGCGAAGTCCATGGTGGCCGACCCAAATCTCGATAAAGACATGCGCGAGATGGCGGAGGCGGAGCTCGCCGACCTGGAGCCGAAGCTCGCCGCCAACGAGGAAGAGCTGAAGGTCCTGCTGCTGCCCAAGGATCCAAACGACGACAAGAACATCGTGCTGGAACTCCGCGCCGGCACCGGTGGCGATGAGGCCTCGCTGTTTGTCGCCGAGGTCTTCCGCATGTACCTCCGCTTCGCCGAGCAGCACAAGTGGAAGGTCGAAGTCCTCTCCCAGACCGACTCCGACGTCGGCGGCCTCAAGGACATCACCGCCATCATGGAGGGCCAAGGCGTCTACGCGCAGATGAAGTATGAGTCCGGCGTCCACCGCGTGCAGCGCGTTCCGGCGACCGAGACCCAGGGCCGCGTCCACACCTCCGCCATCACCGTCGCCGTGCTGCCCGAGGCCGAGGAGGTGGACATCAAGATCGAAGCCAAGGACCTGCGCATTGACACCTTCTGCAGCTCCGGCCCCGGCGGCCAGTCGGTCAACACCACCTACTCGGCCATCCGCATCACCCACCTGCCCACCAACACGGTCGTCAGCTGCCAAGACGAGAAGTCGCAGATCAAGAACCGCGAAAAAGCCATGCGCGTTCTGCGGAGCCGCCTCTATGAGGTGGAAGCCGAGCGCATCCACCAGCTCCAGGCCAAGGAGCGTAAGCAGCAGGTCGGCACCGGCGACCGCAGCGAGAAGATCCGCACCTACAACTTCCCCCAGAATCGCCTGACCGACCACCGCATCGGCCTGACCAACCACCAGCTGGCCATGGTGATGGAAGGCCAGCTGCAACCCACCATCGATGCCCTCATCGCCCACGCCACGGCGGAGAAGCTGAAGGCGGAGATGCAGCCCGCTTGAGAGCAGGGCTGCTACAGTGTCTCCTTGATCGTCTGCGCGACCTCGTCGATGGAGGTCTTCTTGCTCAGCTCGCGGACGTCAGGGTCGTTGGCGGCGTTGCCCAGGCCCATCTCGGTGGCGATCTTGCGATCCATGCCAAGCAGCGCGGTCAGCTCCTTTTCGGTCAGCAGCAGTATTTGCAGCATCAGGTGGTCGCGTTCATCGCTGCGCCGACCCAGCCGCGTCTGGCGCATCAGGATGAAGCTGGCAATCAGGATGGCCTCACACGCCACGCAGGTCTGCAACAGCGCAAAGGGCCGGGCGTCAAAGTGGTGCAGGCGCGGCAGCGTATTCAACAGCACCCAGCTCGCGAACAGCCCCAGATGCACCGTGATAAATCCTGCGCTGCCGATGAACACGGCGATGGCGTCGGTCGCCCGCTCCCACGGCGTGCGCCGCTCCAGGAACTCCTGTTCATGCTTGGCGATCAGTTCTACGTGGTCCTGAATGTGGGTCTGCATCTGGGGCTCCTATGCCGGTATTAGATGCGGTGGGTGCCCCATCCTCGACGCGCGTTCTTTGCGCGGCAGGGTGGGGTGCCTTCTGTCTTGGCCGGGGACCCCACCCTGCGACGATGAAGCCGTCGCGAGGATGGGGCACCCAGCCCTTTCTCAAGTTCGCGTATCCTCTCGGCATGAGATTCGTATGTCTTCTCTCGGCGCTTCTGCTACCCTCCTTCGCCGACTCCCAGGTGCCCTTCACACTGCAACAGGTGCTGAGCGCGCCGTATGCGACCAATCTCACAACATTTTCATCTCTGCCACCTGCCAATCCGCAGCGCTTCGCGTGGGTAGAGGATGCTGAAGGCCGTCACAATCTGTGGGTGGGTGAACTTGGCAACGCCGCCCGCCAGCTCACGCAATACAAAGAGGATGATGGTCAGGACATCCGCGATCTCGCGTGGTCACCCGACCAGAAGCTCATCGCCTACACCTACGGCGCGGAGTCCGGCGCGGACGGCAAGCCCGCCAACCCCGCGCACATGCAACACCCAACACCCGTGCAGGTCATCGTCCAGCCGCTCGACGCAACGCAGCAGCCGCTGCTGCTCGGCGAAGGCCATTCACCACTCTTCGCACCCGACTGCCGCAACGTCTTCTTCATCCGAGGAGGACAGATCTGGATCGCCGACCTTCCCGTCGCATGGGCCTGCCCCAAGGCACAAAATCCGCAGGCGCCTGACCCTGTGCAACAGACGGGCGCTCTCCCGCCACCACGTCAGCTCGTCTTCGACCGCGGCAACGCCAGCCAGCTCTCCGTGGTCTACGGCGACAACAACCTGCTCGCCTTTATCAGTACGCGGCATGAGGCCAACCAACCGTCGCACAGCTATCTTGCCCTCTTCGACCTCCATTCAGGGACGCTGAGATTTCCCGGCGCGTCTACCGGCAACGATCTCTCGCCCGTCTTCGTTGACAACGGTGTCTATATCGCATGGCTGCGACGCCCTTTTACCGACACACCCGAGTTCGCGCTGGATCGCACCTCGCCGAATCCGTGGTCCATCGAACTGCTACAACTCACACCCAACCCCAACGACCCGGGTCCCTATCGGCGCTTCGTCTCCCCCCCTGTTCGCACGCTCTACACCCCACCGCCGAACAAGCCTGGCAGCGTTCTGCCGCACATGGCGACGGGCAATCCGCAGCTCTTCGTCGTGAATCTGTTTACGGTCGTCTTCTCCAGCGAAGCCGACGGCTGGAACCACCTCTATGCGCTCGATTGGAAGACCTCAAAAACACCTGTGTTGCTCACGCCTGGCCCGTATGAGGTGGAAGACCCCGTCAATCTGCCCGGCAGTCCGCTCATCTACTACGCGGCCAACAATCCGACGGCCCCGAACGGGAAGCTCGACAGCGACCGCCGCCACATCTATCGACTGAACTTTCAGAAGGACGCACCGTACCCTTATCGAGTTCCGCAGCAGCTCACCAGTGGGGCGGAGATTACAACCAGCCCGCGCGACGCGCTGAGCAGTGTCGGTGCGCTGGCAGCGAACGCACAGTTGCCCATGCACCCGGTCGTTATCCAGCGCGACGGTTCACAGACCGCGCTGCACGCGGACTGGCTCCCTGCAACGTATCCGAAGGACCAGCTCGTGACTCCGCAGCAGGTGCTGGTACGCAGGAGCATCGGTATACCGCTGCACGGGCAGCTCTTTATGCCCAAACAAGTTGCAGATTCCTCCGCTGCGCTACGGAATGACAAGCCAGAAAAGCATCCTGCTATCCTCTTCTTCCACGGTGGCCCGCACCGCCAGATGCTACTTGGCTATCCGGCGATGGACTACTACTCCAATGCCTATGCGATGAACCAGTACCTCACCTCGCGCGGGTTCATCGTGCTCAGCGTGAACTACCGCTGCGGCATCGGCTATGGGCTCAACTTCCGCCAGTGCGAGCATGAGGGCGCGACCGGCGCGGCGGAGTATGCCGATGTACTCGCCGCCGCGAAGTATCTGCGCTCGCGGCCGGACGTGGACGCCAAACGCATCGGCATCTGGGGCGGAAGCTACGGCGGCTACCTGACAGCGCTCGCGCTGGCGCGCAATTCCGACATCTTCGCAGCCGGTGTGGACTTCCACGGCGTGCATGACTGGAACCTGGAGGACAACGCCGGCGACTGGAAGCGCGGCAGCAATGCCGAGAAGGACGCCATTGCTACGCTGGCATTGAAGAGCTCGCCGATGGGCGACCTCAGCCACTGGCGCTCGCCAGTGCTGCTGATTCACGGCGACAACGACCCCGAGGTGGCCTACGCGCAGACCCCGCTGCTCGCCGAGGCCCTGCGCGCGCGCCACGTTCCCGTGGAAGAGCTGATCTTCCCCGACGAGGTCCACGGCTTCCTGCTGCACAAGGATTGGCTCGCGGCCTATGAGGCGGAAGCCGCCTTCTTCGAGCGCATCTTGAAACCGTAACCTTCAACGCGGCATCGTCAGCCCCATCGCCTGCACAATCGCCGTATCCGCCGTCGGCTTACCGTCCTTCTTCGTCACCAGCGCAAAGCTGCCCTGGTAGTCCCACATGTCCCAGCCGATGCCGTCGGCCTCCAGCGAGCGGCGCATGTCGGCGATCCAGCGCGCACGGTCCGCGGCCGGCGCAAAGGCCCGGTAGACGCCGAACTCGCCGCACCACAGCGGCACATGTCTCTCCTTCGCCCACGCTGCCGCCAGCCCGATCCGTTGCTGCATCGTTGCGACGCTCCATCCCTGCTGCCCATATCCGCTCAGCTGCCTGCGCGCGACATCGTCGGTCAGCGCAGGCAACAATGGAGCGACGGCCTCCGGGGACGAAGGATACGGCACCCCGCGCAGCGGCTTCAGCCACTCGCTGGACCACGACGCGCCCTGGTGGGTGAACTCCATCGGCTCATAGTCGTGGAAGCTGTAGATGACATTGCCGTCGCGTACCGGCTCCAGTTGCAGCAGGCCGTCAATGCCGCCCCAACCTTCGCCCGTCGCGATGATGGTGTGCCGCGGCGTCTGAGCGCGAATCAGCGCAATCAGCCGGGCCTGCTCACCGGCCCAGCGATAGCCGTTCACGCCCTCCGGCTCATTCAGCACCTCAAAGTAGATCCGCTCCGGATCAGTGCCGGCGAAGTGGTGTGCGAAGCTCGTCCAGAAGCGAAAGAACCGTGCCGTTCCATCGTCGGTGTTGGTCGCGGTCTTCTTCCAGTCCTCCTCGGGGTGGATGTCCAGCACCACTACGAGCCCGAGCGAAGTGATCTGCCGCACGGTCTCATCCAGCCGCGCCATCGCCGCCGGGTCGAGCGTAACTTCGCTGGTTCCGGCCGGAGGCTCGGCGATCAACGGTGCCGGGTTGATGCTGAGCCGCACGTGATCGAAGCTGAGGTCGCGCACCAACTGGAAGTCCACTGGCGTGGTGTAGTTGCCCAGCCGCGCCGCCGAGTAGTCACTGGCCTGCGCATACCACATGCTCAG
>Ga0302319_10014767_pt1 | contig 14519 bp, 16 predicted proteins | sample Bog_T0_2_FD_203319 | JGI IMG/M metagenome (GOLD analysis project Ga0302319, IMG submission 203319) | Peat permafrost microbial communities from Stordalen Mire near Abisko, Sweden - Bog_T0_2 | ecosystem: Environmental > Terrestrial > Soil > Wetlands > Peat | place: Sweden: Abisko, Stordalen Mire... | reverse complement strand
GTCCTCTCGCAGCAAGAGAAGATGCAATTGATTCGCAGCCGCATCAAGTACGTCTTCGTGCTCTTTCAGGAGAACCGCTCCTTCGACTTTTACTTCGGCAGTTATCCCGGCGCGGATGGCATTTATGCCGGGCCGAGCGGCCCATCTCCTTACGGCCAGGTCGCGGGTTTCACGCAAGTGATTGTGAATACCGACGGAAGCCTGGGAGTCATTTCTCCCTTTCGAATTCCGGCGACGGTGATCGACAAAACGGGCAAGACCGTGCCGCTTTATCCGGCCGACATCGCCTCGGTGAATCACTCGCACACGGCCATTGCGCGCAAGCTCGCGCTGGATGCAAACGGCGTGGCGCAAAACTCCGAGTATGCTTTGACCGAAGAAGGCGTCACCATCAAGGAAGGCATTCCATCCAAGGCGCCAACGCTTGAGCGCAAGCAGTTTGGTGAGCTGGTGATGGCGCACGTGGATTGCGACACGGCGCCGTTCCTCTGGCGCTACGCAGATCGCTTTACGCTCTTCGATCACTTCATGGACACAATAATCGGGCCATCGACGCCCAATGCGATTGCCATGATTAGCGGGCAAGGCGGCGAGACGCAGTGGATGCTGCATCCCGATCAGGCCTCCGAAGGCGGCTTGGGCAAGGATGCGATTGTTCCCATGATTGCTGATCCCGCGCCCTATTGGGGCTCGGCGCTGGATGCGGCCAACAAGCTGCATCAGCCGCAGGCTGTGCCGCCGGGAAAAAGCATCTCGAAGAATCTCACCTTTGCCAGCCTGCCGCTCTCCTTCATGGGCGACACTATCAAGGAGACCACCGCGGCCGATTACGATCCCGACTTTGATCTGCCCGATGTGCAGCAGGACATCGAGAAGATCGCGGGCCACGGCGTGAAAGCCGTGGACTGGGGATGGTATCAGCAAGGATACAACCATGAAGTCAACGACGCTTCGTGGAAGGCCTCGCACGAGGGCTACATTGCTCATCACAACGCGCCGCAGTACTTCGGCTACGTGGCCAACAATCCGCAGGCGAGCACACACTTGCACGGGCTGAGCGAGTTCTTTGACGCGATTGCGCAGGCGCAGTTGCCATCCTCCGGCGTTTTCTATCTGCGCGGCGGCTACGGAAATCTGCATCGCTGGACGCCGCTCGATCCAAACCCCAAGCTCGCGGATGTCTTCAGCGGCAACGACGATCATCCCGGTTATTCGGATACGCAGATCAGCGAGGCGCTGCTGGCCGAAGAGATCAACGCCATTGCATCGAGTCCTTACTGGAGCCAGAGCGCCATCATCATCACCTATGATGAATCGGATGGGCTTTACGATCATGCGCGGCCGAGCATCCGTTCCCATGACGCGGCCGGACTGCCTTATGCGCAGGGTCCGCGCATTCCCGCGATTGTGATTTCGCCTTACGCGGTGGCGCATGGCGTCTCTCACGTTGCGTCTGAGCACAGCTCGATTATTAAATTTGTTGACGAGCTTTTTGATCTGATTCCGCTCGCCGATCTGCCCGACGAGATGCGCGCGCGGCAGATTGGCGCGGATAAATTCGGCCAGCCAAATCTTGGCCCCGCCGACGATAAGGTGGATGGCGTGGGCGATATGAGTTCCGCCTTCGATGCGCTGCGGCTCCAGGGCAAGCGTGCTCCGCTGAGCGCCGAGTATGCGAAGATTCCCGCCGCGGAAATCGCGAGTTTCCCTCATGCAAACGGCGCGGGCTGCAAGCAGTTGGAGATCACGCCGACCGATTGGAAGCTCGATAATCCTCTGCCCGCGGATTTCAATCCACGGCCCGACACTACGCCGGGAGTGCCCGCAGCGGGCGGCTGGACTCCATGATGCGAGCCTGCGCGCTGGCCATCCTTGCGATCCTCGCCTGCGGTGTCGCGCGCGCGGAGAATGCTTCAACACTAGCTCGCGTGCGCGCCGCCGGTGTGCTGCGCTGCGGCAGCGACATCGAAGAAGCCGAGTATTCAACCACGGACGATCATGGCAATCGCTCGGCCTTCGACGCTGATCTCTGCCGCGCGGTCGCCGTTGCCTTGCTCGGAAAAAATGCGCCGATGCGCGTGACGCAATATTCTGACGACCGCGATGCGATGAACGCTCTCCGAGCGGGCGATGTGGAGATGGTGGCAACGCTCCCCGATGACTTTACTCATTCCGTCGATACGCATCTGCAATTCACGCGGCCTGTGCTATGGGATGGCGTCGGATTTCTTGTGCCGGCGGCAAGCACGGTGGCGCGCGCGCGGCAGTTGAGCGGGAAGAAGATTTGTTTTCTCGCCGAGACCACTGTGGAAGAAAGTGTGCGCGCGTGGTTCGCCCGCGAGCATCTGGAGTTTGTGCCCTTTCCGTTTCAGGAGGAGGGCGAGATGCGCGCGGCCTTCACCACCGGCAACTGCGCCGCGCTGGCAGGCGACCGCACGCGCCTTGCCGAGGCGCGCGCCGCTTTGGCACAGCATGGAAGGCGCGCGCGCCTGCTGGCCGAAACCATCTTTCAAGACCCGCTGGCCGCGGCTGTGCGCGGCGACGATGCGCAGTGGGCGGCAATTGTGAACTGGGTGATGGAGGCGCTGATGCAAGCCGAAGAGAGCGGCGTGACGCAAGCCAATCTGCAATCGAAGAGAGCGTACGCCGACAGCGATCCCGTGCTGCGCTTTCTCTTTGGCGCGTCGCGCCAGATTGGCCCCGCGCTGGGGCTGAATGATGATTGGGTTGCTCGCGTGATTGCAGCAACGGGAAACTACGGCGAGATATACGAGCGTGATCTGGGCAGCGGCTCAATCATGCAGCTTCCGCGCGGCGAAAATAATCTGCGTGAGCATGAAGGCGCGATGCGTGCCTTGACCTTCAAGTAAATGTTTTGACCTCATGCTTCACGGGACCAGAACTGGCGGAATGCTTTGCGATTTCAGCAGGCTCAGATTGGCCGGGACCGCTTGCTCGTCAGCCCGTTTTTTACCGGTCGCAACCGGCAGCGAGTGGCCGGCATAAAAATCCAGAATATTCTCGCGCAACGGATTCGATATCCGATCAAAGTGATGAGCGGCGAGCTTGGCCAAAAGGCTCGCGTAGGTTTCATCCGCCAGCGAGTATTCTCCATCCTCGGTTCGATCGCCATCATCGAGATCGCAGTTGGGCAGCACCAGCTTGCCTGCGCGCGCCTCTTCCAGCAGGGCGCGGTAATGATCGGTGGTTGTGTTGATGCTTTTGATATACAGGTCTTCTGTTTGCGCAGTGGGATTGTTGAAACCCATGCCTTTCAATGGGCCTATCTTCGGCACAAAGCGCAGGAGCGTAGACAGGATTCGTGTGCCAAGCCCCGGATGCGTATAGCTTTTTCCCCAGGTGCGTTCATAATCCGAGCGCGATAAACGATAGAGAAACTTCTTTCTGGCAAAATTCGGCGTCTCGCGCATCAAATCCTTCTTGTGCGTCTGCAGCGCCACCTGGGTCATCTGCGGAATCAGCCGGCTGACAAAAAAGCGATATGAACCAACGGCCAGCTCCTCGTGCGCCAGCACGTCCTTCAACTCCAGCCCGTAGACAACCGGAAAAACCCGCTCCAGCAGCGGCTCCGAAACCTGGAATCCTATGAAATCGTGGTACTGCTCGGGTGCATAACGATTCTTCGCCACCTGCAATGTGTCGAATCCAAACTCCGTCTTCAAGTGCGCCGTCTTGTCCTGGGCATAACGAACGGATTTGCCATATTTCGCGCGCAGCTTGGGATAATGGAGCGAGACCGCTGCGTTCACCGCCGGGTGGCCGTCAATGTCCGCCACATAGTGCGAAAGCGCGCCCAGCGCAAAGGCGTACTCGTCGGCATTCTGGCTTTGAGCCAGCAACTCAACAACAAAGTCTCCAGTGCGGACGTAATGCGCCAGGTTGCTGAACTCCTTGTCGCCGAATGGGTAGTAGCCCAGATCCTGGATTACCGAGCCGCCATAGGCGTAGGCATGGGCTTCCTTGATCTGCTCTTCGGTAATGCCTGGAAAGCGTTCGAGCAGAAGCGGTCGAATCTCGGAGTTCCATGCCAGGTCGACTATCTCCTCGTGCGTCAAAACGGAGTATGCGAACACGCTTCCGCTCAACGGCAGCAGAGCAACAGAGAGCGCCAGCGCGCGCACGGCAAGCCGGCGCCATCTCGCCGTGAAGAAATGCAGTCCGTAGCTCAAATCACGCCTAATAGCAGCAGGATGACAACGATTACGAGGATCGTTCCGATCCCTCCGCTCGGATAATAACCCCAGTTCCGGCTATGCGGCCAAGTCGGCAATACGCCAATCAGGAATAGAATCAGCAGTACAATCAAAAGTGTTCCAAGCATGGGTTATCCTCAGTTTTCGTGGGACACGCCTCGGCGCGGCCATGAACCAAGATTTTCACACCATGAACCGGATAATCTGCTCAATTAGATACAGGCGTGAATGTATTTCTGTCTGCTGAAGATAGGGCCGCGACCGGCTCCATCCAGGACTTCCATTTGCATTTCTACCCCTGCTGCTGCAATCATGATTGCGATGATTTTTCAGGAGGAATTCACAGATGAACAAATTCACTCTTCCGCTCTTCGCCTTGTTTGCAGCCTCTTCGCTGACCCTTGCCGCGCAACCCTCCGGCTGGCCGCCCTCGCCCAGCCATCTCACTCTGCCGGTCTGGCCCGGCGTCGCGCCCGGCGCGCCTGCCAATCCGCTCGCCGAGGCTGACACTACCACAGCCAAAGACAATCTCGTTGCAGGCAGGCCGCTCATTCGCCTGGGCAACGTCTCCGCGCCGACCCTCACGCTCTACGCGCCCAAAGGCAACAACACCGGCGCGGCTGTGGTGGTCTTTCCCGGCGGTGGTTACTATATTCTCGCCATCGACCTCGAAGGCACGGAGGTCTGCGACTGGCTCAACTCCATCGGTGTGAATTGCATTCTGCTCAAGTATCGCGTTCCCAACACCGGCCCATATCCCAAGTCGCCCGCCGCCTTGCAGGACGCGCAGCGCGCCCTCGGTCTGGTGCGCTCTCACGCAGCCGAGTGGCACATCGACCCCAACCGCATTGGAGTGCTGGGCTTCTCAGCCGGCGCTCATCTGGCCGCCGCTCTCAGCACCCACTTCGACCAGCGCATCTACACGCCGGTTGACGCCGCCGACACGCTCAGTTGCCGTCCCGACTTCGCCGTCATTGTCTATCCCGGCTACCTGGCTTTAGGGGATAAAAACTTCGCGCCCAATCCTGAGATCAATCCCACTGCGCAGACTCCTTCCACCTTTATCGTCCAGGCCGAGGATGATCCGGTGCACGTCGAGAATGCGGTGGTTTACTTTATGGCTCTCAAGAACGCCAAGGCGCCCGCCGAACTTCACGTCTACGCGCAGGGCGGCCACGGATACGGTCTGCGCCGCACTGCGCTGCCCGTCACCACGTGGCCGCAGAGCGTCGAGACGTGGCTGCGCACCATCAAGATTTTGCCCGCGCAATAGCCGCTGAAGACGCGCTCAGGGGCTTCTTGAAAAGATTACAGTGTAAGCAAAGCAAACATGGAGGAAATCGTGACACGCCGCCGCTGGATTGCCGAACACTGGGACGAAGCCACCGCAACGCTGACCGGCGCGCAGGCCGAGCACATGAGCCGCGTTTTGCGCGCGCAACCGGGCATGGAGGCCGATGTGGTGGCTGGCGGCCACGTCTTTCATTCGCAGGTGGCTGCCGTAGCCGCCGGTGAGGTTCGCTTTAACCTGATCGCCGAACTCGAAGCCGATCCGGCGCTGCCTGTTACGCTGGTGATGGCCGTCTACAAGTTCGATCACATGGAGTGGGCCATCGAAAAAGCCACGGAGCTGGGAGTGGCCGCGATTGCGCCGGTGATTGCGCGGCGAACGGAAAAGCATCTGGCACAGGCTGCCGGCAAGCGCGCCGAGCGGTGGCGGCACATTGTGCATGAAGCAGCGCAGCAGTCGCGGCGCTCCGACGTGCCGATCGTCTTCGATCCAGAGCCGTTGGCCGCGCGCATCCGCGCCGCCTCCGATTCCTCGCGCGACGCTTCAGGAAGCGCATACATCGTTTTGGCCGAGCAGGAGCGCACCACCACGCTGCGCCATGCGCTGGAAGAAGCCCTGGAAGCGGCGCAAACGGAGATGCCAACTCTGCAGATTGCCGTCGGTCCCGAAGGCGGATGGGCGCCGGCGGAAGAGGCGCTCTTCGACGCCAATGGCTGGCGCGCCGCTTCGCTCGGGCCTCGCATTCTGCGCGCCGAGACGGCGGCCATCACCGCGCTGGCCGTGGCCGCTTCGTATCTCGAATAGAATTCCGCGCTATTCGCTCTTGATCTGCGTGGCCTGATTTTTTACAAACGTCACAGTCCAATGCTTGCCGGCCTGGTCGTAGATCACCGTGCGCTCGCCTTCCTTGTCGCCGTCGGGCTGCATCTTCTGCCCCACAGCCATGCGCGTCTGGGCCTCGCTCATTCCCGGCTTCACCTGATGCGCATCAATCGCCGCCCACACATCCTGAGGCCAGTGGTCATAAATCGTGCGCGGATCGTCGTAGAAAAAAAGTACGTCGCAGTAATAGGCTTCTTCGTTGCCCTGCATGAAGCCGATGGGCGTGGCATAGAGCGTCGCATTGCCGGGCAGCGCAAATACGGCGAAGGCCTGCCGACTGCCGTGCTCAATGCTGTCATGCTCGCCCGCGGGCGCGGCTGCCTTCACAATCTTCTTCACTTCCAATGGCTGCGCTGCTGGAATCAGACCCACGCGCCTGGCAAACTGCACTTGCCCGCCGGTGTACGGGTAGTAGGGCATGGTGTACCCGTTCTTCATCCACACCGTCTTGCCTTCCAGTTGCAGCGTGTCCTCATAGTGCGCCGGAAAGAAAGCGCGCATCACCACCAGATCGTCCTTGCTCTGCGTCTGGCTGGGGCTTGTCTGCCGCGCCACGCCGGGATCGCGCCGGTGAAGCCAGACGGAAAACAGATAGCCGCCGCCAAGGATGAGCGTAATCAACACCGAGATGAGCATGAACTTCTTGTTCTTCACGCTTCCTCCAAATTGCTTTGACCTCTCGCAAAGATCATGAAATTGTATTGTACAGTTCAGTCACAGTCTCCGCCCGCGCCCCTCATGCGCTATTCTGTCCAAGAGAGAGTCCGGTAATTCCCATGGCGATTCGCACCATCGACAAGACCGCCAAGAATCTTGTACTCACAGTGCAGGATTACTCCCTGTTCGCCTTCCGGGCCTTCACAAATCTTTTTCGCCCTCCCATTTACTGGCCCGAGTTCCTGGTTCAGGCCGACATCATCGGCTTCGGCTCCATATCCATTGTGGTGCTCACAGGACTCTCCACCGGCGGCGTGCTGGCGCTGCAATCGGCGGCCACACTCTCGGCCTTCGGCGCCACCGCCGTCACCGGCCGCTTCGTCAGCCTGACCATGATTCGCGAGCTGGGCCCAATACTCACCGGAGTCATGGTCAGCGGGCGCAACGCCAGCTCGATGGCCAGCGAACTTGGCTCCATGGTGGTGACCGAGCAGATTGACGCCATGCGCGCCCTGGGTGTAGACCCCCTGCGCAAGCTAGTCACCCCGCGCATCGCCGCCTCCATCTGCATGCTCTTCTTTCTCACCATCGTCTCCGACGCCTGCGGCATCGCCGGCGGCGGCCTGGTCACCGTCTTCATGAACCATCAAAACGGCACCCAATACCTGGACATGGCCTGGGAGCATCTTCGCTATCCCGACATTATTCAGGGCTTGGTCAAGCCGCTTTTCTTCGGCTACATTCTCAGCTCCATCGGCTGCTTCTACGGCATGAGAACCACGGGCGGAACGCAGGGCGTGGGCCGCTCCACGATTCAAGCCGTCGTCTGGGCCTCGGTGCTGATCATCTTTGTCGATTTTCTTCTCACCCAAGTGCTGCTCACTCTCTTCCAATGAACGAGACGCCCGATTCCGAATCTCCCGCCACGGCTCCAGAGACCGCAGCCGGCCCGGTCGTCGCCTTTCACAACGTCTCAGTCGCCTTCGACGGCCCGCCTGTCCTCGACGACGTCAGCTTCTCGGTAGCGCCGGGAGAGACGCGCATCCTGCTCGGCCCGGCCGGTGTGGGCAAAAGCGTTTTGCTCAAGCTCGCCAACGGCCTGCTGCGCCCCGACCAGGGCAGCGTCCTGCTCTTCGGCGAAGATATCTCCGGCATGCCCGAAGAGCGGCTCCTGCCGCTGCGCACCCGCGTCGGCATGGTCTTCCAGGAGGGCGCGCTCTTTGACTCGCTCAGTGTGCGCGACAACGTCGCCTACCAGCTGATTCAGGAGCGCGTACCCAACGACCGCATCGACCGCCGCGTCCGCAAGGCGCTGCGTTTTGTCGAATTGGAGGAGACCTTCGACCTCTTCCCGGCGAGCCTCTCCGGCGGAATGCGCCGCCGCGTCGCCATCGCCCGCGCCTTCATCCGCCAGCCGGAGCTGCTGCTCTACGACTCGCCCACCGGCGGCCTCGACCCGCTCACCTCCACCACCATCATCGAGCTGATCGTCAAGGAGCGCGATGTCTACCACACGCCGTCCATCATGGTCACGCATCGCCTCCAGGACGCCTTCATCCTTTGCAACCACCGCTTCGACGAGGCCGCCGGCCGCATGGTTCCCCTGCCCGCCGGCGAGACTGATCCCAACACTACCTTCCTTATGCTTGATGATGGTCGCCTCATCTTCGACGGCTCTCTGCGCGAGCTGGTCAAGAGCCGCAATCCCTTCGTGCGCGAGTTTTTGCAATAACTTGAAGTTTTCTCGGATGATTGCTATCATGATAGCAACGAAGACGTGGAGGCGACGATGGCGCAGATTTTGGTTCGCAATCTTGATGACCGGCTCAAGGCGCGCCTGCAAAAGCGTGCCAAGCGGAACGGCCACAGCATGGAAGCCGAAACCCGCGATATTCTCCGCAATGCGCTGCGAGAGCGCGAGAAGCCGCGCGGTGGGCTGGGAACCGAGATTGCCAATATGTTCCGCGGCATTGGGCTCAAAGAAGGAGAAGATATCGCTGAGATTCACGGCTTCAAAATGGAAATTCCAGACTTCGAATCATGATCATCCTGGATACCAATGTAATCTCGGCGCTCATGCGAGATACTCCTGACGAAACAATCATTCGTTGGCTCGACCGGCAGCAGCGGGCCTCTGTTTGGACCACCTCGATCAACGTATTCGAGACTCGCTTCGGCCTCTACATTATGCCGGCTGGCAAGCGTCAAACTGCCATGATGGCGCTGTACGAGCAAGTGCTCTCCGATACGATCCAGGGACGCATCGCGCTCTTTGATTCCGCCGCGGCTCAACACGCGGCCGAACTTCACGCTCAGCGCAAGGTGAAGGGCCGTCCCGGAGAGTTGCGCGACACCATGATCGCCGGAATCGTGCTCGCCTCTCACGCAAAGCTCGCCACGCGCAACGTCAAGCACTTCGAGGAGATTGCGTCGTCGGTCGTCAATCCGTGGGAGGTAAGCTGAATTATGGGGATTGAGTTCAAAGAACATACCCCATTCGATAATCACCTTAGATTCAATAGATGCTCATAGACGAGTTTTTCATAGTTTCGATGCCCGACCGTGAATGCAGCTACTCCGAGTTGAGCTTTCCCGAAATTTTGCTGGACTATTTGGTCAACCCAGTTGCTTGGAATATTCGTGTAACAGAATTTCCCTGAAACTCTGCCTGAGCTGCATTGACCTCACCTGACGAAGGCGGTTGCGTTGGCAGGTTCCGCAGAACCTTGGGGAGAATATGGAGGCAACAAAGAGGCGAAATGGGTAACATCGCTTCGATATTCGGCTCATGAAAGCCAATTCCATAGCGAAAAGACCCGGTAGATAGTCTTTCCCATGTGACCACGGGAGTATCGGAAATAATGAACGGCTTATCAATTGAACCTTTAACAAGGCTCCATTTCCCATCGTACATCCTGTCATCTATGTAGGTCATAGCCCTTTCGACGGACTCTGCATAACTCTCTTGGCGCCTACGCTCCGTATCGTATGTCTTAATAAGTCTTCTCGCTGCATTCTTAACCATGTCAGATGTGACAACAGCTTGTCGTCTACGACCGCTCAGTATTAGATTGACGTTCCAGTTAGTGGCGACGGTTAAAACGTGTTGCTCGTTTGCACAGAATTGATCGACAGCCTCCACGGTAACATGATGTAGATATTCGGTCATGTCGCGTCGCGCTTTGGATCGGTGGAATAGAAGCGTAACGTATTGGGTTAACTGTCGGCGATTCTCATCAATTCTAAGATGGTCTTCAATGCCGTCTTGAAATAAGAAACGGTTTACCGGATTTTCAAACTCTTGATTGAGTCGCGTTTCCAGTTCTTCTTCTTTCCCCGCTATATCTGGATGATTGAAATGATGGTCGATCCTTGTTGCGCTTCGAGGAGAGGCGTCTCCTCGTGGCGGACGATCCTTTTCGTAACGCCACAAGCGCAATGATTCCGTGCTCTGGTCAAAATAAGCGAACTGCTCAAGGAGCTTCCGTGGTACCGTATGCGATTTCATTCCGCATCTACTTTCGTTTTCCCGCGCGAATCCGCCGAATCTCTTCCATGCGCTGCGCCAGCAGTTTTTCGCGGCCCTCTTGCGTCGGCTTGTAGTAGCTGCGGCCTTTCAGCGAGTCGGGCAGGCAATCCATCTCGGCCACCTTGCCCTCTTCGTTGTGGGCGTAGAGGTAGCCTTTGCCGTATTCCAGCTCCTTCATCAACTTTGTCGGCGCATTGCGCAGATGCAGCGGCACCGGCTCCTGGCGAGTCTCCTCCACCTCGCGCTGCACCGCACCATACGCCGTGTAGACCGAGTTTGACTTGGGCGCGAGGCACAGATAGACGACCGCCTCGGCCAGCGCCAGGTCGCCCTCCGGCGAACCCAAAAAATCAATCGCCTCCTTGGCGGAGAGCGTCAGATTCAGCGCCTCGGGCGCGGCCAATCCAATGTCCTCGACGGCCATGCGCACCACGCGGCGGGCGAGATAGAGCGGGTCTTCGCCGGCAGCGAACATCCGCGCCAGCCAATAAAGCGCCGCGTCGGGATCGCTGTTGCGCACGCTCTTGTGCAGCGCCGAGATCAGGTTGTAGTGCTCCTCGCCGGATTTGTCGTAGATCAAAACCCGCTGCTGCACCGCGTCAGAGGCGATGGCTTTGTCGATAGCTTTTTGCTTTTCGACGGCCATTTGCGCGGCCACTTCCAGCGTGTTGTAGGCCGAGCGGCAGTCGCCCGACGAGTAGCCGGCGATCAGCTCCAGCGCATCATCGTCGGCGGTCAGCTCCAACTCGCCCAGACCCCGCTCGCGATCTTCCAACGCTCGCCGCAGCAATGCCGTGATCTGCTCCTCGGTAAGCGGCTGCAGCACATAAACCCGGCAGCGCGAGAGCAGCGCCGAAATAATCTCGAAGGACGGATTCTCGGTGGTGGCGCCGATCAACCGGATGACGCCGCGCTCCACGTAGGGCAAAAACGCGTCCTGCTGCGCCTTGTTGAAGCGATGAATCTCATCGACAAAGAGAATCGTCCGCGAGTGCATTTCGGAGGCTTGCGCCGCCGCGGCCATCACCTGTTTGATCTCCTTGATGCCGCTCATCACGGCGGAGAACTCAATGAATGTGGCCTGCGTGGTTTCTGCGATGATCTTGGCCAGCGTGGTTTTTCCCACTCCCGGCGGACCCCACAATATCATCGAGCCTGAGCCTGAGCCATCGAGCTGGTCGCGCTCAATCTGCACCCGCAGCGGCTTGCCGGGGCCGACCAGATGCTCCTGGCCGCTCAACTCATCGAGCGAACGCGGCCTCATCCGCTCGGCCAAGGGAGCGGTGCGCAGTGTGCCCGTGGGGCCTTCGGGTTCGCCGTCAAAGAGACTCATCGCAGGCTCCTTCGCTGCCGACTCGCCTCATAAAGCAGCACACTCGCCGCCGCCGCCGCGTTCAGGCTCTCCACCGGGCCGGGGCAGCGAATCGTCACCGCGCCGTCGGCCTGCGCCGCCAACTCCTCCGGCACACCGTTGCCCTCATTGCCAATCACAATCGCCACAGGCCCAACCAGATCGATGCGCTCCGCTGCTTCAGCTCCCTGAACTGCGGTCGTCCAAATCTTCACCTTCGCAGCGCGCAGCCGAGCAAAGCAATCCTCTGCGCTCACGGCCAACAGCGGCATCCGGAAGACGCTGCCTGCCGAGGCGCGCACCGCCTTGGGATTCCAGGCGCTCACGGTTCCGGGAAGCGCCAGAACGCCGCTGACGCCGAAGGCCTCGGCCGAGCGCAAAATCGTTCCCAGGTTGCCGGGGTCCTGCAAGCCGGCCAGCACCAGAATCAGCGGTGCGGCCTTCGTCTGACTACCGAGCAGTTGCTCCCAACCCCAGCTTGGCGGCTCAACCAGCGCCGCCACGGGCTGCGGCGACTCGGTCGAGAGCGCCGAGTCCAGCACATCCCTGGGCACGAGCAGCACTTCGGTCTCGGCAGGCAGCGGCAAGCCCTCCAGCAGATGCTCCGCGCCCTGCGCCACAAAGACCGAAGCGACGCGCAACCCCGCGCGCAGAGCCTCTTCCAGCAGATGCGGCCCTTCAATTCCGGCCAGCGGGCGGCCCTCGCGTCCGGGCTGCGAGAGCGCGCGGCGCAAATCTTTCAGGCGAAGATTCTGTTTACTCTGTACAATGCGAAAAGGCATCCCTGCGTGTCCAGTCATCGCTAGAACCGATTTTAGCTGTTTTGCCGGGCGGCGGAGCGGCAACCCGTCGTGAATGCATCTGTTATTTGGAAATTGCACCTTCGGGAATTGAGGTAGACCAACGTGTTCGCGGAGATCTTGCGCGTCCATCCCGACGAACCACAGCCGGAGCTGATCGACTATATCGCCTCCTGTCTGCGCAAGGGCGATGTGGTCGCCCTGCCGACCGACACCTTCTACGGTCTGGCCGTCGATCCGGTCAATCTTCATGCGGTCGAGCAGATTTACCAGATCAAGAACCGCCAGAAGAACAAGCCATTGTCGCTGCTGATTGCCTCGCTGGCCCAGGCCTACGAACTGGCCCGCGACACCGACCCTCTGCTCGACAAGCTGGCCGAGCGCTTCTGGCCCGGACCGCTCACCATCATCGTGCGGGCGGGCGGCAAGCTGCCCTTGCGCTCCACGGCCAACACCGGCAACGTGGCTCTGCGCGTGCCCGACGCCGCCATTCCGCGCGCGGTGGTCGAGCGCCTCGGATTGCCCATCGCCGCCACCTCGGCCAATCTGCAAGGGGCCTCGGAGTGCACCAACGCGAGCTGCGTCCGCGACCAGATCGGCGACCAGATTCCGCTCATCATCGACGGCGGTCCCACTGGCCGCTCGCTGCCCACCACCATCGTCGATCTCACCCTGGAAGAAGGCCGCTGGGAGATTCTGCGCGAAGGCGCCGTTGCCACGCACGAGATCGTGATGGCGTTGCAAAGACAGTGAACAGTGGACAGTGCTTATGCGCTCGAGCAAGCCAAAACGCCGCAACTGGATTCTACGCGCCGCGCTGGTGCTGGTGTTCGCTCTCGTCGTGGGCGCTTTGGGCTGGTGCCGCTGGGTCTTCGTGCAGATTGAAGACTTTGCCGGCCGCGATCAGGCCGCGTCCTCTGTCTCCGCGGACGCCATCGCCGTCTTCGGCGCGGCAGAGTACGACGGACGGCCCTCGCCCGTCTATCGCGCCCGTCTCGACCACGCGCTCACTCTCTATCAGCGCGGCGTCGCCCCGATGCTCATCACCCTGGGCGGCAACGGCGGCGATCAGTACAACGAAGGCGCCGTGGGCCGCGAGTACCTGATGGGCATGGGAGTTCCGGAGAGCGCCATCATCGCCGAAACCGAGAGCCGCTCCACCGAGGAGTCGGCCCGCCGCATCGCGGTGATCGCCCGCGCCAACGGCCTGCGCCGGCTGGTGATCGTCAGCGACGGAACGCATCTCTTCCGCATTCACGAAATCTGCTCAGCCGACGGCCTCGACGTGCTTACCTCGCCCCGGCCTCGCGTCCCCGTTGCCAGCGGCGCAGGAGAAGACGTGGGGGAGTTTGAGCGCATCGCCCATGAGATTCTCAGCTACACGGCCTGGCGGATGCACCTGCATTGAGGTGATGCTGCCAGATTCGGTAGCCTCCCAGTTTCCAAAGACGAATGATGCGCCACCTGCCAGAGAATCACCATGTCATGGAGCTTGACAATTGGACCGCGATGAACGAGGCACAACTTCTCTTGGCGCATGGTGATTCTCTTGGAATGATAAGCGGATCACTTGCCCCAAGTGTTTCACATTGTGATACGGCAAATTTTGTAACATACTGATTCTACGCTTGTTAAAATTATATGCAAGGTTTGAAAAATATCGTAGGGGGGGAGGGGTAAAGCAGGGAATAGGGACTAGGGAATAGGGACTAGGGACTAGGGACTGAGAGACCAGGGGCCGCTTTCGGCGCGGCGGGCTGATGCTTTATTGCGCCATAGGCGACTTGCGCGGCGT
>Ga0302319_10014766_pt1 | contig 14520 bp, 6 predicted proteins | sample Bog_T0_2_FD_203319 | JGI IMG/M metagenome (GOLD analysis project Ga0302319, IMG submission 203319) | Peat permafrost microbial communities from Stordalen Mire near Abisko, Sweden - Bog_T0_2 | ecosystem: Environmental > Terrestrial > Soil > Wetlands > Peat | place: Sweden: Abisko, Stordalen Mire... | reverse complement strand
GTCAAGAAACACTTCCATGATCGCGCTTGCCAGCTCGCAGTCCCCCTCCAGACGCTGCAACACCCCGGCCCGGTCGAAGACAACCGCATCGCCTTCCTTGGCTTGGGGCGGGACTGGCTGGGCATACACCATGGGCTTGGCGGCGGCCTGGGCCACATCGTCCGGCGGGCGCAGCCATCGCTTCAGGGCGTCGCGCAACACGGGCTTCGATACCGGCTTGGGCACAAAGTCGTTCATCCCCGCAGCTAAACACCGCTCGCGGTCAGTGTTCATTGCGTTGGCGGTCATGGCGACGATGGGGATTTCGCGATTGAGAACCGCGGATCGACGATCGCGGATGCGGCGCGTGGCCTCGATTCCGTCCATCACCGGCATGCGCACATCCATCAGCACCAGGTCGTAGGTCGCGGCCTCAAGCGCGGCCAGCGCTTCGGCGCCATTGCCCACAGCGTCCGCGGTGAGGCCAAGATTGGCAAGCATGCCCAGCGCCACTTCACGGTTCGTCTCGCTGTCCTCGGCAAGCAGGATTCTGGCATTGAGCAGAGCAGTCGCCTGGCTATCCGTCAGCGCTGCTTCCGATTGACTTGCCAGTCCCAAACTCCTCCCCAGGCGAACCGTAAACCAGAACTCCGATCCGGCGCCCTCCTGGCTCGTTACGCCAACCTCGCCGCCCATCAGCTCCACCAGTTGCTTTGAGATCGCCAAACCCAATCCCGTCCCGCCATACTTCCGAGTTGTGGACGCCTCCGCCTGGCTGAATTTATCGAAGACGATACCGATCTTGTCTTCCGCGATGCCAATGCCCGTATCGCGCACCGAGAAGCGCAAAAGACAATCGCTCTCTCCTTGTTCGGTGACCGCGACGCGTACCACCACCTCGCCCTTTTCCGTGAACTTGATCGCGTTGCCCGTCAAATTGGTGAGAATCTGGCGCAGCCGCCCTGGATCGCCGCGAAGTTGAGTCGGGACCGCGGCATCGGCAAACGACAGCAGCTCGATTCCCTTGGCCTCCGCCGTCGCCGAAAGAACGGAGGCGAGATTGTCCAGCAGACTCAGAAGATTGAAATCGATCGTGTCCAGTTCGAGCTTCTTCGCTTCTATCTTTGAAAAGTCAAGAATGTCGTTGATAATTTGCAGCAGCGATTCGCCGCTGGCGCGGGCGATCTCCGCGTAACGGCGCTGCCCGGCGGTCAACTCCGTATCCAGCAGCAGCCCGGTCATGCCGATGACTCCATTCATCGGGGTGCGAATCTCGTGGCTCATGTTGGCCAGGAACTCGCTCTTCACCGCGCTGGCGGCATCGGCCTCCTGGCGGGCGCGAATCAGCTCCGCCTCGTATCGTTTGCGCTCGGTGATCTCCTCCGCAATTCCGACGACCCGAATCAGCGCGCCGGTCTCATCGTGAATCGGAGAACACCGGGCCCGTATCCATTTCTCTTTCCCGTCCGGTGTTCGGATGCGGTACTCCAAAACGACAAGCTCCCCCAGGAGTTGCCTCGCGGCCAGCAAGTGGGCTTGTTCTCTATCGTCAGGATGGATCGCTTCCACCCAGGACATGGGGTTGAGGTAAATGCTTTCAAGAGACCTCTCCCAGACTTCTTCGAACGCGGGGCTGATGTACAGCACCTCGGCGCCTTCGGGAGTCATCACAAAAAACACTTCATGAATATTTTCCGCCAACTGGCGAAACTTCTCCTCGCTGTTCCGCAGGATTTGTTCGGCGCGCTTGCGCTCGGTAACATCTTCTGCAATTCCGGCCACTCGAATCATCTGGCCGTCCTGGTCGCGCACAGGAAATGCCCGGTCGCGAATCCATCGCTCCATTCCATCCGCCGTCGTGATGCGGTACTCCGAATCAATCGTCTCGCCCTGCAACTGCCGCATGAATGTCTCGTGCGCACCGGCGCGGTCGTCGGGATGGATAGCCTCCAGCCAGTCCATCGGTCTCGCATACAGGCTTTCGCAGGTCCGGCCCCATATCTGCTCGTAAGCGGGACCCACGTATAGAATTTCGGTGCCAGCCGCATTCATCATCCAGAACACTTCGCGAATATTCTCCGCAAGCTGGCGAAACTTCTCCTCGCTGTTCTTGAGAGCCAGCTCGGCTTGCTTGCGTTCGGTAATGTCGGTGCTCAGACCCGCGTGTCCCAGGAACTCACCCTGCGGCGAAAAGCGAGGCTCCGTGTGCGCAATGATCCAACGCCATTCGCCGTCGGACCTCTGAACCCTGGCTTCCGCCTTCAGGGTTGTCCGGGTCCGAACCGCGCGCTCAGTTTCCCGGAAAAACTCCGGCAGATCCTCCGGATGAATCAGCAACTTCCATTGGTGTCCATCCAGGTGTTCGTGCGGAGCGCCGCAAAACTCGCGGAATGCCCGGTTGGTGAACTGAATCCCCCCCTGGGCATCTGTGACCCAAATCGGAGTCGGGCATCCATCCGCCATTACGCGGAAGCGCTTGTCGCTCTCGCGCAGAGCATCCTCGGCCTGCTTCCGTTCGGTGATGTTGATGTGCTCCACCACAACCCGGGGAACGCCGTTCGAGAAGAATCGCGTGGCCCGGCCAAGGAACCACCGCTGTACCTTGGGAGAGTGGCACGGATACTCCCTGGAAAAGAGATTGCGCTCACCTTTCAGCACGGCCTCGATCCCGTCGGCGAAATCCCGAGCTTCGGCTGAATCCTCGCCTTCGCTCCGCCTGCATACGTCCAGGTAATTGGCTCCTTCGCCAATGGAGCCTCGCCACGCATCCGCCGGCTCTGCCTGGGCGCAATGCTCCGGTTTGTTCGCCTCCCCAAAGTCCTTCCATGCCTGGTTCTCGGCAATGATGACGCCTGTTTCGTCCAGCACGCATATGTGCGACGAGAGCGCATCGATCGTGGATTGGGCAAACTCCCGGGAGTCCCGCGTGGCCTGTTCGGCCTGCCGGCGCTCGGTAATATCCTTCGTAGTGCCCACCAGGCCCAGGAACTCGCCGCTCGAGGAAAAGCGCGGTGCCGCGAGCGATTCCATCCAGCGCCACTCGCCATCCCGGCGCCGGCTGCGTTGTTCGGACTTGAAGATCGCATGTTCCCGGTGCGCGCGATGAAACTTCTCCAGAAACTCAGAGGCATCCTCCTGGTGAATCCGCGATTCCCACTCGCTTTGGTCCACGTGGCCGGAAGCGGCGCCGGAGAACTCGCGGTACGCCTTGTTGATGAACCCTGCCTCGCCGTGTGCGTCCGTGACCCAAATCCCGATCGGGCAATTGTCCGCCATCACGCGGAAGCGCTCTTCGCTTTCCTTCAGCGCCTGCTCGGCTTGCCTGCGCTCGGTAATATCTTCCACATGGATCACGGAGTAGACCGCGGCGCCATTGGCGCCCCGAATCAGGGAGACCTTCATCCGCGTCCAAACCACACTGCCATTCTTGTGGATGTAACGCCCTTCGACGTCTGTCCTGCCTGCCGGATCCATCCACAACTGCTGCTTTTTCTCGAGAGCGAAGGCCACTTCGTCGGGGTGGCAAAGCTCAAGCCAGGACTTGGAAACGAGTTCCTCCCCGGTATATCCCACCATGCGGCAAAACGCATCGTTGACCTGGACGTATCGCCCGTTTGGCCCGGCCACGCATATACCCACCGGCGCACGCTCAAACACCTCGCGGAAGCGCTCCTCGCTTTCCTTCAGCTTCAGTTCCGCTTCCATGCGCCTGCGGTTGCCGAGCGCGATCAACGCCACTCCCGCACTGAAAACCAGACAGAGCAGGACGCCGGTCGATGTCCAGTCCATTGCTCTTGTGATCGCGCTTGCCGAATCGTCCGCATCGGCCTTGTTCCAGACCACCTCGGCCTCCGCCGCCTGCAGGAAGTCATTCCGCTCAAGGATGAGTTGAGTCCCAATCAGTACCTGCGCATCTTCGCGGTCCCCTTTGCGGACGAGATCGAGAGTGCGGGTGAAACACTCGTCGTAAGGCCTGCGCGCGGCTTTCAACTCGTTGAAGAGCTTTCGATCGGTGGGGGAATCGATCAGCGCTTCGTACTTGCGCATCGCATCGTCGATCTGCGTATTTGCGCTGTCGATCTGCCGATCGAGTTCCGCCTTCCCCTCTTCGTTCGCAGGATCGACGTAATCGGTCAGCAAGGTATAGCGAAGCAGCGTAACGCTCTCGAGTTTGCCGCTCAGGTAGATGGACGGCAGTGTGTCCCGAGTGATGCGCGCCGCGGTCCGGTCGATGGTCCGCATCTGGGTGTATACAAGTGCGCCGACCGTCAGGGTCACCAAAATGGCCGCGGCTTGGGAGCCGCCGAAAAGGCGCATTCTTGCTTTCAGGACTTTCATATTGTTGCCCGCGTCGCGATGGCCGCTGTCCTCTCGTCGGAATCTCCCCCGCCGGGGCACTCATCGCCTCGATAAGGGAGGGTCACGCACCATTTATCGGCAAACTTCGAAAGCGCGTGAGATTCCTCGGGTAGCGGGCCGGCGCTTCCTCTTAGCGCCTGGGTTCAAGTATTTCCAAATGGGAATTGAGGCTTTCGCTCAAGTAAAGGCCAATTTTTGCCGATGAACAGGCAGACATCCGTCGATTCCGGTTGCGGACAGGAACGTGCTGTGGCATTGAGGGCCAACGATCTCGCTGAAGAAGTATCTCGATGCTCTGCCGGATCGCCCGTTTGAGGATTGTGCTCCGGACCCCAGGGATGTTCTTAACGCGGCCCTCAAGGCGTACGGCTCCGCGGTGCGCGCCATGGGAGAAAGCAGTCTGGAAGGCTGTCCGGCGCTGGGAGCAAAACTGAAGCAGCTGCTGGGGACGTTATCCCAAAGCCTGCTGGATGGGATGGATTGCGAGGCCATCGCAGGAATCGGAAAAGAGGTTGAGGAACAACTGCGGGGCTGGGGCAGCCGGGCCGACAGGCACTATCAGCAAAAGGCCAGCGAAGTGAAGGAGCTGTTGATTGTAATGGCGCACACCGGGGAGTCGTTTGCAGCGCGGGACCGGCGGTGCGCAGAGCAGCTTAACGATGTGACGAAGCAGCTCGAGAGCATCGCAAGCCTGGAGGATGTGACCGAGATTCGGGCCTCGGTTGAGAAGAGCGCCGGGGAGCTGAAGGCGTCGGTTGAGCGAATGACACTGGAGGGCAAAGAAGCGATCGAGCAGCTTGCCGGGCAGGTCACAGACTACCGGGCCCGGCTGGAGGAAGCCGAGGAGACCGCGTGCTGCGATCCCATGACAGGGCTGCACAACCGGATCTGGATCGAAAACCAGATTGAACGCCGCATCGGCTCGGGCGCACGGTTTTGCGTTGCCATTGTCGATATCGACGGATTCAAGAAAGTGAACGACGATCATGGGCATGCGGCGGGCGATCAACTGTTGCGGCAGTTTGCCGCCGAGTTACAGTCCGCAACCCGTTCCACCGATGCAATCGGGCGCTGGGGCGGGGACGAGTTCATCGTGGTGCTCGATTCGGAGCCCCAGGAGGCTCCTGCCCAAATCGACCGTCTCGCCGTGCGCATTTGCAGAAGCTACAAGATTGAGGCAAGAGACGGCGAGCGGGAGCTGTCGATAAACGCCTCGATCGGCCTGGCGGAGTACATTCCGGGGGAGACGATCAAGGAGCTGCTGGCTCGCGCGGATGAGGCGATGTACGCGCGCAAGGCGATCTGCCACGCGCAAATGAGCGATGAAAGACACTCACCGCCGACAAAGGAAATGACTGGCCCGGAACCGCAGTTCGGCTCTGGCGAAAGGAGCAAAAAGATGAAGAGCCTGGTTGCGGAAGACGACGCCACAAACCGGAAGTTGCTGAAGACCTTCCTTTCCCGCTATGGAGATTGCGATGTGGCCATCGATGGGAACGAAGCTGTGACCGCGGTCCGGATGGCCCGGCAAAATCATGCCAGCTACGACCTGGTGTGCATGGACCTGAGAATGCCCCAGATGGACGGGCAGGAGGCGATCCGGGAGATTCGGAAACAGGAAGCCGCTGCCGGCGTCTCGAAGACCGTAAAGATCATTGTGACCACCATCCATACCGACATCGACAGCATCGCCGGAGCTCTGCTTAGCCGGTGCAATGCTTATCTGGCCAAGCCCATCGATACGGCAAAGCTGCGCTCGGAGCTAATGGATCTGGGCCTGATTCAATAGCCGTCGCCGTGCCCCCAACTCCGCTTCCCTCAGCGGCCTTGTGCCCTGTGCCGCTTGCGGGCAGTACGCTTTCAGAGTTGGCGTACACGTTACAGAAGTGGCCATTTCGGGCGCTTTTTGCCTCGAAATCGGGCATTCCAGACGCGGAACGATGGCAATTAAGGCCTGAGAACCATAGCATAAAGCGAGAAGTATGTTTACCAAGTCGTTAATAGACCTATTTTTAAGCAGCTCATTATGAAGTACTTATAGTTATATTTTCTATCGAACCCGCAAAAATCGGCGGAGGGGGGAGGAGGGGGAGTATGTCTCGGTACGGAGGTACGGACCGAGCAGATTCCTGAAATATTGAATCGGGAAAAGCTCGGAGTTGGTCGAGGCACGCCATGTAATGATTGTGCTCCTCCGCGCACAAATAATCTGCAAGTGTCGGCGGATTCTTTTTTGCGTGTATTCAGCTTGGCCACTGCGGGGTGGTGCGGCAACTGGGCGAGCTGTTTCGGGATACAGCAATTCTGGAACGGCTCTGAAGTATCGTGATGCGGTACGCCGCCCCGGCCTGTGACCTTTAGCACATGCGCAAGCTCGCCATAAGGCGAGAATAAATGCGGAAGGCTGGGCACAAGTTTGCTGCGCCAGCCGCGAGGAGATTCGAATGAGCGATCTTGCAACTCTGGCTGAAGCCGTAGCCCTTGACCCCCTGGTTGGACATCCCGCCGACTACCACGTCTTTCACCAGTTCATCGACCGTTGCAAGGGGCTGCCGGCCATCACCACCGCCGTCGTATGGCCGCTGTCAGACGTGGCGCTGAAGGGTACTGTTGAAGCCGCGGTTGAAGGGCTCATTGAGCCCACGCTCATTGGCGACGATGGCGAATTGAAGGCGCTGGCGAAGAAGATTGGCGTGGACATAAGCGCTTATCCCGTCTTGCAGGCCGACACCGAGCGCCAGGCGGCTGAGCTGGGAGTGGCAATGTGCCGCAGCGGCAACGCCCAGGCCATGATGAAGGGCAGCCTGCACACCGACGAGCTGATGAAGGCCGCCATGAAAGCCGACACCGGCCTGCGCACCGCCAAGCGCATCTCGCACGTCTTTATCATGGATACGCCGGCCTATGCGCGCACCCTGATGATTACCGACGCAGCCATCAACATCACGCCCGAGCTTGAGGACAAGATTCACATTGTGCAGAACGCCATCGACCTGGCCCACGCGCTCGGTATTCCGGAACCCAAGGTAGCACTGCTTTCCGCAGTCGAGACGGTAAATCCCAAGATCAAGTCCACGCTCGACGCGGCTGCCCTGTGCAAGATGGCCGATCGCGGCCAGATTACAGGTGGCATTCTCGACGGACCACTGGCCTTCGATACCGCAGTCAGCGCCAAAGCAGCTTCCATCAAAGGCCTGGTGTCTCCGGTAACCGGCCAGGCAGACATTCTGGTGGTTCCCGACCTGGAGAGCGGCAACATGCTGGCCAAGCAGCTCGAATACCTGGGCGGGGCGCAACTGGCCGGCATAGTGCTTGGCGCGCGCGTGCCTACCATCCTCACCAGCCGCGCAGATTCCGCCGAAACGCGACTTACCAGTTGCGCGGTGGCGGTGCTGCTGCACTATGCAACCCATCCAGCCGTCAAGGTTTAAGTTCCCACAACCCTGGGAATCGAGCGGGCGCCCAATCTTCCACCACTTGCGAGCAGTCGTCGCTGGAGCGGATCGATGGGCGCCCTCTTTAGTTTTCCGCAAAAACTGGCCGGCCCATGGGAACCCTTATAGCCGCGTCGGCATCCAAGCCTGTGCGTGGGGAACCGGCGCGGACGATCCATTCCGGACATCCTGATGCCTACCCCTCTGCAAAGGAGTTTTTCCTATGTCGACACACACCCATGAGGATTCGAAAGCAGCCAAAGTCAACGTTCCAGACGGTTTCGATCCGGAACAGATCAAGAATCTTTCCAGCGTTCTCAACGCACTGCTGGCCGATGCCTTCGCCCTCTACCTGAAGACCAAGAACTTTCACTGGCACTTGAGCGGCCCGCACTTCCGCGACTATCACCTGATGCTCGACGAACAGGCCGGCCAGATCTTCGAAATCACCGACGCCATCGCAGAGCGCGTCCGCAAAGTTGGCGGTACCACCATCCGCTCCATCGGGCACATTGCCCGCCTGCAGCGCATCACCGACAACGACCAGGAATTTGTACCCGCTCGCGACATGCTCCTGGAACTCCACGCCGACAACAAGTCCCTGGTTGATAGCATGCGCGCCGCGCACGAAGTCACCAGCAAGGCCAATGAATACGCCACCACCAGCCTGCTTGAGGTCTGGATCGACGAGGCCGAGCGCAGGGCCTGGTTCCTGTTCGAAGCCACTCGCTAAGGCACCCTCCCCGCAGAACCGGCTAAGCACCGCTCCCCCGCTGGCGGACGAAGGCGGGCGCCATCTCCCTCAAGTTGGCGCCCATTTTTTTTCAGGCCTCAACGCTCCGCCCTGCGAAACTGGAAGTATGTCCAGCGTATTGCCGGCCCTGATCTTCGACCTCGATGGCACCCTCACGGACTCAAAACCCGGGATCACAGACTGCCTGCGCAAGGTCCTCGACGCGTGGCGCATCAACGATCCGGGCCCGCTGGACCGATTCGTCGGGCCTCCGGTGGAAGAATGGACAGTGGAGTTGCTGCCGGACGGGAGCCAGGACGACCGGATCCGCCTGGCCAGGGATTACCGCGCCTGCTACGACCGCGAAGGATGGAAGAACAACTCGGTTTTTGCCGGCGTGAGAGAAATGCTGGCTGAGCTTGGCAAGATCGGCCATCCGCTATATGTCTGCACCTCAAAGCAACAGCATTTTGCCGCCAGAATTCTGGACCTATTCCAGCTGACATGCCTGTTTACAGCCATTTATGGCGACAAAGCCGAATATGCCAGCCACAGCAAGGTGGACCTGCTTGCCAACCTGGTGCGCGAAAACTCCCTGAGCCCCGAAACAACCTGGATGATCGGCGACCGGATCTACGATATCCAGGCGGCTCAGGCCAACCAGATCCGCTGCCTGGCAGCCGGCTGGGGATACGGTTCGGCCGGGGAATTTGCCCAGGCCGACGCTCTCGCGGGAACTCCGGCAGATGTGGCCGCGCTGGTGCGGCCGGCATAAGCAGCGAACCGGCGCAGAGTTTCGCCGTGTGAAAGATTTGGGCCATCTTCATTGATTGAGTGCTATACTGCGCATCAAATCGGTATTCCCGGTCGAGACCCCGAACGAGAGGCCGCTGGGGTTCTCTGCACTACGTTGGAAGTTCGCTGAAATGAGAGCTTGGCACACACCGGGGGGCGAAAAGCTGTCCGCGTGTGGACCGGCCCCGAAAAGAGACTGAAATGCCAACTCAAGCGGAAGCCAACCTCTCGGCGCTAATCGAAACGACGGAAGACTCCGTTTGGTCTGTCGATCTCGATTACCGTTTGCTCACGTTCAACAGGGCATTTCAGCAAAAATGCGAGCGCAATTTCGGCGTGAGTGCGAAGGTGGGAATGAGTCCGTGGGATTTTCCTCCCGAAGGTAGAGGGGAGCTTTGGCCTCCTCTCTACGATCGCGCATTCGCTGAGGGCCCTTTTCGCTTCGCATACACCACCTTCGACCAGCGGACCCTGGAGCTATCGTTCAATCCGTTCGTGATCGGCGGGAAAGTCGCCGGTGTCTCCGTCTTTGGCAAGGACATTACGGAACGCATCGCTGCCGAAGAGTCGCGCCAGCTCCTGGCCAGGATCGTGGAGAGTTCTCTCGAAGCAATTGTTGCAACTTCGCCGGAAGGCGCCATCGTGACCTGGAACCGGGGGGCGGAGGAGATTTTTGGCTATTCCGCAAAAGAAGCCATCGGCCTGCCGATCACCAATGTTATAGCCGCCGAGATGCACGCCACTCATGCGGAAAAAATGAAGCAGCTCTTGTTGGGCATGACCCTTCCGCTGCAGGAATGCTCTTGCGAGCGCAAGGACGGGCGGAAGATTCTTGTCTCCTATGCGGCGTGGCCCATTTTCAATTCAATCGGCCAGGTAACAGCAGTTTGCTTTCTGGCCCGCGACGTTACCTTACGCCATGAGGCCGAAGGGGCCAGCGCTTTGCTGTCATCGATCGTGGAATCGTCCGATGACGCCGTGCACGCGGTAAACATTGATGGAACTGTCGCCAGTTGGAACCGCGGAGCTGAAGAGCTGTTCGGCTACACGCGCGAGGAGATCGTTGGAAGGAACGTCTCCATTGTCGTTCCTCCCGGCCGGGAGGAGGAGTCCCGCGAGATTCTGAAAGCCATTGCCGATGGATTTACAGTGAGCCCGTTCGATACGCTTGTCCGCCGGAAAGACGGCACGGACGTAGATGTTTCCCTGTCGATCTCCCCCATTCGGAACTCGGGTGGGACAGTCGTGGGAGCTTCCGCCATCGCCCGCGACATTACCGATCGCAAGCGGGCTGAGCAGGCCCGTCAGGAGGCTGAGAAGAAGTATCGCGATATCGTCGACGGCGCGCTCGAGGGAATCTTTCAAAACACGCTCGAGGGCGAATCCCTGACCGCGAACCCAGCTCTGGCCAGAATGCTGGGCTACGATTCACCGGAAGAGGTCACCTCAAATGTCAGAGACTCTGCCCATGAGGTATGGGTAGACCCGAATGAGCGGGCGAAGTTTCTTGCACAGCTTGAACAGTACGGGGCAGTGCGCGGCTTCGAGTGCCAGTTCAAGCGCAAAGATGGCTCTGTCCTCTGGGTTTCCCTGAATAGCCGAAAGGGTTATGCGGCGGATGGAAGGGAAATCCACCAGGGCTTTTGCGAAGACATTACCGATCGTAAACAGGCAGAGCAAGCTATTCAAGAGGCCGAGAAGAAGTATCGCGATATCTTCGACGGAGCGCTTGAGGGCGTGTTTCAGACAACGCTTGACGGTCGAACCCTGGCTGCAAATCCAGCTTTGGCCAGGATGCTGGGATTCGATTCTCCCGAGGAGGCCATCGCGTCCGTTACAGATGCGGGGCACGATGTGTGGCTCGACCCGGACGAGCGTTCCAGGTTCATAAAGCTGCTCGAAGAGCAAGGCTCTGTCAGGGGCTATGAGTGCCAGTTCAAGCGCAAGGATGGCACTGTTATCTGGGTTTCGCTGAGCAGCCGAATCGTTCGCAAACCGGACGGTGAAACGATCCATCAGGGCTTCCTTGAAGACATCACCGTACGCAAACGGTCGGAGATGCAGCTCCGCGACAGCGAGGAACAATACCGGAAGACATTTGAACAGGCGTCCATCGGCATCGTCCACGTGGACTTTGAAGGCCGGATACTGCGGTGCAACGCGCATTTTGCTGAAATCGTTGGCTACACGGTAGAGGAAGTCTGCGGCAAGGCCTTCCATCAGTTCACAGCTCCGGACGATCTGCCCCAAAGCGTCATAAAACTGCGGGAATTGACGGATGGATCGCCAGGCACTCCCACCTGGGAGAAGCGCTATCTCCGCAAGGACGGCAGGTTGATCTGGGTGAAGCTGAGTTCATCGACACAGCGCGACGGGAATGGCCGGCCGATGCACATCATCTCGTTTGTTCAGGACATCAATGCCCGCAAAGAAGCGGAAACGCTGCTGACCACAGCCGCGAATGCCCTGCTGGCAAGCGAGACCCGCTATCGTACCTTCTTCCAGATGAGCCTCGACGCCATCCACATCAACCGTTTGAACGACGGAACTTATATCGAGGTCAATCAGGCATTTCTCGACATCACAGGCTACGAGCGCGAAGAAGTGATTAGCCACTCGTCTCTGGAGCTGTGCATTTGGGCCAATCCCCGCGATCGGCGCTATCTGGTTGAGGCACTGCGCAAAAACCCGCATTTCCGGGACTTCAGAACCCAGTTCAGGAGAAAGAACGGGCAAACATTCTGGGGTTTGATGTCCGCATCGCTGATTGATCTGGAGGGAGTTCCGTGTGTCCTGGCTGTCACACGCGATATCTCCGAATCGGTGGCAGCAGAGGACGAGATCAGAAATCTCGCCTTCTATGACACGTTGACCAGTCTGCCCAACCGCCGGCTTCTGCTGGACCGGCTGCAGCAGGCCTTGGCCGCCTGCATTCGAAATCCGCAAAAGCAGGCGCTGCTGTTTGTCGATCTCGACAACTTCAAGACCTGGAACGACACCCTGGGCCATCAGACGGGAGATCTTCTGCTGAAAGAGGTTGCGCTGCGCTTGGCCGGGTGCGTCCGCGAGGCGGATACAGTGGCGCGAATCGGAGGAGATGAGTTTGTGGTGATGCTCGAAGACCTGAGCGAAATCTCAGAGGACGCCGCAGCCCAGGCAAAGCACGTCGCCGAAAAAATCTCCGCAGCCATCAACCAACCGTTTCAACTTGGCGATCGCGAGCTCCACAGCACACCGAGCATTGGCATCACTGTCTTCGGAGCCCAGCCGGAGAGCGCCAGCGAGATTCTGCAACAAGCCGAAATCGCCATGTTTCAATCCAAGGCCGCGGGCCGCAACACCATGCTCTTCTTCGCGCCGGCCTTGCAGGCCGCAGTCAACTCCCGCGCTGCCATGGAGGACGACCTGCGCCGTGCAATAAGGGATAACCAGTTCGTGCTTCATTATCAGCCGCAACTGGATACCACCCGCCTGATCGGCGCCGAAGCACTGGTGCGCTGGAACCACCCCTCCCGAGGCCTTTTGTTCCCCGACGAGTTTATTCCCCTGGCCGAGGAAACTGGCCTGATTCTGCCCTTGGGGAGTTGGGTTCTGGAAGCCACTTGCGAGCAGATAGCGGCCTGGGCCGATCGCCCGGAGACTTCGCAAATCGCCCTGGCGGTCAATATCAGCGCCCGCCAGTTCCGCCAACCGGAATTCGTCGACCAGGTTTGGGCGGCACTGGCTCGATCCGGGGCCAATCCGCAAAACCTGAAGCTCGAACTTACCGAGAGCATGTTGGTGGAGAATATCGAGGACGTGATCACCAAGATGACAGAGCTCAAACTGCGCGGGTTGAGGTTCTCCATCGACGACTTTGGCACTGGCTATTCGTCGCTGGCATACTTGAAGCGCCTGCCCCTGGACCAGTTGAAGATCGATCGATCGTTTGTCCGCGACATCCTGGCGGATGCTGCCAGCGGCGCGATTGCCCAGGCCATTATTTCGCTGGGACGGGCCATGGGTCTATCGGTAATCGCGGAAGGCGTGGAGACCGAAGAACAGCGGGGATTCCTCACCGGCCTGGGTTGCCATTCGTTCCAGGGATACCTGTTCAGCCGCGCGCTGCCATTGGAAGAGTTCGAGGCGAAATGGCCCAACTACCGCCGCAACCAGTCCCCCGTCTCCAAATAAATCTGCCGACCCTAATCCCTGTTCCACTCAATCCATCGACATGCTCAACTGGTGCCGCACATCCGCGCCGCGAACCCAGAAAATTACATCGGTTGCAATATTCGATGCGTGATCGGCAATCCGCTCCAGGTTGCGCGCCACCAGTATGCCGTTCATCGACTGCTGCGTGTAGCGCGGCTTTTCCTGAATAAGCTGCAGCAGGTCGGCGTGAGCGCGGCGGTTCATGCGGTCGATCTCGTCGTCCATTTCGCGCACCATATCGGCCAGGCGCGCGTCGCCCTCCAGCAGCGCCTGCACCGCGGACCGGATCATGCGCCCGGCAAACTCGCCCATCGCCGCAAAATCCACTGGAAGGTCGACCTCCTCAGAGTTGAGAATCTCCTTGGTCCTGCGCACCACGCCCATTGACTGGTCGCCAATCCGCTCCAGATCGCCGTTGATCTTGATCACTGCCAGAATGAAGCGCAGGTCAATGGCCATAGGCTGCTCTTTGGCCAGCAGCTCATAGGCCATCTCGTCCAATTCCCGCTGCGCGGCATTGATGGCTGCCTCGTTCTGCTTGACGTACTGGCACAGACCCTTATCGCGCTGCAGGTACGCATCGACCGCGGACTCCACAGCCTGCTGCGCCAGGGCAGCCATGGCCAGCAGCTTGTCCTTCAGTTCGGCGAGTTGCTGTTGAAAATGAATGCGCGGCAAGGCAAATTCTCCCGTATTCCTGATTGTGCATCATTGCATGTTACCATCGTGCAAATTTCGTGACCAGAATCACTCTTGTTACGCCCTCTTTCGACAAAAAGCGGCATTTCGTCCCGATGTGGCATTAGACGCGCTCGGCGCCGCGACAATGCCGTAGGCTATCGATATGAGTTCCGCAGCCCCAACCCGCACCACAGGCAGCACCATGTTCAGCCTGAACCCGGCAAATTGCGAACCGAAACAAATCTACAAGCTCATGACCGGTATGATTGTGCCGCGCCCCATTGCACTTGTTTCAACCATGGACCGCGACGGCGTGGCAAACCTGGCGCCGTTCAGCTTCTTCAG
>Ga0302319_10014765_pt1 | contig 14521 bp, 12 predicted proteins | sample Bog_T0_2_FD_203319 | JGI IMG/M metagenome (GOLD analysis project Ga0302319, IMG submission 203319) | Peat permafrost microbial communities from Stordalen Mire near Abisko, Sweden - Bog_T0_2 | ecosystem: Environmental > Terrestrial > Soil > Wetlands > Peat | place: Sweden: Abisko, Stordalen Mire... | reverse complement strand
TACAGTTCGAACGAGGTGAACCGGGTGTCGGTGGTGGATGCGGACAATGTCGGCACGCTGTTTCCCGACGTGCGGGTGCGGATCGTCGATGAGCGTGGTGCCGTGCTGCCGATCGGGCAGACCGGTTCGATCCAGGTCCGCTCGGACACCATGACGGATGGCTATATCGGCGCGCTGGAACTGACCCGAACGGCGTTCGTGGACGGCTGGTTCGTGACCGGCGATGTCGGCTTCCAGCCCTCGACGGGGACGCTGGTGGTGCTGGGGCGGGCCGATGCGATGCTGAATGTCGGCGGGGTGAAGGTCGCGCCGGGGCCGATCGAGGCGCGCCTGAAGGCGATCGAGGGCGTGGCCGACGCTCTGGTGACCAGTGTGGACGACGTGTTGCAGACACGGGTGCTGCTGGTTGCGGTCGAGAGTGACGGCAGCATCGATCCGACCGGATTGAGAGCGGCCGTCTCGGCGGTGGTTCGTGCGCAGGTGGCGTCGTTCGAATTGCTGGTGCTGCCGGCCTTGCCGCGGACCGAGACCGGCAAGGTGCGGGTTGCCGCAGTGCGGGCGCTATACCGGCAGCGGACGCAGGTTTTGTGAGGTTAGTGAAGAAGGATTCAGCGCCAAGCCGCTAAGCCGCCAGGCCGCCAAGTTTTCGTTGCGGCGGAAAGCCTTGGCGGCCTGGTGCCAAATCCAGCCTTGCAAAACCCCCGCAGGCCGGAGCGTTGACGGAAAGCCGGGACGGAACCGGATCGGTATCGACGTCACCATCTCGCCATCAGCCTTATTGAACGGCGACTGCGGGACGCCTTCCCTGGCGTGAAGTTCGATGTTCATGGGACCCCAAAAGACTTCGAAGGCGCCCGTGATCTGCCGTTTCGAGATAAACATCAATTCCAGTGGTCGGCCGTCAGTCTTGTCAACGCAGTCCCCTACGGTGGAATGAGGCATAGCGCAGACAGCGGAATTGAAGGCTGGCGCTGCATGGCGGCAATGCGTAACGCAGTCGCGCGGTGCAATATCAGCGTGAAGGGCGGCGAAAACGTCAACGTCCAGATGGTGTGTGGTGCCAGGCCGGACCTCCCGCCGTTGGCGATCGAGGCAGGGTTTAGAAGGGTGGAAAAGGGGTACAGGGCGGAACAGGACCAGCGGAACTTGCTCGCGTTAAGCGGTATTGAGGCGCCGGCTATGATCCGGCCGCGCAAGCCGCGCGTTGGGAACACATCAGGTACAAGGGCTGAATAGCGCCCCGGCCTCCATTGTGCCGGTCCGCCGCCGCGGCGTTCACAAGCATCGAAAAGACAGTTCACAGCCCCGTGCGCAAGTTTGTTCCGCAAGAAAATCCTTGGCGTCTTCGCGTCTTGGCGGCTTGGCGCTGAAACGGTCATTGGGACGCCCCACCGGCCCGCCCCTCCCGCACCATTCGCCACCCACGCAGCGGACATCCGGATCGGACCCCGGGAATCCGCATGCGCTGGCTTGCGATTGATGGCAGGCTGCCTGCATGCTTGCTATCCCCGGCCGCAAGCCTGTGCCTCAAACGGCAGCGGTCCAGAAAGGTGTGAACAGCATGAGTGGGCTACGCGGCGCGATCGTTCCGGTGACTCCGTTTCAGCAGAACTGCGCGATCCTGTGGGATGACGACACCAAGGTCGGGATGGTCATCGATCCCGGCGGCGACGTGGACCGCATCCTGGCGGCCATCGATCAGACCGGTGCCAACATCGAAAAGATCGTGCTGACGCATGGGCATCTGGATCATGCCGGCGGTGCGGCCGGCCTGCGTGACGCGCTCCAGGCGCGGTCGGGAACCACGATCCCGATCGAGGGACCGGACCAGCGCGACGAATTTTTGCTCAACGGCATCGCCGACCAGGCCGCCGCCTACGGGTTCGAGGCGCAGAATGTCACCCCCGACCGCTGGCTGTCAGAAGGCGACGTCCTGACCCTCGGACCGCATCGGTTCGACGTGCTGCACTGTCCGGGCCATACCCCCGGCCACCTCGTCTATGTCAACGCGGCGTCTCGGTTTGCCGTGGTGGGCGATGTGCTGTTCCAAGGCTCGGTCGGGCGCACCGATTTCCCGTATGGCGACCACGCCGCGCTGATCGATGCGATCAAGACCAAGCTGCTGCCGCTGGGGGACGACATGAGCTTCCTGTGCGGGCATGGGCCAGGCTCGACGATCGGCGCCGAGAAAGCCAGCAACCCGTTCCTGCGGTGAGCGCCGCCGCACAGCTTGCGTTGCTCCTGCCGGAGCGGGAGGCGGTGTTCCTCGACGGCCTGCGCCGCTTCTCGTTCGACGGCGCGCCGACCGTGGTCGCCGAGGAATCCGGACTTCGCTATTTCGTCAATGCGTTCTGGACCGCCGGACAGCGGCGCGGGCACAGTCTGCACGAAATCAGCTACCGAGCCTGTTTCAAGTCGCAGCTTCCGGCATTTTTCATCGAGCGGCTGACCGCGCCGGGCGAGCGTGTCTACGACCCGTTCTCCGGGCGCGGCACCACCGCGGTGCAGGCGGCGCTGATGGGGCGCGCACCGGCGGCGAACGACGTCAATCCGCTGAGCGCGATGCTGTGTGGGCCTCGGCTGAACCCGCCGTCGGTGGCGTCGGTGCGCAAGCGACTGGCGGCGATCGATCTGTCGGAGGCGGTGCGCGATCCGGCCGAGGCTGATCTGCTGGCGTTCTATCATCCGGAGACGCTGCGCCAGATCGGTGCGCTGCGGGCGTGGCTGTTGGCGCGGGGCGATGCGCTCGATCCGGTGGAAGGGTGGATCCGGATGGTGGCGCTCAACCGGCTGACCGGGCACTCGCCAGGGTTTTTCTCGGTCTATACGATGCCGCCGAACCAGGCGGTGTCGGCAGTGTCACAGCGCAAGATCAATGCCGCGCGCGGACAAATGCCCCCGGTGCGCGACGTGCGGGCGATCATCGTCAAAAAGACCATCAGCCTGCTGGCAGACCGGTTGCCGGCGATGCGCGGCGGCCCGGCCGTGCTGCTGACCGGGCCGGCGGAGCGGACGCCGGCGCTGGCGGATGGGTCGGTGGACCTGATTGTGACCTCGCCGCCGTTCCTCGACGTGGTCGATTATGAGGGCGACAACTGGCTGCGCTGCTGGTTCGCCGGGATCGATCCGGGGGCGGTGCCGATCGACCGGCATCGCGATGTCGCGGCGTGGGAGGCGTTCGTCCGGCGGGCGTTTTGCGAATTTGCGCGGGTGGTGCGGCCAGGCGGCTTCGTGGCGTTCGAGGTTGGCGAGGTGCGCGGCGGGCGCGTGCTGCTGGAGCGGCATGTGGCAGCGGCGATCGAGGGCCTGCCGTTCGACGTGCTGGGGGTGATGGTCAACCAGCAGTCCTTCACCAAGACGGCGAACTGCTGGGGGGTTGGGAACAATCGCGGCGGGACGAACACCAACCGGATCGTGCTGGCGGTGCGGCGGTAGGGTATCAAATCGCAATCTGAATGGCATCGTCGTCGGCGCGAAGCCCGGAGTCGCTTCGGTCGAGCAAACCGGCTGCTGCCAGGGCCTCGACATCCGCATGGGCCCGCTTGTAGTCGCGGGCAAGGGTGCCGGGCGGGTCTCTCTATACTAACGCCTTCTCACCAGGAACGCCCGCCAGTGACGAACCCAAGCGCAGCCCCGGTTTCCCCGCTTCGGTCGAAAGGTGGATGGGGTATCCGCCGAATATTGATCGCTGGCGCGTGCGGCGCGATGCTTGCCGGTATCGACTTGATCCTCAATTTCTGGCCGCTTGGTGCCCGCGGTTCGGTTGGATTTGTCGCAAGGGCGCTATTCGACTTCTCACGCGTGCTGTTCGTTCTGCCGCTTGCGGGCTTTATCGTCGGTCTGTTGATCGCTGCCGGAATTGCCCGCTGGCGCCGTCACTTTCGGCGGGCAGCAAGCAGCGTTTGCGCGATCGCGGCGATCCCCGTTTGCATCGTTGTCGTTGCCAAGGTGCCGCTATTCGATCCCTGGCTATGGTACGCGATTGCCAATGGGACCCGCTTTGAAGCGATGGCCGAGAGGGGCCCACCTGCTGACGGACCGAAATACGCGGTTGTCGAGATCAGCGACGTGTCAACCGGTTTGGTGGGCGTCAACCCGGCTCATGTCATAGCTCTTATTTACGATGAGAGCGATGCCCTCGGCCTCGAGCCGCCCGAACGGCCAAGCATCTGGCAGACCAGAAGTATCTGGCCCGCGCTCGGCTCAACACCGATCCCGAGGGGTAAGCGACTATACGGCCATTTGTTCCGGGTGGACATTTTCACATAGCACCGAGGCTGCCACCGTCGCCAACTTCTGGACGTAGCCGGATCGTCATGGTGCTGGCGATCGAGGGGTTAACGCTGTAGAATCGTGTCACGTTGAACAAGACCCTGAGATCGTCATGGCCCGCACAAAAGCGCCGTACAGTCTGCTCTATTCGAACGACCCCGCAGCGGCAGCATGGCGCGCGAAGCAAGCCGACGTGGACGCCGACATCGAGGGTCTGCCCCGCGACCGTGAAGCGGATCGCATGATCGCGGATATGGATGCGCGCGGCGTCGAACCACGCCATCAAATTGAACGTCTAAAGCGACACTTCAGGTCTCGAAAGGGCCAGGCAGCGACGGGTGCGTGAGTTATCTTCGAACCGCCAGCGAGCATGCCGCCTATCGCCGAATTTTCTACCCAGATACCGAATGCTATGTGAATAAACTTGGTATCCGGGACCGCGAACATCTTGAGGCCACCGAACGCGCATTAACCAACAGGCGCGCTGGTTCGATCTCACGCTCAGCGCGGCGGATGCAAAACATTGGAACGAAGCCTCACGTCTTGGCTTCGTCAAAGGCGATCACGCCCCGATGGCACAACTGATCCAAAGCCGATTGCGCCTGTCAGGGCGCAGGGCGCATATCTCCCGCATTAACCAATAGCGGCGGGTGATGCTATTGCAATGCTTCCCGCCAGCCACAGCCCCGCCGGCGTCATCACGCGCGCCACCTCGCCGCCGCTCGGCATCAGCGGCCGGGATTATATCGCAATCTGAATGGCATCATAGTCGGCGCGAAGCCCGGAGTCGCTTCGGTCGAGCAAACCGGCTGCTACCAGGGCCTCGACATCCGCATGGACCCGCTTGTAGTCGCGGCCGAGCGCACGGGCGAGTGCACGCACACTGCGCGGACAGGTGCGATGCACCTGGCGCAGCAGGTCAAGCCGGTTGGCGGTCATCACGCGCGCGAAGGTCTGCCGCCTCGAATGTCAGATGATGTTCGCGGACATCCTCGCCGGCCTCATGCCGAGCGATGGCGTCCAGGACCCGGCGTTCGGTATCGGCGAAAACACCGCCGACATGAATTTCCAGCGTGGTCATATCGCGGTGCCTCGCATTGTTTCGACCACGCGCCACACTACGGGTAAATCAACGTCGGTCTGCGGTTGATCACGAACGCCTCGTGGCGCGCCAGGAAATCGGCGGTGACTTCGGCAAACGCCTCGGGCCGTTCCGCACTGATCAGGTGCCCGGCGTCATACACGAACACCAAATGACAGTTCGGCATCAGCGCTTTGTAGTAACGGCCCATCTCTGGCGGGATCACATGATCCAGCGTGCCGAACAGCACCAGCGTCGGCACCGTCAGATCGCGCAACCGAGCCTCCAGCGCCGGGTCGCGGTCCGGTCCGCGCAGGCGGCCGACCAGCGCCTGCGTCTTCGCCTGGGTCGCCGGATCCGGCAGTTCCAGGGCAGCAAGCCGTTCGGGATGGGCGTACAGCCGGCGCGCGATCTCCAGCGCCGAGCCGGAGGGCGGTCGGCTGCCCTCCGGCCGGATCGCCGCCGGCGCTTCCAGCACCAGCGCCTGGACACGGTCGGGATGCTGCAGTGCGAGCCACAGCGCCACCTTGCCGCCGAAGGAACTACCCATCAGGTTGAACCGGTCGATACCCAGGCTCCCGACCGCTTCGGCCATCGTCCCGGCCAGCTCCGCCATCGTCGCCGTCCTTGTGTTCGCCGGCGACGCGCCGAACCCCGGCATTTCCAGCGTGATCACCCGGTGCTGCCGGCTCAGCAGATCGTGGCCCGGTGTCAGGTGCAGCCCGCCGGCGCCGTGCAGGTGAACCAAAACCGGGCCGTCGCCGGCCTGCATCACGCGGATGCGGAAGCCGTCCGCCTCGACAGAGCTTTCGCGAAATGCAGCGTTTGCTGTCACGGTCCCGCTCCCGGTCAGATATCGCGAATGCGCGGCAGGACGGTCCGGCCGAACAGATCCAGCGCGTCCAGCATCGCATCGAGGCCGCCGGTGCCGGGGTCTTGCAACGAAATGTCCAGCACGCCGGCACCGATCACCTCGCGGCATCGCCTGATCTGCTCGATCACCCGGTCCGGGCCGCCGCAGAAGCTGATCGGCAGCACATTGCCGACATTCGCCGGCCGTTTCTCGCCGGCAATGTTGCGCGAAGTGTCGGCCTCGATCAGCGCCGCGGCCAGCCCGGCATTCAGTGGAAACGGTGCGGTCTTGTCCCGCCGCGCCAGCGCCGCATCGGCCGCCGCATCGGATTCGCCCAGGATCATGTTCGCTCGGTAGATGATGTCGTCCGGCCCCGGCGTCCAGCCATACTGGGCGCATTGCTGCCGGTAATAGGCGGTCGCCTGGCCCATCAGCTCGAACGACCCGTACGACACGCCCAGGCCCAGATGGTGACGCGCGGCGAACGCCCCCGCTTCGGCGCTGGTCCCCAGGATATAGGTCGGCGCCGGCGGCGTCTGCGGGCTCGGCCAGACCGAAACGGTGCGGTACTGAAAATACCGCCCCTGCCAGCCGAACGGCTGCGGTTCGGAGCGCGCCTTAAGGATCAGTTCCATGCCCTCATCGGTGCGCTCGCGCGCCTCCGCCGGATTGAGGTCGTAGCTCAGATATTCGTTCGTGGTGCCGCGCAGCAGGCCGATCACGATGCGTCCCGGCGCCATGGTGTCGAGCATCGCCAGTTCCTCGGCGACGCGGATCGGATTGCTGGTCGGCACGATCGGGCCCAGCAGGGCGATCCGGATCGACCGGACGGAGGCGGCGAGCCACGCGGCAGACACCGCCGGCGACGGCGTCAGGATGCGCGGCGAGTAATGATGTTCCGACAGGCTGACCCAGTCGAAGCCGAGTTCTTCGACGAGGCGCACGCGCTCGACCATGCCGCGATACGCCTCGGCGCCTGTGGCCGGATCGCAGGCGCCGGCCGGCACCGGCCATTCACGCGGCAGATCGGCCGCCGGGACGTAGCGTCCGGTTTCGAAGTAGGAGACTTTCATCGCTTCCCCCGCATGAGGCCCGCGGCACGCAAGCCGTGCTCACCAGGCAACTATGCGGCATTCCGGGAAATTGTCGATTCGCCGGGCGCGTCCATCCGACAGCGAGGATCGACTCCGGCGCGCAAGCGGATCACTGTAGCCGGCGTTGAAACAGGGAGGAAAAATCATGCCCGATATCGTCGGCACCTGGCGGCTGGTTGCGGCAAGTTCGCGCGACCCGGAGGGGCGGCCGTTACCGCCAGCTTATGGCCCGCAGGCCATCGGCCGCATCGTGTTCACGGCCGATGCGCGCGTCATGGTCGCGATCACCGACGGACGGCGGGAGCTGCCGGCCGGCACCAGGCGGGAGTACGGCGGCTACTGCGGCGATTACACCTTCGATGGCGCCACCCTGACCACGCATGTCGATGCCTCGCCCAATCCGGCGCTTGTCGGTACCGCGCAAATCCGCGGCGTGCGCTTCGAGGGGGCGCACATGATCCTGCGGCCGCCACCGCGGGAGATCGACGGCGTGACCCATCATCGCGAACTGAGCTGGGAGCGTATCAGTCCCGTCTGACTGGCGAGCCCGGGCGGTCGCTTGTAATCTGGCGGGAACCAGAAACGGGAGCAACGGCCATGCCGATCGTCATCGGTGAGGGAGACTACCGCTACGAAGTGATCGAGAACTGGGGCCGGCTGCCGGACGGCTGGCGCTATGGCGAGGTCGCCGCCGTCGGCGTCGACAGCAAGGACAATGTCTACGTCTTCAGCCGCAGCGCCCATCCCATGACGGTGTTCGACCGGGAGGGCAATTTCCTGCGCTCCTGGGGCGAGGGGCTGTTCAGCCGGCCGCACGGTGTGCACGTCGCGCCGGACGATACGCTGTATTGCACCGACGACGGCGATCACACGGTCCGGCGGATGACTCCGGAGGGCAAGCTGCTGCTGCAGATCGGCGTGCCCGGCGAACCGGCGCCCTACATGAGCGGCGATCCGATGAACCGCTGCACCCATACGGCCTTGTCGCCGGACGGTGATATTTATGTGGCCGACGGCTACGGCAATGCGCGCGTCCACAAATACAGGCCCGACGGCAAGTTGCTGTTCTCCTGGGGCGAGCCGGGCACCGATCCGGGTGAATTCAACATCGTGCACAACATCTGCTGCGACGAGGATGGCTGGGTCTACGTCGCCGACCGCGAAAACCATCGCATCCAGGTGTTCGACGGCAAGGGGCGGTTCGAGGGCCAGTGGCACAACATGCATCGGCCGTGCGGGCTGTGCATGACCCGCGGGCGCAATCCGGTCGCCTATATCGGCGAGAGCGGACCAAGCATGCCTGTGAATGTGCGGTCTCCGAACATCGGGCCGCGGGTGAGCCTGTGGACGCTCGATGGCAAGCGAATCGCCAGGGTAGGTGACGCGACGCGGGGGAATGCAAGCCAGTTTACGGCGCCGCACGGCGTGGCGGTGGATTCCCGCGGCGACATCTACGTCGGTGAGGTGGCGCGCACGGCGATGAAGAACCAGGGCACACCGATCCCGGATGAGCAGGACATACGCTGCATGCAGAAGCTGGTCAGGCTGGCGTGAGGCAAGATACGTCGCCCTTTGTTTGAAGTAGCTGATCAGGCCTGTGCGGCTGGGTGGAACGGAGTGAACGCCTCATCCATGCCTGGATCAGTCCAGAAGGCGATGCTGCACGAGCAGTCGCTGCCGATCCCGGCGCGCGATATGTTTCACCTGCGCCGGTGCCGCAATGGCATACGCTACTCGGTTCGTCGCGGCTGAGCATCACCCCCCCTAAGCAGAGCTTGCACCTCGACCATGTGGTGCTGGTCGTTGACCGCGGCATCATCACCCAGACCCTGATCACCGAGGATTTCAAATCCTCCCCATGAGGCAACTCCTTAGTTCTGACCTTGCAATGTACGCAAGGCCAGTGAGGTGGCTGACGCCCTGTTTTCCACGCCCAGCTTTTCAAACATCTGTTCCAGGTGCTTGTTCACGGTTCGTGGGCTCAGACCAAGAATTTCCGCAATATCCCGGTTTGACTTGCCGCGACTGACCCACAATAAAACCTCCGCCTCTCTGGTCGTCACGGACAGGCGTTCACGCAGTAACGACTCATTGCTGTCGGTCTGCTCTGTCGCCACGCGCAGAAGTTGTTCATCCGGACCAACCTGGCCGATATAGGTCACCAGCAGCCGATGCGTGCCATCTTCGCGAAACGCAACGGTCAGGCTGGCCTGCCGGCTGGCAACCGGGTTGTCGGCTAAGCCTCGCAGCCACTGGGTCACGGCGACCGGCAGGGTGATATCGGAGGCGCCATTGGCCTGTTCGATCAGCCGTGACGCTTGCGGCGTCGACCACAAAATCTGCCCGTCCAGCCGGGCCGCCAGCAGAAAGCGGCCGGCGGTATCAAGCGCGATCTGGGCGCTACGGGTCAGCCGCGCATTCGCCAGATGCACGCCGATCCGTGCGATGACCTCGTCGGGTGTCACCGGTTTGGACACATAGTCCACCCCGCCGGCATCCAGCCCGTGCAGGACGTGTTCCGTTTCTGTCAGGCCGGTCATGAAAATAATCGGCACGGACCGCAGCATCGGATTGCGCTTCATCCGGCGGCAGGTCTCGAAGCCGTCCAGGCCGGGCATCAATGCGTCCATCAGGACGATGTCGGGCGTCACCCGGTCAACCAGCGTCAGCGCGGCGGCGCCTGATTGCGACACCAGAACGGTGTAGCCCGCCTTCTCCAGCGCTTCGTTGAGTATCCCCAGTGTCGCCGGACTGTCGTCCACCACCAGCACGATATTGCTCGGCCGGGTCATTCGCGGCTGGCCTCCGGCCCGAGCGCGTCCATGAAGGCATCGAGCTGGAACTCCGAGACCAGGCGGCGAAGCTGTGCCACGTACTGGTCGCCCGGCGGGGCTTGCTGTTCGATCGCATCCAGCCGCGACTGAATGCCGCGGATATAGCCGATAGCACCAAGCTGACGCAGCGCCTCGGTCTGGTCCGCATCCAGCGTATTGGCGATCCGGCCAGGCGGCTCGATCTCCGGCTCCGGCCCCTGCGCCAGCCACTCAAGTTGCAGCAGGAAACTCAGCTTGTTCAGCAGATCCGCGATGCTCACCGGCTTCGCAAGCACATCGTTGTGCCACAGTTCGGGATGCGGCGGCCGACGCAGTTCCACCGGATTCGCGGAAATAACGATGATGACCAGTTGGTCGAACCCGCTGCCGCGCAACCGCCGCGCCACCTCCCAGCCGTTCGGCCCGGGCATGGCGATATCCACCAGCAGCACATCCGGCTGACAGCGCGCCGCGAGTTCCAGGCACTCATCGCCCGTCGCCGCCTTGAACACAATAAAGCCCAGCGGCGACAGCAGGTCCTCCAGCAGGCCGCGATGCACCGGATCGTCGTCGGCGATCAGCACCGTCAGCCGCTCGCCCTTATAGCCATAGACACGGCTTTCCAGCGGCGCCGGCTTCAGCGGCTGCAACGCTTCCGACAGCATCAGCCGCACGCGAAACCGGCTGCCCTCGCCAAGCGCGCTGGTAACGGTCAGTTCGCCGCCCATGATCTGGGTTAGCAGCCGCGTGATCGTCAGTCCCAGCCCAATCCCGGGCGTCAACTGAGCCCGCGCACCTTCCACTCGCTCGAACGGTTCGAAGATCCGCGACAAGTCCGCCGCGTCGATGCCAATGCCGGTATCGGCGATCTCGAACTCCGCGATCTCGTTGCGCCAGCGCAGCCGAAGCTCGACCTGGCCCTGGTTGGTAAACTTGATCGCGTTCGACAGCAGGTTGATCAGGATCTGCCGCAGCCGGCGTTCATCCGTGTAGACCACCTGCGGCAGCCGGTCAGGACAGACAAACGAAAATCCGATCCCCTTCGCCTCCGCCTGCAGCCTGAACATGTTGACCAGCTGCCGCAGGAACTCCCGCAGTCTGACTTCGTCGCGATACAGCTCGATCCGCCCCGCCTCGATCTTCGATACATCGAGCAGACCCTCGATCAGCCCGGCCAGATGCTCGCCGCTGCGCCGAATAATCCGGATGTGGTCCCGCCGCAGCGCACTGATCGACATGTCGCGTTCCAGCAGTTGCGCGTAGCCCAGGATCGCGTTCAGCGGGCTGCGCAACTCGTGACTGATGCCGACCACGAAACGGCTCTTCGCCAGGTTGGCGGCCTCCGCCACTTCCTTGGCCTTCTGCAGTTGCCGGTCGGTCCGCTTGTGCGCATTGATCTCACCCATCAGCAGCGCGGTCTGCCGCTGCGTTTCCTCCTGCGCCACCCGGCGGCTCTGCTGCGCCAGCACCAGCAGCCAGGCCAGCACCGCGGCAACCGGGATCAGGATCAGGAACGCCTGCAGGAAGCCATGTCCCATCGCCGCCCGGTCGCTGACGCCGCCGCTCACGGTCTGCCCGTAGATCACCAGCAGGATACCACCGACCACCACGGTGCACAGCGTCAGCATCCCGAAATAGCGGCCAACGGGGCTGGCCAGCGCCTGTCGCAACGGCCATGGCAGCAGCACCGCGATCTGGTTGGATGCCCGGGCGGCCGGCTTGCAACTGTCATGGCAGCGCGCATCCAGCGAGCAGCACAGCGAGCAGATCGCGCCGGAATAGGCCGGGCAAAACGCCATGTCCTCCGGTTCGAACGCGTTCTGGCAGATCACACAGCTCAGCGTGCTCAGTTTGGTCCAGTGCGCACGCGGCTTGCGGGCGATGTAGTACCGGCCGTCGGTGCCCCAGGCGATCAGCGGCGCGGCGATGAAGGCGGTCATGAAAGCCAGGAACGGCGACAGCGCCTGTGCCGTCACCCCAAGAGCACTCGAGTACGCGGTCAGCGCGACGATAACCGCCAGCAGCATCGACCCGGTGCCGACCGGATTGATGTCATACAGATGCGCCCGTTTGAACTCTATATGGGGCGGGCTGAACCCCAGCGGCTTGTTGACGACAAGGTCCGCTACCAACGCCCCGACCCAGGCCGCCGCGATGATCGAGTAGACCACGAGCGTGTGCTCGATCGCCTGGTAGATGCCCAGTTCCATCAGCAGCAGGGCGATCGCGATGTTGAAGATCAGCCAGACCACGCGGCCCGGGTGGCTGTGCGTAAGCCGGGAGAAAAAGTTCGACCACGCGATCGAACCAGCGTAAGCGTTAGTGATATTGATCTTTACCTGCGAAACGATAACGAAGCAGCTCGTCAGCGCGAGCGCCGCCGTCGGCGATTGAACGACGTAGTGGAACGCCACCTGATACATCATCGCAGGCTGCGCCGCCGCCGCCGGCGCCAGACCGTTCGCGACGGCAAGACAAGCCAGGAAAGAGCCGCCGAGAAGCTTCAGCGTGCCGATCACGATCCAGCCCGGCCCGCCGGCGAGCATCGCCGCCCACCAGCCCGCATTGCGCTGCCCGGGCTTCGGCGTCGGCAGGAACCGCAGGTAGTCCACCTGCTCACCGATTTGCGCGATCAGCGAGAACACCACCGACGCCGCCGCCGCGCACAGCAACGGCTCAAACGACCGGTCGGTGCCTGATGCACTGCCTTTGTAATGCGTCCAGTGGGTGATCGCATCCGTCGCCGTCGCGCCCACCACAACGAACGGCAGTATCTGCAATACCAGCCACACCGGCTGCGACCAGAGCTGGATCCGGCTGATCAGGGTGATGCCGTATGTCACCAGCGGAATGATGGCGACGGCACAGATCAGGTACCCGGCCGGCGGCGGAATGCCAAAGCAGGCATGCAGCGTAGCCGCCAGGATGGCCGCCTCGATGGCAAAAAAGATGAAGGTGAACGAGGCATAGATCAACGAGGTGATCGTCGAACCGATATAGCCGAACCCCGCCCCGCGGGTCAGCAGATCGATGTCCACGCCATCCCGCGCGGCATAATAGCTGATCGGCACGCCAGCCGCGAAGATCAGCACGCCGACCAGCAGGATCGCCACCACGGCATTGCTGAACCCATAGCTCATGGTGATCGTGCCGCCGATCGCTTCCAGCGCCAGGAACGAAATGCCCCCCAGCGCCGTGTTGGCGACCCGCGCCGCCGACCATCTGCGCGCGCTTTTGGCGGTAAACCGCAGCGCATAGTCTTCCAGTGTCTCGTTGGCGACCCATTGGTTGTAATCGCGCCTGATCCGCACGATCCGCTGCTGCACCGCCATGAATCGAGCCTTCTCCCTTCCATGCGCCGCTTATGATCGGAGGCAGTTGTATGGACATCTGTCATATCGATATCCAACCGGTCCGAAATCCGGCCACAGTCTTCAGCTTCGCGCGCCGTTTTCCGCCGGGTCAAGCATTTCGTGATGAGGCGGCATACGTCATTTGACGTATTGGCGCCGGGCGGCGGCACTGGGAAGTTTGTGGACACCAGTTAATGGGGGTTCCATGTCAGACAGCGATAGATACACCGCGCCAGGATCAATGCTGCGCCGCCGCGTTTTGCAAGGCATGTCGGCATTGCCCGCCGCGGCGATGCTGCCGAGGACCGCCCGCGCCGCCGGTCCACCTACATCCGCCATCGACACCACCGGCCTCGCGGTCACCGACGACACTGTCACCGTCGGCATCCTGCATTCGATTACAGGAACCATGGCGATCAGCGAAACCGGGTCGGTCGAGGCCGAAAAGCTCGCGATCTCGCAGATCAACGAGGCCGGCGGCGTGCTCGGGCGCCAGATCAAGGTCATCCAGGAAGACGGCGCCAGCGACTGGCCGACCTTCGCCGAAAAAGCCAAGAAACTGCTGGTCAACGACAAGTGCGCCGCGGTATTCGGCTGCTGGACATCAGCGTCCCGCAAGGCCGTGCTGCCGGTGTTCGAGCAGTACAACGGTATGCTGTACTACCCGACCTTCTACGAAGGCCTGGAGCAATCGAAGAACGTCATTTACACCGGCCAGGAAGCCACCCAGCAGATCCTCGCCGGTCTCGACTGGGTCAACCGCACCAAGGGCGCCAAGACCTTCTACCTGCTCGGTTCCGACTACATCTGGCCACGCACCTCCAACAAGATCGCCCGCAAGCATATCGAAAACCACCTGACGGGTTGTAAAGTCGTCGGCGAGGACTACTTCCCGCTTGGGTCCACGCAGTTCAACTCCGTCATCAACAAGATGAAGCTGGTCAAGCCGGACGTGATTTACGCGATCATCGTCGGTGGCTCGAACGTTGCCTTCTACAAGCAGCTCAAGGCCGCCGGCGTCGATCTCAGCAAGCAGACCCTGCTGACAATCTCGG
>Ga0302319_10014764_pt1 | contig 14521 bp, 16 predicted proteins | sample Bog_T0_2_FD_203319 | JGI IMG/M metagenome (GOLD analysis project Ga0302319, IMG submission 203319) | Peat permafrost microbial communities from Stordalen Mire near Abisko, Sweden - Bog_T0_2 | ecosystem: Environmental > Terrestrial > Soil > Wetlands > Peat | place: Sweden: Abisko, Stordalen Mire... | reverse complement strand
CTTCCGGTCCCCGACAAGTAGTAATAAGGCCGTGTTACGGCCTTCACGCCCGGGAGCCCAGGCATCTCCACTTTGATGCGGCGCTTATCGCGATTGCGCGTTTCCTGGTCGATATCCGGCACGTAGGTCAGCAGGTACTGCATGGTGATCTCGCCCTGAACCGCGGCCACCGCTTTGGCGATGCTTTCGGCAAACGCCCGGGCGTAGGCGCCCGACCCCACGGGTGCCGCATAATTCCCGGCATCCGATGGTTGCGAAAGGTAGCCGGGTATTGCGCCATAGGGATTCGCCAGCGGATATTCCACGTGTCCGCCGGTCTCGGTGGCGAGGCGCTCCAACTGGCCGCGGTCGGGATTGTCGAATCCATAAGACGCCGTGCTGACGCCGTAGACGGTCACGAAATTCTGTTGCGCCAGTTCCACGGCCTGTTCCAGCCTCTGCGTACTGGCAGTGTCGTGCCCGTCGCCGAACACCACCAGCACGCGCCGCGGCCGGTAGGGCTCGCCGGGGATCAGTTGGCGGTCCACACAAGCGCGGCGAACGGCGTCTAAGAGCGCCGCGCCGCCCCCAGGTTTGATGCGGTCGATCTGGTCGGTGAGTTTGTCCGCGTCGGAGGTGGTATTGACCAGCAGGTCGGCGGTGTTGCCGAAGGAAATCAGGTAGCCGGTGTAGTTGCGGTCGTCGAGCAAAAGGGTCCAGATCATTTGCTTGACCACCTCCTTGACAGTCGCCCAACGGGTGGCGATGCCGCTACTGGTGTCCACCAGGAAGCCGATGACCGTGGGCTGTCGCGGGTCATGGCTCAGCGAGAGGATTTTCTGCGGCCGGCCCTCGTCGAGGATGCGAAAGTCTTTCTTTTCCAGACCGGTAACGAACTTGCCTTTGTCGTCGGTCACAGTCACCGCCAGCATGACTTCCTTCACCGAGACGGAAATAGTGGCGCCCGGCGTTTGTTGGGGCGCTTGCCGGGGGGCTGCCGGATGAGAGAGCAGGAGTTCGCCAAGACAAACCGGAGCGAGGGCGCGAGTGGTGGTGATCACGGCTGGTGGCTATTGTACTGTGCGGACGCGGCGTTCACCACCCGCGGCGCCGGCCCTACTGGTGCTGCCCTACCGCCCCACCATCAACCGGTCCGCCAGAATGGAGGGCAGGCCGGCCTCGTGGATCTTCCTCTGCGCGGTTGCCACGTCGTAGGGAATGCGGTGATACGTTACCGTCTGCGCTTCGGTGTCGTACATCACGTAGGCCGCGCGAGGGTCGCCGTCGCGCGGCTGGCCTACCGAACCGGGGTTGACGAGGTAGGCGCAATCCTCGTCGATCAGCAGGGTTTCCTTCCCGCTGCGCGCCGATACCCGGCCGATGGTTTCCACCCGCGAGTGGTTCCATATAAAGCCGCCCTGCACGTGCGTATGTCCGAAAAAGGCCAGCCGGCTTTCCAGGTACGTGAATGCCTGCCCGGCCTCGCCCGCGGCCAGCACGTATTCGTCTTCGTCGTAGGGCGAGCCGTGCACCACTTCGAAACCATCCAACATCACAGGGCCCTTGGCCAGGGTTGCGGTGTACTCGATATTCTCGCGGGAGAGGTTCTGCAGCGTCCAAAGGGCCGCGGCGCGGGCCACCGGGTTGAACCACTGCAAATCGTCCAGGCCGGTGCAGGCGCGGTCGTGATTGCCGCGCACGACAACGGCGCAATGGGTCCGCACCCAGTTCACCACGGGGTTGGGATCGGCGGCATAGCCCACCAGATCGCCGCAACAGATCGCCTTGTCGTAAGCGCCCAAGGTTTCGCGGGCAACGGCGTCGAGGGCTTCCCAATTGGCATGCAGGTCGCTGAGGATGAGGTAGCGCACGGGAGGAGTGTTTTATGCCTTTCTCAATCGCAGGAGAGTGATCTCTGGAGGCGCTCCGATGCGCGCCGGAATGCCGATGGTGCCGATGCCGCGAGTCACATACGCGGCTGCCGGCCCCAGGCGGTACAAGCCGTAGACATAAGGGGTGAGAAAGCGCGCGGGATTGATAGCCTGATCCAAAATCTCCACCGATACCTGTCCGCCATGCGTATGGCCTGCCAGCATGAGATTATAGCCCTGCCGGGCGGCCACGGGAAAGACGTCGGGGTTATGGGAGAGCAAGAGGTTGGTTTCGCCGGGCATTACCAGGCCGCCGGCGTGGCGCAGATAGGTGGCCTTTTGGAAGAGTGGTTGATAGTCTACGCCCGCCACGTGAAGAGTGGCATTCCCGAAGCGCAAAGGCTCGGTGGCGCCGCGCAGAAAGGTAATGCCCGCACGCGCTCCGGCGGCCGCGGCATAGTGCTCCACGCCCGCGAAACGCTCGTGGTTTCCCATGCAGGCCAGCACGCCGGCGTCGGTTTTGAGGCGCGCTAATTGGCGGATGCAGGCGTCGAGGGGGTCGCCGCGATGGGAGATCAGGTCCCCGGTAACGGCGGCCAAATGGGGGCGCAAGCCGTTGGCGGCGTCGATCACGCGCGCCAGTTGAGTTTCGCTGAGAAACGCACTCAAGTGAATGTCGCTGAGATGGAGCAGGCGCAAGCCATCCAAGTCGGCGGCCAGCCCGGGAATCGGTATCTCGACCTCGCGTACGCGAAAGTCCAGACGCCCGATCAATGCCCCGTAGGATAACGCGGCAAAGGGCGCCGCCAGGACCAGGTTACTGGCGGCATTGAGCGCCCGCCGGCGGCCGGGGCTGAACTGTGGTTCGCCCGCCAGTTTTCGCAGCCGGCGGAGCAAGGTGCGCAACGCCAGGACGGCGGTAGATGCCATGCCATACATCAGGGTGAAGGTTTTCAACACCAGGACCAGGCGGCCGGGGCGCAATGGGCCGTCGAACGCGGGTAGCAAGTCGAGCAGCCCACCCAGCGCCCATAGCGCATCGAACAGAAAGATACCATACCGCGCCGTAGCGGCTGCCCGGCCGGAGAAATGCTCGCGCGCGAAGCGCAGCCAGAGCACCGTGATGCGCCACTGTACCAGGACAAAAATGAGGAGTGCGAAAGCGTCTACCGACTGAATCAACCCCGGCCTCAAGTCTTAACTTCCATTGTAGTGATATTCGCGCGACGGTTATCCACCCGCCATCCAAGGGCGCTTAACCGAATTGGGGAAACCGGCTTAGGGCAAACGCTCCCTTACGGTCGCGGTCTCTGTAAGTGGCTGCAAACATACGGCAACCCAATCGGAGCCGCGACCGTAAGGGAGCGAATTTGTTGACCGAGCGGCGAAATCCCCAAAACGGTTATCCACCCGCCATCCAAGCGCTGCCGAGCACGGCCAGCGCCGCGGCCGCGGCGGTCTCGGCCCGCAGCACCAGCGGTCCCAGCGAAACCGCGAGCCACCCCGCGGCGGTGGCGCGGCGGCGTTCGTCGTCCGTCCAGCCGCCTTCGGGACCGAGCATCAGCGCTACCTGGTCCGTGGCGCTTCGTCGCGGGGGCACGGCGCCCAGCAAGGGTGGCGCGACCCCTTCGTCCAGGAAGTAACGGTGATCGGCGGGTTCGGCCAGACAGCGGTCGAAATTCGCGGCCGGGAGGATTTCCGGAACGCTGACCCGCCGGGCCTGCTGGCTGCTCTCGCGCGCGATGCGCCGCCATCGCTCGGAGCGCTTGCGCGAGGCTTCGAAGAGACCCTTCTCGGTGCGCGCGGTTTCCATGGGGAGCAGGCGCTCCACGCCCAGTTCGGTTGCCTTTTCCACGATCCACTCGAAACGGTCGAACTTGATGAGCGCGGCGACGAGTGTGAGCCGCACCGGCGCGGCCGGAGACTCCAGCGGCTCGAGGACGCGGAACACCACCCGCGGGCCGCGCGCTTCGGCTACTTCGGCGAGCCATGCGGCTTGATTGTCGGAGATTTCGAACCGTTGCCCCGCTTCGACGCGCAGCACCCGTGTGAGATGCAGGGCTTCGTCGCCGAGAAGTTCGGCGGTGCCGGCGCGGATATTGTCTACGAAGAAACGTCGTCGGGCCAAATGACTATTGTAGAGGGAGACCTATCCAAAGGGGCCAGGAACCCGCCGGCAGGCCCAACGTCTGTATGAGCAAGGAGACTAAGAACGATGAGAACCAGAGCATTTTTGGCAGGCGGGGCGTTGTTTCTGTCACTGGTCGCGGTGGGAAGCGCCAAGAGCTGGGACATTTCGGTGGTATCACCCACCAAGACCGGCAACGTGATGCTGCCCAAAGGCGATTACAGTGTGAAAGTGAACAATGACCAGGCTACCTTCAGGGATGTCGACTCGGGCAAAACGTATAGCGTTCCCGTAAAGATCGAAACTGCCGACCACAAGTATTCCCAAACCGCGGTCGAAACCCACCAACAGGGCGATACGCCCGTGATGCAATGTTTGGATCTGGGCGGCACCACCGAAAAACTGGAATTCGGCGAGTAAGACCGCTGCCGCCGGCTCCCGCGAGCCCCGCTACAATACGAACTGATGATTGCCCAATTGCGCGGGGTTCTGCTCGAAAAACATCCGAATCAGGCGATTGTGGAGACCGGCGGTGTGGGATATGACGTCACCATTCCGGTGTCCACCTTCACGCACCTGCCGGAGGCGGGCGCCGAGGTGCGGCTGCGGATTCATACCCATGTCCGCGAAGACACGCTGGCGCTCTACGGCTTCCTGACGCAGGACGAAAAGGCGCTGTTTGAAAAACTCATCGGCGTCAGCGGCATCGGGCCCACCCTGGGCGTGAAAATCCTGTCCGGCCTGGCGGCCGCGGATCTGATCAACTTCATCCGGCGCGGGGAAGTGGAGCGGCTGGTGCGCATCCCCGGCGTGGGCAAGAAGACTGCCGAACGCATGGTGCTGGAGTTGCGCGACAAGCTACCCGCGGTGAGCGGCTCCGAGCCCGATTCCGCGGATTCGACGGCGCTTTCGCCGGTGGATCAAGACGTGCTGTCAGCCCTCCTGAACCTGGGCTGCGGGCGCCCCCAGGCTGAGGCTGCGGTGCGCAAAGCCAAGGCGGCCGGCGGGCTGACGGAGTTCGAGCCTCTCTTTCGACGGGCTCTGGAGCTGGTACGTTAAGCTGGTAACACATGCCCGACCGGCCCCTGGTATCCAGCAATCTCCAGCCCGAGGAAGCGCAGTACGAAGCCGGACTCCGGCCGCGCCGCCTGGCGGACTTCACCGGGCAGACGAAGCTGAAGGAGAACCTCTCCATCGCCATCGAGGCGGCCCGGCAGCGTGGCGAAGCTATGGACCACGTGCTACTCTACGGGCCGCCCGGCTTGGGCAAAACCACCCTCGCCGCCATCATCGCCGAGGAACTCCAGGTTTCTTTCACCACCACTTCGGCTCCGGTGCTACAAAAGAAACTCGACCTCACCGGCATCCTCAGCAATATCCGCCTGCACCAGGTCTTCTTCATCGATGAGATCCACCGGCTGATGCCCGACGTGGAGGAGATGCTCTACGCGGCGCTGGAGGATTTTCGCGTGGATATTCTGGTGGGCGTCGGCCCCGGTGCGCGCACGCACTCCCTGCCCATGCCCAAGTTCACGGCAGTAGGCGCTACTACGCGGCAAGGTTTGGTGAGCGCGCCCCTGCGCGGACGCTTCGGTCTGCCGCTGCGGCTGGAGCCGTATCGCGAGGACGAGTTGCAGATCATCGTCAACCGTTCGGCGCGCCTGCTGAATGTGGAGATCGAGCCGGGCGCCGCGGCGGAACTGGCCCGCCGTTGCCGCGGAACGCCGCGCATCGCGAACAGACTATTGCGGCGCGTGCGCGATTACGCGCAGGTGCGGGCCGACGGCCGCATCACCCAGCCGGTGGCGCAAACCGCGCTCAACCTGCTGGACGTGGATCGTTACGGGCTGGATGAGATCGATCAGAAGATCATGATGACCGTGCTGGAGAAGTACCGCGGCGGACCGGTGGGAGTGAATACCATCGCGGCGTCCATTTCCGAGGAGCCGGACACCATCGAGGAAGTCTACGAACCGTATTTGATCCAGCTCGGTTTCCTGAACCGGACGCCCCGCGGGCGGGTGGCCACGGCCCAGGCGTTCGAATACTTCAATGTGAAACGGAAACCGGAAAATGAGGCGCAGCCGGGGTTGTTTTGAGGACCGTTTACTTAGCTCTCGGTTCTAACATCGGCGATCGCGAAGGCAACTTGCGGGCGGCCATCGAACGGCTCGCGGAGCCCCGCCTGCGCGTGCTGCGCGAATCCCCGATCTACGAAACCGAGCCCGTGGGATACATCGACCAGCGCTGGTTTCTCAACATGGTGTTGGAGGCGGAGACCACTCTATTTCCCCTGCAATTGCTTGCGCACACCAGTAAAATCGAGCGAGAATTGGGCCGCAAGCGCACCGTGCCCAACGGGCCGCGTACCCTCGATATCGACATTCTGCTTTACGGTAATGCGGTAGTGCGCACCGCGCGGCTGGAGATTCCCCACCCGCGCATGACGGAACGCCGCTTCGTGCTGGCGCCGCTGGCCAACCTGGCGCCCGATCTGCGCCTTCCGGGGACCCGCCAGACCGTGCGCCAACTGCTGGAAGCCGCGCCGCCCCAGACTGTGCGGCTGTTACACTCAAAGTTGACCCCGTGCCCGATCTCCACGCAGCCCTGAAACGGTATTGGGGCTACGACTCCTTCCGCCCCATGCAGGAGCGGATCATTCAGAGCCTCCTGGGAGGCAGCGATGTCGCCGTGGTGATGCCCACCGGCGGCGGAAAATCGCTGTGCTACCAATTGCCCGCGCTGGCGCTGGGCCAGACCGTGGTGGTGATTTCGCCGCTCATCGCCCTCATGCAGGACCAGGTGGCGCAACTGGGCGACATGGGAATCCCCGCCGCCGTGCTCAATAGCTCGCAGCCGGTCGACGAGCAGCGGGCGGTGATGCGCGCCGCGCAACAGGGCGCCTTCCGCCTGCTCTATTTATCTCCCGAGCGCCTGGCGCGGCAGGATACCATCGCCTGGCTGGAGAGAGTGCCGCTGGCCTTCTTCGCCATCGACGAGGCGCATTGCATCTCCGAATGGGGCCATGAATTCCGCCCCGAGTATCGCCAGCTCAGCTCGCTGCGCCAGCACTTTCCCGACAAACCGCTGGCCGCGTTCACCGCCAGCGCCACCAAGCGCGTGCGCTCCGACATTCTGCAACAGCTCCAACTCCGCGAGCCGCACAAGTATATCGCCAGCTTCCACCGCGCCAACCTGCGATACATCGCGCACCAGTGCGACAAGCGGAGCCACCCGCGGCTGTTGCTGGCTGCCATGCGCGCCCACCAGGGGCAAAGCGTGATTGTGTATGCGCCTACCATCGCGCAGGTGGAGCAGACCGTGGACTACCTGGCGGACCAGCGCATCCCCGCCATCCCGTATCACGGCCAGATGGAGACCGGTCTTCGCCGGCGCAACCAGGAGCGCTGGATGAACGACGAGGTGAACGTGCTGGTGGGCACCATCGCTTTTGGACTGGGGATCAACAAGCCCGCGGTGCGCGCGGTGATTCACCTCTCCATGCCGAAATCCATCGAGCAGTATTACCAGGAGGCTGGCCGGGCGGGGCGCGACGGATTGCCGGCGGATTGCGTCATGCTCTGGCAGCCCAAAGATGCCGGCCTGCTGGCCTACTTCATCGAACAGCTCAGGGACCGCGACGAGAAGGAACGCGCCTGGCAGCGTTACCACGCGGTGCGCGGCTTCGTGGAAAGCGACCGCTGCCGGCACCTGCAGATCTGCACGCACTTCGGCCAGACGCCCAAGTGGGAACGCTGCGAGATGTGCGATGTGTGCGGCAATGTGCCGGATTGGATTCGCTCGGCGCCGATCGAAGATCTGGCGGTGAAGAAGAACCGGCGGCCCAAGTCCCCCGCCGAATTGCCGCTGCGCGAAGAGCCGCGGACTGTTATACGGCCGGCTATTCCGCCCCTCGAAGCGGACGGCGACAGTTCCCTGTTGCAATACCTCAAAGAGTGGCGCCGGCGCACGGCGCAGAGTGCCAATGTCCCGGCTTACATCATTCTCAGCGATGCGGCGCTGTTCGATCTCTGCCGCAAGCAGCCGGCCAACTTACGGGAACTGTTGGGGGTCACCGGAATTGGCGAACGCAAGGCGGAGTTGTACGGCGGCGATATTCTTGCGGCGTTTGAAGCCTATCGGAAGGGTGCGCGCGCCGCGGAGGCTGCGGTCGCCCAGGTATCGCCGGCTGAAGAAACCATGCGGTTGCTGGCGGAGGGGAAGAGCTTCGACCAGATCGCGCAGATTCGCGGGCGTCAGCCGGGCACCGTCGTCAACATGGTAGCCGACCTGGTGGAGAAGGGCCGGCTGGCATATCGCGTGGAGTGGGTGGGCGAAGAGAATCACCGGCGGATCGCCGAAGCGGCGGAGCGCCTGGGCTCACAATGGTTGAAACCGTTACGAGAAGCCTTGCCTGAGAATATTACTTACGAGCAGATCCGGCTGGTAGTGGCCTTCGTACGCGCCAGCGCAGTCCCGCCTAAATAAACATCTCTTCGTCTTGCGTGGCGCCGTCCACGGAGGACTTCCGGGGGCCCTTGACCAAGGTTGAGACGGCCGCGGAGATGCCGGCCGCCAAGCCGTTGGCTTCGCGGACCGGGCGCAGCACCGCGCGCTTCATGGCATCGCCTACCTGCCCGACCTGCTCGACGGTGTTTTCCACCGAGTGATCGATCTGATCCAGGCGGGCTCGGGCACGGCCGCTGGCATCGGTCAATAGGGCGCCGATGCGATCCACCTGCTGGCGGCTCGCCCGCGCGATGGCCACGGCTTCGTCCGATACCTGGGAAATGCGCGGGCGGAAATCACCGACCACCTGATTGGCGCTCGCCAGCACCAGTCGCGCATTTTCCACTACCGGTCCGGTTTGTTCCACCACCAAACGAACACTTTTCACCACTTCGCCTGTCCGTTCGATAACCGGCCCCAACCGCTCTATGGCCTCGCCGGTCTTGTCCATCAAGGGAGCGATGCGCTCGATGACCGGCCCCACTTCATCGATCACCGGCGACATTTTTTCCATTACCGGTCCGATCTTACTGAGCACGGGAGCCACGGCGTCGACCAGTTCTTCCACCTTCGCTTGGGTCTTTCGCGCCGTCCGATAGAAGGCTATGGCCACCACGGCCTGCACCACGAATACGATGCTGGCCATGAGGACCGCCGCGGTTACAACGATTCGAAAGAGATCTTCAGACATGGCGAAAGACCCAAACCAGGCTGGGTGAGTTAGACAGTCGGTGTTCCCACGGTGTCGCGATAAGCCTGGCGGCCGGCTTCCACGGCGTCCGCGATGTTATCCTTCTGGCGGCCAAGAGCCTCTTTGCCCTTATCGACCCATTCCGCTGCGCTCGACTTGATGTCCGCGCCCCGCTGTTTCAGAAACTCGCCGCCTTCTCCTGCCTTGTTCTTGATCAGGTCACGGGTTTCCTGCCCGGATTTCGGGGCAAAAAGCATGCCGATGCCCACTCCGACGCCGAGTCCCAACAAGAAGCTGGAAAGTCCGTTTTTGTCCATGTGCTTGCCTCCAATTTGAACGCCGGTCGAAATCGATACCTAACATCCGTCCGACTGATTTCAGTATACTCCGCAGAAGAGAAACGAATCATGGAAGAACGTCGAACGCGCCGCCTGGACGCCGCCGGATTGTGGGAGTACGCACTGAGAGTCCTGACGGGGCGGGCCCACTCCAGTGGTGAAATGTCCGAAAAACTCCGCCGCCGCGCGGAACGAGTGGGCGATATCGACGCGGTATTGGCTCGCCTCAAGCAGAGTGGGTATCTGGATGACCGGCGATACGCGGAAAGCTTCGCTACGGCGCGGCTTTCCGGCGACAAATTGGGCCGCACGCGCGTGATTCACGATCTGCGGCAGCACCGCGTGGCGCCGGCGCTGGCCGAACACACCGTGGAGAAAGTTTATCAAGGCGTGGACGAGGAAGCGCTCATCGAAGACTGGATCCGCCGCAAATACCGCGTGGCGGAGCGGGAAGGCTTATTCGGCGAACAGAAAGATCTGGCCGCGGCCTACCGGCGCCTGGCGCGGGCCGGCTTCCGCTCCGGGGAGATTCTCAAAGTGCTCAAGCGATTTGCCAAAGACCCCGATCTGCTCGACGGGTTCGAGGCGCCGGAGGAAGAGAAGGAACTGTAGCGGGCGATTCTGTCGCCGTCTAGTTCGCCGTGGGAATCCTCTCCGCGTGATCGACCACGATGACTTCGACAGGCGCTTTTCGCGGCTCCAGCTTGAGCCCCAGCGCTTCCAGCGAGGAGAAAATGGAGACTGCCGGGTCTGCTCCCGAATCCGGGATGCGGCTGCCGTCTCCGCCCGAGGATCGCACCAGACTGCGCAGTTCCTCCACGGAGTATTCCAGCGTGAAATCGTATCTTCCGTCGAGTTCGGTCATATCCACGACGGGCCGGTCTACAAATTTCCCCAGGGAATCCATCAAAGAGGCGAAGGTCACTTTCTTGGCTTCCAGCTTGTTCAATCCGTAACTGATATACGACCCGTTGCCCAGGTTGACCACCGTGCCGCCGCGCCCGCCGCCGCTGACGTTGACGTCTACGCTTCCCGTGTCGGAGCTGTCGGCATCGGGCGGCTGGGCTTTGATCTTCAGGCCACTCTTTGCCACCACCAACGCATAGGCCGGAAAGTCCCTGGTCTCGCGGTGAAAGGTCAGCTTGAACCGGTCCGCCAGCAATGACGCCACCATGCCGCGGAGTTGTTTGTCTCCGCTGGAGCCGGCCGGCAGCTTGCCGGCGATGTCGAAATGGTCGGTCGATATCCAGTCTGGCGCCAGTATCTGGTAATCCTTCACGTCATAGGCCATCGTGAGGTAGTTCCGCAAAGAGAGGTAGCTGCAGCGCACCATGGCGCCGTCAATATGCACGCCCACGTTGAACTGCCCGTCGGCGGTCGGCGGGGCGGACGGTTTGACGGAGGCAACCTCGAATTCCGGCCGGGCGGCCGGCGTCTGGCTAAAGGCCATCCCCGCCGCAAGAATTGCGAACAGACACGCGCGCGTTGTTTTCATCTCAGCTCAAGTACGCGATTTGAGCGGAAATGTTCCCAAAACGTGCTCCGTCACCACATTGCCGCCGATCAGATGCTCCTGAATGATCCGCTCCAAGACCGCCGGGGTCGCGGAATGGTACCAGACGCCTTCGGGGTAAACCACCGCGATGGGGCCTTGCTCACAGATGCGCAGGCAGTTCGCTTTGGTGCGGTTCACCCGAACCAGCAGACCTAATTCGGCCAGTCGGCGCTTGAGATACTCCCAGGCTTCCAGGCCGCTTTCCTGGCTGCAACACTTGGGCTTGGTCTGGTCGCAACAGAGAAAAATATGGCGCTCGATGCCCGGAAGCCCCAAGCCGGCGGCGATATCCACCAGACGTTCCACGTCCGCCATGTCAATACTTCAGGTAGACCGTCTTATAGTCGCTATAGAATTCCAGCGCCGCGGGCCCTTGTTCTTTGGGGCCGAAGCTGGAATCCTTGGTGCCGCCGAAGGGAAGCTGATATTCCACGCCCGCGCTGGGCAGATTGACCGTCAACAGTCCGGCTTCGGCGCGATAGATGAACTCGAAAGCACGCGATAGATTGCTGGTCTGGATGGACGACGAGAGCCCGAAGGGAATATTGTTGGCGATGCGCATGGCGTCCTCGAAATTGCCGGCGCGCATGATAGCCAGCACCGGTCCGAAGATCTCCTCGCGGGCAATGGTGTGCGACTCCTCCACGCCGGCGAAAACCGTGGGCTCGACAAAGTAACCGTTGGCCAGAGTGCCCTCGGTGAGCTGCGCACCGCCGCACAATGGCTCGCCCGATTCCTTGCGCGCGATGCCGATGTAGCGGAGGACGGTATCCATCTGGCCCTGGTCCACGCACGGTCCGATGTCGATGCCGGGCTGCATGCCGTCGCCCACCTTCAACTTGCGGGTGCGTTCCACCACGGCGGCCACGAAGCGGTCGTAGATGGCATCTTCCACGATGGCGCGGCTGGTCGCGGTGCATTTCTGCCCGGTAGAGAAGAATGCCGCGTTGACCACGTTCTCCACGGCGGAATTAAAATCCGCGTCGGCCAGCACGATGGTGGGGTTCTTGCCGCCCATTTCGAGCTGAATTCGCAGATGCCGTTTGGACGCCTCGCCATGCAGCCACGCGCCGATTTCGCAGGAGCCGGTGAACGACACCGCTTTGAGCCCAGGGGCGCCAACCATGGCCTGGCCCAACTCGCCGCCGGACCCCGCCACGAAGTTGACTACGCCTTTCGGCACTCCGGCTTCGTGGAGGGCTTCGACGATGCGCCAGGCGCTGAGCGGCGCGGCCGATGCCGGCTTCACCACCACCGTGTTGCCGCAAATCAGCGCCGGCGCCAGTTTCCACGCCGGAATGGCGCTGGGGAAATTCCACGGTGTGATGAGTCCCACCACGCCGATAGGTTTGCGCAGCGCGAACATGTGTACCCGATCGCGTTCCGAGGGCACCAGCATGCCGGGCATGCGCGAGCCCTCGCCCGCGAAGTAGCGCAGGATGTTGATGGCGCGGCGCACTTCACCCTTGGCTTCGGGCAGGGTTTTGCCCTCCTCGCGAGTCATGTCGGCGGCTACGGACTCGAACTTGCGGTCCAGGATATCGGCGGCCTTGAAGAGGATGTTGCCGCGCGCCGGACCGCTCATGGCCGACCAGGCGGGCAGAGCGGCGGCCGCGGCGGCCGCCGCGTCGTGCATATCCTGCGCGCTGGCTTTGCTGAAGGTCCCCACCAGTTCTTCGGTGTTTGCGGGGTTGCGGTTCTCGAAGGTCTTCCCTCCGGACACCCATTCGCCATTGATATAGTTTGAGAAGTTTTGCGTCATAACGGTTCAATCTAGAATTGTACCTTCGGAGCCTCTTCGGCTCCCGGTTGGGTCTTGAAGTAGGCGTCGTTGCGCGTGAACCCCGAGAGGGAGGCCACAATGTTGTTGGGAAATAACTGCAGCGTGGTGTTGTAAGTCTGCAGAGCTTCATTGTACTTGCGCCGTTCGATGAAGATCCGGTTCTCGGTGCCCGACAGTTCGTCCTGCAAGCGCAGGAAATTCTCATTGGACTTCAACTGCGGATAGTTCTCCGCGATTACCAGCAGGCGCGAGAGCGCGCCGCTCAACTGATCGTTGGCGGCGATCTTCTCTTGCGGCGTGCGGCCGTTGATCAAGGCGGCGCGCGCGTCGGCAATGTTCTTGTAGACTTCGGTTTCGTGCTGGGCGAAGCCCTTGACCGTGGATACCAGGTTGGGGATGAGGTCGGCGCGGCGCTGGAGCACACCTTCCACATCGCTCCACTGCCGCTTTACGGCTTCCTGCTGGGTGGCCAGGTCGTTGCGGACGCTGACATATTTTCCGCCCATCATCAGCAACATCAGCAAAAGAACCCCTATGACGATCAGAGCGATTTTCATGTGTCGGTCTCCTATTTCTGCAATTCAGCTTTCTCCAGTCGGTCCACCGCCGCGATCACCACGGAAATGGCTTCGAGGTACGCATCCAACAGGGCTACGGGTTCCACCTCGCGCGCTTTCAGACGCTCCTCGCGGATGGAGAGCAACTTCTCGAACGGCAGCGGGTCGAAGCCGAAACGCCGGCTCGCGCGCGCGATCACCTCGCGTTTGGCGGAGGGCCCCTCGGCGCCATGGAGGATCAACGCATGGCGGAACAAAACGCAAAACGTGGAGACGGAATCGAGCAGCAAGCGGCGCAGCAGGCCGGCGTCGGAGAGCATGCCGGACGCCTTCTGGCGCAGGCGCAGCAGCTTGGCGCGCAGGTCGTGCTCCACTTGCGCGCGATAGAAGGTCTGCTCCACCACCAGGGCGGAGATCACGTCTTTGCCGAACAGCAACTGGTGATGCTGCTTGATGTCGTTGAATTCGATGGCGAAGCAATCGGTGGACGTTTCCACTTCGCGCTCGGTGAGCAGCAGCGGGGAAGGGCTGCCCTGCTCGCGCCACCAGCGAAAGATGGTTTCGCCGGCGCCCAACTCGCGGGTGGAGAGCTGGCTCAGGACGCAGAGGATGTTGTAGTCGGAGAATTTGGCGTGGTGATCGCCGGCGGCCGCCGAGCCGTAGAGCACCACCGAGACCAGCCGCTCCCCATAAGCTTTTTGAAGCTTCTCGACCAGTTGTTGCACGATCTTGTCCATAGATAGTCCTTTACCAGCCGCTGGAAGCGCCGCCTCCTCCGGAATCCCCGCCACCGAATCCGCCGAACCCGTCGCCCGAATCGAAGCCCCCAAATCCGCCGCTGCCCCGGCTTCCCGAACTCGAGCGGCCGCCCATGAGGTTGCCGAGAATCAGCCAGGGAAGGACACCCAGCCCTCCGCCGCCGCCGCCAAAACCGCCGGGGCCGCGGGAGCGCACCAGCAGCAGGAGGAAAAAGATCCCGCCAACGATCATCGGCCAGGGAATGCGGTCGGAGGCCGAGGGCTGCGTGCGCCGCTGCGGCAGCCGGGCCTGCAAGGGCACGTTCTTGGCTTGGGCGATGGTGTTGCCGATTGTCTGTGCGGCCGCTATCAG
>Ga0302319_10014763_pt1 | contig 14521 bp, 13 predicted proteins | sample Bog_T0_2_FD_203319 | JGI IMG/M metagenome (GOLD analysis project Ga0302319, IMG submission 203319) | Peat permafrost microbial communities from Stordalen Mire near Abisko, Sweden - Bog_T0_2 | ecosystem: Environmental > Terrestrial > Soil > Wetlands > Peat | place: Sweden: Abisko, Stordalen Mire... | reverse complement strand
AAAAAGGAAAAAGCGCCAACGAGCTTAAATAAATTCGCCACGTAAGGGATCAAGCCAACGATCTTGATATCCCCGCCGAGGTCTTGAAAGCGTTGTTTGCGCCCAGCCAGCGCGGATATGGCTTTGAGAGAGATGTGGTTGACGTGGCTGAAGTTAAGTACGATTTGAATTTTACTTTGAAGAACCATCTCGTTCATGACATCCAATAGGTCGCCCATTTCAGTGTTGCCAATGTCGCCCGCGAGACGTAGTACCGTAACGGTTTCAGTGTTGTTCAGAGCGATTGCCAAGATGGTTCCTTTCTAACTAGTTTTTCCTAGTGAAAGGCCAACTGGCCCACTCTAGGATCCCCCCCTGCTTTGAAGCCATTCGCTTTATCCCTAGTCCCCACTAGTGATAAACCGATCCTTTAAATCCTAAGATTTAAAGATTCTCACTTCTAACTTCAGACTCCCAACTTCTCACTTTCAGAAGTTGATGTCCTGGATGCCCTTATCCGAAAGTTTCTGGCCCATCAGCTCCAGCGATTGCGACGTTTGCGCGTGGTAACTTTCGTATTTCTGTTTGTCCCATATTTCAACGCGGTTCAGAAGACCCACAATCACCACATTCTTGGCGATGCCCGCTTCTTTGCGGAGCACCGGCGAAATAACAATGCGGCCCTGCTGGTCCATTTCCACTTCGTCAGTGGCTTTCATCACCGTGCGTTGAAACTGCCGAACTTCAGAATTAAGGCTGTCCATCGAGGAAAGCTTCTCCTCAATTTTCTGCCAGGTATCAGAGGGGTATAGGAAGAGGCATTGGTCGAAACCCAGCGTCAGCACTAAGGGGGTAGTATGGTTGTTTTGAATCTGATCCCGAAAACGCGCCGGAATCGACATCCGGCCCTTATCGTCGATGGAATTATGAAAGATCCCTCGAAACATGATCAGCTCCAAATCGTTGAAAAATAAGGAATTTCAGAACTTTTCCCCACTTTCCACCACTTTTCCCCACTTGCCGCCATTATGGGCATATTTCGGGCTAGGTCAAGCGTTTATTTGGGTATTTGTTCAATGATTTTGAGGATTGGCGGGTGGGGAGGTTTTCAATAAAGGACACCCGATTTGAGAGAACATGATTTGACTTTTCCATTGTTGAAGGTATGTCTCAGCGTAGATAAGGGTTGCTTTTAAGTCAAAAAAAAGTACGTTCCAAATAATTAAACGACTATTTGTTCTCCTGAGTATTTTTCGTAAGAGAGACCGGAACATGCAAAAACCCTTAAATTTTGGCTATTTAGTAGCGATTGATGTGTTTGTGATCGTAAAAGGAATTGAAATGAAGTTAATAAATATCAACATAAATTTGGCTATCGACAAAACAATTAAAGTCTTTTGGCCTTATGCATCAGCCCTTAGTTGGACACCGTTCTTTCGTCTATTACTCATGCTATTAGTCATTGGTTCAATCGTTGCGTTTTGTATTTGGCTCTCGGTGCGACGCTAGACACAAAAGTGCGAATCAAAACTCTTCACCAATTTAAAGTGTTAAGTGTTTGCTCTAACCCCTTTACCACACAAATATCTGCTTAACGCCTAGTTACTTTTTGAAACTGAAAAAAGTTGTCCTACATAACCTTTACGAGACATCTTCTTTGTCTTACGTTAATATTAATTTATGGCCATAACGATAAATTTTAAAACTAGAAATCCTCGAAGAAATTTACCTCTTCATTCCTCAAGTAAAAGAAAAGAATCAAATTTCGTAAATGCCTTTGAGCGTTGTTACTCATTAAACGAGGACCACATCATAAGCAAAGAATTTCATTTATCCGGTTTTGGAATTGCAGATATGGTTACTGTACCTCTAGTAAATAAGTTTAATCACAGTTTTGATTTAATAGCTTTTGAAATGAAACTTAAAAATTGGCGTTCAGCATTAATGCAGGCTTATAGATATTCTTATTTTGCAAATCAATCAATTGTCGTATTACCACCAGATGTTATTGATTCTGCCAGATTTAATATTAGTCATTTTTTAAATATGAATATTGGATTATGGGAATTTAATTCGAAAGAAAATCAAATAATTGATATTTTTACGCCAAAAGTCAGCGCTCCAAAAAGTTTTGTTGCACACAACAAGGCAAAAGGTTTAATTTTTGGGAAGATCAATTTCTGCGAGCTCAGCAAATAACTTCACACCTTCTTTCAAAGGTTCTAAATTTTCTTTATTAGACTTCGCTTCTAATTGAAGTCCCGTTACCGATGGGATTGATAAATAAAGATCGCTAGCATTATCAATAAGTTGATTACAGTTTTGAAGATTTTGAATAATGTTCTTCCCTACCATTTCAGAATTTAAGCTTTTAATCGCATCCCAAGCTTGTATTACTTCTACATTTCTTTCAGGAGTCGAACCGTCATTGTCATAATACTCATCACTAGGCAGACCATTTAAAACCTCAGAAATACGAGCATTTTTCAAAGAGTCTAATTCATAGTAATAAATTCTATTTAACAGTTTTTTGCTCAAATATCTTTGGTTTGGTAACTTTCCACCACTGCTCAACGGGTTGAATCGGTCTAAAGAAAATGTTCGTAAATTTGACCACCATCCAGTACTACCAGCTATTGCACCAGCAATACCCAAAAAAGGAGTAAGAATATCGGAATATCCGTTAATAACTTTAAAACCATTAAGTTTCAAAGAATAGTTAATAAGCATCCATGCAGCTATAACATCAGCATTATAAATATCAAACCTGGCTTCCGAGTTTTGCGCCGCGATTAAAACATAAAACCCATCTGGCGGGTTATCCAAAAGTGTAATGTCATTTAAAAAAGATTTTAATTCTTGCTTATCTGTTAAAGCATTTCTAGAAATGGAAAGAGTAGCGTACAAAGGTTTTTTGGTCTTATAAGTTTTATATACATCACCCGCAAGACGTATAAAATTTTTAGATATGCCTGCTTCTATCGAATTAAACGAACGTGGAATATGAACGTTAGGAGCAATAATGCCAGAAACTCCTAAATCCATTTGAAAATCAAAAGATGCTTTCAGATCTTCTGAAATTTGTTTTTCTCTTTCCAGCTGATTTCTTCTGCGTGTCTTAAAATATTGTTCATACTCTGTCAAATGTCCTAAACGTGCATTTTCAGAATTAATGAAAAAGCAAGCGTAGTATTGTGGATCAAATAGTAAATCAGCTTCAGGTGATTGTTTTCTCAACTCCGCTAATTGAGTTTTAAGATTTTCCGGAGAAATATCACGCGGACTAAAAACAACACCGTCAATTAAACCTCTCGAAAACCCAAGTTTTAGCTTCTCGCCTGCTTGAAAACCATGCTGAGCATAAAGTTTCACGTTATACCCCCAATTCAGAAATCAAATGATTGAGGTTCGCCGGACGCAAAGCTGGCGTCTTCTTTAATAACTGATCAATTAAAGAACACAAATCATCTGAAAGATCAGGCCTCAATGTTTTTAGTGCGATTGGTGGTTGTTTTATGGCTCTCGATATTGTTTGGAGCATATCATCGTTATCTTTAGCAATTGGATGAACTTTTGCAGCAAACTCAAATACTGTAAGTCCAGCAGAATACAAATCACTCCGATAATTAATATTATCTCGAAACCTTGGTTCCAACATTTCTGGCGCTATATATCTAAAAGTCGCAGGAGGAAATCTATTACCAGCATTGACCGTTAAAGCGGTATCAAACAATGCAAATGCAATTCCCAAATCTAGCAAAACAAAAGGTCTGGTAGGTTGAGATGTTTTGATAACATTTTCAGGTTTAATGTCCCGATGAATAAAACCTTTATCCGACAATTCTTTAATTGCTTTAACTATAGACAGCAAAAGCAATTTAATTTCACTCTCAACAGGTGAACCGCCAAGCTTAATTTCTTCTCTCAGATTCCTACCAGGAACATTTTCTTCCGAATAAATCGCATACTCTTCATTCCCAATAGTAATCATTGTTAAATCAATACTTCCCATTTTCACAAGCTCTGGGTAGGTACAAATCTTTATCACTTCTACTTCTCGACGAATTCTTCCTATGGATTCTTGACGAAAAGCTTCTACATCCTCTTGAACTTGCATTGCTGGGATCGCAATTACTTTAAGTATTTCTTCATTCCCGCCAACCGTTATTCTGTAGACATGCTTAAATCCACCCGAGATTAAAAAACTTATATTTGTAATATTCGGAAAATGAGCAGTTATTAATTGTCCATCTGGAGCTGGCATAACAGGTCTATACCTCGTTCAAAATTTTAAACATGATAACAAAAGCTGCAGGTGACAGTCCTTTTTTCATTAATGACTCCAACAAATAGCGTTTATTGAAATTATGGTTGTGATTTTATAGTTTTCTGATTTTCCTCAAAAAATCTAAAAATGACAGACTTTTTTCTCATGTCATTAAGCGGTTGGTTATTCGTGTCTAGGTTTTTCCAGGATTCCGACCATATTGGAAATAACATCCCTCCAAATGGCACAAAACTATAACCATGCATTTCCTTGATCGAAATCAATTTATCTTTTGGAATTAAAAAGGGATTTACGTAGTCTTTATCAAAAACAAAATGTCCAGCTTGAAATTTATAAGCGACGACATACCAACTTCGTGGGCCAAAATGATATTCAGAATCATGTTGAGGATAAGCAAAAAGTAGTCGGTATTTGTTATTTTCACTGTCCTTTTGAAAAAACCAAAAGTTATCCGTGTGTATTTCCGATATAAAAACACGTTTGGTAAGACCATTAATTTTTAAATCGAACTCTCTCGGCCTTAGCTCTTCTATTTTTTCCATGTTTTCAGTTTTTTTAATCAGAGGGAAATAGGTAAAAATATTTACGTCGTCATCTTTAAATTTGACGACTAATGGATAAAAGTTTCCACCACTTCCGCCGTGATAAGAAAGCCAGTAAATAATTATTTCTTGGGAATCATCGTTTTCTAAATCAAAAAGATCTATTCCAACCAAGCGTATACCTTTGTCATCAGGTCCATTAATTTCAAATACTTTTAAAACAGGCCAAAAAAAGGAAACTAGAGGAGTCAAAATTCCAAAATCAGTATCTTCAAAGACGAGAACCCTACTGTCAAAAGGCTGTTTTTCAAGATTCGACGCATCATGAAAAAATTGTCCCATTTCTTCAGATTTTCTCAAACCATCAAGAGTAAAAAATTTATCGTAATAACGATCTTTCTGAAAAACAATCCAAGAGGGAGCGTTAGTAAAATGTCTTATATTTGCTTTTTTTATAACTAATGTGCCTGGCAATGGGAAATAGCTCTTAAGAATTTGGTATCTTCTTTTCGAACGAGAAAAAGATGGCAATTTTCGAACACGAAAAATAAAAAAGAGAACATATAAAAAAACAAAGAAGAAAAATACAAGAGTTGTATGAAACCAATTAACAAAAGTATCCATTACGAAATTATATCGCCAATAATATCTAAAAGAGGCGCGGGTTTAGGCTGTGGCTCACCAGAGTTTTGAGTCAATATGCCCAATTTCTTTAGGTTTTGTATGGCTACGTTTAACAAAGTGTCTTTATCGAGACTTTCATAAAGACGGTAAAGCTTCGATTCCGCTCTTTCGAAATATTTGCCAGGCGGACTTGTCGCTTCAGATTTTATTTGTTTATTTAAAGTGTAGATTTTTATGAGTTCATCAAAATCGGAACGAGTAAGCTCTTTGAAAGTTTTTGTTAATAGTTTTTTAAAATCCAGGTGTAGTTTTTTTCTAAAGAATTCTCTGAAAAGTTTTGAATAGAATTCAATTTTTTCACGTTCATCATCATCAACAACTTGATCAAGGATGGCGTAAAAATCCTTTTGGACATCAATACTTTCAGCATGATTAAGTATGTCATCTTCAGTTATTTTATTTTCAAGAAGTCTTTTATAAAAAAGTAAAGTATTGAGGATTTCAGAATTTTGTTTTCTTTCTTTTCGCAAGTCGACTTCTAACTTCATTAAGTTATAAAGAGGGGTACCAACAAGAGGTATTGCATCAAAAGCACCTTTAATCAGAATTTCTTGAAATGTTTTGGTAATTTTATTATCTAATTCTGTTTCTTTTTTGTAGTAGTTAGCGAGATCAGCCATTTTTTCTCCGATTATTTGAAAATTACTGCAAATGAACCAAAGTTTCAAAACACCATTTCCATTATTGAAAATCCAACACTTTCCCAATTCTACCTGTCACCCTAAAAGACATTGACTTTATATTTGTCCAAAACTAATTAACTAACATTCGACCTTAAAATTTCGCATTTCCTCTCCGGTTTCGACCTTTGGACAGAACCCTCTTCGGGCCCAGTGACACCTGGTTTCCAATTATTGGTTGAAAATACTCATAAAACAGGGGTGCGGAGGCGGGGTAAATTGGGCGGGTCCAAATTAGGGAACCAAACTATCATAAACACAAGGGGATCTGGTTAAGCTTCGACCTTTTCCCTTTCCAAGTCTTTTTTCAACTCCTTAATCAGTGGCGCAATCTCAACTATGAACTTTTTCCAATATATTTTTATATCCTTGGCAATATAACTGGCTTTTTTATTTGGGTATTTACCTGTTCCGACAGCAGATTTGTTAAGTTCCGTCCATTCTTCAAGATCGTCACTCTGCAAAATCGTTCGCAACCTAACTAGCTTTAGGAGTTTGTTTGTCTTTTGGTCGAAAAGTTCCAATTGATCTTTAATTGTTTCATCTATCACATCTGTCTGCAGGCGATAATCGAGAAGAAAGACCAAGTCTGGATTTTTTCGAATATAGATCGTTAGATAATCTAATTCATCAATGAGCAATTGAATGAGTTTCAGTTTCTTAACCTTCAAGTTGGCGTGTTCTCGCCGCCTATCCAATGCAAAGGCCAGAAATACGCCAATTGTCGTTGCCAAGAAAGCAGAAAAAAATTCTATAACTTCTTTAAACCAATCTATCAAAACTTGCTCCAGCATTCCTGAAATCCAAAATTAATTCCGCCCAAAATAGTCTGATTCGCAAACATGACAGACGAAAAAACATTTAACTCGCAGATTCTTTCACCTTTTTCAGGAAAATAAAGTGTCCGTCATAAAAATACGCAAGCTCTCCATCATTCGTGATTTCAAGAAAGAATTCCTTCTGCCCATTCCCGCAGGGGAAAACCCAGATTAATTGATCGGAAAAGGCTTCGGGCCTGGCGTACCAGGCGAGAGTACATTCCGGATAATCCTCATCCTTTGAGAACTTTTCGACCGTTTCGAGCCATTCCACACCCTTCTCACTGGGGCTCCAAAGCTTGGTTTCATTCACCCATTCGTTCTTTTTAATAACAATATGCTTCCCCATCGCGCTTTGGATTAACGCGTCACTCATACTCCCTCCAATCACAACACTTCGATAAACCTCCCAGGTTCCATAGTATTTTTCAGGAAGCGGTTCCGGATTTTCATGAGAACAATCGGCGACACTGTAACCCGCGTTATTCGCCACATCATGGATTCCGGAAGCCAAATCAAACCAAATCTCGCCGGAACCAATCATATAAGAGTCATACTTCTCGAATAAATTGCCGCGATCCTGGTTTAAAACGGCGTCTTTGATGTTTTGGGTAAAAATCTGATCGGTATATTTCAGCAGTTCCGCGGGCCCCTTCACTTCAACCTCCCTGCAATTCATTTCGACACAAACGGGGTATTTAAATTGGGTCGCGATCCAGGAATAGTCGCCCTTGGCCACCCCTGCCCTTAACTTGTCAAAATAAACTTGGGCTTTTTGAGCCGAGTCATCCGGGGTAGGTGTGACATTTGATGTTTCGGCAGGAACACTATCCCCCGAGTCGAAAAGATGGGGCTCCCAGCTAAAGGCCAAACCGGTCATGAAGGCAAATGACAGAAAAAGAAAAAGGAGTGTTTTTAGTCTGATAAACATATGTCACCTTTTTGATATATGAAAACAACGGAGTCAGGCCTATAGATTATAAGTTCGCGCCCCAAAGCATGCCCAATTCTACGCTCCCCAGGCCCTTTAAAGGGCGCTGGCTTCCGCAATTTTCGCCTTCGCTTCGGCCTCGAAACAAAGCCCCAGCGTTTGATAGATTTTTTGCGCGGCCGTAAATTCCGCAACCGCCCTGGGGCCGGCGGTCTTATCCTGTGCTAGTTTTGCCAAAAGCATATCCATCTTGCCCAGTTCCATGTCGCACGAGGCTTCTCTAAAAGAATAGTGGTATGTTTGAAAAAGCTTCAAGGCATTGGTGGCGTAAATGCGGGCCTGGGTGAGGCGGGCGGGGTCCTTATTGACTTCCGCCAGAACCCTTTCCAGTTTGGCGGCGTTCCCCTCGTGGGCCGCTTCGTCCGCCGGGACTGGCGAGGTGAGCCCGGCCTTTTCAAAAATATCCAAGAAAGCCGCGGCCTCCGCAATCAGCCTCGGTTCCGGATTTTGCGAAAGTAAATTCGCGTACAACACCGCCATGTCGCTTCGATATAAAACCAAAAGCACGGGGTCGTTGCCGCTTTCGGTACGCGACACCACATCCTTCAGCAGCCGGTAAGCTTTGAGCATCAACTTGAGGTTCCCGTCCTTGACCGCTTTGAGTTCCATGGCACCGACCAAAACGTCATCCACTTGCGCCGACATCAGCCCTCCGTTGACGGGATCCATGCCCTTGTTAACCTGGTTGAGTTGGGCGATGACGCCTTCTTCGTTTGTCGTATCACAGGAAAGCTTGCCCAGTGTCAGCTCATTGGCTGCCTGAAAACTATTGATCTCGTTCCACATGGGCCGTCGGATTTTGGGATCGTAAAGGGTCTTGAGCCCTTCGAATAGAGTCGAAGCGTCCTTCATCATTTGGATGTTTGACGTTTTATCCCCTTTGGAGCCCAGGGCAATGCCCAAGTAAAGCTGGTTTTCCCCCCACATATTGGCGTCCTGAGCCTCAGGTATGAATAGCTCCGATTGTTTCAAATTTTCCTGGCACTGGTCCAGCAGCGTGTCATCCTCCGTGTAATGGGCCAGGCGCAGTTGGGCTTGACCCAGGTGGGCCAAGGCGAAACCCAAACCATAATTATTCCCCATGGCGCGGAATTGATCCGCCGCCTGGGTGGAATGAAGGATGGATTGTTTCATGTCGTCGGCGCTTCTTTCGCGCTGGCCCAGACTGTAATAAACGCCGCCGATGTTGGTTTCGGCGGTAGCGTAGTCATCCGGAAAAAGCACCTTGGCGTCCTTTGTCTGTGCGGCGAGAAAATGGGATACGGCTTTTTTGAGGTTTACCGTTCCCACTTCCCTGGCGCCAAGGAATTGAAACGAAGCCCCTAGGCCCGTCTGCACGAACATCCATTGGTGGGGCTGGGCGACCGGATCGGTTTCCTGCTCGGCTCCGCTGAAGGCTTCGATGGCCTGGTTGATCTTGGCCGGGTCTGCCTGCTCATCGCCTGCCTGGGCAAGGGCCGCTCCCAAACCGGTTTGAAGGTCTGCCCAGTTGGCCGGGTCGGATTTGCGCTCCACGAACTTAAGAGCGTTTTGGTAAGCCATCGCCGCCTCGTCCAGGTTTTCGGTATTGGCCTGCAGGTTGCCCAGGGTAAAAAGGCTCTGGCCCAGGATGCTTTCAATTTCCATATCGCCCACGGGCAGTTTGGTTTCGGGGTCCACCGGATTTACCGAGATGACATCGCGCGCCAGGCGGATGGAATTTTGCAGGGCGCTGACATCCTTCATTTGGTAACCATACTCGGCTAATAAAAAAGCCAGGTTTCTTTTGATGGTCAGCATCGTCAGCGGGTCCAGATTTTTGCCCGCGGCGATGCCCAGGATAGTGTCGGTCTTGAGGATCATGTCCTGGACAGGAGCGGGATAAAACATGCCCGCACTACTATCGATCAAGCCGCGCCAGGAGGCAGTCGTCCAGTCAAGCACTTCCACAATGTCCATTTCGGCGATATAAGTATCAGGGGTCAGGCCACCATTATCCATTATTGAAAACCTGTCCTAGTGCCTGCCCAATTCTACGTCTCGTCCTAAAAAGCCGTTGCCTTTTATTTATCCAAAACTAATTAATTAATATTCACCCTGAAAAACCGTACCTTTCCTGTCCGGTTTTGACCTGGGGATAGATTCAGGCTTTGGCAGGATGAGCTTATTTCTTAATCAGCAACTGAAAATACTCATAAAACAACGCGTGAGGGGGCGTGGTAAATTGGGCGGCTGCGAATTTAGGGAACTAAACATTCATAAACAAGGTCTTCTAAAGTCAAAATTTACTCAATTTTCACTTGTTCATCAAAATTTGACTCGCCCCCAAATAAATAAAACGAAAATAAGAAGGATTAACGAGATCCAAGCAGTAACCATACCTTCTTTACTTTTCTTACGTTTTTGGGGATCGCTTCGATTGATACCAAAAAAATATTGGTAATTCATAAAAACAAAACAAATCAGAAATCCAAACATTAGTGATTGGTCAAAAGCGTTATTACGATTGGAAAACCAAAAATAATTGACCATTAAAATATAACCAACACTTAATACGACGCCCAACAAATTAACGAATAGTCTGAAATTTTTATGATTAATGATTTTCAACTCCATAACCCATGAGTTGCTTTGTTTTTTCCAACAAAGCAGTCTCAAATTTTTGAGCATCATCTTCATTGTATAAAAGTTTATTTTTAAATGATTTTGTTTTATCTAAATAGATATGAAACACTTTTCCGAAATTCGAAGTATCTTCATCGCTTCCAAATCCATTGATCTTGAGATCGACATAAAAATTCATAGCCAACAATTGACCCTTTTCATCGTAAGTTGCGGTTTTTACTTGAAAACCGCTATTTAGAAAACGCCATTCCGATATCCTCTTTACATTCGAATTATCCAAATAATCAAATCGAACAACTTGCCCGAATCGGTCATCAGCAAAAAAAAAGGGGTCAGGCCAAAAAAAAGGGGTCAGGCCAACATTTTACACTTTATGGCTGATGTCAAATACCACCGAAAAATTCTTCCCGATGTTGGCAAAAAATCTTAGCCCCACGCAACCTTTTTACCGTCAACTTCAAAACCGCACTTGGAGCAAATGGGTTGATCGCGCCGGACTTCCCCTTCTTCACAATTGGGGCATATATTCTCATCCAGCAACAATTTGATCTCTTCTCCCATGGTAAATTCGCATTCAGGACAGGTGTCATTTTGAAGCTTGAAATCCCACTGCCCCCAGCAATGAGGACAGTAGTCATGGGGCACTTCACACAATTCGCCGTTGACAAGGTACCGGTGTTCGCTGGAATCGCCGGTGAAGAGATAGGCCTCTTTCCCATCGCTGGTGGTCAGGCCGGATTGGATCAGTGGCAAATCAGTCCCACGCTCATCGTCAAAAACGGTTAGATTGATTTCCAAATTGATCGAGTATTTTTCGGGCAGTTTTCCAGAGACATCTTGGAGGCCTTGCCGGACTTTAGCGAAAGCGCCGGACATCAAGACTTTTCGGATTTCGTCTGCCGCCGCGTCCGTTAAATCCTTTAAAGCCTTCCACTCAGTTTGTTTCATAACCGCCACCTTTTGACCAGATGATGTTTTACAAACACAGAACAAAAACAACCGAGGGGTCAGGCCAACATTCAACACGTTGGCGTTCTCGCCCTACTCGCTAATGTTTCTTATACCTCGTGGTTCTCCCAGAACCAATACGTTCAATCTTTTTAAGATTCATCAGTTTGGTCAAAACCTGATTCACGGTCGCCCTAATCACGTTGGTCTTTTGGGCGATCTCACCCGGAGTGGTTTCTTCCACGCCCTGTAAAAATTCCCAAACCGCCAATTGCTTGGGCGAGAGGGTTTTGGCCACAAAAAAGGGGTCTGACGCCTTTGTTGCCAAATGATTCTATTTAAGTTCCATAACATTCACAATTTTTTGGCGGTCATTCTTCAAAAGGTTGGGCAATATTTTCGCCAATGATTCCCTATCCCTTTTCGCAATACGGTAGGCGGCCTCACAATTGGGATTGGTCGAACCTTCTATAGCTTCGATCGGCTCCATCAACCCTTCCGTGATTAGTTTTTCAACATTTTGAACATTCTGAAAAGCGCCATCCAAAACGCCTACTTTCGCCCGATGGATAGTCGTCACTATTTCTTCTGAAACATTGACTGGTAGGATTTTAACGTCGGGGTGAGCGCTTTTATAAACCCGGAATATCTCGTCAGCGAAAGCCGGGCCCACGCTTTGAATGCCGTCAAAATCCAAAAGAACGGTCTTAAAGTTCTCCACCCGCGACAAAAGCCTTTTCGCTTGAGAACGGGAAAGCAATGATTCGCCTTCGTATTGAATTAACCGAGCCGGCACCACCGTTTTATCAAAAGAATAATTGTCATTCTCAGGATTGGCGTAGTCATCAAAAACATCCCGGAGTTTCTTCTCAGAATCGAGGCGAAGCTGCATGTAAACAGCCGTCCCTTCTCTTACCGGCATCCCCTCTATCATACGATGACGCTGTTCGTCTGGTTGACGACCAAAAACAAAGCCATAAGAATCGATATAAAATTGCTCAAAAGCCCTAGAAGAAAAGAAAATGCCCTGTCCCGAGTGCTTTTCAGGATCGGACGTCAACTTCCCTTTCGCCAGTTCCAGAATCGATTGCCGCTCATCCGAAAGGTGATGATCTTCTTTTATTTTTCTAAAAATACCCACACCGTCGTCAACGACCGCCATCGTGATTACTTGGGTGTTTCGTTCAAGGGTTATGGTCAAATTTTTTCCATTCGAATGGTCAATGGCGTTATTCACCATTTCGGTAAATCCGTATTCACAAATGCGGATGACGTTTTCTTTTAACCCTTCGCATAAATACATAAAATCCCTCGACCAAATTTCAGACTCTTCCTGCGATCCATTGAGGACATATTTTTCTTCAATGATCCGTGATAAACCCGGTTTATAAATCCGGCCTTTGGAGGTGCCTACAGGGACAATCTGTCCATCTCGAGCCAGTTCTTGTAAGTAACGCACCACAGCCTGGCGGGAAATCCCGAATTTCTGGACGACAGCCGCCGTAAGCCCCTTTGGGTTTTGAGCCACCTGGTCCAAAATGTACTGTCGAATTTCGGCGCTCTTTTTGAGCATTTCATCGCGATTCATGGCTATTCCTCGTCCGGTTTGTAAACCCACTTCAAATGATTGACAATAGACTTGCAATTGATTGTCAATAGACTTTCAAATAATTGTAAATAGACTTACAGTTGATTGTCAATAGACTTCAAATGATTGTAAATAGACTGTCCAGTGACTGTAAATAGACCGGCAATTGATTATGAATCGACTTTGAGATGCTGTACGCAGACTAAAGGGTGGATGCGCCTCTATATAGCTAGCCATGCAAGGTTAATCATCTTGATCATTCCATTTTTGGTTTGAAATTCTCCCAGCCCCAGTTTTAAAATATTGACCGGGTTTCCGCCGGAAAGTGCGGAATAGCCGCCGGAAGGGGCCGGAATACCCGCCGGAAGCTTTAGAATAGCCGCCGGAAAATTTAGAATTCCCGCCGGAGAGATTGAGCTTACTGACGAGAATGATAGAATTCCCGCCGGAAACGTAAGAATAGCCGCCGGAGAAAATCAGAATTCCCGCCGGAAATAACAGAATAGCCGCCGGAAAAGGCCGCGGTGAGGATCGATCATGACTCAATTTAAATCCGAATCCATGCCCTGGTACGACCAGCTGGAAGCTCTCAGGGCCCAGCCGCCCGACGCTACACCGGCTGAACTGATGGAAGCCCTCAAGCTCCGTAAAAGCCAGGTTAGCGACCTTCAAGCCATCGATAAGTGTTTCGACCTGCCGGCTTTGGAAAAGGTCCGCGCGGCGGCGTCCCCTCAACAAACGGGGATTTCGTCCCCTTCGGGGACTCAAAAAGCGAATAATCTGCCTTATACCCTTTCCTTCCGAAGCGCTTTGGCTTTGGCCGGCCTTAAAAAGGTCAAACTGGCGGATTTTAACCAAACGTTCCATGCCGCCCTGGACGTAACCCTTACCCTTCAATTGACCACCGTACAAATAGTGGCCCTGGTGGATTGGATAACCAAGGGCAATAGCCCCGAAACCTTTGATCCCCCGGAACCCGGTAAAAAGGGAAAGTCCTATAAAGGAACCAAGGGTAAAAACCAGCCAACCGGCAACGCGGATGACCTTAAACCAGTGCTCGAATTGTTCAAAAAGGTCGAGGCGGAAATAGCCCGTGGCGACGGTGAAACCGCCGCGCAAGACGAGCTAAGGGCTTTACTGAATAAGGGCAAAGCTGAAACCCAAGAGGATGAGGATTCGGATGGAAAATCATCCCCTAAAACGAACGGGGATAGGTCGGGGATTTCGTCCCCCTTCCACAAAGCTCGCGGTTCGGGGACTCAAAAGTCCGCGTCCGTCAGCCAAGCCGGCTGGTTCTGGGAAATGCTGCTCGGCGTTAAGTTTGTCAGCCAGTTGCGGTCCAAAGCCAAAAAGGGCGAACTGACCACCACCGATAAGGTTTTGGTCCTCCTCTATTGGG
>Ga0302319_10014761_pt1 | contig 14521 bp, 15 predicted proteins | sample Bog_T0_2_FD_203319 | JGI IMG/M metagenome (GOLD analysis project Ga0302319, IMG submission 203319) | Peat permafrost microbial communities from Stordalen Mire near Abisko, Sweden - Bog_T0_2 | ecosystem: Environmental > Terrestrial > Soil > Wetlands > Peat | place: Sweden: Abisko, Stordalen Mire... | reverse complement strand
TCTTGAGCCTGTCAATCTGGCCGCGAATTTTGCGTTTGTCCTGCTCAAGCTGGCTTTCACCTTCACCCTTCGAGCCGATGCCGCCGCCCTGCTTGCCAAGGTGGCTCCAAGCCCGTGTCAGGCGTGGCAGCGAGTAGGCCATACGGGCGAGATCGACCTGGATCTTTGCTTCACGGGTCTGGGCTCGGGTGCCGAAAATATCGAGAATGATCTCCTGGCGGTCGATGACGGTGATCCCTGCCAGCGTTTCCCAGTTGCGTTGCTGGGCGGGCGAGAGCTGATTGTCAAAGACGATGATATCGCAGGCGAGTTCCTTGGCACGGTTGCAAACCTCCTCCGCCTTGCCGGAACCGACAAAAAGCCGCGCCTGTGGTTCGCGATTGAAGATCAGGAGTTTTTCAATGATCGGGATGCCGAGCGTGCGGACCAGTTCGCCGAGTTCGTTGAGAAGATCCTCGGCATCGTCCTTCTCCTCCACAGCCGTATAGGCCCCAACAAGCAGGGCGCGCTCGACCATTTTTTCACGGTGTTTGATTTCGAACATTGGGGAGGTGAACTCTATGCCAGTTGTGATCCCGGCGCGAGTGTCATCCGCCGGTCATGGTCGAGATGTTTGGTGCAGAGAGCAAAGAAGTCTGACTTTGTGCCGACGCGACGCACGGTATGAAGGAATTCCGGACTGATTCCTTCGCCGATGAAGTTCGCGTATTTCTTGATCTTCTGAACTCCCTTGGGATCACGGATGCTGGGATCGCAGACCGCTTCGTAAAGTTCATGAATATAAGTGAGGACGTCACGCCCTGTTGGATAAGAGATCGGCTTTCCCTCGAACTGCTCGCGGATCTGGGAGAACAGCCAGGGATTGCGCACGGCACCTCGTCCGATCATGAGTCCCCTCGCGCCGGTTTCGCGAAGCACGGTTTCCGCATCGGTCGCAGAGGAGACATTGCCATTGGCGAGGACGGGGCAGGGGAGAGACTCTCTCGCAAGTTTGATCAACTCATGGCGGATGCCACCGCTGTACATCTGGAGCACGGTGCGACCATGCACGGTAACGAGGTCAACGGCGTGTTTTGCAAAGAGGGGAATGAGGGCGTCGATGGTCCGCTCATTGTCGAAACCGAGGCGTGTCTTCACGGTGAACTTGCCCGGTATCGCCTCCCGCAATGCCCCAAGGATCGCATCCACCAGGGGAAGATTGCGGAGTAGTCCGCCGCCCGCACACTTTCGATAAACGACGGGGGCGGGGCAGCCGAGATTCAGGTCAATGGCGGCAACGGGGTATTCCTGAAGAGCCTTAGCCGTCCGAACGAGCGAGGGAATGTCATTGCCAATCATCTGCGCGATGACCGGTTGGCCGGTCGGATTCTGCGTGATGGAGGCTAGGATCGGTTTATCCAGATGAGAGATGGGCGTGACCCGGAAATACTCCGTGTAGTAGAGATCCGCCCCTCCGTAGCGGGTCATCAGCTGCCAGAATGGGAGATCGGTCACATCCTGCATCGGTGCCAGGGCAAGCACGGGATCCGGATGGGAAAGGAGGTCATCGAGTGAACCCGGCACGGGGGGCGATACGCTACTCGGAAAATTCTGTTTCATACCAATCACAGAATCATGGAAGCATCCGAAGGGTATGGCACCCAGGTTCTTGTGCCGATCCACGGAAATAAGGTGCGCTTTGCCGATCCCGGAACGGCTTTTTAAGAGGGGTTAAACACCATCCCCATGAAGAGGATCGTTTTAGTCTGCTGATCCTCAATGAAGAACACGAAAGGACGATTTACAATCATGCTAAAAGGGGCAACGGAGGGGGCGGCGATGGCAGCGGAGGCCAGCCCGATTGTCGTCACCGCTGCGGCTTCGGTTCCCACTTCATCCACTTTGATAATCGCCTGCTGGTTGACGGAGGAGATGTAGAGTTGGTTGATCACAGAAATATTGCTGAAATCAGCCACCCCGGGCGTTCTTGAGAAGGCATTGGTCATTCCCAGGGCTTTCAGGGAGGGGATGAGATTGACTGAGTAATTGAGATTGAATTTGGGAAGGGAGAGCGATCCCTGCTGTTCGGAAAATCCATTCTGGCTCGCCTTTTGCCATCCCATGTTCTGTAGTGTCTTTAAAAGCGCGGAGATGCTCGAATTTGTGTTGGGCAGGAAGATATCCATGGTCAGGTCTCCTCCTTGGTAGGGAAGTTGAATTGCCTGGTAACCATTTGTTGCACAGTAAAAAAATGTCCCTGATTGGTTCATCATGGGAACAGTTGCTTGACCTCCCTTCAGATGGAAGGTCGCAGGAACCGTTAGATTCGTCGCAAACGGGGTTTGCCAGCTTCCCTTGAAATAGACCGCATTGGCCAAGAGCAGGGAAGGAACCGGGTCAAACGGGTAAGAGACGACATTGGTGATATTTCCTTGGGTTTCGTTTGAAGCCCAGGAGTTGATGGTGTGTGCAGACGTGGAATTGTAGAAATCGATGGCCTCCACACTGGCTCCGAAAAAGTTCTGATTGCCCTCGATAAAATTCGTATTGATGGAGATCCCGTTTTGATACCAGAGTGCGTTGGCGGTAATGAGGGTGAAATTGGTGTTTTTGCTGTTGATGATGGCAGCGATTTTCTGAACCCCATCGTTCAGAGAGGCTTGCGGTAATCCACTCGTGCCCAATACCTGCTGCATCTGTTTTTGAGTCGTTCCTGCGGCCCCGGCCGATACCATCTGGAGTGCCGTCGAGGCACTGTAGGGTGAGATGAAAATATTGCCGGAACCAGTATTGTTCGCGGCGAGTTGCGCCAGAAGGTTGAAGCCGAAAGTTGTGTTGGCCGCCGCCACGGACTGACTGTTGTTCGTGGTCTCATTTGTGGACGTAAGCGCCTGGGCCGCACAAGCCATCATGCAACAGAGCAAACCGATGATTTTCGTGCTCATCGTTGACATGGCCCTTTTTCTTCCTTTCATCGGGAAACGGTCACCCAGAGCCATATCATTGGCAACCAAATACCCCCATTTTTTGCGATAAATGTTTGAAACCTCAACTGTTAGCGAAGTGATGCACAATCAGCGGTTCCCTAGAGTCTTTTGTGGAGTATTGAGTGCTGAGTATCACCAGTTATCTCTGAGAGATGGTATCAGGCACCTTGCGATCTGGTGCATGAACTTCCCCTTCAAGTCGGAGGGGAGATGGGGTAAAGGTGCCGTATGACAACTAACCGGCTTGAGGCTTTCAGTGATGGAGTGATTGCCATCATCATCACCATCATGGTGTTGGAGCTGAAGGTTCCCCATGTTGCGGACTTCAACGGGTTGACGCCGGTACTGCCGGTTTTTTGCAGCTATGTGCTGAGTTTTCTCTATGTCGGCATCTACTGGAACAACCACCATCACCTGTTCCAGTCCACCTGTCATGTCAGCGGCGGCATTCTGTGGGCCAACCTGCATCTCCTCTTTTGGCTCTCGCTCTTCCCGTTCACCACAGCCTGGATGGGGGAAAACCATCTCGCAACGGCTCCCACTGCGGTTTACGGCTTCGTCCTCCTGATGGCCGCTCTAGCCTACTACATCCTCCAGAGTGCCATCATTGCTCAGCAGGGGAAGGGATCCCTTTTAGTCGAGGCGATCGGCTGCGACTGGAAGGGGAAGATCTCGCCGGTCTGCTATTTCTCTGCGATCTTGCTTGCGTTCGTGAATCCTCTTCTCTCCACAGGATTGTACATTCTGGTTGCCTTGGTATGGCTTGTGCCCGATCGAAGGATCGAGCGGATGCTCGTCAAGACCCCGCATGATTTGTCCCATGAATCCGAACCCTGATCCAAAAATCATCCTGATCACCGGGGCGACGCGCGGCATCGGCTTTGCAGCCGCCCGATTGCTGACGGCGCGTGGGATTCGTGTCGTGATCGGCAGCAGGACTTTGGATCGGGCCGAAGCGGCGGCAGTGAAGCTCGGTTGCGATGCTGTCCAACTCGATATCACCGATCAGTCCAGCATTTATTCCGCTGTGGCGTTGATGAACGAGCGCTATGGACGCCTCGATGTTCTGGTGAACAACGCCGCCATCCTGCTCGATCACTATAGCAGCCTGCTGAGTCTTGAGATCGGAACGCTGCGTGAAACGTTCGAGACCAACCTCATCGGCACCCTTTCGGTGACACGGGCTTTCTTGCCATTGCTGGAACAATCCGATCAGCCACGCATCATCAATCTCTCCAGCGGCGCGGGCCAGCTCGAGGGAGAGCCTCAGCCTTGGGCTCCCGCCTACAGCATCAGCAAGACAGCGCTGAACATGCTCACCCAGCAGCTCGCCGTGGCGTTGCCCGGTGTGGTGGTGAATTCCATGTGCCCCGGATGGTGCCGCACTGCCATGGGCGGAGAAGAAGCCCCTCTCACTCCTGAAGAAGGTGCCGACACGCTGGTCTGGCTGGCGTTGGAGGCACCAGATTCCCTGCGAGGAAAATTTGTGAAAGAACGTACCGTGATTCCCTGGTAGATGGTGCTATCATTCTTTCTATGACAACAATGATCTCCGTGCAGGAGCTTCAGGATCGCTTGGCGGGCAAGCTGAAACCGCTTCTCATCCACGTGCTCCCTCCCGAGCACTTTGCAGCACGACATCTGGAAGGAGCCGTGAATATTTGCAGTTACGAAACGGCGTTTGTCCCGAACGTTCAGCAGTTGGTTTCCGATCCCGGGCAGGAAATTATCCTTTATGGAGAAGGGGAACCATCGATTGATTCCGCAGACGCCGCCGGAAAACTTGCCGCTGCTGGTTATCAAAACGTCATCGACTTTCGTGGTGGGCTCCGTGCCTGGGAAGAGACAGGACTACCTATCGCAAGCGAAGGGAAGCTTCCGGAGCAACCGCTGCTCGACGGCCGCTTTGGAGTCGATTGTGATTCGAGTCTCATCCGCTGGACGGGGAGAAATCTTTTCAGTGATCACGAGGGTACAATGAAATTCTCAGGTGGTACGATTCTCCTTCGCGATGGGGTGTTGGTTGAGGGTGAACTCATGATCGACATGACTTCCATTGCCTGCAGTGATCTGACCGAGGGGAGCATGAATGCGGCGTTGATCCAGCACTTGCACTCCGTTGATTTTTTTGATGTGAAGCACCATCCCACCGCAAAGGTCGTCATCAATACGGTGATTCCCTTTCCTGGAACACATCTCGGTGTCCCGAATTACGAAATCTCCTCCACTCTCACCCTGCGCGGCTTTGAGCGCCCGGTGGTTTTTCCTGCGGTGATCGCCGCAGCGGATGCGGATCATGTGACCGCCCAGGCACAGGTGGAATTTGATCGCACGAAGTTTGGCAGTCATTACGGCTCCGCACGATTCTTTGCCTATCTCGGCCAGCATGTGGTCAATGACCTGATCCAACTACGTTTAAAAATCCAGACCGTTCGTAATGTAGCGGGATGAATGCGGCGCAGCTAATTTTTCTTCAACTGCACCTCAGAAAATCAGACGACCGGAATTAATGATGGTGACCGCCCGGACCATGGACATGGCCGTGATCGCGTTCTTCATCGGTAGCGGGCCGGACATCACGAATGGCGATATCGAAATGGAGCGTCATGCCGGCCAGCGGATGGTTGCCGTCGATGGTCACTTCATTGCCGACGATCTTGGTGATGATGACGGTCTGCTCTCCGAATTCACCCTCGGTATGCAACTGCATCCCCTCTTCAAGCTCCTCACCGCCCTCGATCTGATCTGCTGGGACGACTGAGATATTCTCTGGATCGTGAACACCGTAACCCTCCTCGGGGGGAAGGCTGATCTTGAAAGAATCGCCAGCCTTCTTTCCCTCCATCGCCTTTTCGAGACCCGGGACGATCTGTCCTTCGCCCTGGATATAGGCCAGCGGTTCGCTGCCAACAGAGGAATCGATGATGTCTTTGTCGTCGTCGGTGAGGGTGTAGTCAAAAACAACAACGGAGCCAGGGGTGATTTGCATAAGAAGGGTGGTGTGGATGCGGGAGTTTCCGCGTCCGGCACGGTAAACGGGTGGGGAAGGATTGCCAGCGTAAAACGAAGCGGATGAAACGGAGAGGGATGGTTGTTAAACTCTGCTAAAGACTAAGATGCAGAAGTATTTCGTTATTGAATCCGCACCAGGATTGAGGGATAAAGGCCGGAAAGGCTCTCAGTCCCTGATTGACGGAACTCAACATTCAACCCGTGCACCATCATGAAAACTTCAACGCTGATTTTTGGTATTTTTAGTTGTGTGTTTCTAACAGTTGCTTCTTTGAAGGCTGTTACACTTGATTTTACAGGCAGTAGTACAAATGTTGATTTGAATGATTATTATATCTATTTCCAACAGGGGGCTGCTAGTGAAGATGCTAATTTAGAGGTTACTTACACACTGACAAATGGTGTAACTAATAGTTTCAATTTTGATACGAATGATTCAACTGATCATTCGATTCTCACGACCAACCAGATAGATTTGGCAAGCATTCAAAGTATCACCATCGATTCTTTGACAGCAGGCAGGCTGTTTGTGAGCTATGGAGAGCTTGGGGCTGGCATCACATATACTAATGCAACATACACAAATTACAGTGGTCCTTCGCGAGTTGCGGGTTCACCCGGTAGCACTAACCCCTATCAATTTTACGAGGGAAACGCGGCTGCCGGTGCAGGAAATTTTGATACCACCTATATTGATGCGGTTTCATTTGGCTACGGATTGAGCAATAACAATACAGGGCAGTACATAGGCGCGACGAATTTTAATCCGCAGTATTACAGGAATCAATTGGGAGGAATTGTGAGTTCCCAAGCATTTGTTACAAACTCGACAGGTCAATTAGTAAGCATCTTGGGCAATGGCAATATCACCACTCCGTCGCAGTTCCCTCCTTATTCCAACTACCTGACGCAACTCGCCTCAAATAATACCACAGTCCTGATCGGCTATACGTCAAATGCTGCCGTGGCTTCCTCTGGTCGCGCCTCTGTCCAAAAGCAATATGGTGTTACAAGTTATACTGTCGGTGGAGTTACTTACAGTGGTGTCGGTGTCACAATGGCTGTTTGGTCTGCCTTTGACGGGAGTGTCGCAACAAACAACAGTATATTGACGAACGCCTCGCCAAACTTCCAATTTGGGACAAACAGCCTAGGGGTTACGAATACTCAGGCTCTGCTCCTGACGAATGGCAGCGTGCAGATCGTTTATTGGGGTGGCACCAATAGTAGTGGTTCTAACTCTCCATACACCCCGACGAATGTTTACATTACGAACAACAATCTGTTTACTAATTTGGCAGTAATGGAGCAAGGGTATACAAATCTAACTTTATCCACACTCATACGCCAGTCTCCACAGGGAACGAATGGCGCGCTGTCAACTCCTTCCCTTACATATAACACGAACTATTCGAGTTTTATCACGGCATTCAGTGCCATCCCCGGCATCGCTGCAGGCAATGCCTTGGAGCAGGCGGTTCTCTATATCGATGATTTGAATGCCTCTGTTAATTTGGGTCTGGCAGGTTCGACGAATATCGATCCCATCACAGGGACGAATTATGATGCCGAGTATTCTTCCATCTGGTGGGGAGAGTCAAACTCCCCTTCTTATGATCTTGTTCAGACGAATTCCTCGAATTATGACAACTACGGAGCCTTTATTGCCGTTGCCTCTGCCAGCAATACGTACGGTAACTCCTACTCAGATCGTTTTACCGGTGTGACAAATATTTTAAATGATTTTAGTGGGAGTGATACGATGACTGGGACAGTAGGTCCTACACTTCTAGACACAACTGCGGTTCCTGAACCTTCGTACACTTGGGCCGTTCTCCTGTGCCTCACAGGATTTGCTGCTTTCAAGGGATATCAACGACGGAAGAAGGCATAATCTCATGCTATTTTCGGTTGCGATTGGCTGGGCGGGGGATGGAAGACCGTTCTAAAGTCACGCTATCGTGTCTACGCATCCTCCCTCTCTCGATTCTGCACAGACCGCTTCAGCGGATCAGTTCAACCGGCAGAGTGACCGCTACGGGAAGTCACATATCCTGGCAGACACGAGTGATGTTGCCGAAGCCCTGCAGCGAATTGCTCCTGTTCCGGGTGCATGCGCGCTTGATGTGGCGACGGGCGGAGGTCATGCGGCTCTCTGTCTGGCCCATGCAGGGTGGAGTGTCACGGCAGGAGATATTTCCGAGCGGATGGTGGAGAACGCCACGAAGCTTCTGGTCGAAGAGGGGGGTAAGGTCGTCTGGTGGTGGCCGATACTGCATGTACTGGCCCGCAAATCCGCTTACTGAGATGAGTGCCGGGTTGCCGACTGCCTACCTTGCTGGCCCCGATGTCTTTTTTCCCAATGCCAAAGCCGAGGGAAAACGGAAGTGTGACATTCTGCTGAGACATGGAATTCAGGGGCATTTTCCTCTCGATAACGAAATTCCTGAAAGCGGAGAGATAGCCCACGAGATTTTTCTGGCGAATGTCGCTCTCATCAACCGGAGCAATCTCGTCATCGCGAACATTGTGCCGTTTCGTGGTCCCTCCCTCGATCCAGGAACGGCTTGGGAAATCGGCTATGCCTATGCCCGGGGGATTCCCGTCATCTGCTACGGCTCCACAGCAACCTATCTCAGGCGGTGCCGGGATCTTGGTTTGGAAGGCTCAATCGCCGGATTTGATCAAGAGGGGATGCTGATCGAGGATTTTGACGAGCAGGAGAATCTGATGATCTCGCGCTGCGCCGCTCAGATTGCGCCAACCTTTGAGGAGGCCGCCGCCTGCGCGCAGAAAATTCTAGGGAGCTAAAAATTCTTTTTGACAAACAGACTGATCGGTCTAATCATGTTCTCCATGACGCCTCCGAGTAATCATACGACAAAAGAACGCATCCTTGATGCGGCGCAGGCGATCATGCTTGAGAAGAGCTTTCACTCGGTGGGGTTGAATGAAATCCTGAAAGCCGAGGGAATTCCGAAAGGTTCCTTTTACCACCACTTTGAGTCGAAGGAGCAGTTCGGCGTCGAATTGCTTCGTCATTATGTTTCCGGCGCCCATGCGTACAAACGGAGAATGCTTCTCTCCTCGGAACCCGAGAGCAATCCCCTGAAACGTCTGATCACTTATTACGAGTCCAATGTGGCGTCCTTGATAGCGAACGAGGGAAAATGCCCCTGCCTCATGGTGAAACTGGCCAGTGAAGTGGCCGAATCGAGCGATGCGATGCGCCAGGTGTTGGCAGATTCCTTTCAGGAATCGATCGGTATCATGGAGACGGTGATTCGCGAGGGATTGGAGAAAAAAATGCTGCGATGCGAGCACGATCCTCGAACTGCAGCCATGCTCATCGGTGACCTCTGGATCGGAGCCATGCAGCGCGCTTCCATCGAGCGGAGCGTCGAACCCCTGCGCAAAGCCATCGACTTCATCTTCGAGGATCTGATTCTGAAACCTGCTTGAATTTTCTTTTCGCATCATAAAACCGACCGGTCTAATAAATCCTAATTAAATCCCAATTCGCCAGTAAACAAACCTCCAATACCAAACACAACAACACACAATGAACCTGACACAACGCCCACCACGCAGTCTTCGAATCCTACTCGGAGGGTATGCACTGCTTCCCCGTCTGCTCGATAAATGTCGTGCGGAAATCGCCGGAACTTCTGGCGAGTATCACTACAACTGCCCGCTTGATCAGCACTTCTTCAAGTTCACGGGTGTCGATCACGAGGCGCTCAAGGCCGAAGTGGCCAAAGGATTGGGAGACGGCGAGCTCCTGGAGTGGATCACTGCGAATGCCGAGCATCAGCGCACTCCCTGGGAGATTCGTCAATGGAGTGACTATCAGCAAAATCGCACTCCCGACAGCGATGGGGAAACACGCGGATTCTTCTCCGAGATGCTCAACAATCTCTCAACGACGCGTGAGGACATCACCACCTGGGCCGACCTGCTTGACCTTGATGATTATGTGACCTTCGGAGGCAAGGCCTAACGGAGCACTGATCAGAACCAATTACTTAACCATCAACCTAAGAGAAAATGAGATTACAAAATAAAATTGCCCTGATTACAGGAGGTAACAGCGGTATCGGATATGCCACGGCGAAGCGCTTCCTTGAGGAGGGGGCACAAGTCATCATAACGGGTCGCAACGAGCAATCACTGAGGGAAGCCGCCACACAACTTGGCAGTGAGAGGATAACGGCTATCAAGGCTGATGTCGCGAAGCCCGCTGAAATCCAATCAGCTTTCGATCAGGTGAAAGCCACATTCGGCCATCTGGACATTCTCTTTCTGAATGCGGGAATTGCCCCGGTAGCCCCGATAGATCAGACAACCGAGGAGATCTTTGACAATCTCTTTGCCACCAACGTGAAGGGTGTCTTCTTTGGTGTGCAGAAGGCACTTGGTGTGCTCGTCGAAGGAAGCAGTGTCATTATCAACAGCTCCACGGTAAACGCCAAAGGATTTCCCGGGTTTGTCGCCTATGCTGGAACCAAGGCTGCAGTCCGGAACTTTGCCCGTGGCATGTCCGCCGAGTTGGCTCCGCGCGGCATCCGTGTGAACTCTGTGAGTCCCGGGCCGATCGGCACGCCAATCTGGGGGAAAACCGGCCTTACCGAAGAGCAGACCCAGCAAGCTGGAGGGGAGATGGTAAAACAGATTCCCGCTGGTCGCTTCGGAACCGCCGAGGAAATTGCAGATGCCGTGCTGTTTCTGGCGTCGGATGAATCCAAGTATGTGGTAGGAGCCGATCTCTATGTCGATGGCGGCATCGGGCAGGTATAATCAGATTCCACTGTGATCATAAACGGACGGGGGGTTGCGCCTTCGTCCGTTTTTCATTTGAAGAAAGAGGAGCAATTTAAGCAGTTACAGCCGTCGAAAGTGGAGCGTCGCATGGCGTTGTGGTGGTGCAACGTGGCCTGGGTACGGCACACAGTAAGTTCAGCTATTTGATCCTTGCCGGGCACCCCGTGGCACAGGCAAATCAATGCGCCCACTTTTCCCTTAAAATACCGTGACCCTGCAGATCTATTGCAGGTAGTGAGAATGATGCTACGTTGAGCACCATTGAGCAAACCGATCTCAATTGTAGGGTCGTCCGCTGATCCTGATTATCAACGCGCTGTCGAGGCATTGATGGGGGAGGATTTGATCGCGATCCGTCGCCATCTTCACAGTCACCCCGAACTGAGCGGGACGGAGATCGAGACGACGGCGTATGTGGCTAATTATCTTACGGAGCATACCATTCCTTACGAACTTGGGCCGGGAGGAGTTGGCATCGTGAGTGAACTTGCCTCTGAGGTGCAGGGAGCGACGCAACTGATTGCTCTCCGGGCGGATTTGGATGCACTCCCTATTCAGGAAGAAAACGACACGTCGTATCGATCTCAGCAAGCTGGTGTCATGCATGCCTGCGGACATGATGCACACACAACGATGCTCCTGGGAGCGCTGGCGGCACTGAGGTCTGTACGGTTGCCGTCACGGTGCCGGGGGATCTTTCAATCCTCCGAGGAGAGCGGGCATGGGGCGCTAGACATGGTCAACGCGGGAGCCATGAAGGATGTCTCCGCAATCATCGCCCTGCATGTCGATCCGAATATCCCCTGGGGTTCCGTGGCGATTTCCTCCGGGCCGCAAACCGCAAGCTGCCAGGATTTCTCAATCGTTGTGAAGGGCGTTGGAGGCCATGCCGCCAGACCTCATCTCACGATTGATCCGATTGCCACCGCAGCCCAGCTCATCACGCTCATTTATCAGACCATACCGCGCGGCACGGATTTGAATCATCCCGTTGTGGTGACAGTTGGCGAATTTCTCGGAGGCAGTTGCACCAATGTCATCCCGGAGAGTGCCAGTCTTCGAGGGACGCTCAGGGCGCTTACCTTGGATGCTGCCAATTCCACCAGGGAGCGGCTGCAGGAGCTTTGCGCGGGAATGGCCCTCTCCTCCCGTGCACAAATCACGATCACCTTTGAGCGGCAACTTCCCGGTGTGGTGAATGACCCGGTTGTGACCAAGGCATGCCTTGACGCGGCACGAACAGTGGTCGGTGATAAAATGATTCTGGAGGCCCAGCCCAGCATGGGAGCCGAGGATTTCGCCGATTATCTCACAGAAGCTCCGGGTTGCATGATGCGTCTTGGGGTCAGGAGGCCTGGCGAAGAAATCCGACCGCTTCACACGCCGACCTTCGATCTTGCAGAAGAGGCCCTTCTCATCGGGGCCAGGATTCTTCTGAGGTCCTTTTTCGCGCTCAATCAACACCAGCCGTCATCTTAGAGCGTTTTAGGAACAGATGTAGCCATTCATAATCATCTGATCCCCTGAATTTTTTACCACAGAGAGGGATCCAAGGGGCATCCAAGGTGGGATAAAGTAAAAGAGGAGGGGGTATTCCAGTGATGTTTTTTCGCTCCTTTGCGGCAACCTTGGCTGTTTCTTTGTCAGTCCTTTGTGGTGAAAATCACTCGGCTATGACTCAAGTTAAAATGCACTAAAATTGCGATTTGATACCGCCTTCGGGTTCTAGGTCGTTAGCGATCTGACGTAGGCGGGTTTTCTAAACTTCAAACACGAAGAGTTTCGGATCAAGACGGAGTCTGGGGCCGTAGATCCCTGCAGGATCTTCTTTTCCGACAGCGATCATCATCACGACGGCGCTCTCGCCGCCGAGAAAGAGAATCTTTTTCACCCGACATTCGTCAAATCCTTCCATCGGCAGGCTGGAGTATCCCTGGGCGGTGATTGCCAGCATGAAATTCTGACAGGCAAGGGCGACCGTCTTTGAGAGCACTCCCTTCACTGCTGATCCGGAGAAAGGCCCGCGCGGCACCGGACGGAAAAGTCCGACAAGAGAGAAGGCGATTTTTTTGAGAATGCCCACAATGTTCAGAAAACCATGGGAGTAAAAGAGTGGGACAAACTTCGTGTAATAATCGAGCTGCTGCTTGGGAATCTCCCCGCGTTTGCCGAGCTCTTCTAAAACTAGGGCGCGGTTGCGACGCCAAGTGTCGGCACGAGCAACAAAGACAAAAAGCTCTGCAGCGGTGGCTGCCCCGCTTTGATCAAAAGCGGCTGCGATGAGAGCGGCTTTCCTGTCTGGAGAAGAAACATGGTAGACTTCCCACGGCTGGAGATTGGACGAGTTGGGAGCGAGGAGCGCGGCGGAGATGGCCTTCTCGATCACCACCGGAGGCACGGGTTCGGCCAGATATTTCCTGACCGATCGGCGGGTTTCAATGGCTTCAAATAATTCCATACAATGACAATGGCTCCCTCAGGACATTTTGAAGAGATCTTTATGACCATGGGGCTGTGCTCGCCAATACTGCGGCGCCGCCTCCACCTGAGCACCAAGTTTGGCCGCGGCATACCACGGCCAGCGCGGATTGAAGAGCATGCCTCGCGCCAGGGCCACCAGATCGGCTTTGCCGCTCGCAATGATCTCGTCCGCCTGCTCAGGTTCCGTGATGAGACCGACGGCAATGATCGGAAGGAGCGTTTCTTTTTTGATGCATTCGGCCAGTGGCACCTGATAGTTCGGGCCAATGGGGATTTGCTGCAATGGCGAGAGACCTCCAGAGGAAACATGTAGGTAGGCGCAGCCCCGGCGCTCAAGTTCCTTGGTGAGGATGATGCTCTGATCGACATCCCACCCACCAGGCACCCAGTCAGTTCCGGAGATTCTGACGCCAATCGGTTTGTGACTGGAAAAGGTGGAGCGAATGGCATCAAAGACCTCAAGGGGGAAGCGCATTCGATTTTCCAGCGATCCGCCGTAGTTGTCGGTTCGTTGATTGGAGAGAGGGGAGAGAAACTGATGCAAGAGGTAGCCGTGAGCGGCGTGCAATTCAATGGCATCAATTCCGAGTCGATCTGCACGGCAGGCTGCTGCCACAAAGGCATCCTTGATGTGTTTCAAGCCCGTTTCATCCAGAGCAATGGGTTCGGGATCGTCCGGATTGAAGGGAATCGGTGAGGGAGCAAGAACCCTCCAGCCACCTTCCGAGGGAGGAACCACGCCGTGACCCTTCCAAGGAATTTCACAGGAAGCCTTGCGGCCCGCATGGGCCAGTTGAATCGCAACGGGGATTTCGGAGTAGGTGCGGATGGCTTTAAGCACACTAGCCAGGGCGATTTCGTTTTCGTCGGACCAAAGTCCGAGATCCGCCGGTGATATCCTTCCTTCAGGCACAACAGAGGTGGCCTCGATGATCAGTAGCCCTGCTCCCGAGAGGGAGAGGTTGCCAAGATGAATCATGTGCCAATCAGTGGCCGACCCATCATGCGCGGAATACTGGCACATGGGCGCCACGACAATCCGGTTCTGGAGGAGGAGAGACCCGATCGTGATGGGTGAAAAAAGCGTGGCCAAGGAGTGGGATTGGCGTGAAAGCGGTTTGAGGAAGCCTAGGCGGCGGGCATCGGAAGGGGCTTGAATATCCCAATGGCTGCTCCCTGAGGATCCACTAGGATGGCGATACGACCAACTTCCGGGATGTCAAAAGCGGGCACTCGGATTG
>Ga0302319_10014760_pt1 | contig 14522 bp, 8 predicted proteins | sample Bog_T0_2_FD_203319 | JGI IMG/M metagenome (GOLD analysis project Ga0302319, IMG submission 203319) | Peat permafrost microbial communities from Stordalen Mire near Abisko, Sweden - Bog_T0_2 | ecosystem: Environmental > Terrestrial > Soil > Wetlands > Peat | place: Sweden: Abisko, Stordalen Mire... | reverse complement strand
CCCCTGTCCCAACGCCCGACGCCTTCGCGCTGGGCGCCGCCGCGCTCGCAGAACTCATCGGGCCGCTGTCAGCCGCGGATGACGCCTTGGCGCGGCTCGATGAACGCCTGCGCAATAGCTCGGTCCGCGACGGCCTTATCGCGAGGACCGATTTTGCTGAGGCCTGCGCTGCGCTGTGGGCCGAAGGCGAGCTGGTCCAGCTCGAGGATCTCGTCCTCCACGATGCCGGCATGGACATCCGCAGCCCCAGTCATGAGCTCGTCCAGGCGCACGCCTATCTGCGCCTTCGCCGCAAAGCGGCGCGTGGCGATCCCAAAACTTTGCTTTCGCCAACAGGGATTTTGACGCTTGTTGGAAGAACTGCAGCTCACCGTGGCGCGGGCGACTTCGCCGAGGGGGCAGGGGGCCTCGACGCAGCCGGCCCGCCGGAGCCAGGTCGTGGGAGCAATTCCTTTGGGCAAGAAGTTACCGCCCAGACCACCACTTTAACCGCGCAAAACACTGCCCCCGCGCTGCCTCGCCGGGTTGACCAAACCACCGCCGCCGCACCGTCAAAAGATTATTTTGTCTATCATGAGGATTGGGATGAGGAGGCCCATCTCGGCGCATGGTGCGCAAGCCTCGGCGCGGCAGATCGGTTACCGCCGATTCTTGGCGCCCTCGGCCTAGCCCTCACCTGGCAGGCCGGCGAGCCCCTCCAACGCCAGGCTCGAATCGCCCCCCTTTTGGCCGGGCTTTATCTGCGTCGCTGCCGCCGAACCAATGCGCATCTTGTCAGCTTCAACCTCGGTCTACGCAGCCTGCGGCCGCCGCCGCGGCGTGCCAGGACGAGCCTCGAGCAGTTGCGCCACGGGCTCGCGACCGTCGAAGCCGGCGCACGGGAAACCCTCGCCCAGCACGACCGGCTGATGCTGGCGCGCCAGGTTCTTGAGCGCAAGTGCAGGGGGCGCAGGGAAAATTCAAAAATGCCGCGTCTTGCCGGGCTTTTGCTCAATTCGCCGCTCGTCAGCGTCCCGATGATCGCCCAAAACCTCGAGATCAGCCAGCAGGCGGCGCAGATGCTCGTCGAAAATATGGGCTCGACGTTGCGCGAAATCACCGGACGCCGACGCTACCGGGCCTGGACGATCGGCTGAGCGGGAGAACGCGGCCGATCGAACCACCCAGGCGCAAAAGGAAGGAGATGGGACTAAAAATATTGCTCTGCGCTGCGCACGGTAGAGTCTTAGTCGCGATTTCAGGATCACGGTCAGCTCGCGACGGACCACACTCGGATGGGCGTGTCAAAAACTAGTCACTCCAAAATTGTCCCAGGAACTAGACGCCGCGCCGCGTTCCTGAAACCATTGTTTAGCTCAACCGTCGAATCGGTCAGCCGTCCGATCGTCCTGCTGCGGCTGGACCAGGAAAATAATGGCCCGTTTCCGTCTCATCCATGCGGCTGACTTGCATCTCGACAGCCCCCTCGCCGGGTTGGCTAGCAAGTCGCAAGATTACGCGGCCCGCCTCGATGATGCTTCGCGTCTGGCGTTTGATAATCTGGTCGCGCTCGCGATCGAGGAGGAATGCCGACTGATTGTGATCGCCGGCGATATTTTCGATGGACAATGGCGTGACTACCGCACCGGCCTATTCTTTGTCGATCGCATGCGCCGGCTCCGGGAAGCAAGCATCCGGGTGGTCATGATCCCCGGCAACCATGACGCGGAGACTCGTTTCGACACCTGTCGGAATATTCCGACAATGTCAGGCTTTTGTCCGCCAACCGCTCAGACTCCGTGCCGATTGACGAGCAGGGGGCGGTCGTCCATGGACGAAGCCTTCCGCAACGCGACCTCGTCGACAACATCGCGCTCGGCTGTCGGCGGACGCGAGGTTCAACATCAACGAACTGGCGGTTCGAGATGCGCCCGCTTTTGACATTGACGTTAGCTGACCCCCGCAAGGGCTTAGCTCTACAGCAAAACGGACACGAAAGCCGTACGATGATAGATTGAGCTGCTTCGGCCGGATTTCGCTGCTTTACCGTTAGTTGCTTTTTCGCCGCGCGCGCATCCGTCTCCCTATCTTGCGGCACGGAGGAATGTCGATGGGGGTGTCTCTCGCCGAAGCCGTGACGCGCTTGATGGCAGGCGCGAAATTGTCATGGCAAACATTCGAGCAGCACAAGGCTGGAGCCATTGCACTTACCGCACCTGGTCAGCGGCGCCTTTTCCAGTTTCTCATCAAGCAGCCATCGTCTCAAATCGCTGAAGGCAACGAAAAGCTTTTTGCGGGATTACACGCGGCATGGGCCGATGAGACGCGTGATCCAGCTTCCGCGGAAAACCAATATTCTAGTGCCGAATTCACAGGTCCCTGGCGGTTAGACCGCATTGAATCAAGCAACTTTGGGGGTCTCAACAATTTCAACGGTCCAGTGTTCGACTTGCATGTCGGGATGGAAAACTGGTGCCTTGAAGGTCAGAATGGGGCGGGAAAGACCTCTCTGATTGGTGCGGTCATTTGGGCACTGACCGGCCAGCGGATTCGTGAACAGGAAGGCCTTGCCGACGACGAGGGTCGCCGTGCCCCCGTATTCGATGACAAAGGTATGCAGATCGGCACTTGGCCTCCTCTGGTCGCATATCCCGCCGACATTGAAGATCTCAAAGCCGACGCTACCGTATGGACGCGGCTCACGTTCAAAGACGACCAGGGCAACACCGCCGTTGCATTCCGCAAAGTGCATTGCTCCGCTGGAGACGCCACTCCGGTCCCAATTATCAACGTCGACCCGAGGTTAATGGCTGTGCCGCAATTGATTGAAACCGGGCTTCTGATGCCTGCGCGTTTGCCCCGTGTCGGCTTCGGTGACCGGAGTCATTCGCTCTATGAGGCTGTCAAGCTACTGACGGGTCTCGATCAGCTCTCTAATATTGCTGAGGGAGCGGCGATCTTCACACATGGGACGAGGCGCTTTTTAAAGTACGCAAAAGACCAAGGGATCGAACGGCAAAAGACAAAATTCGACGAGAGCATCGCCAAAGCCGAAGTGAAAGCTCTAGAGGTGGCGTTCGACATCTCCGCTCTCAAAACTCTTGGCCAAAAGAACGTTTCTGTAAGCTTGCGGAACGCCGCGCAGGAAGCGTCAGATCAGGCAGGAGAACATCTCGCCAAACTGAAGGCGGAGATTGCACCTGGCATCGACACGACAAAGGTGGACGACCGTGCAAAGGTTAAGCGAGGCGTCGCTTCCGCTCGCGCTATTCTGGGGCAAGGAACGAAGGGCATCTCAGCGTTCGAGGCTTGGGCGGCCTTGAGGGCAGCCACTGAAGACACGCAGTTCAAGAAATTGCCGGACGCGCTCACTTCGTCGAAAGAGGCACTGTCTGCAGCATTGGTTTGGCATCGCCGGCAGATTGCCGATCAAAAGTTCCGCCTCAAAGCACTGGCGTCACAGTATTACGTTGTACCTTCAGGCGATGTGGCTGGCGAATGTCCCCTGTGCGCGGCGGAGTTGATCTCGGTGACTCAACAGAACTTGGCCGCCGAACTCGCTGATCTCAAGAAGGATGCTGAGGCCGCTGAACGCAAACTCGACGACGTCTGTGCTGGTCTTGAAAAGATGCTGTCAGACTTTCTGCCCGCAGACGTGAAAAAGCATTTCGATGCACTAGCGATAATGGAGCCTCGATCGGCCTACGCCGCGGCCGTTCAAGAACGCTTTTCAAGCGAGCCGCCATTCAGCGACGTCCATACTGGTATTTCGACATCATGCATGGCTGTTGTGGCTGAGCAGACCAAGAAGCTGCCCAAATTCAATTTCAAGGAATTCAGCGCCGCTGCCGCAGACCTTCCGGCCGCGGCAGCTGCGCTGTTGCAGAGGATTCATCTCCTTGAGCGGACCATATCGCTTGCTAGCTGGTGGTCCTCGAACCGCCAGCCGTTCCGGGACGCCTGGATTGAAGTTTTAGGAAAGAAGGACGAGGACGGAAAATGGCCTGCTAGCTGCATCGAAGGGCAGCTCTCGGCACTCGAAGAGGCGATCGAGAAAGCCGAGCCACTTGATGACCTCTCCAAATATCTCGTCGCGGCTGCCGAGGCCAACGAAGCCTGGGAGAAGATCCAAGAAGTTCAAACGGTTCGCGAAGCGATAGCCAAGGCGCTTGAGCCACTCAAGGACTTACGGCTCTTGGTTGCAGCCGAAACAGCACGCTCGATTGCGGCACTGGGTAGCAAGATCAAGGCAATTCTAGACCGCATTCACCTTCGGGAACGGCTCGCTTATGAAAACGCATCCCTTGGAAAGAAGGCCGTCCGTGTCGAGGGCAGTTTCGAGCCAGGCATGCAGATCGACGCAGCGCTCGTTGCCAATTCGTCTTGGCTAAAGGCCATCCTGTGGGCTTTCGTGCTCGCGCTTCGTGAACAAACGATCGAGGGACTTAACGCTAATCCCTTTCCGCTGGTTATCCTCGATGATCCGCAGATGACTTTCGACCCCCGCAACAAGCGGAAATGGGCCGAGGAATTGGCGCGACTTGCGAATCTCGATACAAGAGAACCGCTTGGAATGCAGTTGTTCCTGACGACACACGAACGCCAATTCTTCCAGTGCCTCGTAAACCACGAAAAGCTCGCAGGCCAACAGGGATTGATTGCTGCTATCAACAAAATATCGGGCGTCGCCACCATCGTGAATGGCTGCAGCCTTGAACGTGGCTGGAACGACGCGAAGGCTAACAACGATGACGCGCTTGCTCGCAAGTATATTAGCGACGTGAGGGTCTATTGCGAAGACCTTTTGAAATTCATGCTTCGTGGCGAAGGACCTCATATTGCGTCTTTAAGTCTCGATGGCCTGAAGCAGGAGTTAAAGCGCCTGCAGGAAGGTGCTGTCGTGCCCTTCAATCGAAGGGCTTTCGTTGATCTCCGCAATACACTTGATGGCGGAGGTGGAAAGTCGATGAAGCTGATCAATGAGTCACACCACAGGGATGACGGCACCATCGGCCTTGCTGAGGCTGAAGACGTAAAAAAAGTCTGGGATGGCGTACTTCAGAAACAGATTTCGACCGCGTTCCACGTCTTTGCAGAGTACGAAGCCCATTATGGTGATCCACGGACCTTCACGTGGGAGAAGAACGTTGTCGAGCTTCCCACGAGCCAGAATGCGGAGATCAAGAAGCTCGCGCTTTTCCGGACTGGTGTTGCGGCGGCTGCAAAGAGCGATGGCCGAGCTGGAGATGGACTGCTCACGATCGAGGAGTGGGCGACGGCGAAGCCTCTGACGCTTCCCAATCACGAGATTTATCAACTGACCAGCGGAACGCTCGACCCGGTTGCAGGGATTGGCGATTTGATCATCGTCAGCAACTACGCCAAGGTGAATGAGCGCAATCTCGTCGTGGTAGCGTTTGGGGATAGACTACTTGCACGCCGCTACAACTTCACCGATGCGCACCCCGATATCATCGTACTGACGGGACAATCCGTTGACCCCTATAATTTGGTGCAGCCCGTCATTGCGCCGCGCGAAGGCTTGGTGCCACATAAGATAGTGGGGACCATTTTCGCGTCGCATCTCCACCGCCCGCCGGCCCTAGACCCAAACAGCGATTTTCTGCCGTTGCCAAACGCATCGCTCATTCAAGACGCATTGCAGAATGCGCGGTTGTTCGAAGTGAAGGGGAGAAGCGCCGAGCCAATTGCTCTGGAGAGCCAATTTCTCATCACACATCCCGTTACCTTTGACGAGGCCCACATCAGGACAATGGAGGGGCGCTTGGTTGTTGCCGTGGACGAGCACGGTGGCCGATACTTCAAGCGACTCCGCTTGCGCGGGCCGCTCGTCGTCCTTGAGAGCCTGAATCCAGACGGAACGACCCCCGCAGAGCTCCTGAGCGTCGATGGGACGTCCGGGTTGCCGACTCTCACCGGACTACTTGAGGTGCGAGGCATTCTTTTTGAACTGCCGACCTAGGGACGAGGCACCGGTCATCGTCATCATTGGGAATGACCGTTTCTGATGCACCCTTGAAGGTCGACTGTTGACACCAAGCGGCGCTCCCTTAACGGGAGCTCCTGACCTCAGGGGGACATAAGCTGACGGCCACCGATACACCGCGCAAAGACAAAATAGACAGCACGAAATCGGAGCGCCAACCTAATGGAACTTAATTCAAGTGATTCGGGGTACGTCATGCGGTTCATTCACGCCGCCGATCTTCATCTCGATAGTCCTCTCACTGGGCTACGCGAACGCGCAGGCAGCCGGGCGGAGGATCTCGCGGGTGCGACCCAGCGCGCCTTCCGAGAGATGATCCAGTTCGCGATCGACGAAAAGGTCGATCTCGTCTTGATCGCTGGCGACATCTTCGACGGCGACTGGAGCGATTACAAGAGCGGTCTCGAATTCATTGCCGGCCTCGCCGATCTCGACAAGGCCGGTATTCGCGTTGCGATGATTCGCGGCAATCACGATGCTGCCAACAAGATGAGTCGCCGCCTGCAATGGCCGAAGAATACCTTCGAATTCCGCAGCCGGTCCCCGGAAACGCACGTCATAGACGAACTTGGCGTCGCCATCCACGGCCAGAGCTTTCCGAATGGCGCTGTACCACAGAATCTGGCTCAGAACTATCCAACAGCGCGAGGCGATCTGTTCAACATCGGTCTCCTACATACTTCTGGGAGCGGCCCTAGCGCCCATGTGACCTACGCGCCGTGCAGCGTCGCCGACCTCACGGCCAAAGAATACGACTACTGGGCACTCGGGCACGTCCACACCCGGAGACTCCTCTGCGAGAGCCCTCCCATTGTTTTTCCTGGCAACCTTCAGGGCCGTCATATCAACGAGCCTGGCGAGCGCGGCTTCATGCTCGTGACCGTCGAAGCCAACCATGTTCAAGACGTTCGCTTCGTACCGATTGACGTGTTGCGATGGCAGCGTATCGATGTGAATCTTTCCGACGTTCCCTGCTTCGACGACGCGTTGTTGGCGATCGGGACCTCTTTCGAGGCCGCGCTCTCAGCCGCCGACGGCCGCGCGCTCGCCGTGCGCCTCGTTCTGGCCGGCACGACGCCCCTCCACGGCGAATTGATTTCGAGATCCGAGGCGCTCGAAGCCGAAAGCGACGCGCTGGCGCTAACTGCGTCCGGTGAAATCTGGATCGAGCAGATTCAGATCGATACCAGGCCCGTCGTCGCCAACCCTGGCGACAGCGCCGCAGGCGCTCTGGCGACTCTGGTCGGCACGATCGCAACCGACGACGCCGAGGCCGCCGACTTCCGTCGGGGCGTCGAACCGGGGCTCCAAAAGGTGCCGATGGAAATCCGCAGAGAAGCCGGTCTTGAACCCCTTACCGACGCGCGCTTCGCGGGCATCCTCGCAGACGCCGACGCGCTGCTCCGCCACCGTCTCACCGCAAAGGGCAAGTGGTCATGAGATTCGAGAGCCTCATCCTTGAGCGCTTCGGCATGTTTGAGGACGCAACGCTGGATTTCGGCGACGGCGGCGGCCTGCACGTCATCTATGGTGCCAACGAGGCAGGCAAGTCCACCGCACTCGCTGCGATGTCCGACCTCCTCTTCGGAATCGACGAGCGGACCCCGTTCAATTTCCGCTTCGAATATGGGCAGCTCAGAATCGGCGCGAAGATCGCAAATTCAAACGGCGAACGTCTTGAGTTCAAGCGGCGCAAGGCGAGAGCGGGTACTCTGGTCAGCCTATCGCAGCCGGAAACCACCCTTCCCGACGCCGCGCTCGTGCCTTTCCTCGGCGGGGTCGACCGCGACCAATTCCATTTTATGTTCGGCCTAGATCAGGAAAGGCTGCGCAGCGGCGGAAAGCAAATGCTCAATCCCCACGGGAACTTCGCGCATGCCCTGTTCGCTGCCGGAACCGGCCTCGAATCGGTCAACGCCGTTCTCTTGGAACTTGACGAGGAGCTGAAACGCCTCGGCTCGCTCGTCGACAGGCGCTCAAAGGGAGAAATCTGGTCGGCAATCGACCGCTTTACAGGCGCCATCTCGACCAAAAAGGCGGACATGATAGTGCCCGATCATTATCACGCAGCAGAGACGGCGCGCGACGACGCCACCGCAAATCGCCTGGCCGTCGACGAACAATTGAAAAGTCTACGGGCGCGCCGCAATTTCCTTGAGCGTGGACGGCGGGTCGCGCCGACCCTGGCGGCGCTCTGGACGCTTCGCAGCGAAATTGTCCAATACGACGCGATCCCGGACCTGCCGGAGGATTTCGCAGAGGCATGGAAGAAGGCTGACGACGATGCCCGTTCCGCAGCCGAAGCGGTCACCCGCAACGTCGCCGAGATGAAGAAGCTCACGGAAAAGCTCGAAGCTGCGCCGGCGGTCGGCCCAATCGTCGGCTTCGAGGAAACTATCACCGCACTTTGCGAGCGGCTTGGTAAATACCTCGGTGACGAGGACGACGTCCCTAAGCTCGCTCGCCGCATCATCGAATCGAACGACCAGATCCAAACGGTACTGCGCGCACTCGGCCTGGACGACGATCCCGCACACGTTGAGGATGTCCTCCCCAGCAAGATCACGTTTGCGAAGGTCCGCGCACTGATCAAAGACGGCGCGGTCATTCGCTCCGAGTCGGACACCGCGGGAACCGACCACGAAGACGCCAACGCGGCGCTAGCCGACGCCGAAGCCGCGCTCAAGGATTTGCCGCCTGACGTTGACGCATCGGAACCGAGCGAGCTCCTTGCTCAGGCGGCGAAGCTCGGCGACGTCGCGAATGCGCTCGCCGCCGTTAAAAACGATGCGGACGCCGCCACCCTGGCCCTCTCCGAAGCGTTGGGGCGCCTCGGATTATGGTCCGGCACCGCCGACGAACTTGCCGCCCTGCCGGTTCCCGACGCGACGGCGGTAAATCGGAGCGAAGAGTGCCGCGTCGCCGCGCAACAAGACATCGGTGCGCTCAACAAGAAAATCGAAGAGACCAAACGAGAGGCGCTTCAGGTCGACGCCGATCTCGCTGGCCTCGCGGCCGCTGGCGAAGTCCCGTCGCCGAAAGCGATTCGGGACGCACGCGATGAGCGCGAGGGCCGTTGGCGCTGGATTCGCTCACGATTTGTCCAACCGGTCGAAGCCTCTGGCGAACCGCCGGCCGACATCGCAAACCCAGATCTCGTGGGAACCTATGAGACGAGCGTCCGGCATGCCGACGAACTCGTCGACCGGCGCGAGGCCGAAGCTCAGCGCGTCGCCCAGCTCACCACCTTCACGGCCAGCCAGAAGAAAATCGCTAAAACGCTCGTCGACCTTGACGCTCAACGCAACGCTGCCGAAGAGGAAATGCAACGACTCGATTCGGAATGGTGTGAACTCTGGAAAGACACCGGAGTGATCGTTAAGTCGCCCGTGGAAATGGCGAAATGGCTGAGCCGAAAGGACGAAGTCCTTCGTCTCCTCGGCGAGGCCCGAAGGGCGGCGGGAAAGTTGCGGGAGGCTCACGCTACGGCCGAGTGCGCCCGCACGCTCCTCGAAAAGGCTGCCCAAATGCTGGGGCTGGGGCAGCCCATACAAGAGCTCGGCGATCTCGACCGGCAGCTGCGCCAGGCCCTGGCCAAGCTGCAGGCCGCCGCGACCGAGAGGTCGGCGGCGGTGACAAAGATCAAGACCGCGAGCGAACGAAACCAGAAGACGAAAAATGCTCTCGAACGCGCTGCGACTGCCGAAGCGAAATGGCAAGCAGCATGGCGGTCAGCGGTCGTTGAAATTCACCTCGCTCCCACAGCCGAAGCGGCGGAGGCCGAAGCCGCTCTCGGTGCCTGGGAGGCGATTACCGCGCCTCTCACCAAACGCAAAGAGGATCAACGCCGGTACAAGGGTTTGAACGAAGATCTAGATCATTTCCGCGTCGATGTTGCGGCGCTCGTTGCCGAACTCGGTGAAAGCTCGCTGGTTGGCGCGCCTATCGAGAGGATCGTCCGCGACCTCAAGATATGGCTCGACGCCGCGAAAGGCGCCTTTCAAGAGCGCGCCAACCTCAAGAACCGCACCGATGACCTCCGAACGGCCCTCGATGAAGCGAGGGAACAGCACCGGTCGGCGAATTTCGTCATTGACGGAATGCGGAGAACTTACGGATTCTCTCCCGACGCCGACGCCTACGATTTGGCGCGCCGCTCGTCTCAGCGCCGCAGCCTAAGGGTTCAAATCGAAGAACGCGCAAAGGAACTGACCAAGGCCGGTGACGCTCTCGATGAAGCAACGCTGCAGGCCGAAGTCGACTCCGTCCCGCCGGATCAAGCCAACGCAGAACTCGCCGCCATCCAGGAGGATGAAGGCCTCCTCATAGCCAAGATTCAATTTCTCGCAAAGGCGGAGACGGAAGCCGACCACGGTCTTGCCGCGCTGGGTGGGAAGAAGGGCGGCGCGGTCGCCGACCAAGAGGCGCGCAACGCCGCGCTGGCGGCGGGCGGCCATATCGAGCGTTGGTTGCGCCTTGAGGTTGCCCGGCGACTGCTCGAGCGTTCGGTGCGGCGCTATCAGGACGAAAACCAGAACCCGATGATCACCCGCGCCAGCGAGCTTTTTGCGCGGATCGCCAGCACCGCGGCTAATCCGATCGAACGCATCTCGATCGACTACCGGAACGCGGCCAAGCCCGTTCCGATCGGCCGGCGCCATGACGGCAGCGAATGCGGACTGGATGGATTGAGCGAAGCGACGCGTGACCAGCTATTCCTGTCGCTGCGCGTCGCGGCGATCGAAAGATTCTGCGGGGACAATGAGCCACTGCCCTTTATCGCCGACGATTTGTTTATGACCAGCGACGAACAGCGGGTCCTGCCGCTGCTGCAGATCTTGGCGGAACTTGGCCGGACGACTCAGGTCATCGCCTTCACCCACCACCTGCACGTTGTCGACATCGCAAAGAATTTGCCAACGGCTGGCGTCCGAATTCACGCCATGCCGGCAAACAGCATAGCCCCCGGAAGATTTAGAACTCAGCGGTGCGTTTAATGCCGCTCGCGCTTGTCCATGACTGCTCCCGCTGCTTCCGGCTGGAGCGGTTGCCAGGTGGGATTTGCACCCACTGGAAAAGCCCCACCTTATCGGAGAGCATAAAAAAACCGTGGGGTGTTCTTCAGCCACAGGACGGAGGCAGCCGAGGATTCCGACTGCTCGGTAGCAGGGCGGCGCGGCACAAGCAAGTTCCCGGCAGTTTCGTGCGTGGCAGCCTAACACCTTAACCCACTCCGGCCAGCGTCCGGTAAAATGGACGGTGCCGTTCATCCCGGCATTTGAGCCCTGTAGCTCAAATCTCTCTTTGTTCTACCCCGTTGTTCTACCCCACGGTTTTTCATGCTCTCCTTTCAGCAGCGCCCTGGGACGGCTGCTTGAAGACTGTCAGAAACCTGCGTATATTTCTAACAGGAGGATGGCCATGCAGCGGTTGACCGAACAGATTCTGGCGCATGCGGAAGGGTTGCCCGAGGGGACTCTCGTGGCAGCTAAGAGCTTGCTCTACCTCGGTAATCGAGCCGCAGTGGATCAGGCTCTGTCGCGTCTTGCTGAGCGCGGTCGGCTGATTCGCGCGGGCCGCGGCGTCTATCTCCGTCCCATCACAAGCCGGTTCGGCACGCGGGCTCCATCCGTCGAGCAGGCGGTCGAGGCGCTCGCTGCCCAGCGGGGCGAGGTCATCGTCTCGAACGGGGCGGCCGCTGCGAACGCCCTCGGTTTGACGACGCAGGTGCCCATCCGGTCGGTCTATCTGACATCGGGGCGCAGCCGGACGATGAACCTCGGTAAGCAGGTCATCGAGCTGCGGCATGCGCCGCGCTGGCAATTGACTCTGGCCAACCGGCCGGCAGGCGAAGCGGTCCGGGCGCTGGCCTGGCTCGGCCCGGAGAAGGCCGAGGAGGCACTCAAGACGCTGAAACGAAAAATGCCGACGGGCGCGTTCGGTGAACTGGTGGCCGTCGCGCCGCAGCTTCCGACCTGGCTGGCCCGAAGCGTGGGCAAGACCGCCTATGGCTGATGCTTTCCTCCGCCTTTCGGCCAAGGATCGCCGCGACGCCCTCGGTGTCGCGGCCGATCGATCGGGGCGACCTGCGCACCTCCTGGAGAAGGATGTGTGGGTGGTCTGGGCGCTTGCCGCCCTCTACGGATCGCCCCTCAGCGAGCACCTGGTGTTCAAGGGCGGCACGTCGCTGTCGAAAGCCTATAGGGTCATCCGGAGATTCTCCGAGGACGTCGACCTCACATACGACATCCGCGTGATCGCGCCGGACCTTGTGGGCGCCGATGGCGAAGCGTTGCCGAAGACGCGCAGCGAGGAGAAACGGTGGTCGAGCGAAGTCCGCCGGCGTCTGCCGGAGTGGGTCACCGGGACCGCGCAGCCCGTCATCGCAAGCGCGTTGGCCGCCGAAGGTCTGGCGGCGACGATCCGTGCCGAAGGCGAGAAGCTGTTCATCGACTACGAGCCGACGGCGACGGGCTCGGGCTATGTCGCGCCGATCGTCACGCTCGAGTTCGGCGCCCGTTCGACGGGCGAGCCGGCGAGTTTGCGGGATGTCACCTGCGACGCGTCCGGTCTGATCGAGGGGGTGGAGTTTCCGACGGCGCGCCCGCGCGTCATGCACGCGGAGCGGACCTTCTGGGAGAAGGCGACCGCCATCCACGTCTTCTGCCTGCAGGAACGGCTGCGCGGCGACCGCTTTGCGCGGCACTGGCATGATGTTGCCAGGCTAGACGAGGCCGGTCTCGCTGCAGCGGCCTTCGCAGATCGCGATCTCGCCCAGGCGGTGGCGCGACACAAAAGCATGTTCTTCGCAGAAAAGGCGGCCGACCGCAGCCCGATCGACTACACCGCGGCGGTGGGCGGCGGCTTGCGCCTCGTGCCGGCGGGCGATGCCTTGAAGACCATCGAAGAGGACTATGCCCGCATGGTCGAGGATGGGCTGCTCCTTGAAGATGCTGAACGCTTCGAGGTGCTCATGGCGAGATGCGCCGACATAGCCGCGCGTGCTAACCGCGCCGGTTGCGCGCCCGACTCGAAGGGTGGGCAATCTTGACCCGATCCATACCCCGCAATTCGTCATTCGACGCCGATCTGAACGCGCCGCCAGATGGGGCTCCGGCGCATCCTGCGGTTACGACCCGGCCGCAAGTCCTGCCTTTCGGCGAGCTGACCTGGAAAAACTTTGAACGGCTTTGCTATCGAATTGCAGGCAAGGCCGAGCGCGTTGAACACGTCGCGCGATACGGCCGGTCTGGGCAAGCCCAATAGGGCATCGACTTGTTCGCTCGGTTGGCTACTGAGAAGTATGAAATCTGGCAGGCGAAACGCTATGAAGCGATTACTGCTGGGGAAATAAAGAAGATCGTCGACACGTTCCGCGTTTCGTGCGGGGACATGGAGCGACAAGTCCGAGCAGCTTATCCTAGCGGTCCAGGCGTCGTTGGCAGACACGAAGGTCCAAGATGCCATCGAGCAAGAGGCCATAGCGCTTAAGGCCGAAGGGATCACGTTCGTCCCGCGTGGCGGAGAGGAGCTGAGCGAAATTCTGAGGGATCATCCGGATCTCGTTGACGATTTCTTCGGTCGAGGATGGGTTGAAGCTTTTCTCGGAACGGATGCGGCAAAGCAACTCGGCGCACGACTTGATGGAGCGGAATTTGCCCGGGTGTGAACCCAGATCCGCGGATTCTACGACGCCCATTTTCATCTACTAGATGTAATGACCTGCAAACATCCGGCGGCGGGATCGCAATCATCGGCGTCGTGCCCACGTTCATTGCAAATGAGACCGGGCAATAAAACGACTGGTTTTCTGCCCATGTGGTGGCAACCTTCAATCATGCTTTGCAGCGCGGGAGTTTCGGGCATAGAACCCGGTTAAGTTATCTACGGTCAGATACGTCTTTGATTGACGGGTTTCTTGACCACCGGGGATGCCATGCTGATCGGCTACGCGCGCGTCTCGACCGATGATCAGAATCTCGACCTGCAGCGTGATGCGCTGCGGGCGGCCGGCTGCGACAAGATCTACGAAGACCGCATGAGCGGCGCCAAGGCGGCGCGGCCGGGCCTCGCCATGGTGATGGAGGTTGCGCGTTCCGGCGACGTGCTGACGGTGTGGCGTCTCGATCGGCTGGGACGGTCGCTGCATGATCTCATTCTGCTGGCCGAGAAGCTCGATGATGTCGGGATCGGGCTGATGAGCCTCCAGGAGAAGATCGACACCAGCTCCAGCGGTGGCAAGCTTATCTTCCATATGTTCGGGGCTCTCGCCGAGTTCGAGCGCAACCTCATCCGTGAACGGACTTATGCCGGGTTGACCGCCGCCCGCGCCCGCGGCCGTAAAGGTGGCCGGCCGAAGGTGCTGGAACCCGCCAAACGGCAGCTTGTCGTCAAGCTCTATGCGGAAAAGCAGCATACAATCTGCGAGATCTGCCGAATGTGTCGCCGCCGGCTTGAATTTCACCTAAAACCAGCGGTTTGAAGTTGGTGTTGCGGCTGCGTCCGGTGTGGTCTTTTGCATCCTCCAAGAGATGAG
>Ga0302319_10014757_pt1 | contig 14524 bp, 15 predicted proteins | sample Bog_T0_2_FD_203319 | JGI IMG/M metagenome (GOLD analysis project Ga0302319, IMG submission 203319) | Peat permafrost microbial communities from Stordalen Mire near Abisko, Sweden - Bog_T0_2 | ecosystem: Environmental > Terrestrial > Soil > Wetlands > Peat | place: Sweden: Abisko, Stordalen Mire... | reverse complement strand
CCCGAATTGTAAAAAATAGGTATGTTTAGTGTTTCAAATATACCTTTCATAGAAACCTAATTGACAATGGAACAAAAAAATTCAAAAAGCTACGGCTCGGCGTTGTACACGATCATTACCGTATTTTTCTTCTGGGGCTTTCTGGCTGCCTCTAACGGTATTTTTATACCCTTTTGTAAAGCGCATTTTAATTTAACGCAGTTTGAATCGCAATTAATTGATTTTACTTTTTATGGTGGTTATTTTATTGGCTCACTTGGTCTGTATTTTGCATCACAGATAACCAAAGTGGATTTTCTGAATAAACTTGGCTATAAAAATGGTATTATCTGGGGCCTGGTACTATCAGCCATTGGCGCTCTTTTAATGGTCCCGGCAGTTAACTCGGGCTCATTTGGATTTATTTTAGGCGCTTTCTTTGTTATTGCTTTAGGGTTTTCATTACAGCAAACAGCTGCCAATCCATTTGTTATTGCATTGGGAACTCCGGAGACAGGTTCCAATCGTTTAAATCTCGCCGGTGGTGTAAATAATTTCGGTACTTTATTAGGGCCGGTTATTGTAAGTATTGTTTTGTTTGGCGGGGCAAGCAAATTAATTCCGGCTGCTGATGTTAAAATTACGGCCATAAACAATTTATATTTTATACTGGCCGGGCTTTACATAGCTGTAGCAATCTTTTTTTGGATATCAGACCTGCCAAAGGTTACAAGTGATGAAAAGATAGAAGCCAGCCATAAAACGAATTTACCTTTGTTTGTTATTTTTATAGCTTTTTGCCTCGTATTGGCGGCAGGGCCGTTGAGCGATTACACTCATGTTGCAAAGGCCTATTTCGTTTACGCGTCTTTGGCAATTATTTTGATCACGCTCTTCGTATCATTATGGGCCGCAGGAAGAAGCACCGAAGGCTGGGGCGCTATGCATTACCCGCAGTTAATCTATGGTATGATTGCTATATTTACTTATGTAGGTACCGAAGTTACCATTCAGAGTAATATGGGTTCATTACTTAAAACTCCCGAATTTGGAGGGTTTAGCGGGGCGCAAATTGCGCCGTTTATATCGCTGTATTGGGGAAGCTTAATGATTGGCCGATGGACAGGGGCCCTTGCAGTTTTTAAACTATCAAACCTGGCAAAAAATATTCTTACGGTTGTTGTCCCTTTCTTTGCTTTCGGTGTGGTGCTTTTGGTTAATTATCTGAGTGGCGCAGATGTCAGCGGTTTATATATATATGCATTATGTATTGTTGTTTTAGTTGGAGGCTTTTATATTGGCCAGCAAAAACCAGTACGTACGTTGACAATTTTTGGATTATTAGGCGTTTTAGCGATGATAGTAGGTCTATTTACAACCGGCGCAGTTGGCAGGTTTGCTTTCATCAGTGGCGGTTTGTGCTGCTCGATTATGTGGCCATCAATTTTCGCGCTAGCCGTTGCTGGTCTTGGAAAATACACCAGCCAGGGTTCCGCTTTTTTAATCATGATGATATTGGGAGGTTCTATTATTCCACCGGTGCAAGGCATTTTGGCTGATACCACCCAGCATTCTTTTCCCGGAATAAGCGGCTTGCACCTTTCATATATTGTGCCTGTGTTCGGATTTGCATATCTTGCATTTTTTGCCTGGAAAGCAGGATTTGAATTAAAGAAGCAAGGCATTGATGTTGACCACGTGGAAGCATCAGGAGGGCATTGATTTAGTTCATTGATTCACTGGTTCATTAGTTCATTGGTGTAAAGTTCATCAATATTGAAAACTAATGAACCAGGACAAACCAATGAACCATTGAACTAATGAACCAATGAGCAAATTATCTTTCGACCATATTTTCATGAATTTGGCAACAGATTTGTCGAAACGCTCACATTGCGTTAAGGCCCATGTTGGTGCCGTGTTAACCAAAGACACCCGGATTATTTCTATTGGCTATAACGGCCCGCCCGCAGGCACTCATAATTGTGATGTGGAATGGCCAGGCACCGGCTGCCCGAGAGATTCAAAAGGTAGTTGCTCTCTGGCATTGCATGCTGAGGAAAATGCCATATTATACGCGGTAAAAAATGGAGCAAATTTAGAAGGTGCCACGCTATACACTACCTTATCGCCCTGTTTGCCTTGTTCGCGTTTAATTTTTTCTGCAGGTATTAAAAAAGTGTATTATGATAAATCATACGCGGCCTACAAGGGGATACCAAATGATGAAGGAGTGGATTTTTTAAACCGATTTGGGGTAAAGGCAGTTAAGTTTGAACACGATTTACAGGATTTTGATTGATTTTTCAGGATTAATTTAAAAACTAAAACTTAATTAATGTGGTTAATCCTTGAAATCATATAATTGTGTCTTAAATCGTGTCAAGAAACGGTTCAATTATACTTAAGCCAAACAGCAATTGCTCATCCGGGGTAAGATCAGTATTATCTAAAATAATCGCGTCTTCAGCCCGTACCAGTGGACTTTCTTCCCTTGTCGTATCCTGGTAATCGCGGTGAGCAAGGTTTTCAAAAACTTCCTCCAATCTAATTTTTGGATTTTTGGGTAGAAGCTCTTTAAAGCGCCGTTCTGCCCTTACTTTCGGGTCTGCCGTCATAAATAGTTTAACTGTGGCATTTGGGAAAACAGCTGTACCTATATCCCGCCCGTCCATTACAATATTTTTAGAACGGCCTAACCGTTGCTGCTGCTTTACCATTTCTTTACGAACTTCGCGAACTGCAGCAATTGAACTTACTCTTTCAGATACCGGCATTTGCCTGATTTCTTCAGAAACTTCCTCATCATTCAAAGTAATAAGGTTTTCATGATCACGGGATTGGAAGTTTAAGTGGATATTACCCAAGGCTTCAAGTACTTGATCATGGTTAGCCGGATCAATTTGGTTACGTAGAAAATATAAGGCGACTGCCCGGTACATAGCGCCGCTGTCAACATAAATAAAATTAAGCTCTTTGGCTAAAGCCTTCGCCAGTGTGCTCTTCCCGCAGGAAGAATATCCATCAATGGCAACTATAATTTGATTACCCATATGCCACTAAAGTACAAAATTTGTCGATTAGTGAGTGGTTGATTTAGTGAATAGTTGATTAGGTGAATTAAATTGTCGGTGTTGAATAACCATTCAACCACTCACCGAATCAACCTATTTAATTAACTTTGGGAATGAATTTTTCGAAAGCGGACCTCCAGAAGGAAATAACTTACAAGACATCAAGAAGTGGCGGCAAGGGTGGTCAAAATGTAAACAAAGTATCGAGCAAAGTTGAATTATTGTTTTCAATAAACAACTCAGCGCTTTTTAGTGATGATGAAAAAGCGCTGTTAAGTGAAAAATTACAGTCGCGTTTTAACAAAGACGGTTTTGTCCAGGTAATTTGTGATGAGGAAAGAAGCCAGTATTTAAATAAGGAGAAGGGGCTTGAACGGCTCATTTTATTATTAACCGGGGCGTTAAAAAAGCCTAAAATACGCAAGGCTACTAAAGTAAGTAAAGCTGCTAAAGCTGCCAGGCTTGAATCAAAAAGGTTAAACGCGGTTAAAAAAGAAAGCAGGAGAAAGGGGCTTGGGGATGGGGATTAGAAGTAGGAAGTAGGTAGTCGGAAGTCGGAAGCCGGAAGCGGGAAGCCGGAAGCCGGAAGCCGGAAGCCGGAAGCCGGAAGCCGGAAGCCGGAAGCCGGAAGCCGGAAGCCGGAAGCCGGAAGCCGGAAGCCGGAATGATATTATGTTAAGCGGGGAGTTTAATTCATCGCCAATTTCTGACTTCCGATCTCTGACTTCCGACCTCCGTTATCTAAACCGGTAAAGCACAGTTAAAGAACCCCATGCTTCGGGTAAAATCATTTCCTGAACGGTTTTGGTTTGCGTTATCACAGCGGCATTAATAACAAACCGGTCAGCAGTAAAAGCCAAACCAAATTCCTGGCTAAACACAACAGGTACTTTGTTAAGCGTTATTTCCATGCTATTGGGACCGCGCCCCCCAAACATACTGCCCTGTATAGTGGCATCGTACGCGACAAAATTTAATAAAGGCTTAAAATAGAAAAATATTTCGTGCGGATGAAGCGCCGATGTATTTTCTTTTTTAATGGCTGTACTTTGGGTACTTACGGAATTATACAACTGGTTAAATGCGCCGAACCTTACTAAAGCCCCTAATCCGGCGCCGGTAAAACCATTGCCTAAATCAATATATCCGGAAGCTGAAACATCGATCCATGACGTCCTTGCAATCAATTTGTTATATTCGGCAGACAGGTTGAGTTCAACGTTGTTGCCTACTTGGTATTCCCAGCCACTCGGATGGTAAAAACCAAAGTTATCGTGGATAAAATCTTGCGCTTGCCTTCCCAGCGCATCTGGTCCTACCACACCCAATTGAGCGCCAATTTTTAAATTACTTTCATTATTATACAAAAAATTTAAAGTTGAGCCAACATATAGGTAAGCTGCAAATGGCCGGTCAACAAGGCTTGGCTGGTCAACGCCATTAAGCGATATACTTCCAGATTGCGGTGTATATAATTTTTGTCCTATTTCAAACCCTAAGACTTTATTTTGCAATCCGGTGTTGTTCGTATTCGTAACGTTTAATGCCTGTCTGAAATAGAAAAAAGTTCCATCAGTATAATACCTGTCAGATCCTTGTAAAAGGTATGAATCATCATCCGTTTGAAAGCCGATTTCAGTACTATGGGTTTGAGAAAACAAATGGGTTGAACTAAAAAGACAAAGCAACAGGAAAAGTAATTTTATTCTCATCTGGTTTTATAATTTGTCACTAAAATAGTCAAAGCTTTTTTTAAAATTAAGCTTTAAGTTTTTTTAGACTTTTTGCGCACTTAAAATGAGTAACCAACGCTTATTCCCCCGCCAGGTATAACGCCTTCATCGTAAAAAATCGGTACAAAAGCAATACGAAAATTAAATCTGTTACGCTGCGGCTGATAACGATACCCAAGGGTGGCTGTACCAATAAACCCGTTAACATTATCAAATTGGAAAAAAGTATCCCTGGTAGATCCTTTGGCGTTTAAATAGGTTGTGCCTTCGCCGATTTCGAAGAAATTACTGCCGGTACCAAATAAATAATTGAACTGAAAGGGGACTGTTAAAACTGAATTTCCGCCCCTGCCAAAATACCCGGCACCAATTCTAATACCCCAGCCATTCCTGTTACTGCCTAAACGGGTGTCGTAATTTAAACTTTGGGCAAGCCCTGGCCCGCCTATTTCGTAAAAAATAGCATGGTTATTTATTGATTCAGAAATTGTTGAATCCGGTTTTGCAGCCTTTCCATTATTGGCCTGGGCGTTGGAATAAAGAAATGTCAAAATAAATATGGGTGTAAAAATAGCTTTAAAAGTAACGGCCTTCTTCATCTTTTTTAATTAAGATTGGCGGCTAATATCATAATTAATTATGGAATTATGATATTTAATACTAAACCAAATCAATAAAATGCAATAGAATAATTTAAACTAATACTGGATTATTTACAGGTGAGTTTGCCTCTTCTTTAACAGTCAGGTTGATTGGGTTATTAACCTTTTCATCGAGAAGTGCCAGGGTAATGACTTCGCGCATATCGGTAACATAATGAAATTGAAGGTCTTTTATATAATCTTCTTTAATCTCCAGGATATCTTTCTGGTTCGAGCGGCATAATATGATCTCTTTTATATTGGCCCGTTTTGCGGCCAATATTTTTTCTTTTATCCCGCCAACCGCTAATACCCGTCCCCTTAAAGTGATTTCGCCGGTCATGGCCAGGTGTGGTTTTATTTTTCGCTGAGTAAAAGCCGAGGTTAAAGCGGTTAACATGGTCACACCCGCCGAAGGGCCGTCCTTAGGTGTTGCGCCAGCCGGTACGTGCACGTGTATGTCCCATTGGTCAAAAAGCCTGACATCGATATTGAAACTTGAAGCATGGGCCCTTAAGTAAGCCAAAGCAATAGTTACCGATTCTTTCATCACATCGCCGAGGCTGCCTGTTACGGTTAAACGTCCTTTGCCGGGACTTAAACTGGCCTCGATAAACAAAATGTCGCCACCTACAGCCGTCCATGCCAGGCCGGTTACCACTCCAGCTACATCGTTGCCCTCATAAAGGTCTTTATCGAAAATTGGCGCCCCGAGTATTTTTTCTACTTCTTTTTTATTCACTATTGGGTTGTATGGCTCCTCCATCGCGATATTTTTAGCGACACCACGCACAAGGGAACCTATTTTTTTCTCAAGGCCTCTGACACCTGATTCACGGGTATAATCAACAATCAATTTTTCAATTATGTCGGGTTTTACCACAACATCCTTTGCTTTTAAACCATGCGCGTCGCGTTGTTTAGGGACTAAGTGCTGTTTTGCGATTTCTATTTTTTCCTCAATTGTATAGCCGTTTACCTCGATTATTTCCATCCGGTCGAGCAGCGCGGGTTGCACATTGCTTAGTGAATTAGCTGTAGCGATAAACATCACATTAGACAAATCGAAATCCATCTCAACATAATGGTCGTAAAAGGTGCTGTTCTGTTCAGGGTCAAGTACTTCTAACAAGGCAGAAGAAGGGTCGCCCCGGTAATCATTTCCCACTTTATCAATTTCGTCAAGGATGAAAACAGGGTTAGCGGCGCCGGCTTTTTTAATAGATTGTATAATACGGCCCGGCATTGCTCCAATATAAGTTTTACGATGTCCCCTGATTTCAGCTTCATCACGTATGCCCCCAAGCGCCATTCGCACATATTTACGCCCCAATGCCTTGGCAATTGATTTTCCAAGTGATGTTTTCCCGACGCCCGGAGGGCCAACAAGACAAAGGATTGGCGCTTTCATGTTATGCTTTAATTTCAGCACAGCTAAATATTCAATAATGCGTTGTTTTACTTTATCTAGTCCAAAGTGGTCTTTATCTAAAATTTTTTGCGCACGCTTTAGGTCAAAATTATCTTTGGTAAACTCGTTCCAGGGTAAATCAAGCAATAATTCAAGATAGTTTATTTGGACAGAGTAGTCTGCTGCCGCCGGGTTTGTCCTGGTAAGTTTCTCCAGCTCTTTATTAAAGTGGTCTTTAACTTCTTTCAACCACTTCTTTTTTGAAGCACGTAATTTCAAGCTGTCAATTTCCAGATCAGGCGAATTACCGCCAAGTTCTTCCTGTATAGTTTTTAGTTGCTGGTTTAAAAAGTAGTCGCGTTGCTGCTTATCAAGATCAACCCGTACCTTGCTTTGTATCTGGTTTTTTAGTTCCAGCATCTGAAGGTCTAAAGTAAGGTGCTCCAAAACAAGGTTTGCCCTGTTGCGCAGGTTTGGCTCTTCAAGCAACCGTTGTTTTGCAGCCATATCGGCGTTCATATTTGATGAAATGAAATTAATCAAAAATGAAGTGCTTTCAATATTGCGGATCGCGATGCCGGCCTCGCTTGGTATATTCGGAGACAGCTGGATAATACTCATTGCCATATCCTTTATCGAGGAGACCATTGCCTTAAATTCTTTATCCTCCTTGTGTTTTACCTCCTTGAATGGCTCAATTGTTGCTTTTATGTAAGGTATTGCCTGTACTTCGTCTTTTAAAATAAAGCGTTTTTTCCCCTGTAGTATTACTGTTGTATTACCGTCGGGCATTTGAAGCATTTTTATGATAAGAGCGATAGTGCCAACCTTATTTAATTGGGCAAAGGAAGGGTCTTCTATCCCCACGTCCTGCTGGGCTACTACCCCAATCATTCGGTCGCCTTTGTTCGCATCCCTTATTAATTTAATAGATTTATCTCTTCCAACCGTAATCGGAATTACTACGCCGGGAAACAAAACCGTGTTACGCAAAGGTAATATGGATAAAAATTCGGGTACCTGCTCATTGTTCATCTCTTCTTCATCCTCTGACGACATCAGCGGAAAAAATTCAGAATCTTCGTTTATTACGGGTAAAGCACTTTTAAAATCAAATGGATCAAAACTCATCAACTACCTTTTATGTTTGATAAAAAACGTCATATTGTCAGCCTGTAAAAAACAGGAGTGGAATAATTCCGGGGCAAATAGCGGATATGCTCCCGTCAGCTCTATATTTCAAGACATGTGCCAAGATACGGTAATAATCCCTGGTAATTATTGTTGTCCTATAAAATATTGATTACTTGTGTATTATAATTTATAAGTCAAACTGGCGAAATAAATATAATTGTTTGTAAATATGAAAAAAAGTCATATTATCGCCTTCTTTTATTTTAACTTTTTATTTGTTAAAATGTATACGCCAGGTATAATAAATTAAAAGAATATAAGTTATATGTTTGTTACACTTTAAAGGCCCTAATGAAGTTATCAATTATCATTTCCTTTTTGATCGTATACTCCATTGAAAACGCTTCAGGACAAAGTGCATATTTTAAATTAGGGCAACAGGCTTTAATGGACGGCGATTTCAAAACAGCGGTGGCGCATCTTGAAAAAGCCTGCCTTATAGATTCCACAAATGCCAATGCTTTATGGATGCTTGGTTATTCCTATTACCACAGCGAGAATTATAAGAAATCAATTGTAGCCTATACTAAAGAATTAACCATAAGCCCCGCAGACGCTACGGCCTATTATTATCGGGCTAGGGCAAAAAGCTACCTTGGGAGGGATAACCAGGTATCAGCCGCTGATAAAGAGAAATATTTGCTGGGAGCTATTTTTGATTTGACTAAAGCGATTTCGATTGATCCCAATGATAACAATAATAGATATTATCAGACAAGGGGCATCGCTTACCGTGAATATGGGGTGTTCAAACTGCAGGTCACAGGTCATTTTTATGACAAGAACAGGGGTGTTAATTCGTTAAAGGCATCTATCACCGATCTGGAAAAGGTATTAGCAGACAATCCGAACCGCCCGGATATTTCAACATTGCTTGACCTCTCAAAACAAAAACTGGACGAAGCGCTGGCACACAGGTAATTGATCTGAATCAGAATTTACAGAATTTAAGAATTACCAGAATCTTGCATAATTACAAAGCAATGTATGCTTAGGGCATTCTGAAGATTCTTAAATTCTGTAAATTCTGATTCAGACTATTATCGGCCAATAGTCCCCTTCACCCGGTAAATATTCGTGCCTAACAATCTTACCCTTTGCAATTTTTCTATTATATAAAGCGAATCTGGAAAATAGCTTAACTTTTCTGTACTTTGATAAAGCAAATTTTTTGTGCTGTTATAAATTAATATCCAATCAATTTTTTGGCTATCTTTCTTAATAACCATTTCCCTCATTTTGAGTTCAGGATATTTTGCTTTATAGATCAAAAAATTACCACTTTTTTCAATCGTATAACTATCTTTCCAGGCGGGTTTGTTAATATCTGCCGATGCAAAAAAATCAAGTTCACGGCCCCAGTTGTTTATTAATACCTTTTTGCTTTCTGTAGCACCATTATAAGTTATAGTTTTTAAAATTGGCTTATTTTGTTTAGTAAGGCGCGCTGCTTCCTTTGTAAAATACCCCTTTATATCAAAATACTTTAAAGATGAACCGGTTTCTTTGATATCCGGTTTACAACCACTGCCTTGAATAAACAGGAATAACCCGCAAATAAGGGCAACAATTGTTAGTTGTTTTAATTTAAACCAATACATTCCCCGTCATTTTTTCCGGAATCGGAACACCCAATATTTTCAATACTGTTGGTGCTATATCGCCAAGTTTACCATCTTTTACTGCTTTAACGTCGTTATCTATAACAATGCATGGGACAAGGTTGGTTGTATGCGCCGTATTCGGTGTTCCGTCATCGTTGATCATGTAATCAGCATTGCCGTGATCTGCTATAATAATAAAGGAATAACCATGTGCCAACCCGGTTTCCACAACTGCTTTTGCGCAGGCATCTGCAGTTTCGGCCGCTTTTACCACCGCGCTGAATACGCCCGTATGACCAACCATATCAGTGTTGGCAAAATTAAGTACAATAAAATCTGGCCACCCGCTTTCCAATTCGGGGATTATTGCATCTCTGATTCCTTCTGCACTCATTTCTGGCTGTAAATCATAAGTCGCTACTTTAGGCGATGGCACTAAAAGGCGTTTTTCATTGATGAACTCTTTTTCCCGCCCTCCTGAAAAGAAGAAAGTAACGTGCGGGTATTTTTCGGTTTCGGCTATCCTGATCTGATTCTTCCCGGCATACTGCAGAATTTCACCCAGTGTTTCTGTCAAATCCTCTTTATTAAAAACAACCCCAACATTTTTAAATGTTTCATCGTAAGGTGTCATTGTGATATAATGCAAATCGAGCGGATTCATATTATATTCAGGGAAGGCCTTTTGTGTTAACGCCATCGTAATTTCACGACCCCTGTCTGTCCGGAAGTTAAAGCAAATGACTACGTCGCCCTTCTTTATAAGCGCTACAGGCTGATCATTTTCACCGACCATTACAATTGGTTGAATAAATTCATCAGTAACATCTTTTAAATAGGATTCTTTAATAGACTCAACAATATCCCTGCTTGGTTCACCTGCGCCATTAACCAATAAATCATAAGCTAATTTAACTCTTTCCCATCGGTTATCCCTGTCCATAGCATAGTACCGGCCAATAACCGATGCGATTTTTGCTGCGGATCCATTTATATAATTTTCAAGATCAGTGATGTAGTTTACACCAGATTTTGGGTCAGTATCCCGCCCGTCTAAAAAGGCATGGATGAATACTTTATTAAGGTGGTATGCAGCCGTTGCGTCACATAAACCTTTGATGTGTTTTATATGGGAATGAACCCCGCCGTCAGACAAAAGGCCGATAAGGTGAACGCTTTTATTATTTTGTTTCGCGTATTCAAAAGCCTCTTTTAAAACAGGATTTGACGGTAGTTCATTGTCTTCAACAGCTTTATGTATGCGCCCTAATTCCTGGTAAACAACACGGCCCGCGCCAATGTTCATATGCCCGACTTCTGAGTTACCCATTTGCCCTGCAGGTAATCCTACCGCCGTTCCGGATGCTTCCAGTTTTGAATTGGGATATTTTTCTATCAAAGAATCAAAGAAAGGTGTATTGGCTGCAAGTATAGCATTCGACTCATCGTTACGGCCATATCCCCAGCCATCGAGAATGATCAGCGCGACTTTTTTTTGTTTTTCCACAATGCAAATATAATTGCATGGTTTTTAATATGATCAATTTTTAATTATTTAGTATGTGTTTAGATAAGCTGTTTGATTAGTCATTGGGTCATTAGTCATTAGTGTGTTGGGTTAATTTTTTTTCGGATTAAACAATAAAAAATGACTAATGACCCAATGACTAATGACCTTTCCCGAAATTGTTTTTAATTTTGCGGCTAAAGCAATACGGTTTGGACAAATCACTCGTAGACCAATTTATTATAAATTCCCTGATTGAAGATGTTGGCGATGGCGACCATACCTCACTGGCGACGATTCCCGCAGGTACAAAAGGTAAAGCAAAACTAATTGTAAAGGACGAAGGTATTTTGGCAGGAGTGGAGCTTGCCGGTGAAATTTTTCGTCTTGTTGACACCAACCTTAAATTGAATATTCTTATAAATGACGGAGCCCCTATAAAACCGGGTGATATAGCCTTTGAAGTTGAAGGCGATGCGCAAGGCCTATTGAAGGCAGAGCGGTTGGTGTTGAATTGCATGCAACGCATGAGCGGTATAGCTACTGAAACGCGCCGGATTGTTGATATTATAAAGGATACCCATGCAAAGGTCTTAGACACACGGAAGACAACTCCCGGTATGCGTTATCTTGAAAAGTGGGCTGTGAGAATTGGCGGCGGAGTTAACCACCGGTTTGGTTTGTATGATATGATATTGATAAAAGATAATCATGTAGACTATGCGGGAGGCATAAAGGAAGCGATTGAAAAAGCAAATTCGTATTTAAAAGAGCAAAATAAGAACTTAGCCATTGAAATTGAGGTTAGAAACCTTAACGAATTAGGGATGGTTTTGCAAACAGGCGGTATTAACCGTATATTGCTTGACAACTTTAATTTTCAAGATTTACGTGAAGCTGTTAAAATTATACAAGGCAGATATATTACCGAAGCGTCGGGAGGCATAACAATTAAAAATGTTAGGGAATACGCCGGGTGTGGCGTCGATTATATATCTATTGGGGCTTTAACACATTCAGTAAAAAGTTTAGACCTAAGTTTAAAGGCAGTGGTGGTAAGAAATTAGTGGTTGGAAATTAGAGGTTGTTTGAACAGGAGATCAGAGTTCAGGCATTGGAGTTTAGTTTGAACCAGGGGTTAAAGTTTAGTAAATAGAAAACACTAACCTCTAATCGCTAACCTTCAATCAGTGTATAAAAAATTAGTATAATTGCGTTAAGATGATCAGCATCTATTCAATATCAGCACTCATTGCCGCCTATTTATGCGGGTCTATACCAACAGCGGTTTGGATTGGCCAGGCATTTTATGGTGTTGATGTACGGGAATATGGCAGCGGTAATGCCGGCGCGACAAATACATTCAGGGTTTTGGGAAAAAAGGCAGGGATCCCCGTTATGTTACTTGATATTTTGAAAGGATGGACGGCAACAAACCTGGCATACTTTATTGGCGTTTCCACTACAGGCGCTTATAATTCTATCGCTTTTACCAATTATGAACTTGCATTAGGTATCGCTGCAGTAATGGGTCACTTATTCCCAATTTTTGCGGGCTTTAGGGGCGGTAAAGGGATTGCTACCCTGTTCGGAATGGTTTTAGCAGTTAACCTGCACGCCGCGCTTTTGTGTGTAGGTGTTTTTATCGTTGTGCTTTTAGTTACAAGGTACGTTTCCCTTAGTTCTATTTGTGCAGGTTTCACTTATCTTTTGGGTGTTACTTTTGTTTTTCCGGTATATATTAAATCTGTAATTATCTACGGGATGTGCATTTGTGCATTAATACTGGTTACACATCAAAAAAATATTGAACGCTTATTGAAAGGCAAAGAGTCGAGGGTTAACCTGTTTAAAAAAAAAACACCCCAGCCAATTGAAAATCAGGACCAGTCTGCTGATTTGGTTTAGACATCCCTGATTCTTAAACATATAATACCCGAAATCATTATTACATTACCGAAGCTCCTATTCCTATAGTAAACTATGCAAAAGACCGTTTTCTTAAGCGCACAATGGAAAAACCTGCTCATGATAAACTATGAGGTTGACCCGTCGGTATTACAGCCGTATTTACCTGCAGGTACAGTACTTGACCTTTGGAAGGGAAAAGCACTGGCAAGCATGGTTGGTTTTATGTTTTTAGATACAAGTGTATTAGGTATAAAATGGCCGTTTCATGTAAATTTTGAAGAAGTGAATCTCCGTTTTTATGTAAAACATTTCGATGGGATAATATGGAAACGGGGTGCAGTATTTATAAGTGAAATAGTGCCTAAAAGTGTAATTGTTTTGATTGCCAATAATCTATATAAGGAACATTACCGGGCGTTGCCCATGAGGCACTCGGTAATTGCGGTTGACGATAACAATGTAAATTATTTGTATGAATGGAAACTAAAAGGGAGGTGGAATAAATTGGGCGCCACGGTAAGTAATGCGTTTGATCCGATAAAGCCCGAAAGTGCAGAAGCATTTATTTTCGAGCATTACTGGGGCTATAACAGTCTTAGCCCGGTAAAAACTATGGAGTACCAGGTAGAACATATTTCGTGGAACACCGCCCGTGTTAGGGATTTTGTGTTTGATGCGGATATTTCAAGATTATATGGCCCGGTGTTTGAACCATATCTGATGAAGGAACCTTACTCGGTTTTTTTTGCTGATGGATCGAATATTGGTGTGAGGATGGGAAAGAAGATACTTGCTGAACAATGCTAACCATAAATGTTAAAGTTATTGGTTAATTGACGGCATGCGGATTTATCAATTTCAAACCTTTTATATTTTCAAAATCATTTGGGTTGCGGCTTATTAAAACAAGATTGTAAACCATTGCTGTAGCAGCAATTATTGCATCCGGTAATTTTATTTTAACAATTTTACGAAGCATTATAGTCTGTTGTACAACGTCTTCAGTTAATTCCAATCGATTTGCCAGATTTAAAAAATCAGACACATCCTGGGTTGCAGACGAATGCCCCAATACTTCAATATGATTTATTACAGATATGTTAAAATCGTCAGTAATAATTTCATCTACGAATTAGCATTTAACGGCAATATATTACCAATATATTCTAACAGTATATTCGTGTCGATTAAAAATCTCTTTCCCACTCGTTACGGCTTAATTCTATATCTGCTATCATTTTGACTGCAGTTTCTTTAGAAATGCAACCCTTGAAATCGGATGGTTTGTGTTTGTGAATAATTTCACGGGAATTTTCTAAGCTTTTTAAATCCTGATGTTTAGCTGTAATATTATTCCATTCAGCAATTGGAATAATCACAGCTGTATGATTACCGGAATTATCTGAAATATATTGTAATGCAGCCATATGTTTTATTAACCGGTGTAAAATTAGTAAAAATTAGTGTATC
>Ga0302319_10014754_pt1 | contig 14526 bp, 7 predicted proteins | sample Bog_T0_2_FD_203319 | JGI IMG/M metagenome (GOLD analysis project Ga0302319, IMG submission 203319) | Peat permafrost microbial communities from Stordalen Mire near Abisko, Sweden - Bog_T0_2 | ecosystem: Environmental > Terrestrial > Soil > Wetlands > Peat | place: Sweden: Abisko, Stordalen Mire... | reverse complement strand
GCTCTAGACTGAATCTAGCGCGATGCCCTCTTCTGCAGCGGATATTTCGAATCCAGGTCGAGGTTGAGTTCCAGCACGTTTACCCGAGCCTCCCCCAGAAGGTGAAACTGCCGCTCTTCGATATGCTGCTGGACCAACTCCATTGCTTTGTCCACGCTGATGCCGCGCTCTTTGGCTACGCGAGGCACCTGGAACTCAGCATTGGCCGGAGTGATGTCCGGGTCAAGTCCGGAGGCAGAGGTGGTAACGTAATCGGCCGGAACCGGCTTCCCAGGATTCTCGGTCTGAGCTGCGGCCACATCCGCATTCACCCTATCCAACAGCTTCTGGTTTGTCGGACCGTAATTCGTTGCACCCGAGTTCGCAGCGTCGTATCCATTGGTTCCGGCTGCCGAGCCGCGCGGATGAAAGTATCCCGCGCCGGTAAAAGGCTGCGCGATGATTCGCGAACCAATCACCTTCCCTCCCTGGACGATCAACTGTCCATTCGCCTTGCTGGGAAACAGCACCTGTGCCAGGGCGGTGACCACCAGCGGGTATACAAGCCCAAGCAGAATCGTCGTAACGATGGTCATCAAAATCGAAGTAATGATGTTGCGCTTCATGGATTTCGTTCCTTCCTATGCCAGCCCGATGCTTGTAATCAACACGTCGATGATCTTGATTCCAATGAAGGGCGCGATAATTCCGCCCACGCCATAGATCAGCAGGTTGCGGCGCAGCAATGCCCCAGCGCCCATCGGACGATATTGGATACCCCTCAGCGCCAGTGGAATCAGGGCAATGATGATTAGCGCATTGAAGATCACCGCCGACAGAATTGCCGACTGTGGAGTCTTCAGGTGCATGACGTTCAGGGCGTTCAGCACCGGGAACGTTGCCGCGAACATCGCCGGAATAATCGCGAAATACTTGGCGACGTCGTTGGCAATCGAGAAAGTGGTCAGCGCTCCGCGGGTCATCAACAGTTGTTTGCCGATGCCGACAATCTCAATCAGCTTGGTTGGGTTGGAGTCGAGATCGACCATGTTTCCCGCCTCCTTCGCCGCCTGCGTGCCGGAGTTCATCGCCACGCCGACATCTGCCTGCGCCAGCGCGGGAGCGTCGTTGGTACCGTCGCCGGTCATCGCGACCAGCTTTCCCTCGGACTGTTCCTTGCGGATAAGATCCATCTTGTCTTTTGGGGTGGCCTGGGCAAGAAAGTCATCCACGCCGGCTTCGCGCGCAATCGCCGCAGCCGTCAGAGGGTTATCGCCCGTAATCATTACCGTGCGGATTCCCATCGCCCGAAGCTGGTCGAAGCGGTCGCGCATGCCTCCCTTAACGATGTCTTTCAGTTCAATTACGCCCAGCGCGCCACGCCCTTTCTCAGCCACCACCAGCGGAGTGCTTCCGGCGCGGGAAATCTCGTCCACGAGTGCCCGTACCTCGGGCGCAAACACGCCATTGTTTTCCTGAACGAAACGCTCAATCGCATCCGCCGACCCTTTGCGAATCTGGAAGCCGTTCATATTCACGCCCGACATCCTGGTCTGAGCCGTGAAGGGTACGAACTCAGCTTTGTGCTCTTGCAGCTCACGGCCACGGAGGTTGTACTTCTCTTTGGCCAGCACCACGATGGAGCGGCCTTCCGGAGTTTCATCCGCCAGCGAGGAGAGTTGCGCCGCATCGGCCAGTTCCGCCTCGGAGACTCCCGGCGCAGGCACAAAGCGCGACGCCTGCCGGTTGCCAAGAGTGATAGTGCCGGTCTTGTCGAGCAGAAGGGTGTTGACGTCGCCGGCGGCTTCCACGGCGCGTCCAGACATGGCGAGCACGTTGTGCTGCACCAGCCTATCCATGCCCGCAATTCCAATCGCAGAGAGTAGTCCGCCAATCGTCGTCGGAATCAGGCACACGAGAAGCGAGACCAGCACGAAGATCGTTTGCGGAGCGCCGGAGTAAATTGCAAACGGCTGCAAAGTGACCACTGCGAGCAGGAAAACGATTGTCAGCCCGGCAAGCAGAATGTTCAGCGCGATCTCGTTCGGCGTCTTCTGCCGCTCCGCGCCTTCGACCAGGGCAATCATGCGATCAAGAAAAGTCTCGCCAGGGTTCGACGTGATCCTCACCTTGATCTGGTCGGAAAGCACTCGCGTGCCTCCAGTAACCGCCGAGCGGTCGCCGCCGGATTCGCGAATTACCGGAGCCGACTCGCCGGTGATTGCCGACTCATCGACCGATGCGATCCCGTCAATGATCTCGCCATCGCCCGGAATGAACTCTCCGGCTACCACAACCACAACGTCGTTTGCCCGAAGGCTGGAACTGGCAACCTGCTCCAGAGTGCCACTGGCCAGCAGCCGATTGGCAACGGTCTCCGAGCGGGCCTTGCGTAGCGTATCTGCCTGGGCCTTGCCGCGTCCTTCTGCCATGGCTTCGGCAAAGTTGGCGAACAGCACGGTAAACCACAGCCAGAACGTGATCTGAAGGTTGAACTTGAATGCCTCATGCGGGCGCAGGATCAAGAGAATGGTGGTGATCAGGCTGCCCACTTCAACCACGAACATGACGGGATTGCCCATCATTTTGCGCGGGTTGAGTTTGAGCACGGCACCAATGGCGGCTCCGCGAATAATGGCCGGATCCCAGATGGACTTGCTGCTTTTCATTGTGCTCGACATGAGTTCCTCAGAATGCCTTTCCTGCGTTCATCAGCAGGTGTTCGAGAATTGGTCCTAGGCTGAGCGCCGGGAAAAACGTCAACGCACCCAGTATGAGAATGACTCCAATCAGCAGCACGCTGAACAGTGGCGTGGTGACCGGGAACGTGCCAACCGATGGCGGTACGAATTTTTTCTTCGCCAAGCTGCCGGCAATCGCCAGCATAGGGATCTTCATCAGGAAGCGTCCGCCCAGCATCGCGAATCCAAGCGCAACGTTATACCAGCTCGTATTGGCGTTGATTCCGCCAAAGGCCGAGCCGTTGTTTCCGGCGGCCGAGGTGAATGCATAGAGCATCTGCGAAAGCCCATGCGGTCCGGCATTGGTGATGGATGAGACGCCAAACGGCTTTACGCTTGAGATCGCGGTGAGCACCAGGATGATGAGAGGAAAGATAAGCGCGAACAGCATGGCCATCTTCACCTCATACCCTTCGATTTTCTTCCCCAGATATTCCGGCGTTCGTCCGACCATGAGGCCCGCGATAAACACGGTCAGTATGACGAAAACGATCATCCCGTACATGCCCGAACCCACACCTCCGAAGATGACTTCGCCCAACGAAATGTTGATCAGCGGTACCATCCCGCCAAGGGGAGTGAACGAGTCGTGCATGCCGTTGACTGCTCCGCAACTTGTGTCCGTGGTTACGGTGGCCCAGAGTGCGGTATTGGTGATGCCGAAGCGCACCTCCTTGCCTTCCATGTTTCCACCGGTTTGCATCACGGCGGCGCGTTGATCCACGTTATGCAACAGCGGATTGCCCCGAGCTTCTGCCGAGTAAGCGACGGTAACGCCTGCCAGAAACAGCGTCGCCATCGCACCCCACACTGCCCAGCCATGACGGGGCGAGCCCGTCATGTAGCCCAAGGTGTAGGTAAGTCCGGAACCGAGGGCGAAGATGGCAAGCATCTCGATCAGATTGCTGAGAGGCGTCGGGTTCTCAAACGGATGGGCGCTGTTCGCATTGAAGAAGCCGCCACCGTTGGTCCCGAATTCCTTAATGAATTCCTGCGAAGCCACCGGGCCTTGCGCAATCGTCTGGTCGGTCACGGTGTCCATCACCGGCTTGCCGTCGGTGCCTACTGCGGGCTTGCCGTCGGCTCCCAAGTGCGGAACCTGCTGCGTCTCCACGATCTTTACCGTGTCATAGGGCTTCAGGTTCTGCACAACTCCCTGCGATACCAGCACCAATGCGCCAACCACGCACATCGGCAGCAGCACCCACAAGGAGCAGCGGACCAGGTCAACCCAGAAATTCCCGATGGTCTTCATTTCGCGCCGCACAACTCCGCGAATCAAGGCGATGGCCAGCGCTATACCGGTCGCAGCGGAAACAAAATTGTGATACGCGAGGCCCGCCATCTGGGTGAAGTAGCTCATTGTCGTTTCGCCGGAGTAGGCCTGCCAATTTGTATTGGTAGTGAACGACACGGCTGTATTCCACGCCAAATTCGGAGGATTGACGGCTCCCAGCTTTTGCGGATTGAACGGCAGGAAACCCTGCACGCGCTGCATCGCGTAGAGCACCAGCAGCGAAACCACGCTGAATAGCAGCATGGCCACCGCATATTCGGTCCAGGCCATTTCGTGATTTTCATCCACGCCCGTGGTGCGGTAGATCAGTTTCTCGACCGGCCGCAATACCGGGTCCAGAAACGTCTTGTCGCGGTTAAAAACACGCGCCATGAAAATGCCGAGTGGCTTAGTTACGGCCAGAACGAGCAGCAGGAAAAACGCGATTTGCAACCATCCGTTCATGGTCATCTCAGAATTTCTCCGGATACAGTAATGCAAAGAGCAGATACACCATCATCAGCACGGTCACAACCAGCATCAATGTCGTTTCCATAGAAAGCTCCCTTACCTGATCCGTTCACAAAAGTGAACGTACCCAATTGATGCAGCGAAGAAAACTATTGTGATTACAACGAACGCAAAATCCTGCATTTTGTGTCTCCTGACTCAAATCCGCCCGCAAAACCGTGACTACACTGCTTTACTTGATTGGATTCGATCACTACATAGGCCCTGGCTAAAAAGTTCCTAAATAGTCCCTAAACGTCCCGATTCAGCACCCGCACTCTTTGCCCTCGGTTCCCCCTGCAAAACCTGGGACAGGTGGATTTTCACTGGAGATTCTGCGTGAAGACGCAACCTGAAGATCCAATAGCGCAAGCCTCGTGGCAGCTACCATCCGGTTACGCTCCTCCCGCGATAGTTCTTCCCACTCCGGGCTTAAACTCGAGCTGCAACCAAAGTGCGGTGCGAGCGCCTCACGATAGCGGTGAACCAACATTGCCAACTTTTCCGGCATAACCATCTCTGCGGACATACGATTCTTGCGCTCCTTACGCCCCCCTGTACTGAGAATTCCTCTCCCGAGAAATTGACTGATCGATGAAAAGCGGGCGCAAGGTCGAGTCCTGCCGCGACGTACGGGAGTGAACCAGCATGAGCCCAGGACCTGGGTCGCCCGCTTGCCTGAAGGGCTGAGGGCGATACACCGACAGCTTGACCAATTCGGTTTGGCGCCTGCGCGCAGACTGCGTCTCGGATTCAATCGCGACGAGGAATCGAAGCAGGAAGAGTACAGCCGCAATGCAGATCACGCTGAATACTACGATCACCATGCGAACCCCCAAGGCGAACGAGCTAGCAACCTCGGTCTCGTTCGGCCTTCAGTTCTATTGGATAACTTCAGGGCTAAATCACGAATAAAGAGTGCCTAAAATGTTCCTAAACGCCCGGGGAGAAGGCGCTGGGCGCGTGTACCGGCAGGAGTGACATTGAGGCTGTTGTGCGATATTTGGGCGGGGCAGGGATTCCTCGCTTGCGCTCGGAATGACACCCAATAGGGCCAAAACACGACTGACAACTTCTGAACGCGGGACTACGTTTGATCGCCGGGCTCGAAGCGGTAGCCCACCCATTTCTCAGTGACAATGTAGCGGACGGAACCATCTTCCGGCTCCATTTTTTTTCGCAGATGATTCATGAAAACGTGCAGATATTCAGGCTGTTGCGTGCTCGCCCCGCCCCAAACCTGCGCAAGCAGAGTGTGGTGGGTAATAACTCGTCCAGGATTTCTTGCGAGGTAGCTGAGCAGATCAAACTCCTTCGGAGTGAGCCGGACTTCACGATCCCGCACCTTTACCAGCCTGGTGAGTAAGTCAATCTGGAAATCTCCAGCCTCGATCTTATTCGTTTCCTCCTGCACGGGACGGCTTGCCCTTCGCAGTCCGGCGCGCACCCGGGCCACGAGTTCATTCATGTTGAAGGGTTTGGTTACGTAGTCGTCCGCCCCGCAATCGAGAGCTTCGATCTTCGGTTTTTCTTCTCCTCGAACCGACAGCACGATGATGGGAACCTCTGACTTACTTCGTATTCTGCGGCACAACTCCAGCCCACCCATGTTTGGCATCGATAGATCGGTGATCACCAGGTCCGGCGTCCATTGCCGCATCACTTCCAGCGCTTCGTCGCCATCGCCCGCGGTTCTTACCGCGTAACCGTGCCCAGCAAGGGCGGTCCTGAGCACGCGAGTGATTTGCGACTCGTCGTCCACCACGAGGATGTTGCGTTGCGTCGCGTCGGTAGTCATAGTCACTTGGGCTCCTGGGTTACGATGTGTACGTCCACCTTTGGTGCTTCGCGTAGAAAGTCGTGAATAGCTGACAGGTAGAGAAACTTCCTCCATCCTGTCACTGCCGAGCGTCCGAAGACAACTTGCGTAATATGCTTCTCCTTCACAATCTTCGCGACTTCCGCCGCTACTTTCTTTCCCGTCGTCTTCACAACTTGAGCCCCAAGGTTTTCGGCGAACCGAATGTTCTCCTGCAGGGTTCGCTTATGTTCGGGAGGATCGTCCTTACCAATGTCCACGTATATCACGAAGAACTCCGCCCCGATCCTCTCCGCCATCCTGGCCGTGCGCGCAATGAGGTATTGCGCGATTGGGTTAGAGCTGATGCACACTGCAATTCGCTCCGTAATCGGCGCACGATTCTCAAGGTGCTCCTTCTCCATGTAGCTTTCAAGGCTGCGATCAACCACGCTGCCAACCTGCCGCAACGCTAATTCGCGAAGCGCAATGAGGTTTCCCGGACGAAAGAAGTTCAATAGCGCGCGATCGCTTCGCTCCAGCGGGTAGATATCGCCGCGCTTCATTCGGGCCTGCAGAGCTTCCGGAGTCAGGTCGGCGAGAACGATTTCATCCACCCGCTGCATCACCCAATCGGGAACGGTTTCCCGCACCACCACCCCGGTAATGCGTCCTACCAGCGGCGTCACGCTCTCGATGTGCTGAACGTTCATGGTCGAAATCACGTCGATCTGCGCGTTCAGCAGTTCCATCACGTCTTCGTAGCGTTTGCGATGCTTGCTGCCTTCGATGTTTGTGTGGGCAAGTTCATCCACCAGCACAATTTCGGGATGGAGTTGCAAGATCCCGTCAACGTCCATTTCGTCGAAGGTAGTTCCCTTGTAAACAATTTGTTTCCGCGGGACTGCCGGCAACCGTGCAGCCAGCTCCGCAGTCGCCGCGCGCCCGTGGCTTTCCACTACGCCACTGACCACGTTCTCGCCCCGGCTATAGCGCCGGATGCCTTCGCTCAACATGCTGTAGGTCTTGCCGACCCCGGGTGCGTAGCCGAGGAAGAGCTTGAAAAGTCCTCGCTTCTTGGTGGGTGCGGTTTCCTCTAGCCACTGTTCCGGTGTCTTCTGCATGTCGCGCTTATTGTCAAACAAGAATCGGGAATTGTCGAATAGGCTACAATTCCGATCTGTGAACAAACTACTGCAGACCCAAGCCGCGCGCTATTTCTTGTCCGGTGTTCTGGTAGCCGTATTAGTCACCATGTGCCGTCTGCTGCATGCCAATGCCAGCACCGCCGGATTCTCATTTCTTCTCGCCGTACTGGCCGTTTCCGCCGTCTGGGGCCTGCGTTGCGCAATCTTTCTTTCGGTCATCGCGACCCTGGCTTATAACTACTTTTTCCTCCCTCCAATTGGCGAGTTCACGATTGCCGATCCCGAAAATTGGATTGCTCTCTTTACCTTTTTGCTCACTGCGGTCATCGCCAGCCAGCTCGCGGAGCGCGCCCGCCGCGAGACCGCCAACGCTACCAGCCGCCGGCTTGAACTGGAGCGGCTTTATGCCTTCTGCCAACAGATGCTGATCGCGGACAATGTCCTCGGCCTCGTGAATGCAATCCCCGTAAAAGTAGTCGAGATCTTCGGCCCGAAATTCGCTGGAATGTATTCCATACACAGCAGAAAGGTCTATTACTCAGACCTGGAAGCTCAGAAGCTTATCTCTGCCGAAGAGCTGCGAAGAGTCACCGAGCGAGGCGAGCCGGTCACCGATACCGAACACGGACTTCGCATCCGCCCTCTGCGCATTGGCCTGCGCTCCGTTGGAGCTCTCGCCGCGATTGGTGGAGACCTTTCGCCGGAAAGCATGGAGGCCATCGGCAGCCTGGTCGCCATCGCCATTGAGCGTGCCGGAGCCGTGGAGAAACTCGCGCACTCCGAGGCCGGACGCGAAAGCGAGCGGCTTCGCTCGATCCTCCTCGATTCGGTCACTCACGATTTCCGCACTCCGCTCACCGCCATCAAAGCATCTGCACAGTCGTTGCTCGGCGATGCCCATCTGGACGATGCTTCCCGGACGGAACTACTTACGGTCATCAACGAAGAAAGCGACCGGTTGGACCGCCTGGTGGGCGAGGCTGCAAAGATGGCTCAACTTGACGCCCACGCTGTCGAGCTGGATCTCGAGCCGCATCATATTCGCGAGGCGATTGATGCTGCCCTCGGTACGAATCAAAATACTCTTGCGCGCCACGAGGTAAGAGTGAACGCCGCCGACTCGCTGCCTCGGGTGAGCATGGACCTTCGCCAGACCGAGGAGATTATTTCCCAATTGCTGGACAACGCCGGCAAGTATTCGCCCCACGGAACGCCCATCACCATAACGGCTGAAGTGCAGGGCAACATGCTGGTCACCAGCGTAGCAGATCAAGGGCCGGGGATCGACAGCATCGATCAGAGCCTGGTCTTTGACAAGTTCTATCGCGGACGCGGCCTGCGCCAGAGCGTACAGGGAACCGGAATGGGGCTGGCAATTGCCAAAGCAATCGTGGAAGCGCACGGCGGCACAATCTCCCTCACGACCCAGACGGGCCGAGGTTCCGTGTTTTCCTTTACCCTTCCACTTTCGCGCTAAGCCGGAATACTGAGCCTTATCGCGTTAGAGCATCTTCAGAGTAGGCGTGTCCCGAGGGCCCCATATTTGCCGTAGTTAGCAAATGTGGGTTTGCGGGTGTGGCGGATACACCAATCCTGATACCGCGTCAGAACTTATTATTCTTGCCTTACTAGCTGCAACGACAAATTTCATGGAGACTCCGAGCCCAATTTAGCATCTCAATTCAGAGTAGCCTCACGCCGGCTGACTCCGCGATGAAGATGACTGACTAAGGACAAGGTTTCGGGCCATGATCAATCGCATCATCGATTTCTCAGTCAAGAATAAGTTCATTGTCTTTGCCCTTACTGCCGTCGCCTGCATCGCGGGCTACTGGGCCATGGTCACGGTTCCGCTCGATGCCACGCCCGACCTCAGCGATACCCAGGTCATTATCTACTCACGCTGGGATCGCAGCCCTGACATCATCGAAGACCAGGTCACCTACCCCATCGTGACCGCCATGCTGGGCGCGCCGAATGTCAAAACCGTGCGCGGATTTTCCGACTTCGGCTACTCCTACGTCTATGTGATTTTCAAGGATGGAACCGACCTTTACTGGGCCCGCTCGCGCACTCTTGAGTACCTCTCGGGAGTCTTGCCGCGCTTGCCTGAAGGGGTCAAGGCAGAGCTTGGCCCGGATGCTACCGGTCTGGGGTGGGTCTATCAATACGCGCTGGTGGACACGACCGGGAAACTCAGCCTTGCCGACCTACGCTCTTACCAGGACTGGTATCTGCGCTACTACCTGAAGGCCATCCCCGGAGTTGCCGAGGTCGCGCCCGTCGGAGGTTTCACCAAGCAGTACCAAGTCAATGTCGATCCCAATCGCCTGAAGGCTTACGGAATTCCCATCAGCCGCGTGGTGGAAGCCGTGCGCGGCGGCAATAACGAGGTCGGCGGACGCCTGCTTGAGTTCGGCGGCAGCGAGTATATGGTGCGCGGACGAGGCTATGCCCGCTCCATCTCAGATTTTGAAAATATCGTGCTTTCCGCCGGAGATGAGGGCACGCCCATCCGCATCAAGGACGTCGGCGAAGTTGTGCTTGGCCCCGATTTGCGCCGTGGCGTAACGGATCTCAACGGCCAGGGCGAAGTTGTCTCCGGCATCATCGTAATGCGTAGCGGCGAGAACGCTCTCGAAGTCATTGACCGCGTTAAGGCGAAGATCAAGGAGATCGAACCGGGCTTTCCGCCAGGGGTAAAGCTGCTCCCAATTTATGACCGTTCGGAGCTGATTCTTCACTCCATCAGCAACGTGAAACAAACGATCATCGAAGTGATCGTAACCATCGTCCTGATTATCCTGCTCTTCCTCTGGCATTTCCCCAGCGCTGCGATTCCCATCGTCACTATCCCGGTTGCAGTGCTGCTGTCGTTCATACCCTTCCGCATGATGGGCATCAGCGCGAATATCATGTCGCTGGCCGGTGTCGCCATCGCCTTTGGCGAGTTGATTGACGCTTCTATCGTGGTGGTTGAGCAGACCCACAAGAAGCTCGAACTTTGGGAGAAGAGCGGACGCAAGGCCGACTATCACGAAGTCGTCCTGAGCGCCGTGAAGGAAGTTGCAGGCCCTACTTTCTTCGCGCTGCTCGTCATCGCCGTCTCGTTCCTGCCCGTGCTCACCCTGGAGGCGCAGGAAGGCCGGATGTTCAAGCCGCTGGCCTACACAAAAACCCTTGCGATGGTGATTGCCGCCATCCTGGCGGTCACGCTTGACCCGGCGTTGCGCCTGTTGCTGACCAACGTTAAAACCTTCAATTTCCGTCCCCGTTGGCTCTGCCGCCTTACCAACGCAATCCTGATCGGCAAGATTCGCTCTGAAGATAAGCACCCCATCAGCCGCGTTCTCATCCGTATCTACTCGCCGGTGGTGCGCTGGACGTTGCGCTGGAAGTGGGCCGTCATCGGCTCTGCCGTGGCAGTGGTTCTCGTCACCATTCCGGTCTTCAACCGGCTTGGCTCAGAGTTCATGCCGCCGCTTGACGAAGGCGCGATCCTCTACATGCCCTCCACCATGCCCGGCATCTCCATTACCGAGGCTCAGCGCATCCTGCAGGTCACCGACCGCGTCATCCGGCAATTCCCAGAGGTCGATAAGGTTCTCGGCAAAGCTGGCAGGGCCGAGACTTCCACCGATCCCGCGCCGCTCTCCATGCTGGAAACGGTGATCATCCTCAAGCCCAGGAGCGAGTGGCGGCACGTCGATACCTGGTATTCCTCCTGGTCTCCCGAATGGGCCAAGCGTGTTTTCCGCCACATCACTCCTGACACTCTCTCCACCGAAACGCTGGTCAACCAGATGGATGCCGCGCTCAAGATGCCAGGCCTCTCCAACGCCTGGACCATGCCGATCAAGGGCCGCATCGACATGCTGACCACAGGCATCCGAACTCCGGTCGGCCTCAAAATCAGCGGCGCGGATCTCACCCAGATCGAAGCAATCGGCACGCAGGTTGAGAAGCTGTTGCCCGCCGTCAAGGGCACGCGCGGAGTCTTCGCCGAGCGCACCGGCGGCGGCTACTTCCTCGACTTCGAATGGAACCGCGAGCGCCTCGCCCGCTACAACATCAGCATCGAGGAAGCGCAGAACGCCGTGCAAAACGCTATCGGCGGCGAGAACATCAGCACCGCCGTCATGGGCCGCGAGCGTTATCCGGTCAACGTGCGCTACAAGCGCGACTTCCGCAGCGACATCGACGCGCTGAATCGTGTCCTTGTCTCCGGCAAAGGAGATCGCCAGCTACCGCTCAGCGAACTGGCGGAGATCCACTCCACCAGCGGTCCTTCCATGATTCGCAATGAGGACGGCTTGCTGACCGGCTATGTCTATGTGGACATTGCGGACCGCGATCCGGAAAGCTACGTCAAGGAAGGCGGAGCCCTGCTGCGCAATAACCTCAAACTGCCTGCGGGTTACGCGGTTTCCTGGAGTGGCCAGTATGAGGCGATGGAGCGCGTCACGCAGCGCCTCAAGTTCGTTCTGCCGCTCACGCTCCTACTCGTGCTGATGCTGCTCTACCTCAACACCCGCTCGCTGACCAAAACGCTGATCGTGTTGCTGGCGGTTCCCTTCTCTGCCGTGGGTGCCGTCTGGTATCTGTATCTTGCGGGCTACAACATGAGCATAGGGGTCTGGGTGGGAATGATTGCCTTGCTCGGCGTGGATGCCGAAACCGGCGTCTTCATGCTGCTCTATCTCGACCTCGCCTACGAAGAAGCACGGCGCGAAGGACGCATGCGGAATCTCGCCGATCTGCAAGAGGCGATTATGAGCGGCGCGGCGAAACGCCTGCGTCCCAAATTCATGACCTTCGCCACCACTTGCATCGGACTCTTCCCCATCATGTGGGCAAGCGGCGCAGGCTCGGACGTCATGAAGCGAATTGCCGCTCCCATGGTCGGAGGCATCTTCACTTCGTTCCTGCTGGAACTGCTGGTCTATCCCGCGATCTACGAAATCTGGCGATGGCATACCGCAGTCAAACATCAGGCGGATAACAACGTGGATTTGGTGGCCTATGATGGCGCGCTGACAGAGATCCAGTAAAGCAGCTTGGCATCCGCCCACCTATCCGAACTATGGCGATTATTCGGGGGCTACCTGCCCCCCTATATTTCCTGGCAAATATTTGATAACAAAATGGTTACATGGGAGGAAATCCCACACTCGGCTCTGCTTCATTCGGCTCTACTTTCAGGATAGCAAATGCGAGTAGGCATTCCCTCACTTTGGGGAAAACTCTATTTTGTGTGGAATCAGACGGTTGGGAGGAATTAGAAAGAATTATTGCTTGACAGCTGCCACCGCCTGCCTTCGATAGCCGCTGAAGGTCACAAAGTGAGATTGTCCTGAGTGCTGCAATCGTATCAACCATTGCGTCATGCGAATCACTTTACGGGAAGAGTGAAGAGATGGAAAAACAAACCGGGAAATCTGGAGGGATCGACCGCATCTTCTCCCACCTTAACGTCGAACTGCGCGACGTGAAGGTGGGGCACCCGGCTTCTGTCCAACAGTTCACTCGGGCGTCCACCGCCCCTGCTTCTTCAGCGCTTCCACTTCCGCGCCTGCCCTTTCTCGCAACACCATGTAATCCGCTTTTGCCGCGCGGTTCAGCGGCATCTGTCCCGCATCCAGCAGCACGTAGTGATACGGCCTCATATACGCAGCAAGTCCGCGCGCGTGCCGTTCCAGATGCGACACCTGAACCCCGCTCCCCGGCTGCGTTTCCACAAAGGCAACAATAGCCTCCGAAATAATCGGATGCGGCACGCCCACCGCCGCGCAAAGCGAAACTCCCTCCAGCGCGCAGAAGTGATTCTCCACGTCGCCCGGAAACACCTGGTAACCCGACGGCTTCATGATCAGCTTCGTGCGACCTGCGAGGTGCAGTCCTGTCGAGTCGCGATAGCCCATGTCTCCCGTGTATAAATACCCGTCGCTCGAAATCGCCGCCGCCGTCGCCGCCGGATCATTGATGTATCCAAGAAACGTCTGCGGCCCACGGAAACAAACGTGCCCCAGCTCGCCATCCGCCAGCGCCTCGCCCGCCTCGCCGTCAGCCTTCATCGCCGCCCGAATCGTCATCGGATACACCGGCATATCAAATCCCAGCGTCGCCGCGCACTCACTTGCCCTCTCGCTCGGCGTCCGAATGTACGTGCAGAATCCTGCCGCCTCGGTCAGCCCCAGGCCCGTCCCCACATTCGGAGCCATCTGCGCCATCTTCGCCACAAAAGCCGGCGAAACCTGCTGCCCGCCGTACGCCGCAAACTCCAGGCTGCTGAAGTCGAACGAGTCGTAATCCTTCAGCCTCCACTCGAACTGGAACATCGCCGGAATCTGCCCGATGGCCGTGACCTTGTAATCCGCAATTGCCCGCATCGAGCGCAGCGGGTCGAAGACTGAGACCAGCACCGCGCAGCCTCCATCGAAAATCGTACTCATCAGCAACTCGGTCTGGCATCCCACATGGCTCGGCGGCAAATTGACCAGCGTTACCAGCTCCCGCTCCGAGCCATGCAGCAACGCCCGGCTCAGGCACATTGCCTGGCAGGAGATGCTGCTGTGCGAAAGCAGCGCAGGCTTTGGCGATCCCGTCGAGCCGGTGGTAAAGATCACCAGAGCGCCGTCATCCGGTGAGACCCGCGACGCAGCTTCGGCGTAGGCTTTCCCCCATAGCTGCGATTCCCCGGGCACTTGCAACAATCGCGTCGCCTCACCCAGCAACTCCGTCACGCCAATAGCTCCGTCGGCGCATTCTCCCGGCGCGGCAAACTGCACCGCCAGCTTCAGCCCGAAGCGCGCCTGCAACTCTGTGCAACACTCCGTCACGTCGGGGATGCCGGGAGCCTTGACGAAGGCAAATCCGGCAGGCCGCACCAAGTTCAAGTTTCGCATTAACTCCGCGGGGCTAAGTCGCAGATCCAACGGAACGAATATCACGCCAATTCTGAAGCACGCGTACTCCAGAAAGAGGTGCTCACTGGTCAGGGGCAGCAGGCTGGCGAAGAAATCTCCCTTGGCGAAGCCGCACTTTAGCAGCAGCATTGCCAGGGCTCGTGACAGG